>Ga0206130_10000309_pt1 | contig 84758 bp, 79 predicted proteins | sample Helgoland_Spring_9_FD_148637 | JGI IMG/M metagenome (GOLD analysis project Ga0206130, IMG submission 148637) | Pelagic subsurface seawater microbial communities from Kabeltonne, Helgoland, North Sea - Helgoland_Spring_Bloom_20160512_1 | ecosystem: Environmental > Aquatic > Marine > Epipelagic ... | reverse complement strand
TCTATATAAGGCCCGATCCGATACGAATTGTTTGGCTCAAGGGCGGCTGGGACTATCAGTATATTTGGAATGGCTTTGAGATGAGCAATATTTGAAGCGGCGTCTTCGACTTGTTGTTTGACCAGATTTTCAGCAATATTTTTGACCAGCTCTTCCTGATGTTCAATCGTGACCCAGGACTCCAGCTTATCAAAATCACCTCCAGCAACTGCTGGGATTGGCATCGCGAGGCCTGAACGTGAGGCAAACGCACGTGTCGCGACGAGACCGTCACAAACCTGGGCGTGTCGGCATTGATACGTTAGCAAAATGCTTTTGGCGGACGCTGTTCCCAGGATATATGGCGTAACAGATTTCCAAATTGCTGACGGGTTGTTCCCATAAATACCATTCTTGGCGGTGAAAGACCAGGCATCGGCATTTCTGTGTGCGGCCTGCGCGTAAGATATGTTTGTGACAATGAGCAATGCCATGAAAAGCACGGGCATGAAATTATGAGCAATCATTGTCAGCAAAGGCGTGGTTGCGCCTCGGGGCTGAAGCCATCTTCTCCAGGCAATAAATAAAACGATCGACAAAGAAAGCCCGCCAACGAAAAATCCAGTCCAAAGCGATAAATGGCCCGGTCCGGCGATAAACAACAGGCCAAGCAGCAAGGCCATCCAGGCCACGGTTTTTACAGATTGATTTGTGCGCAAATGTATAAAGATCCCACTGATCAATCCTATATAACAAAGGTTTTGCAGCCAACCGGATATCCGTGCGGGGACAAAACTTATCAGCAAGGGGATTTTAACCGCGTCAGGCGCGAAGTTAATATAAAGGCCGCCAAGCAGAAAAATTGAAACGGCGATTGAAATAATGACTTTAAGAGCGTTCCCAGGCTTGCCTTCGGGCATGTAAGCCCAGCTTAAGGCGACAACGGCTGCGGCTGCAGGAAACCGGAGCCACATACGGCCTATGCCGTCGGGTGCAAAAGGGTCGGCGTCATTATTCTCAACGGCGACAAATTTTTCCCAAATTGCGAGCCTCAACGTATCGTCTGATGGCGTAAAAGCCATAAGAGCAATAGAGAACAAGGTCAGCCCGGCAAGCAGAAACATTCCGGAAATCCATTTCTGCGGCGATGGGCGAAGAAAAAATTCACTAATTAATGCTATTACGCAGACACATAAAGCGAGGCGAATTGAAATCAGTGTGATCAATGCACAACCGACGACAGTCCAGATAAAGTGTCGTTGGGATATGATGGCATAGAACAACCAGATGATGGCAGGAATGGCCATTGCGGATGGGTTTACGTCCTGATGATGTGCGACGAGGACTTTGCTCGTCAAAATCTGATGATCTTTAAGAAAAAACATCAGCAGGATCAGACGTTCATACGGATTATTGAGACCAAAATGCCGGGCGATACGATCAATGCCAACAAGGCTGGCAATCACAAGCCCTAAGTAGAATATCGCGACAAATCGATCATCCAGCCAGATATCACCACTAAGCCAGACCAGGCCATAAAACAGACTGAGTTGTGTTGGGCGTTGCCACCATGGCGTTTCAGGTCCCCGAAAGGGGTCGTTGCTGAAGGCATCTGGCGAGAGTATCTGGAAGACGTTCCCGGAATATAACGTTTCATTCTCGAGGCCCGGAAAATACTTTAACGTCATCAGCATGGCGAAAATTGTTATCCAGACCCAGACCGGCAACCCTAGGCACGATTCATGACCGTGCTCAGTTAGCATAAATCCCCGACCACAATTATGTATTGATAAGAGCAGATTCCCATGGGGTTATCGTGATTCCAGGCATTACTTGTTATCAAAGTATTCTTTAACCCAATAGATCACGTAATCCGTATCATGATCCGTCATGCCTGGATGAACAGGCAGCGAGATCAGATGCTTCCACTCATTGTCGGCAACAGGGAACGGACGTCCTTGTGCAAGCACGGGATGCAGATGCAACGGCTTGAAATGAACCGACGTATGGATTTTTTTGGAGGCCAGATAATCAATGAGATCATCCCGGTCTTCCTTAGGTACACGCGCGCAATAATACTGAACCGTTTCTGACCAGTCTGGCGGGGTAATATATCCTGCGAGTTCTGTATTATAGCGCTTTTGAATATGCCGGCGGGTTGCCAGATGGCCATCGAGTTTCTTCATTTGCTCAAGGCAAATGGTCGCCATGATATCGATCATGTAAGCTTTGTAGCCGATGGTGTCGACTTCGTAGTCCCATGAATATCCCGGCAAAGCCTTGCCATCGGGGCCTGTGCGTCCGGTGCGTGTGCGATCATATGTTGAGGCACCAATGCCCAGCCACGTCATTGGGCGTAATTGTTCATATAGGGCTTCATCGTTCGTTGTAATCATACCGCCATCACCACATGGCATGGTCTTAACGGCTTGAAATGACCAGATCGCAATATCGCCTTTTGTGCCAGCTCCCGGCGTATAGCAGCTGTGTGCGCAATCTTCGATGATCAGGCCTTCAAAGTGTTCACGAATGCCATCAATGTCAGCTGGGATACCGGCCATATTGACGGCAAGGACCGCTTTTGTGTCTTTCTTGAGCTGTTTTTTGACGTCATCGGGGTCGATGTTCAACGTACGAGGATCAACATCACATAATGTAGAGGTGCAATTATTCCAGATCGGCACGACGCCTGTTGTCATAAACGACATGGTCGGCGAAATGAAGTTACAATCCTGAATGCCCTTTGCTTTGAGGACGAGGTCGAGTCCATGGGTATTGCTGGTTAGGCCGATGGCATATTTGTGCCCAACCATTGCGGCGAACTCGCGTTCAAACTGTTCAACTTTCGGGCCTTTGCCCCACCAGCCGGATTCAATTACTTCTCTGAGTGCGTCAACTTCTTCGTCGCCGCCGAATGGTTTCAGGACGGGTAGAGTGCTTTTACGAATTTCCATGGTTTATACGGTCTCCTATGGTCATTAGGCGTGTGTCATGAGTTGGTGTTTGTCGCCGCACGTGGTGTTTGTTTGCGTGGGCGGAATAATGGTGAATGGTAAAGATTCCACATGTTCAGGCGTCCCAGGAACATCGCCTGCATGGTGCCAAGCCCGTAAAAAATACATTTTCGAAATGAAATAGATGATGATTCATCTTCATAACGGGTCAGGATTGGAAACTCTTTCATGCGAAAGCCAAAGCAAGCGCTTTGCGAAATGGCCTGTTCATCAAACCAATAGCCATCATTATTCAGATGGAACGGCAAAGTTTCGAGAACGTTACGTGTGTGCACGATATATCCCGTCGCAGCGTCGGTCAGCTTCAGGCCAAGCATGACATTGGTGAACCAGGTCAGGAACACATTGCCAAATCGTTTATACAACGGCATGAGGCCGCGCTTGGCACTATCCATATTCATCATTCTGGAGCCGTAGGCAATTTCCGCCTCACCATTGTTGATAATCTCTAATGCCAGCGGCAAAGCCTTGGGATCATACTGATAATCGGCATGGATCATCGCAATGATATCTGCACCGCGTTCAAGGGCTGCGGTGTAACATGTCTTTTGGTTGCCGCCATAGCCGGTATTTTTCTCGTGACGGATAACGTGAATGCCAAGTCTCCGGGCAATTTCTGACGTATTATCAGAGCTGCAATCATCGACGAGGATAATGTCATCAACAAGATCATGCGGGATATCGTTATAGGTTTTTTCTAGCGTCAATGCGGCATTATATGCAGGCATGACCACCGTAACTTTAGCTTTCATGAGGTTTCCGTGACACTATGTACTTTGAGGAAAAAAAGATTAAAAACCATCCTGATCTTCGTCTCGAGGCAAGTCCTATCTCGAAGAGATGTGAAAACTACTCAATTTTTATGGCAAAGTCTATGCCGATCCAGAGCGTCTAAATTTTAGCTAATAGTTACTGACATTGACGACCATGTGCGTAAGAGCAGGTATTCAATTGTAAAAGATGACGCCTTGCGCGGTACTCAGGACCAGAATAGTTTTCCCTGTCTTTTTGCAGAACGCGTCCGTTGCCGCGCGGACACTGCGCCCATTTGGCAAACCATAGGTTTCAACAAGTACGATACCACCTTTGAGCATCATTTTGTCGACGTATTCAAGCGTTTCCAGCGTCGGATAATAGGCATCAATGTCGACTTGTACGAAAGCAAGTTTTGGATCGCCAGCGTCTTTTAGGATTTCTGGCGACATACCTGCGTGGATATGTACAAAGTCGCTTTGCATAAGATTACTGACGACATCGACATCGGTATCCGACAACATGCCATCTTCGTAGTAGTCCTTGTCTGGTTGTGTGCCGACCAGGCCTTTAAACGTATCGAACAAGCGTAATGTGGGTGCGGGTCCGGGCGTTTCTTCAATCGCTTTTTCAATCGCTCGTGCGCCGCCGCCCCGGTATACGCCGATTTGCCACACGTCGCCATCAAGATGACGAATTTGCCGAATGAGAGCTTGCAGGGTCCACAGGTTTGCCGGACGCGTCGTCGTGAAATCAGCTATTTCATCAAAGAACGCAAGATACGCTGAATCCATCCAGGGACTGAAGTTCGGCAGATATGGAACCGGCTCGTTAAAGCGGATTAACTTTAAGCCGGATTTCCCGGGGATGACATTGAAGCCGCAGCGGATGAATGTCTGCTCGATAAGCTTCTTCAACCCATCATTGCGAATGAAAAACCGACGTAGTGAAATTTCCAGAGATTTACGAAAGGACATTTATTTATCTAAGCGTTTGCATGTTTATCGGCCATCATTGGCAGATTTGTTGTTTCTGAAAGTGGCCGTCCATCTTTGTCGCGCGCTGATAGAATAGGCTTTGAGACAGGCCAGTCGATTTTTAGGTCGAGGTCATCCCAGATGATTGAGATTTCACATTCTGGAGTATAAAGGTCGGTGCATTTGTAGGCAATCTCGGCGATATCTGACGTCACACAAAATCCATGTGCAAATCCTGGTGGGACCCATAACTGTCGTTTATTCGATGCGGATAATATAACACCAACCCATTGGCCAAACGCAGGAGAGTCAGCACGAATATCTACGGCAACATCATAAATTTCGCCTGCGATCGCACGAACAAGTTTCCCCTGTGCACGGGGTCTCTGAAAGTGCAGGCCGCGCAAAACACCGGCTTCTGACCGGGAATGATTGTCCTGAACGAAGTGTGTCGGCAACCCGGCAGCTGAGAACTTTTCCATATGAAAAGTTTCCATGAAAAATCCACGCTCATCGCCGAAAACCTGTGGCTCGACAATAATCACACCTGGAACGCGAGTTTCTTCAAATTTCAAGGAAATGCATCCTCGTCAATCAAGCTGCCAAGATACTGACCATAGCCTGAGTTCGCCATTTTGTTGGCGATGCCCTGAAGCTGATCACTATTAATCCAACCTTTGCGCCAGGCGATTTCTTCGATGCAGCCGATGCGGTATCCCTGTCGACGTTCAATGGCTGCTACGAAGTTGGCGGCGTCTAGCATGGATTCTTCGGTGCCGGCATCGAGCCAGGCAAAGCCGCGCCCCAGTGTTTCGACAAATAGTTTTCTACGACGTAGGTATTCAGCGTTGATATCTGTGACCTCAATTTCGCCGCGCGCTGAAGGGGTTAAATTTTTGGCGATTTCGACAACATCGTTGTCATAAAAATACAGACCGGTTACGGCGAGATTGGACTTTGGCTTGATCGGTTTTTCTTCAATGCTTATAGCACGCCCATCGCCATCAACCTCGACAACACCAAATCGCATCGGGTCACGCACGGCATAGGCAAATACGGTAGCAAGGTCATCGCGTTCGGCGGCGGCCTCAAGTTTTTCGGTCAGGCGGTGGCCAAAGAAAATATTGTCTCCAAGTACAAGCGAGACAGACGCATCGCCAATAAAATCAGCACCGACGATAAAGGCGTCGGCCAATCCACGGGGCTCGTGCTGTGGCAGGTAACTGAAAGACACACCAATCTGCGACCCGTCACCAAGCAGACGCTCAAATTGGGCGACGTCATGGGGAGTGGAGATGATGAGAATATCTTTAATGCCTGCAAGCAAAAGTGAGGATAATCCGTAATAGATCATCGGCTTGTCATAAACAGGCAGCAACTGTTTACACACTGAAAGTGTTGCAGGATACAAACGCGATCCGCTACCGCCAGCAAGTACGATGCCTTTACGCATTATGATTGATCCTCTCTATCGGTATTATTGCCAAGGCCCTGACGCGATCCGTCGTGCACGTTCTTCCGTCGTCGTGCTGTCCAGTCTTGATTTTCCAGATACCAATCAATGGTTTGTTTCAGGCCGCTGTTGAATGACTCAACAGGTTGCCAGGAAAGTGCTGCTGTCGCTTTACTTATATCCAGCGCATATCGAAAATCATGGCCAGGGCGGTCCGCAACGTAGGTGATCAAGTCGCGGTAAGAACCGCCATCGGATGGAGGACTTAGCTGATCAAGGATATCAATGATCTGGTTTACTAGCGTGATGTTTTCCAATTCAACGCCGCCACCAATGTTGTAACTTTCACCTGGTACTCCGTTGCGTGCAGCGTCAAGAATGCCATTTGCATGGTCGGTTACGTATAGCCAATCTCGGACGTTTTTACCGTCACCGTAAATCGGCAGGGCTTTGCCTTCGAGGGCATTCTGAATCATCAACGGAATGAGTTTTTCAGGAAACTGCCTAGGGCCATACGTATTTGAGCCATGTGTAATGACGGTCGCTAAGCCGTAGGTCTTGAAATATGCGCGGACGAGATGATCTGCCGACGCTTTGGACGCCGCATAGGGAGAGTTCGGCCGATATGGATCAGTTTCAACAAATGCACCATTGCGGATAGATCCATAAATTTCGTCGGTCGAAACTTGCAGATAACGAAATCGGTTGGCCACATCACCGTCGATAGATGAAATATAGCGATACGACTGGTCGAGGAGGTTATATGTGCCGTTGATGTTTGTTTCGATGAACGCTGCAGCATCATCTATAGATCGGTCCACATGCGTTTCCGCCGCGACATTTATTATTGTGTCGGGCGTGTGGTCCTTAAATATACCTGCGACAAGCGCGTTATCAACAATCGTGCCCTGAATAAATATATAGTCATCATGATCGGCGATGTCAGATAAATTATCTTCGCCCCCAGCATATGTTAAGGCGTCAAGATTTACGACTTTATGTCCACGCCCTAGCGCTTCTCTGATGATGGACGAGCCAATGAAGCCTGCACCGCCGGTAACAAATATTGTGTTGGTCATACGTAGTTTTCTTTCAGAACAGCGATGCTGACTTTGATGTCAGCTAAAGGGTTATCGTCATTTAACATTCTTTGTTCAATTGAAATATATTCATCGTAGTTTATGTCTCGAAGCATTTGACCAAGAAATTGATGATCAATGACACCGCTATGACCAAGGGTATTAAGGCCGGGTTCATTAGCGTGAAAATGCACAAGTTCATCAGACACGGCTTGAAAAATTACTGACACAGCTTCGTTGTTTTCATACAAGGCTTTAGCATCCAGTTGCACCCGAAGCGCCGGATGGGAAATATCTTTAACGATCGCGAGGCTTTCGAGCGCCGAATTAATGAAATCAGTATCGTTAGGCCCTAAAGGCTCAAAGCAAAAACAAGTGCCGTGATTTTCTATACGTGTACAGAGTTCGCTGAAGAAAGCGTATGCTTGTGCGTATGCTTGAACCAATGGCATATCACCACGCTTGCGTCCGCCACCGTAAATCAATGTTTTACCGCCAAGATCTCTACACACTGCTGAAAGATGCTCGAGGAAAAGCATAGACTGGGCATCGGTCTCAGGTCCTTTGAACAACCCTAGCTCGGGATGATCAAAAAACAACGAATGCAGCCCAACGACTTCGAGGCCTGCGATTTCGATATCATTGCGGTAAGCCGTGACATCGCTTGCCTTAAGCTCAGTCCAGGTATTGTGCCATATGCGGCTTGGCGCAATTTCGACGCCTGTGATGCCAAGCTCACGAAGCTCCATCAATTCATGGCGATGATCAAATGCAGTGAGCGCGATATTTGAAACGGCGTGTTTCATGAAGGATTGAGGAGCTTTTGACAGGCTGGAGCCAGCTGAGCGGCGACAAAATGATTGCCTTCGATTGAAAGGTGGCCACCATAAACATCATGAATATACAGGTCGTTCAAAGATGACGCATTGAGTAGTGGTTCTGTTAGATCGATAACGTTGGTATGTTCAGAAATATCTCGGATAAACTCATCATAGTACGAGCCATGGCTTTTAATTCGTTCCAGGTCCATCAATTGCGGCATCAACACGAATAAAGGGACAATGTCATTAGCTTTTGAAAAATTGCTGAACCGCAAGATTATGGACTTTAATAGAGATACGGTTTCGGGTTCGCGGAACATTCGTGCGGAAAACTCGATGTTCCGCCGCATGACACTGACAAACGCGCGCTCGCCATGATCGAACAGATCAAGAAATGCAGCGTACAGAAGTTTTATATTACGACCATTTTCGCGCCATAAACAAAGCGAATAAGGAAATTTAAAAATATCCTGCATGAACTTACGGCTATAGAAATAATCATGTTCTCGCGCAGCCAAACCCAAGGATGCTATATCTTCAAATTTCTTCTCGGCGTTCAATAAGTTAGAGATCATGTTAAGCTCGTCACCTACAGAATAAAATCTAGGTTTGAACGCAAGCGTGTTGCCGTACTCACTATAATGTTTCCATACGCTGTGGACACGTCCGATGGTTTCCGGGACCACAGCCATGATGTGCATGCGGCATTGTTTGGCTTCAGGTTCTCGTTCTAGTCGGATTAATGCTTGATCTATGCCGTAATTACCTACGCCTTTGTTGACGATATTCTTTTGTAATGCATTCGAAAGATGATGTGCCCAGGTTTCGTCGTCATTGACTTGCCGAGCAAAGGCATACGAGTCGCCATATAGGAAGATTTCTTTGGAGGCCCCCTCGAACCCAGGGTTTACACGACTGCCGGCTTCGTCAATATGAAACCGACTAACACTGCCATCTTTCCCAACTTCGTTTTTCGTCGATGATGGGCGGCGTATCCAGCCAAGTTCTGTGTCCCAACTGCTTTCAATGAATTTTTTACATACAGCAGTATCGACATCAGGAAATTCGTCGGCCCCAGTCAATAGCCACTGACAGCGCTTGCGCAACTGATGGACTGCTATAATGGTAACAAGCTCGAAACCTACAGCACAGCCAAATAGAATTAGTGCAATGTTAATGAGCACTATCCAGTGGGCCGATCAGGGTTTTGATACGTCCCACGCATGCAACAACTCCTTGTTGTTGATCTGCTTCGTTTAGCATTAAGTCTGAATGAGAAGGCCGCGGGAATTCGATATCGTAGCCGACAACATTTTTGATACTGCCGTCTTCAGCCCCAGAGTAAAGTCCCTTTGTATCGCGTTGTTTTAAAGTTTCTAGCGAGATGTCTAGAAAAATTTCCTGGTATGACGAGAAGTTTTCACGGTTCCAAGCTTGCCAATCGGGGAATATTGAGAGCACCGCGGCAATGACATGAATATTTTGTGTGTCGAGCGCTTTGCATAAATTAGATATACGCGCTGCATTTTTTGCTCGACCTTCAACAGTGTAATCCGCGTCGTTCTTAAAGACTTCTCGGAACTGATCACCATCGATAAATACCAGATGACGGCATGTTGGTTTCAAGTTTTTATAGAGCGCTTCTGCAATTGTGGTTTTACCAGAGCCCGACATGCCGATGAGCCAGCAAATCATTTCTCACCTGCCTTTAGGGCCGCCAGTGCACGTGTGTGGGATACTTCAGGAATTTCCTGCAACCGCTCATAAATAATATGTTTCATAGCTGCCAATTCAGGAATGTTTTTGTGAAACAAATTAATTATTTCTTTTGGATCATTTTTGAGATCGAATAACATCGGTTCTTCTTTTCCCATTTTGTGGTGCGGATCCACGCCTTCTCGCCAAAGATATTTATACTGTTCTGAACGTACAGCCATGTAGATCGGACGGTGTTCAAACTCGCAGTTTCCGCGGCAGAAATTTTCCATCAACACATGTTTTCGTTGCGCGGCGTCATTCGAAAGTACCGAGGCGCCTTCCCAGTCAGATGGTGGGGTCAGTCCAGCAAGGGCACTCAAGGTTGGCCCGAGGTCCATGGATGTGACAAGACTTTCGAGTTGCTCTGCTGGTACACCGGGGGCTCGGAACATCATGGGAATGCGTGCGTTGTGATCGTACTGCATGCAAAGATGACCATAATCGCCATGATCTCCAATCTCTTCGCCGTGATCGCCACAAATAACGACAATGGTATTGTCGGCCAATCCCTCATCATTAAGTGATTCCAGAATGCGGCCAATGGCTTCGTCGACAGAACGGATAGATGCATCGTAGAGAGCATTGAGCTTTTCGAATTCTTTGGGCGACTTTGGTTTTGTTGTGAACACCATTGTTGGATCGATGTCCGTATCGTGACCAAGCTCGGCAAGATAATTCTTGGTTTGATCGACCCAGTTCGGCCCGTGCCCAGAGACGAAGGGCTGGTGATTGTCCTTGAAGTGCGCCCAGATAAAGAAAGGTCGATCATCGTTGTTTTTAGCATTTTCTTTGAATTCACTTGTGACCTGATCAGCGATGGCGTGTGCGTCAACGGCATATCGGACTCGGTTCGCGCGTCGCCCGGCGCGTGCTGGAGAAAATCGAGCGAGTATCTTGTTGCTGATCCGCATCCACGCTTCATGAATGAGCTTTGATGGTTTGCGACATAACCTCCAATCTTTTGCCAGCCATTCGTGTGCATCAGGAGTCTCAAGCAGGTACTTGCGGATATATGCTTTTGTATCACGCTTAAATGCCCAGCGATGGCGCTCAACGACACGACGCACGCCATTAAAATCATAGGCATCGGCAACAAACTTTGCGTTGGCAAAATGTTCATTGTTGTACGCCTGTTTTTCTTTGAACGATGCACAATAATGATCAACGTTTTCGAACAGTTTTAAGATTACGGGCTCAGCGACAGCAAGCATTCTTTCATCGCTGATTTTTTTAGCGGCATGAAGTCGCAACGTGTCACGCATGTTCATCACGGCCATGCCAATCAGCGTGTTTAAATGGAAAACACAATGTTCAGTATCCAAGCCATCAGTATAACCATAATACGGACTGACCCAATGAATTGTGCTCAACCCCCAGGTCTTGTAACCGGCATCATGGAAGTGCTTGAAGACGGTATCTGGCCGTCCATCAGCTCCCTTATCATAACCGCCATAGGAAAGCGGGCGACTGGACGTAAAGAGCTGGATACAGGCAAGCTGCGTGAATGGCCCGAGGGTATAGGCATTGCGACAGACGATGGCTTGTTTCGCAAATGCATCTATGTTTGGGCTCGTCGGGCGAGTATAACCATAAGCACCAAGACGATCAGCGCGAAAGGTATCAACACTCAGCAACACAACGTTGGGTCTAAGGTTTTCAGCTTTAGTCATATTATATAATGTGCCGTCGTATCAAAATGGTGTGCCTGTCGCCAGTCGTAGCATGAGAAGCCAATCGGCTTCGGGCGCGTCTGCGCGTTCTGGGTGCCACATGATCCCGGCGACAGGTTTGCCAGGCATGTATGCAGCTTCAATCATGCCATCTGTGTCCGTTCCTGCGACGCGGAGAGCGGGTGCAACCCCATGCGGGTCAATAGCGATGTTATGATATGAATTCACAGAAACGTGTGGGCCATAAATGTCGTGCCATTCAGGCATGAACGTTACCTGATGATTATTGCAAACATGATCTTCAATAGGCACGAGTGCGCCGCCTAGAATCTGGTTCATTCGTTGTAGGCCCCGGCACACACCCAACACAGGTAGGTTTTCTTCAAGTGCATACTTAAAAAGTATATCTTCCGTGCGATCACGTTCTTCGTATTCCCCAGCGTCTCCGCCACCCGTCAGGATGAGCAAATCAGGCGCCAGATCTTTTAAATACTGTTCTGGCGAAACCCTGATATTGGGGATCAGCAAAGGCTGGATGTTTCTGGACTGAGCCTCGCGAAGCCAGTCATGCGAAATGCTGTCACGCAATTCGTCGTAACCTTGTGCTTCAGTCACACGTAGCGTTAAAGCGATCCGCATTATCTTCTCAAAGATCTAATGGACATTGATGTTTCCCGTTGCACAGTTGATCTCGATACCGCAGCCTTTAATCAGGTGCTGGAACGTTCGCTCGCCGCATCCAATCGCTGCGGGTAAGCCGAATTCAGCGCAACGTATGGCCATATGAGAATTTGCACCCCCGAACTGGGTAATCAATCCTGCAATGTTATGTGTAAATATCCAATCGAATCCCGGATCAGCACTTTCGATCAAAATGATTTTGCCGCTAAGATCACCGCCTTCATTCGTATGAAGATGCTTGATTAGTGCCGTGACGGATTTGTTGGTGATAAAAGTCGGCTGTCCGCGGGCAGGGAATACGACATCTACATCAGCTTCTTCGGCAATCACATGATGTAGGCGAACGGCTCGGGTCAGATGGTGTGCTGATTTGGCTGCTTCGAGGTTGCGGGTCATGTTTGTTTTGATATTCTCGCCAGTAAACAGATCGTGGACAGAAAGATAAGTAAGGTCATCACGCGAAAAGCCGCATTCATCTCCCCACAATGAAAGACACTTCAACACGTCACTAATGCCTCGCGAATAAACAAACTTGGCCTGTTCTCGGGCGTATATCGCAGTTGAGATATACTGCATGAGCGCATCTGCGCTGACGTCAAAGCCGGATTCTTGGAGAAGTTTATCGATTGCTTGGCGTTGAATATTGCTCAAAGAAAAAGCGGGCTGGTCATCATTGAGCAGACGTTCCGGTCCATTGGCATCTGATAGATAAAGGTCTGGGCGTTCGTCGTATCGCCATGATGTGATGTCATAAGTGCCAGGCCTTAAATGGCCATACTTTTTCAGGAAAACGTCTTTTGTGATGTCCCCACTTGAGAGCTTCTGCATATCAATGATGAGTTGGGTTGCAATCGTATGAACACCAAGCATGAAGTGTTCCGCATCGTGTGATGACAAAACGCTTCGCTCGACCAGCGAATTGAGAAAAAGAACACCTATAAACCCGTGTCGGGCAAGAATTGAAAACGGCATGGAACCATGAAGAATGGTTCTTCCGAGTTGATCGCGAACATCTTGTATATGCCCTGCAGATAATTCGACAGGCGGTGCGCACAACAGGGAGTCTGTTTCGGCAAGTTTCGCCTTTATGCCGTCACTGCCAGAAGTAAGGCATGCTGACGTTATCGCATGCAAACCATCTCGTAGCTGCGTTATTTCATTTTGGCTGAACCCTGCATCCGCAAGTTTAAGTGCGCGTCGTGTGTATGAGAAATCAAGGCAGGTTATTGCAACTTTGAACTCGATTTTATCATGCCAGCGACGATTTTCACGAAGCTCCCCGATCTGATAATTGATCAGTTTTTCGGCAAGCCCGGGATCAATTTGTGCAGGCAGGAATGAGTTTAAGCTAAGGCGGACATCGATGAAGGGCCTACCGGAAAAGTTAAGCATCAACGGCTTGTCGACATGCAGATATCCCATTGCGGCACGCGCGTCGCTCCAGGTTTTGTTGGTTATCAAGTGTTCATACAAAGACAGCGCCAATGGACGTGGTGTCGACCCGATCATCTCCGCCGGGTTCCAGTCTGGCATTTCACCAAATAATGTGGTTTGCCCAAAAATACTATCTGCTGGTTTTAATAAATCACGGAGTCTGGCACGGACGGTATCCAGAGATGTGGCAACGTCTTCATCTGGAACGCCTATCCAACTTTGGCTGGCGGCAACGGGTCTAACTTGTAGAACATAAACAGTTAGGTCTGTCTGGACACAAAACTCGATATCAAGAGTATCCGTCCCGGTGATACTTTCCAGTTCGTTTACGACATCGATCAATTTCAACATGCGCTGAGAATGGAGTGCCGCAGGATTATTTCTGTGAACTACCGCCATCCTGCTGACGCCGCCGCTTGTTACGGTGTCCGTCCGTCCACTGAAGTCATCATAATTTATGACATAGTAGGGGGCGCCGGTATCGAGATCACGGGTAAAAATAACACCGGATATGGCGACGTCCTGAACCATAGGCTGAACCAGAACTTCTTCGCGAGCCTGCAGTTCACCGTATGAGTCAAAAACCTGTTCGATTGCATGTTCAATGTCATGAGGACCTGGTGCGACATTAACGATGCTCAAAAAGGCGCCCGCCTGAGAGCTGTCTGCGGTATCTTCGAAACGGGAACTAGATCTGACAACGAGTGGCTTTCCGGGCCAGCGAGAACAGATTGCGTTAATTTGGCGTTGCCTATTCTGTACCCAGTCAGTGCCTGCAATAATAACTTGCTCGCAACATTCAGCGATTGTGAGGCGGTCAGCGAGAGCGCTTAAGGTTTGCGCCTTTGTGCCAAATTGGAATTTCTTCTGAATGGTCATTGGGTTGGTTACTTTATTGCGCGCTGTTTAAGGGCCTGACGCAGGATATCCTCGGCCAGCGCTGTGAAGTCACCGCAGTCGGTGGAATTATCAATGCGCAAATCCGGGTCTGTTGGTTCATCAAGTAGCAGGTCAACACCGACGACATTCTGTATGTCACCGCGTAATGCAGGTTCGTAGAGGTTCTTCACATCTCTTTTGATAAGGATATCCATAGGAGCATACACAAAGGCCTCAAAATAATTTGAGAGATTTGCCCGGTTCCGTGCGCGAAGATCGTCATAAAAAGAAATCGTGCAGCAAACGACATTGATATTTTCATCATCCAGCCATTTACAGATATCGCAGTACCGCGAGGCCGCTTCATGGCGGCCTTTGAGTGAATAGGCATCATCTCCTGAATTGAACCGCACTAAGGAACGAACTGCATCTCCATCAACAAGAACAGTGTTTGGTTCTTCTTGCTTCCAAATCCTGTGGATTTCTCTACCGATTGTTGTTTTTCCTGCACCCGACAAACCTGTTAGCCATATAATCATAAGAAGTTCCGTTATTTAATTTAGTGCGATCTCAGTAGTAGCCGTACTTACTCAAATCTACACTAATCATTTCTGCGTAAGTTTTATTAGATTCTCTATAATGCGATAGAATGCGACCTCGGCGGTTTTCTCCCAGAAGATCTGGGCGCTGATAATTGTATTTACTGACAACATGGCGAAGAAACCAAAGCAAACTAATCCGCCTGGAAATTCCCGCCAGTGCCCACAGCAATTTTGTGTCCCGCACCGCGCGTTTCTTTTTTAGCCAGCCTGCAAAGGGTTGGAGCGGAATAAACCCGTAAGGATTTTCTGGCTGGCGAACAAGCGGCCCCAGGATCAACGCCCATTTCAAGGCCGTACTAGAAATGCTGTGGTTAACCAGTGGAGCCGTGTCCGGAAAATACGGGGGTACATTGAGAAAGTTGAAAAGCCGTTCCAGATAAAGTGGTAAATCCTTGGTGCCCATTTCAAATGGCAGGACCAGAACATTCTTTTTACCAAATACCTGAAAATAATTCTTCACATAGACACTCCAGTTGAGGGACCGCCAATCGACACCGGGTGTTCTCCCCTGTTCTTTTGGGCCGCGGTAATCGTTTCCTTCATGGGGTGTGATAAAGTCATCAAATTTAAAAATGCGATAATTATGGATGTAATGCATATACGCAGATTCAATCCATGTGTCCTGACGGCGCATCGACATCATGACTTTTGGCGGCTCGAATTCCGGACAGTCAAAGACATCTTTTATAACCTGTGCACGGCGCGGGTTGTCGTAAAACGGTTGTGAGATAAACATGCCATCGCTGTTGTGATGTCCATAGTCACCAAAAAATTCTGCACTGTTAATAAGAATGATGTCTTCTTTGACGTCCGCCAGTCGTTCGAGAACCTGCTTGCGAACAGATGCGGCATCAAAGAAAAGATGATGGCTTTCCATCGCATTGAGCAAAATGGTGTTGACTGATTTGTCGCGCGAAAAGGTCGAATAGACTTCAGGCACGTTCGGCATGATACTGTCGTTAAGAAAGTGGCTGCCACTTCTGTGCGGGCCAATGTAAATGTAAAGTTTCTTTTTCTTCGTCATATGTTCAGACCCTGGTGCTCATGTCGGATTTATTGAAATCATGGCCGTATTCCATGTCTTCAGCATAATTGTATCCCAGGGAATGAATGAGTCCGGAATTCAACTGCTCAATAATTTTTCTGCGTCGCGTGACGGATAAAATACCACGCTGGGTTGCCTGACGATTGCCTGCCTCGGCATTGCCATCGCGTTGGTCGGCAGGGATGTGTGTGAGCATCTCATTGCGTTCCGCGCGGCGGAGGGCTTCTCGAATATATTCATCGCGGACATTGAAGCCCCAGAAATCGAGCATTTCCCGGAGTCCGGCAACGGGCTCGCGCTTCAAGTCTTCATAGCGAACTAGCAGCGCTGACGGGTGCCAGCCAAGGACATCGCCCCAACTGTTGTAAAATTCAATAGAACGTGATGTCGCGGCATTCCAGTCGAAGCTGTCTTCATCAGTGATTGAAACATCGGAAAGATGTGACGCGTTGGAGAATTTCACAAACCGGGATTCCAAGCTGTCCAAAATGGAGCGAACCTGAACCACAATGCGCATTTTTTTCAAGCTGGCGGAGCGGATACGAAAATAGGCATTTCTGGAGTGAAAGTAGTAAATTTTCCCCAGCGCTGGGCCTTGCTCGCGAGCATACATTTTTTTTACGTCGCCCAGTGGCACACGCCAGTCAAAACGCCTATACGCCAATCCTTTAGATGGAAAGAAAATACCATCTTCATAAGTGTATTCACCGTCGCCACCTTCTGAGAGATCAAGCGCAAGTGTCATCGAAAGTTCGGCCCAACTTTGCCCAGACCTTGGAAGTGCAGCATGCAAACGAGATACATCGCCACTATCTAAATAGAATTTAAGGCAACGTAGTCGTTGGGAAAGACGGATCGGATTGCTGTCGTAGGGGCTACCTTTCAGAAGGATTTTGGTCACGGCCATGCCATCCCAAAAATGTTTGACCGGGAACCGGTTAGCGACAATCTGCGCAACACCTTTGAAGTTCAGCGGATGCCTCATAATTTTGAAAGTTTTACGATTTGTTGAAAATCTGGATTACGGTTTTCCAACTCTTCAAATGTTCCACTATCTGAAAACTTGCCATCTTTAAGCAGGACCAGCTTTGAGCATTTCCTGACTGTGCTCAAGCGGTGCGCTATAACGATGAGTGTCTTGGTGCCGGTAAGCCGTTCTATTGCGCCACTGATCTCGTGTTCGGTGTGATTATCAAGTGCAGACGTTGCCTCATCAAAAACAAGAATATCAGGGTCTGGGTATAATGCTCTCGCAATACCAATCCTCTGACGTTGCCCACCTGACAGGCGGATACCGTGTTCACCAACATTTTCATTTAGTCCATTTGGCAGGTTCTTCACCAAATCACGTAGCTGCGCCATTTCGGTAACCTGATCGATGCGGCCCCAGTCGATATCTTTATCTGCGATGCCGAATGCTATATTTCGCGCCAGCGTGTCATCCAGCAGATAATTAGATTGAGGGACATAGCCAATCGAGCGCCGCCACGCATGAGTCTTTTCGTGTATATCGATTCCATCAGCGATAATTTGACCGTTGGTTGGAGGCAGTAACCCCATAATGATATCGGCAAGAGTTGTTTTGCCGGCCCCCGATGGGCCAACCAGACCAATAAAGTCACCCCGATTTATATCGAGTGAAAGGTCCTGAATGACCCAGTTATCGGTGCCTGGGTAACGAAATGATATATTCTTGATTTCAAGACGCTCAGTAAATTTTCCATTGGCCTCGCGCCTCATTTGATCCGTTGGTTCTGCTTCGACCTCGTGCATATCCCGATACACAACTTCTAGGGCGAAAGCTGCAGACTTAATCCGATTGAGGGCAAGGAGGACTTTATTCATAGAAGGAATAACGCGAATGCCTGCGGCGGCAAATAGCGCCAGACTACCAATGACACCCGCGCGCTCTGCGCCGCTCATAAGGATGAAGATAACGGCACCCAGCGTTCCCGCGACCATAATTGTTTCTATCCATAGTCTGGGTGATTGCGCCAACAGGCCTTTGAGCATAAGAACTTTTGCAAGTTCCTGGCGAGGTCGCACAAAACTATCCAATAAGAAATCTTCTCGACCGAGTGCTTTGACTTCCTTAATGCTATGAAAGCTTTGCTGTAAGCTTTGCAGGCATTTGCGGATTGTCTTGAGTTCCCGTTCACCCCAATAAGCAATGCGGCGCCTAAAGAATGCAAAGAACAAATATACCGCGAGTCCAACGTAGACCAGCGCAATCCCTGCGAGTTCTGGGTTTGTATATAGAATAATTCCTGCAAGTCCGGCGACCATCAATATTTCAGAAAAGAGAGTGACAAAGCCAATAAAAACGTTTGCGAAAACGGCATTCACGGAGCCAAAAACATTGTTGATTAGGTCTGCCGAATTGCGGCGAAGGTGCAGAGAGTAGGGAGCACCAAGATAGCGCTTCAAAAGCTTTTGGGCGAGAAGTGCCATATTGGTGACGGAAAAATTTATCTGAACATACGCTACGCCAAACAAAATAATATTCTTGATGACAAAGATGATAAATAAAACGCCGGTAATAAAAATCAGGAGTTGGTTGTCAGCTGTAAAATTAAATCTATTGATAATGTCCAGTAACACCGGCCATTTTTCGATCTGCGAAGGATCAGCAACTATCGTGATGAAAGGGAAAATCATGCCAATGCTAAGAATCTCCAGCGCCGCACCGAGCAAGGTTAGAAAAGCCAGGATGGCGAATTGGAAAATTGTCGATTTGTCGACAAGATCAAGCGCCATGCGCAACAGAACAACCAAAGAAGTTTTCCTTGTACTATCCGCTGGTAATCTTGGTTCTGGGGTTTTGTCTTCCAGCTTGGGCATCAAGTTATTTCACTTATGTCATTTAAAATATGAATAGGATTGAAAGTGACGTTATTGGGCGCACTATTTATAGAGTGAATTCCTGTAACGCTGTGCGCGCCAATGTTTTCGCGGCATCACTATCGACGTCACGAATATTATTTGCAGCGCGGGCACGGGTAATCAGTTGATCATCGAATTCATCGGCAGACCCTGCATGGACATATTTAGAAACATACGCTGATAGATTCATGCCATGGAACCATTGTGTAAGGACGCCCGCAATTTCATTTTGCGCACACCCAAGGCCCTCTGCGATAGGTGTCAGCCGAGCGAGGTCTTCGCCGCTATTGTATTCCGCAATAACAGGCAGTGTGAAACTACAGGCAAGACCATGCGGCATTCCAAATCGGGATGTGAAAGGGTAACTGATCGAATGCGCCAGAGCTGTTTGGGTTGTTCCCATTGCTAAACCGGCAAGGACAGATGCTGATTGAACTTTTTTCCGCAGCTCAATATCTGTTGGATTCTCTAGCACAAATGACAAGTTCTCCCGGAGAATCCGTATAGCCTGCGAGGCCAAACCATCGCTCACTTCAGAATGGCGTCTGTTCCAAACGGCCTCACAGGCGTGGGACAGCGCGTCGAGCCCGGTCGCAAGGGTGAGTTCGAATGGCATCGTCACACATAAAGTCGGATCCATAAGGGCATAATCCGGATATAGAGCTGGATCGTTAATCGAAAACTTAATGCCGTCATCACCCCAGATTGTGCCCCATCGGGTCACCTCTGAACCGGTGCCGGAAGTTGTTGGCACTGCGGCAAACTTCTGGATAGGGCCATTAAACGGTAAGGATTTTCCCTCTCGCAAGTGCGCTAGAAGACCGCCCCGGCCAATTTCTGGACGGGTCGCCGCAAGCATTCCCTTCGTGGCATCAATAACGCTACCCCCGCCAACGGCGATAACGACATCGACGTTATTTGGGAACATATCTGAGATGCGAAAAACTTCAGACACGGTAGGATTGGGGGAAACATCTCCGATCACAACTTTGGGTGCACCCATTGTTTTGGTGAGCCGTTGATCAACTCCCCCAGCAATCCATGAAGGACTGGTTACAAGAGCCCAGCGGCATTCCCCGAATAGTTCAAAGGCAGCTTGATCAAAAGAAATGCCGTCAACGATGCGGGTCGGACAAAAGAAAGGGTGAGTTAGAACCATTGAGTAATTTCTGACTTTGCCCGAGACCTGCCCGAGGGAGAATAGGAGGCAATCTCATGAACCGCCTCTTTTGTCATGCCACCTGCGACACGAACGACGGCTACGTGGGCATTGACGCCTTTTGTTGAAAATCGATGTGATACAAGAGGGCTAATATACGCTGAATCGCCGCTCTTGATTGTTTCTGTGCAACCATCGGCGTAGGAGATACTTACCGGTGTATCGCCATAGTTATATATATACTCGTGCATGCCATGTTTAAGTTCGGCGGGTTGGTCATGGTCGGCGACGATTTCAAAGTCATAGCCCTTCAAATTTGGCAAGTGCCGGGATCGGGCCAGATCATAGAACAGATAGGAAGGATCCTGGCTGTCGCCAAAGGCCCGGATTTCCTGATCCTTGCGATGCTGCACGACGACTTCCTGCTCGGGCGCCAGTCCTGGAAACGCGAGTTGATCTGGATAGATATTGAGTGCGTTGGCGAGTGCGTCAAGTTCGGCAGCCGTTGGCCGTTCAGGACCGTCCCCCCGTGCAAGCGCGTCTGCGATATTGATGCCATACTCTCTTAATCGATCTGCTAACTGATCAACACTCAGCATTTCATTCTCGCGATGGCGGTTGATCGCTTGCGCAAACATGCGCGACTCCATGCGGGTATCACCGAACCACGTACTCATATCTTCGTTATCAGCATAAAGCATTGATGCACGTGCATGTTCGATTGCGCTTGCAAACGTCACGGCAACAATAAGACCGAGCTTTTCAGAATTGCGACTGGTGAAACTATGCGGAACGTATGGGGTGATATAATTTGAATCACCCGTATTCATTTCTCGGCAAAATCGCTGCCCGTTCAGGTCCCAGTAAAAGTTTACCTCACCAATAAAGAATGTTTGCTGATGCATGAGATGGCCTTTGTTGTAAACCACGCCAGGATTTTCAGGGTCAGTGTCTGTGACAACCTTCAGCTCTTTTATCCACTCCGGCTTATAAGGCCCTTCCCTGACCATTGCCGTATCGCGATATTGATAATACGGCGCAGTGATTCCGTTGCTATCTGTCCGCTCTATCGTCCGAGATGAGGCTTCAGACTGCTCCGCCGTCATCACAGCGAGGCCGTCATTTGTCTGATCGCGTTCGACCCATAACTCGCTCATTGAAATGGGGTATGCGGCATATACCTGAAGAACTAATGTATGCATGTCTTCAAGTGAAATTTCCCCCCGTATGGCATTTTGTAAAAAGTCATGTGGGCGGCCAAGTTCGTCTGCAATGAGGTCAGGTGTTCGCTTGAGGTCGTTTGCAACATTTAATAAGCGCGCACCTACACGTGCGAGGTATTTGCTTTCATTCTCCATCGTCAGATGCCTTTGCTTCGTATTCGGCGGCCAATGCCGCAACAGCTTTTGTGTGATCTTCAAGTGTGTCGATTTCTTTCCACCCGCGTTGTATCGGCATACAGCCAACGCGAATCCCTTGATTGACGAGTTCTTGAATCATATCGGTGATATACGCAACCTGAAATGTCGCCGCTTTATGGAATGGTTTACCCCAATACTCTTGTTTTGCAGCGTTGAAATATTCCTTGAATATTTTTACGCCGCGCGCGGTGAGCTTCAGCATGCCGATAAACTCGCCACTCACATTATTAGCATCACCAAGATGCTTGCCGATTTGAACGACATTTTTGTTTGTATCAAAAATGACGTTCTCCGCTTCACTGATCGGATGATCGACGCGTCCGACATAATAATCTTGCCAGTCAGTATCAACAACAATGGCTATGTCATCTTTGGCGGCGAGTAATTTCGAAACGATGTCACTATTAAAAAGGATGTCTGAATACCCAACAACGACATCTCCTTCAAGATACTCTTCAGCAAAAAACATAGAGCAAAGAATATTATTATTTATAAAATCGTCATTCTCAAAATATGTGATGCTTGGATAATCAATCCGTTCTTTCTTGTAGCCACGCACAAGTGCAAATTTGCTGAGCCCAGCTTCTCGGTAAGCGTCCATTTGACGCTGCAATAGCGTCTGGCCATGAAAATCAACCATGCACTTTGGTTTGTCATGAGTAAGGTCGCTCATCCGACTGCCAAGGCCTGCTGCAATAATCAGCACTTTGGTTTCAGACATATCGCCTCCGTGTCTCATTTGTTGCGCTGTTGGAGCATGGGTGTGCTCGTCTGTTGTTATAGTGTCGTGTCATCGTCTGTTTCTGCTTGGAATAAATGAACATGTTTTTCAGCAAATTTAGCACCAAGGTTTGCTGCAAGGTCCGAATAAGGAACTTTGCTGACATAGCGCTCGCGATAGATCGCATTCGCTACGAATGATTCATTTGATGGCGCCTTACCATCGAGCTGTTGTAGCATTTGTTTTGTCAGCTCTAATATCTGTTCAGCGTCATTCTCTACAACTTCGTATTCTGGTAGCACAGGTGCAGCTTTAGAAATTTTGTAATATCCAAGTTCCAAGGCTTTGTCATAAGTGATGAATTTGCCTGTAGCTTTCTCACGAAGCCGGGTCAGCAAGAACAGATCATTGTGACGGAAAGGGTTGTAGGCAATCAGGTTGCAATTTGCGAGTGCAACGGGCACGTCGAAAATAGTCGCTATAACAAAAATCCCTGAATCGCAACCAAGGAAAAAAAGGCATTTGGATGGAAGATAAATATCAAGGAAATCTGTTCTATGTTCACTAGCATAATCGATAATTTTAGGGTTTCTATTTTCAGGCAATGGCGTTTGGACGATAGCCCCCATGCGAAGAACGTATCCGCCTTTGGAAGTGATATACTCTGCCGCGTCCATATAATTATTAATGCTGCAATTCCTGAAATCGCGCGTTCTCCATAGCTTTTTTTCTTCGGGCATATAATTATCGAGATAAGCAGCGTCTCTATTGTGCAAACAAACAAACCAATCGTCGTCACCAATGCCAAGGCTACGTAAAAATCCCTGCCCACGAGCCTCTTCCTCTTTCTCGAAGGTCAAAGATGCGTGCCCCTGATTAAATTCTTGGTATCCTGGCGCTTCCCATTTCATAAATTCCCAAAACCGTGTACGCTGTATGATGGGACGAATATAAAACAAGAAACGTGTTAGTCCGGGGCTTTCAATAATCAAAAGTTCCCGTTTCAACATTTCATATAACTGACGGTTCACGGGATCAATGCCAGCCAAAATATAAAGTGAATTAGGGTCGGCGAGGCCAATCTGCAGACGCCTCAAAAAAAGGTCTGTGTTCCCGGAAAGATGTCCTATCCTTTTGGTGTAAACGAGATGGAACCGGATTTTTTTAAAAGGCTCAATAAGATAAAGAACAGGCAGTACTAACAATAGGAAAGCGAGGCGCGCTATTAGAATTAACGGCGGACGTATTATATTTAGAAGGATAGTTTTCATATATAGCTTTCAGGGCCCGATAGAAGGGGCTTGATGTGCGGTCTCGACGAGTGATCAAAACCGGAAATAAATGAATGTTGATGAGCTTGTGATGAAGATAAAAACCACCGCCATCAAAATTGAGCATGATAAGGTTAATAGAATCGGGCGCGGGCGACCGAAAAATATGCCCTCGGCCATTTTCTCAAAAGAAACACCGAAACATATAATTGCACCGATAAGGACCATGCCCCACATTCCGAGGGTAGGCTCAGCAAGCGTCGATTCACGCACCGATACGAAGCTCGCCCAGAATTTTAACAGGGCATCAAAATCAAACTGGAAGAGTGTCCAGCCTGCTGATACGAGCAAGAACGTCAGCGCAATTTGTACAATGTGTGGTAGCTTCTCCCATGGTTTAGAAGTCGCGTTATAGGCGATGACAATGCCAGCATGGAACAGTCCCCAGACAATAAACGACCACCCGGCCCCATGCCACAAACCACAAGCCGCAAAAATAATAAGTATATTCCGAATGTAAGATTTGTTTCCACCCAGCGGCAGATATAGATAGTCGCGAATCCAGAACGAAAGAGTGATATGCCATCGCCGCCAAAAATCCTGTGGGTTGGCGGCTTCGTAAGGGCGATCGAAGTTCTTCGGAAATGTGAATCCGAATAAAGCTCCGAGACCAATAGCAATCATTGAGTATCCGTAGAAATCGAAATAAATCTGGAAGCTATATGCGAACAGGACAAACGTTGATGAGGCTGCCGATATGTCTTCCGGTGAAGCAACGTAAGGGGTCTGATACGTATCCAGAGTATCGGCGATCAGAACTTTGGCGGCCAGGCCAACTGTGATGTAAACGATCGCGCGTGAGACGGCCTCAGTATTAATTTGAAAGTCGCATAACCTAGAGAGCGCTTGTTGGACTTGCTCAAATCGAAGGATCGGACCGGCGACAAGTTGCGGGAAAAAACTGATATACAGAGCAAATCGAACTAGATTAGGTGATGCCGAAATATCGCCGCTAAACCGGTCAATTGCGAAAGCAATTAACTGAAAGGTGAAGAACGAAATACCGGCGGGTAGAATGATGTTTGAAAACAAATCAAAAGTGTCTTCATCTAACGGCGAGTCTAGATTGATGAACTGACCTAGAAAAAATGCAAGATACTTATAATAACCGAGAGCTAACAGCGGCGGAATAATAGCAAAAGCGAGTCGCCATTTGTTCAATATGATCGCCTCTGAGCGTGTAATGGCATACACCCAGATAATTCCAAATAATAATGTAAGTGCATGCTCAACACCAGACACTGTATAAAAAATGAATGATGAGATGAGCAAGACAAAGGGTCGAAGATGCCGGGCACCCGGCATATAAAATGCGATGAGCACTAGGGGCAGAAACAGAAACAGAAATTCGAACTGATTAAAAATCAATTGCTGCAGGCCTTGCCCATATCAGGAACAAACGTCTTGAAATAAGCGCCTAGTTGAGCTGGAGGTGCATGCACGTGGTCTTTCCAAATCAGAGGGTCATCCGAAAGTCGTTCAGGTGCTTGGAAGCAACGTAGCCCAAATTCCAGACAGGCTTTTAGAAACTCATTTCGGCTTCGTGTCGCGACAGAACCAGGATGCTCCATAAAGTAGCTTTGGCTGATGGGTTCGACCGGTGTTTCAAAAATATACACATCTGTTTTGTCGCGCGTAGCTTCATAAACCCGCTTGAGATCGTAGCGGAGATAACCTGGCAGTATTGCGCGCGGACGGGAACGCATAATTTCATGAGGCACCGTCGGATATGCCCGCTTCCAGTCATAGGTGCCATCTGCTCGAAACCCAGAGCCAACATCCGTGAGCAAAGGATGTGGTCTATTTGTGCTGAACAGCGAGCGGACTGCTGCAGCAACCAGATCAATATTTAGTTTTCGCTCTATGACATCACGCTGCGTAATCAAATGGCGCAAGATCATGCGCGTAGCATCGATATACTTGATGCGGGGCTCCTGGAATGCTGCCAGCACATCCCTAAACATTTCCCGTATGCGTTCGTGGACAGATATGATGCGCGAGTTCCCATAGTTTTGAACTTCGAAGTTATCGACACCAATCAAAACGATTGGTGGCAATTTCCCCTCATTAGCCATCGCTTCGATAAAGACGACACTGCTGCGCAAGGACTCACCCAGAATTGAAAAATTAAAAACCCGGCATTCATTAACATCAAGATTTTGTGCGGTGACCATCATGGATGTGCTGCTGCCAAAAATACCCACGTCATAAGGGTCGGCACTTAGCCCATGAAATTTTTTTATTTGCCCAAGAATAGGTCCCGACAGGCCATCGTTATTTATCAAAAACGGATCGCTGACGTTCAAAAACGGATCAACCGTCAGTAAACGTTCAATTGATACAACAACGCTGCCAGTGCCGATGAACAACAGAAAAAAGAATAGATACGGCCTTAGCATGATGCTTGTTTGTCGATCACTTGATGGGGCATTTACTCATATTGAGGCAAAACCGTTGCGTCTTTTAGGCTCCCCGCCGCGATATCTTTTTCAGAAAGTACAGGGTTAGAAATGGGCCATTCGACACCGATGTCTGGGTCATTCCAAGAAACAATCCGCATGTCTTTCTTCGAATACGTTTCAGTACATTTCATCACTAAATCGGCTGTGTCTGTCAGCGTGCAGAAGCCGTGTGTAAATCCAGGTGGAAGATACAGTTGGCGACGGTTTTCTTCGGTTAGTAGCTCGGAAACCCATTGACCGAATGTCGGCGACCCTTCGCGAATATCAACGGCAACATCCATGATCGCGCCGCGCACGACACGGACAAGTTTTCCTTGTGGACGTGGCACCTGATAATGGAATCCACGGATAGTGTCCTTTACAGAAGCCGAATGGTTGTCCTGCACAAATTCTACATCCAGACCGATCTCTTTAAACTTATCTCGATGGTATGTTTCCATAAGATATCCGCGATGGTCGGGATGGTACTCAGGTTCAACAATAACAACGCCGGGGATAGCAGTCTCAATCAGATTCACGACAGGCAATCCTTATTTTGTATTTACATTGAAAAACGAAGTTTCTCTTAAAATGGACCGGAAAAACTTTTGTTCGGGACATCTACGAGACGGTCTTTCTGTGTTTCCGCCAGTGCCTTGCGCGCCGTGTCTGATTGTTCAACAGATAAATCCAGCAGCTCCAGGGCTTGTTCTAGAATATCGTTTGGATACGGATAGTAATCAGAAATCAATGCACGCGTACTTGGTGAAGGATACTCAGCCATACCAAGACGGCGTGGTGGTACGCGAAACTTATCCGTGCCGGTTTCTACGACGCGGGTGATGATTTCTGCGCCTACACCGAAGGTTGTCCAGCCTGAATCGATACACAGTAATCGTCCAGTTTTTGAAATAGAAGCATGAACGGATGTCATGTCCAAAGGCCGAATAGACCGCAAATCGACCAAATCCACACCGACACCAATACCCTTCAGGACGTCCGCAACAATCATTGCCTCAAGAGTCATAAGAGATGAGGCAACAAATGTTATATCCGACCCTTCTCGAACCAATTTTGATTCACTTAAGGATACTTCATAAGCATGGTCAGGGACGTTACCATGCGTCGAATGTAGCCACCGATGCTCGATAAAGATCGTCGGATCATTATCGCGCACGGCCGAAATGAACATTCCTTTGGCATCATATGCGGTTGTTGGCATAACAACCTTCAGACCAGGAATGTGTCCAAATACTGATTCCAGGCTTTGTGCGTGGCAGGGTCCCTGGCCCCAGCCTCGGCCAACAATAAGGCGGATAACCATCGGCACGTTCATTTTGCCTGCAGTCGTATAGCGCATTTTGGCTGCGGTGTTGATGATGTTCTCGAAAGCAAACAATGAGAACTCCACTCGTTGATGTGTCATGATTGGCCGTTGGCCCATTAGCGCAGATCCAATGGCAATGCCCGTCAGGCCGCTTTCTGAAGTTGGCATCTCAATCACACGATCAGGACCATATGTTTCAACAAGTCCTCGGGTTGTATCGAAAATAGCGCCCGGATCAGCAACGCCCAGTCCGATCAGATAAACAGACGGGTCCTCAGCAAGACAGACGTCTGTTGCTTCGCAGATGGCCTTAGCAAAAGTGATGTCGCGAATGTCTTCAGGCATAGAGATGATCCCCTGCTGTTTTACCGTCTGGAAAAGGGGCGGATAGTGCGAACTCGAATGCGGCGTCTATCTTATCTTGAATATCTCGACACAGCGCAACATCGTCAGTATCTGTCCAATCGATTGTATCATTCAGAAGTACGTGATGCTTTTGAATGGGATCGCGCTTTTGCCAGGCCTCATATTCACCATCATTCCTGAACCCAAGTTCAAGATCTAGAAATGGGCCACAGTGTTCCCACATTCTATATGTATCGAGTAGAATAAATGTTGGACCGTCACCATTGCGCGCACATTCTATTGCGTTCGCTGTTACCTGTTGTACGGCCATAACGTCGTTGCCATCTACATGCTCGGTGGCCATGGCATGGGCTTTGGCAAGATCGGTAATTGGGCGGGCGGGTTGGCGTGTTTCCAGTGGCGTACACACGGAATAGTAATTGTTTTCGCACAAAAAGATCACGGGCAATTTTTTAATAACGGCATAGTTTGCACATTCATGAAAGATGCCTTCTTCGACAACGGCGTCTCCCATGAAGACCATAGAAACGGAATCTTGTTTGCGTTGTTTGAAAGCAAACCCGGCACCGACGCCGGTTGATACTGAAGTGCCGATAATCGGTAGGCACGGCAAAACACCAGCATCAAGATCGAGCAGATGCATAGAGCCTCCGCGACCGCCAGCACAACCTTGCTCTTTTCCATAAAGTTCCGCGATCATCGCTGGGACATCGCCACCTTTTGCAAGGTAATGCGCATGAGATCGATGTGCGCTTGAAATGACATCAGTGTTTCTGAGGTGATGGCACGCCCCCGCTGCCGCCGCCTCTTGGCCAATTGAAAGATGTACAGGGCATCTCATTTCCTGCTCATGATAACGCGCAACAATCGCTTCTTCTACTTTACGGATCAAAAGCATTTTATGATATAGGGATAGCAGTAAATCTTTGCTCTCAGTCACTTCTTGCTCCTTCTTATGTGCGCCTTTAAAAGGGGGCATCATACACAACTCTTTTCAATATTGTTTTGGCTTTTGCGAGTTGGATCGACTGCTTCTCTCTGGCGTCCATCGTGAATCCCGCAAGTTTTCGCCGATGCAGGCGTTCCGGCAGGAACTCGCTAAGTAAAATCATCGACCATCGCAAGGCGAATAGTGGAAATTGCAACCGAAACCGTGTGATAAATTCAGGATCAGCAGAAAATATAGCTGATACCTTCGTATAAAATTTTTCACATTGTTTGGCGCTTGGTGACATCCCCGGATGGAGTAAAAAATCCGATAAAAGTTTTACAGGATCATCCCAGCCAAAATATTCAAAATCGATAAAAACTACACCTTTAGTTGAATTTACCAAGGTATTGTGAAATCCAAAATCAGACGAACTTAATGTTCTTTGTGACGTACCGATATCTTGTTCTTTAGATAATCCAGCAATCTGATATCCAGCAATGGCATCGGCCATTGTGCGTTCGAACAAGGGTTGAAACGTCGTTTTTAAAAACTTTTCAAGTGCTGGATGCTCTTTGCTGACACTCCGCAGGTGTTCAAAACGGCCTTTGATTTGTGTTTCAAGAATGTTTAGGGAAAGACAGGATTCGGATGCCATGTTGTTTTCAAACGCCGCGTCAGATTTAGAGATAGTATAAAGGCTCTCGACGAAATCAATGGCGGCGTCTATGTGCACATCTTGGATCTGTTCAGGGCGTTCGCCGTCGACCCACTCATAAAGTGCAATTTGTTTTGTGCTGTCAGCGAATAACGCCTTTGGGCATGGAAAGTTACCATTACTGGTCAGAAACGTTAGGGCTTTGAATTCAGTATTTAGACGATCACGTGTGTCACTTGATTGTTCGGGATACCATTTGAGGGCATAGGGTTGTCCCGCCGAGGAGACTTTGAATAATCTGTTATTACCGCTACCTTCCACCACATTGCAGGTATCAATCGGCGTTGTAAAGAAAGGCTGGGCGCACATTATTGCCTGTTCAGGTGTCATGATCAGCGTAAGTACCAAAGAGTATATTGGAAATGGCGCTCCATGAATGCGCATGTGTAAAAGTAACATCAGCCGAGGGCGTATCTGTTGGATCAAAAAGGATACGCACGACGTCTTTTGGAAATTTTGACTCGCTTAAAACTTCGATAAGATCATCGATAAAATGTGTGCAGGGGGTAGCGCGTAATCGTTCAATTTTTTTATCGCGGTCATCTTCAAAAAACACATTTTCTCGTTTAATACCAAAACGAGTATCATCAAAGAACTGCTGATCAATCATCCATGATAAGGCTGCTTCGCGCAGATCAACTTGATCAAGGTCAAATGGATTGGTTCGTGTCTTATGACTGATAATGTAGACTGGAATACTAAGACGACAACAGGTTTGCAAGAATGCATTCAGGTCATCAAAAGGTTTCGCCCGATGCATGTAGCTGCCATATACAACTCCTTGCAGTCGTTGCCACTCCATCTCACCGCCAGGCTTTAAACGTAATGCGTCTCGTACATGTTTTTTGGAGCCTTCGAAATTTTTAGGTAAAAATCCAAATTCGATGGCACTTGATGCAAACACGTCATCGTAGCAAGCAATTGTATTATCAAAATCAATGCCTATGATCATCTGTTCCATAGCGATGGCTGGGATGTTCTTATGGGTGGAATGAGAAATTATTTCTGGACTCACTTAAGCAGGCTGATCAGTGATTTTTTGACGTCGCCTTTGTCTACATGAGCGCAATGACCAATCAGGCGAATTTTTATACCACCAATGATGTTACCAATAAATCCAACATCTTCGGCATTACCACCCACGGTTAACAAGAGCGAGGTCACAGCAAGAAAAGCGTCACCTGCTCCCATGGTATCAATGGGTTTGTACTCAAGAGCGGGTACAGATTGCATGCCGTCTTTAACACTCCAGCATAAGCAGCCGTCATTCCCCTGCGTGACGGTAAAGTTTTCACATTTTAGCAAAGGCAATAATTTACGCGTAAGCACGTCTTCAATTTCTGAATGCTTTTCCCCACCAGCAAGTTTTGCTTCGCGGTTATCTATGCAGGCATAGTTGGCGCGAGTGTACTTTGTGATCAGGTTAAAACCTTGGTTGGCACTATTTGCTTGCGCATTAATGGCCAGGAAATTTTTCGTCTCATTTATTGTATCGAGTACGGGGCCATCGATCATACCGTGGCCAAAATCGCATACAACAAGAGTGTTCGTATCTTTCGTCGCTGAAGTAATAGCATCATCCAATTCTTTGTATTCGCCATCAGATAAAGGGTTGTCATCAATATGCGCAACTTCAAAAACCTTGCGAAGCATGCCTTGATCAACGGAGCCATGGTCGACGTATCGACGTTTTCGAATGGTCGGTCTGCCGTTGAGTTTGATAGCTGTGAGTTTGACGTTTGGCGCCAATGTTGAGCGTACAAAACCTTCGTAGTCGTCGTCGCCACCTAAAACGGTAATAACCTGTACTTCTGCACAAAAACTTGCCGCATGATTTGCTGCCGCAACGATGCCACCAGCGTATATTTCGCAATTATTATATTGTGTGGCAATGATGCTATCCTTCGCCGCTTTACCTAACGGCGTCACATATAAATATTCATCGAGGATTGTTTCACCAACAAACACAGCCTTCAGAGAATGCGCTTTATCAATAAGCTGAAGCATCCCGTCGAGACGGTTTTCTTTACGAAGTTTGGTAAGAAAATTTTGTACTCTCGGCGGGCGGGCAATCATATGTTCATTGATAAGCCCGGAGGAACTGAACGTGATATCGTCAGTAAAGGCAATCTGGCCACCGTGTTTCTCGACAATAGCTTGTTCCGCAACAATCTTCCCCGTCGGGTCGTCTTTGGGTGCGAGATAATCACTGCCTTTGACATAGATTGATGGCTTCACAGCTTCTAGAAGGTTCTCGGCAGTTGCTTCATGGTTGATACCAGCCCATTCCACATAGGCAAGCGCGGCCAGCATTTCTGCGCGAAGTTCTTCAGGGAATACGGGTCTGCCAGGGCCTTTGTTGATAAAAGTATCCGCCGTTACCGTAACGATCAGCATATCGCCAAGTTGACGGGCTTTTTCCAAATGGCGGACATGGCCCAGGTGCAAAAGATCGAAGGCGCCGTGTGCCAGAACAACATGCTTTCCTTCAGCTCGGGCTTTTGCACTTATCTCGGCTAGCTCTTGAATAGTTTTTATTTTTTGTCGTGCGGAAGGTGGAGTGACACTTGTGTCTGTGACAGTCATGCTCATGCTCTTTGTAAACAGTTAGTCAATTTAAACTAGTTCTAAAATTGTATTTTATACACAACGATCCAAAGGCTATTCAGCAAAATATGCAGAGAACCGATAGATAGAACAATGCCACGTAGGATGTTGATGTAGAAATCTTACAGAACATTTTAATGGGCGATTGGCGTCTTAATTTGTCCCGTTAAGAAACACGACATTCTTTTTCCCTTGATCAGGCGTATCTTGGCCAATTTCGTTTTCAAGTTCTTTCGCCGCATCAAGATACCATGTGCGCATAAAACCATTTTCATCAACTTCGACGCTTTCAGGTTGTACCCAGTTTGGGTTCCATTTTAGGCGCTCTTCAAGTCTGTATCCAGATTGTAAAAGCACGGCATTATCTTCTTCGCGACGCTTTAGAATAGTGCCTTCATACATCACGATTTTGCCAATATCGCTAAGTACGGCATAGTGCGGTTTTGTGCGACCGGAAAACTTGCCAGAGCTTGAGATTAGCGATGCCAACCGGGCACCATCAACAAGTGTCGTGCGGTGATGTGCGGCGCCACGAATAGGAATCGCATGGAAAAGATAATGACCCTCGACACCGTTTTGACGGACAAGGTCATACAATTCGTTCAACGTTTCATAATCGTCATTCACGCCCTTAAGGAGTGGATGCTGGTTGTAAATCCGGATGCCGACATTTTGTAATTTATGGAGAACCTCAACGGATTCAGGCCAGAACTCAATCGGATGACAAACATTGACGCCAATCTCAAACTTGAAGTTCGAATAGCGGTTGAATAACGAAATCATGTCATCATTGATGCGCCGGGGATCTTGAAACGGTACGCGTGAGCCAATTCGGACGGTTTTAATGTTTGGTGCGTTTCGGGTCAGTTCGCCAAGCGTGAGCGCTAAAAGTGGTAGCGACATCAGTGGATCGCCTCCCGTCATAAGCACTTCGTCAACGTCATCCCTGAGTTCTTTTGAGCCGATATACCGCGTTGCGTGGGTGATATCGTCCTCTTTCATGGTCTTGGCAGGGTAGAACCCGCGCAAACACCAGCGACAATGCGCTGCGCAAACTAATGTGGGTTCAATGAGGATTGTGCGGCGATACAAGCGCTCGATACCAAGAACGGGCTGGCCGTCAAACTCAGGGTGCATCTCTGCTTCATAATGGCGGCGATTTTGTCTGTTATCGACAATTTTCTCACGGGCGTCATAGAAATACTGGTTGGTAATCGCGTGCAACTCACGGCTGTTAGGACCGAAAGTCTCTTCAGCCTCAGCGATTTTCTGCCGCAAATATGGCGAGACCAGTTCTTTGAATTGGTCAGAATGTTTTTTAATACCTGCCATGATTTATCCTTCGCATCTTAGCCTGTTGCTGAGAGTCATGTGTCGACAGCTGCTCAAGAACAATTGTCCGTAACATGATTATGTAATTATTCTAATATAATATCAAAATTACTTAAGAATTTCATTTGCATTTTCAATCAGATATTTTGACTTGTTTCCATCCTGGACGAGCCTATCTAAGGCGACCCAAGTGATCGAAATTTTAACCTGCAGCATTTCGGCGACGCGTTTCTGCATACTTGTTGTTAGCGTGGCCTGTTCATCACCGACGGCAAGTGGTGTCTCCAAAATAACGTGTAGACTGCCGGGGTCTTTCGCCGCGGGTCGAACAATGCGGAAATTGCGAGACACTTTTGGTTCAAACTCATTGATCACCGAACTCAGAGATTGCGGGAAAAAGTTAACCCCCTTGATCACCAGCATCTCATCGGAGCGCCCGATAATCTTGAAGCGCATACGCAGTAACCCGTCTTCGCCAAAATCAGACCAAAGAACTTCAGCGATGTCATTGCTCCGATATCTGAATAGCGGCTGCGCCTGCCGACGCAACGTCGTAAAGACGAGTTCTCCCTGTGCGCCTTTCACAACGGGGATCGAATTTCCTTCTGGGTCAACCATTTCACAGTGCAAGATGCCGTGCGCGTGGTAGACAAGGCCGTTACGTTCAGGGCCTTCACCACCGACAATGCTGAGGATTTCTGACATGCCGTAGTTGGCGTCATAAGCGGTTAAGCCGAACGCGGACTCAATCTCTTCTCGAATACCTGGCACTTGAAGCAAACCCTCACCACCAAAGTAACCGTGCCTTAGACCAAGCTCTTTGGGGTCGATACCAAATTCTTTTTCGCAGCGATCTCTGAGTGTCAGCATATATGATGGCGTTGAAGAGATCGCATTCACCTGCAGATTTCTGATGGTATGCAAAAGCATGGTCGTATTGCCGACGCCAAATGGGATTGCTGTCGCTCCGACACGTTCAATGGGAATAAAATCGGTCACGCCACCCGACCACATATTAAAGCTTAAGCAATGTATGACGCGCTCACCCTTCCCCATACCAGCAAGCGCATAGGCGCGTTCCGAAGTTGCGTAAGTGTCGAGGATATCTTGTTCGGTTAAGGCAACAAAAATTGGCTTTGATGACGTTCCTGACGTTTTATGAATACGCCGTAGATCTTCGGGCTCGACGGAAAGAATTTGTCCAAACGGGCCATGCTCTTCTTGATCTTCGATGATGTCGGGTTTTGATAACAACGGCAGAGAATGGAATGGGAAGCCAGTCCGAAAGTCGTTCTCGCCGATGCCGAGGTCAAGAAAGCGATCCCGCCAGAAGGGACTCCTGTTATAGGCTCGACGCAGGGCGTGGAGAATCAGTGATTCTTCTTCTTTGTTTATCGTGCTCAATTTATTGTCCACCTGTCTTCGTCATTTGGAGGCATCATAATATGCATTTTCAAAATGCCGGAGCGTTTTCTTCGCTGCGTAAAATATCCTGATCACTGTCGCCTTTGGTGGCATGAAACGTGCCAAGCTCAAACGCATCGGCAAGATCAACTGAAGTCTTAATCGCCATGTTTAACGAGTTTCGCTCATTGATATACAAAGGTTGAAACATGAAGGGCACGGTCGGATTTACATTCATACCGAGGCTTTGGCAGCTTGTTGTTTGCTGAAAAAGTTCTGCGCGCGACGAGGATGCCGTAAAATAATCGACAATCAATGCATCTTTGTCAGCGGCATAAGATAACGTGGCTTCTAACAATGTCCTTTCCTGTCCGGGCATTGCATAAAATTCGATGATTCGGCACACATGGTGATCCGTATCGACAACACTCTCAGTTCGGACAACGGCAACACCATTAGCGCCATCCGGATCTGCTGCGACGATCGTGTACGAAATAAACGGATGTTGCTCAAATCGCCAAATCATCCATGCAGAGTCACGGGCGACACCAAACGCTGTATTCTTTCTTTCCTGCGCGATAACAGAATCCGGGATTGCGGCCGCGCTTTCCAGCACGTGAAAAAGGCGCGCATCAAATGATGCCGATGCTGGGACGTTATTTGCCTCATTCACATAATCGGATGCGGCCATGTGTGTTGTCAGGTTTGTATGATCAAGGACCGCGACATGACGACTAATTTCCGGGAAAATTTTCAATCCGAGGGCTTCAAATGATTGGTTTGCCATATCGTTCATGCCAAACCCGGCATACACGTCGCTTTGTGACAAAAGATACGTTGCGAGTTCGCGACCCAACCCTTTGACGCCAGAACCATTGATCCATTCTGTATCCCAAACGCCGCGCCCCAAGCGTGGGCCAAGGTGCGCATCGAAGGGCACGTAAGCGTGCACGGCGACAATCTCATTTGTCTTGTCGTCATAAACGCCATTTATTGACATCTTGCCGTCGGCTAATTCCGGCGCAAACCATTTGCAGGGATTCTTTATGTATTGCCAGTCAAAGTATGCTTCGTTGGCGCCATAAAAACCTTCACCGTAGTGATGGCGCAGGAAAGCCTGAACTTCTGTCGTCGCGGTTTGATCCAGGCAGGTCACAAATCGCATCGTTTCATGGGACCGGATCATGGCTTCTTCCCGGTGATGCTCTCGGCGATAACCTGCCATAGCCGCTGACTGCCACTTGGAAATTCCGACATGCTATAAAGCTGGTCGAGGATACCTGCGCCATCAGGAGCGCCGTCGCCTTCCATCTCACGGTTTCGCACAGATTTGACAACGTCGTCGATCGAAGCCAAGACCGGATAGTCCGTATAACAACGGACATCATAACTGTTAGGCTTGAGAATGTATGCGTAATAGGGTTTGCCTGCAGCCAGCGTCTCAAAAAATGCGCCTGTCTGAGCCGGTCCAACAATAATATCCGCCCAGTCGACGCAATCTCCGTAAGGCTCGGTTTTCAGAATTTCCACATCGAGGTTAAAAAAATCGGCAATCGCTTTAAAATATGCTTTTTTCCAACGGCCTGGGCCGGGATGCAATTTGAAACGGACATTCTCGAAGCCTTCATCTTTCAGACGTCGGACAAATTCAACAAAACAAAAATACAGGCTGGCGTTCAGGCTTTTTAAGTCTGACAAGATTGGCGCGTACTGCAGGACCAGAACATTTGTTTCGCTTGCGGGCTTGATGATGCTTTTTACATGGGCGCTTTTCCAGCCGGAGTAGCGATCGCTAAGTGGAGATCCTACGCGAACACGCGGCATCTTGGCACCAACAGAATCCAGCCAATGCTCATTCATAGGTCCCCAGGAAAGACAACGCGATACCATTGGCTTGGTATTCGGGTCGCCGCCAAGGGCATCAAATTTAAGATATTGCGGCACCATCGGACTGTGCCAAAGATAATCGATATCACAGTCATGGTATTGCGCGAGTTCAATATAGATACGCGGCGGTGGGTTCCGCACGCCATCAACCAAAATCCGCTGCGGTTGAATGCGGCCCATGACCTTCTCTGCCTTCATAACTTCACCAGCAAGATCTTCCAGCCGTGTGCTGTTTAGGAAATAAGTCCTGAGGAAACGGTAAAGGATATGTCGATGCGGGTCTTCCTGATCGACAAGCAAGGCATCCAATTTTGAACGTATGTCTTTGAGTTGTGCTTGTGCGGATGCTGTAAGCGTAGCATCTGGCATATCGATCAGTTGGACACCTTTGTGAATATAACTGAGCAGGCGGCCAATCTTTTTTGGTACTGTGCGCGCTTGGACGACCGGAGTATAATTGCCGCCGTCGAATTTTTCCAGTAACGGCGCGAGCGTATTGCCTCCAAGTAAAAGAAGTACTTTTGGCTTGCGTTTTAGCGACGACCTGAAGCGGGTTAGCGTAGACATGATGAAGCCATAAGCTTGCCCGGTGAGCTTGCGTGACGTCGACGGTCGAGATGGTGCTGCCAATAAATCTTCAGCAATACTGTGCGCCGAAGGGTCATTATCTTGACTGTGGTCGGTAAACTTTAAGGTCTTGCTGCTTGCAACAGATTGAACCAGCAATCGACGCATGTCCTTATTCAGAACATTGATGTCGTTTGCAAAATCATAGAAGTGAATTGCTGCAGGCATGAACTTTTCGATCAGTTTTAACAGCGATCGTTCGAGACGGTAAATATTAAGATGGCAAAACAAGACCTGGCCGTGGAAAAGTTTACCAAGTGAAACCCCATGAAAAAGAGTGGGGTCTTCGCCGTTGTCATATAGCCAGCTGTTGGACTTGATCATCAAGTCACTATCGAGGGTATCCGGCTCGGCCCACAAGGTGATGCCTTGTTCGTAATGGACACAATGCTGCTTGTTGGCGATGGCTTTCTGCCACAATAGCCAGTCGCATGAGACAATCAGTGTATCGTCATCAAGGCCGACCCGTTCGAGCTGCTCTTCGCTGGTGACAAGTGCCATCTGGCGATAGGTCGCACGAATATGGTCCGGATAGAAATCCGTCGCACGGCAGGTCGGGTTTGGTGTCAAAGCGTCCATACTATTCGGTCTATCGATGCGCTAGATCAGGATTTCTTCTTTGCGATAGCAAAGGCACGCAAATACCCTGGGGACCCTGAAGGGGTCTCCCAACTCCGGACTAGTTCCAAATGTGTTCCAATCGCTTCCAATGCCGAAACACATGCTGGGTAGCCCTCAAATCCTTCGAGTGACACATCGCGTGAAAATGATGTGGACTCATAAAATAGATGTCCGCCTTCATTCAGCATCGCATTCACTTTGCCAAAGTATGAGTCTGCTGTAGAGCGTTCGCGTCCATCGCCCGTGAAAAAAGCAGCGAGTGAGAAGATCGTGTCGTACTGAACAGGATTGACAAAATCATCAAACATCTGATCAAAGAATTCAACTTTATCGGTGACGCCAATAAATTCAGACGTCAGTTCACCAATCTTATTGAGGTAGCTGTTAGGCTCAATGCCGTGGGCCAATCTGCAATGCAACCCGAACTCGGCAACAAAGAAACCAAAGTTCGACCCGATATCCAAAATTGCATGATTGGGATTGAAAAACTGTTCTAATCCGTATTCACGGATACGTTTTTCGACCGACCATCGCATACCTTTAAACCCGACGCGCTCATAACACTGATATGGCGCATTGGTATTATAGGTCACTGGATTTGCAGCGGTTTCTTGTTCAACGAGATCCATGATCGCGGCGCAAAGTTCTTCTTTTGTCGTAATTGCATTCTCTGACATAGTTTAAGTCCTGCTTATTGGGGCATTGAGTGAGTTGATAATGTGAGTGGGGTCAGAAAGGCTCCAGGCTCCATTCGGTTTCATAGGCGCTGCTACGTTCGAGTAATTTTGCCATAAGTTCTTCATCGACGTGATCGCGCAACATTTCACGACGTGTGCGGCGGCCTGACTGGTCGAGTTGACGTGGAACACCTTCTCGCGCCATTGCCGTGGCCATCTCCGGATGGAGAGTTGTTCCGAGCCATTCTGCGAGCGTCTCAAGCTGTGCATTCGTGTCTGTGGCGAATTGCTCAAAACTGACAACGCGGACTTGTTCTTTGTGGCCATCTGGAATTTCCGTAAGCCCTTTGTCATATAAATCGAGCATCGAAAGAACACACATGACAATTCGGTCGATCGGCGACGCATTGATGTATTCATCTGGAAAATTCAGGGCGTAAAGCGGGACCGGCTCGCCATCGATGTCAACGACAGGTGTGAACGCGAGCGGATCTGAGCCCAGTCTTGCGCCAAGCCCGCGGCTGTTCCATGAATAACAAATATCAATTGGGTGGCGCACGGTCAGAATTATCCGTAGTTCTGGAAACGCGCGAAGCCATAAATCGGCATGCGGCAGCGTTTCATGCGTGATGTAGCTTTGATAGCGTCCAGCTGCGTTAAAGCGATCAATAGGCCCTTGACCATCTTCACCTTTTGCGCGCGCCAATATGTCGTCTACATCAAGCGCTTTAAATACAGATGTAAAAATATCACCCGGGCGTGTATTCAGATTGCGTCCAATAATCCTCTGGTAGCTATAGGTATCGATCATCATGCGCAGGAAGGCCGGTGCGGATTGATCATCAATCAGGCCGAAATGCCACATGGTTGGGATGTAGTCTGCCGCGTGTACAAGTTGTGCAAAATCAAGACGAGGAAACTCAGATACCAGTGGTCCAACAAGTCCTTTGCCCGCGCGCGCCAAGCCATCAAATAACAGAACGTTCTCACACACGGCATCTTGGGAAAATAAGGGATAACGTGGGGTCGGCATTTATGGCTCTTTATGCTGGCGTAGATTGTGGGTCAAAAAATTGCGAAACGGCACTGCGGTCAATATTCCCGCCAAACCGCTCATAGTCATCGACGGTATCAAATTCGAGCCATCCGTTATCGACGGGTACAGCATGAACGGGGTGATCTAGGAGAATTATTTCTGAAAGCAAATCAGTCATATAGGCTTTTTTGATCGGACGTTTGTCCATCCAGTCACGATGCGATGCAAAAAAGTTTTGGCGCGCATCCCGAAGCTGCGTGACGCCATCGCCCTTAAATCGCATTAAGCCGATATACTGGGCTTCAATCTCGTCGATGTTCTCAACTTTTTTACCAATATCAAGAATTTCAAGATCGGCATTCATACGCAGGCTTTCTGCATCACTGAGTGGATCATCAAATCGCGCTTCCCAATACCGCCGCCACTGACGGTCGACAATAACTGACACATCGTGCGGACTCTGTAGTAGCGCCTCGATAACACAAGGCTCATAGACAATGTCGCTATAGGTGACGATCAGGTCATCGCCAAATTCGGTATCTGCAACAAATAGGCTCTCAACCATATTTGTGGTTGCCCAATCCGGATTGTGCACCTGACGTGTGCCAGCAAGCTCAAGTTGGTCGGCGAGATAACCGGTCGCGATAATAATGTCATCTACGCCAGCGTTCTTCAGTGTTGCAATCTGGCGTTCAATCAACGCGCGCCCTGCAAGCTCGGTTAAACATTTTGGTGCATTCTCCGTATATGGATGCAAGCGGCTCCCACGTCCGGCAGCAAGAATTATAGCCTTCATGAGGTTTTATCCTCGATACGGACCACATCTACAGCGGTATTGCCAAAGCGGTCTGCGGCCCCGATGCCAATAGCCGCAAGGTCTGACCCAGGGATAGTTTCGGAATCAAGCGCATATCGCCAGCTTTTACCATCAACGCCAAAGTCCAGATTGTCATGAATGACGCGTCCGCTCTTTGTCTGGATTGCCAGGAACGGCTGGGGACCAAACACATGGCCCTTGAGCGTACTGATGTTGACCGCAACAGGTATATCCCCTGAATATTCCAGTTCGATACGAAGTGATAGATCGTCCGAAGTGTCACCGTGCGCAACAGCTCGCATTGCATTCACGGCTTCTGCATAACAGAACCTGACATCGGGATAGCGTTTCTGCACGGCGACAAGCATCTCGGATAAGGCTTCAGCTTCTGGTGCGAGGTCACGGAAATCATGTGTCGCGATCGCTAAAAGTGTCGGTGCACCACTGTCGGCTCGGGCAAATGCCTTATCAACTTCGTGGTCATCAAGATTGGCAAAGCGACTGAGGATATTTAAGGCACGGGCAATATAGCGGCGGCAATTTCCAGGTAGCTGATAATTGTCGTGGGATGGCTGATAGACACTCCAGTCTTTTGGTGCCAGCCGCCAATCGCCAAACCGACCATGTGCGAGATCAGCCATATCATTTAGCTCAGAACTATCTTCAAGTGATGTGTTGGTAAAATCGAACGGTACAAATTGCTCAAGAAACCAGTGAATGTCCGGGCGTTCAGTTTGAAAACCGCATCGCACAGATGATGGAAACCATTCGCGTTCAATAATTCGCCGCGCCAGGGTCTCATATATATGTGGCGAGTTCAGTAGGGACGTCGCACACCGATGGGCTTCACGATAGATCGACATTGGATGGAAATGCCAATGCACCCCATCGCGCTGCCAATTTCCGTCACGCCCAGCCTCCTGCGCATCAATACGCGCCTTATAATAATCAAAGATTTTGTGAAACCCGAGTTCTCGGCGACGCGGATTGACCTCGAAGCCAATGTGGTCCAGGCAAAACCAATTATAGACATAACCTTTGCCAAAACTGTCTGGCGTGCGCAAGCGTTGCTCAGGCGACATTGCATGATCCAGCATGCGGCCTAATTTGTCCCAGCTATCCATATAATCGTTGCGGTGAGAACTCATTACCTTACAGGCAATTTCCTGCTTGTCGCCCAAATCAATCTCATGGGAAAGAATGGCATCGAGGGTCTCTTGTGTCTTCTCAAGGCCATCGAGGTTTAATAACTCAGACAGCGTTTCAAACTTGGCGTCGATATCGACATACAATGGTCCCTCGGTGTCCACCGCATGGACGACATAAACGATTTTCTGTGGTGACGGGCTCATGTGACGCTCATAAAATTATTTAGGACTTTCATGCCGGACGCTCCGCTCCGCTCGGGGTGAAACTGCACCCCATAGACATTGCCGCGCCGTAAAGCGGCGACGATCCGGTTGCCGTTGTATTCTGAATAGGCCAGCACATCGTTATCGTTCGTTGGTCGGGCAGCATATGAATGGACAAAGTAAACGGTGTCATCATCGTCAAAGTTCTGCATCAGGCTGTCGCGGATGTCCGTTGCTGAATGCAATGCATACCAGCCAACACAGGGTACCGGGTGCGGTGTGCCGTCAGCACCTGCATAGTTGATCCGCTCAACCCGACCGGCGATAAAACCAAACCCTTGGTGGTTACCAAATTCGGTGCCTTCTTCAAGCATCAGCTGCATACCAACACATATCCCCAGGAAAGGTCGACTTGAGGCAACAAAATCCTGAATGGGTTTGACGAGGTTTCGTTCCTGTAAAAGATTCCACGCTGCATCAAATGCGCCAACACCGGGCAGAATCAGGCGCGCTGCATTTGCAATCCGATCAGGGTCGCCCGTTAACTCAACATTATAGCCAAGATGCTCAAGCGCACGTGATACGCCATAAACATTGCCGCTGTCGTAATCGACGATGGTGATGCTATTCGCTGGCATGATATGGCCTTAAAGATAAACCTAATGCGCGCATCGTTTCGCGGATCACCGGCAATGCCAGTTTTTCATAGTGCAATACGTTGGCCATTGCGACGGCCGTTGCATTCCCTTGCCTGACGACGTCATCCAGATGCTGAATGCTTCCGGCACCGCCACTGGCGATCACAGGAATACGGAGTGCAGCAGCAACGCGTTTTACGAGCTTGATATCAAAGCCTTTGCAGGTGCCTTCCTGATCAACGGACGTCAGCAAAACTTCACCGGCGCCGAGTTCTTGCGCTTCGGTAACCCATTCGACGACATCGCGCCCCGTATGTTCACGGCCTTGATCGCAATAGGCTTCCCAATTGCCGTCATCACGACGTTTGGCTTGTACAGAAAGAACCATGCATTGCGAACCAAGGGCGGATGCAATTTCAGAGATCAGCATTGGGTTCTTGATTGCTGCGGTATTGATGGCGATCTTGTCTGCACCGGCGCGAAGCAATTCACGCGCATCGCTGACAGAACGAACGCCACCGCCAGCGGTAATGGGAATGAAAACGTTAGATGCGGTTTGGCTCACAATGTCCACAATGGTATTGCGCTCGTATAAACTGGCGACCGCGTCGATATAGATAATCTCGTCGATGCCAGCATTATAATACCGTTCCGCGAAAGATTGAGGGTCGCCCAATTTGCGCAGCCCCTCCATGTGAACACCTTTAATCAAATAAGGAGCCTTCACATCTAGTCGGGCAATCAGCCGGATATTTGTCATAGATCGATAAGATTCAAAATTGAAACGTCAGGTACTAAAATCAGTCGTTATGCCAGATGGCATCGCGTAAAGACCAAACACCGTTCTCATGCTTCCAGATATGCGGCGAGCGAAAACTATCGCAGAGCGTGTCGAAATATTCATGATCGATCGTTGGACTTTCAAACATCTTGCTGGCTTCGGGGTATTCATTTTCGGGCAGACTCAAATATTCAAATATTTCAACGGCAAAGCGTTCCGGGTATTCGCCGTCGAACTTTCGAACAAGCGCAATACCTTCGTCGCGTGTAATGTCGTCTGAACGAATTTCCTGTGCGGCATCGTAAGTTGCCCGGCCAATACCGAATTTAATAAATGTGGTATAGTAATGGAAATCGTCAATACGGTCGTCAATTGAATTGTACTTGCTGTAAGTGCCAACGGTGCGTTCGGGTGATGGTTCGAACCCGGCGTGTTCTTGGGCATAGTAATAACAGCTTTGCGGATGCCATTTCAGATAATAGCCAAGGTAATGGACGTCTGTCCCAACCCGTTCAATGTCTTCAGGATTGGCAGGCAAATAAGGGTCCAGATCAACATCTTCCATGCCGAACTGCCCCGTTAGGTCTTCATAGGAAACGCCACCCAGGCTGATCTCTTTCTTGTCCATAGAGGTAAAATATGATGCATCCCGACGTGCCTGTGATACCTGGCCTTTGGGATTGCCATACTCGGCTTCGTTCTCACCAAAGAACACGAGTGACACATCATGCAACACAGACATTTTTGGTGCGAGGTTCTTCTGGCCCAGAATGAATGGCTGAAACGGATGCAGGATATTGTCGATGGCGAGACGGGTCAGCAGCCGATGAACGCGACCGTTCGGCGTAAATAACTGATTGTCGAACCCTGCGTGAATCCAGCGTTGGAAATTGCGCCATCCCCAGTCGGTATAAACATGCGGTGCCCAGGTTATAGTGAGTGGATGCATGCCATATTTGTATTTTAGAACGTGCGCAGCATAGAAACTGTCTTTGCCACCTGAACCGGGGACAATGCAATCATATCTTCCATCGGTACGGCGATGCTTATCAAGTAGATCGCAAAGCTCGCGCTCGCGTTCATCCCAATCAATATTGACCTTTTGTTCGGCAACCCGGCACGCATCACAGATACGATCCGTGTCAAAGTTAATGGTCGCCTTTTTGCTGTCTTTTGTGTGCTTGAATTCGACAGCCGAATTGGGCCGCTGATTAGAAATAATACAGCGGCTGCAAAACGCAATGTCGCTTGGCAGGCCATATTTTGGCTCTCCCCCCGGCGTTTCTGTTTCGAAGGGAGATAAGTCGATAGGTTGCGGTTTGCTGATGACGTCCATGATACTTGAAACTCTATTTATATTTAAGCGATTTTAAGAAAGGGTCTTGAACCAAGTGTCGGTGGCCTCGGCAATGGTTTCGGGAGTCCAAAGCGGGGCGTCGCGCCATTCGTTGATATCTTCAAGCATGCGTGCAACACCGTCTTCGAACGAAACGACAGGTTGCCAATTTAACTGGATCCGGGCTTTGGTGATATCCGCCCATGTGCAATCGGGCTCGCCTGGTCGCTTTGGGATGTACTGAGCTTCACAGCCAAGCAATTCGACAAGACGGTTCACACTCTGTGGATTATCGGCACCAATATTGTAGGTTTCACCCTTGAATGATGTTTCTGCGGCAGCTAGGAAACCTTTGGCGACATCAGTAACATATATGAAGTCGCGCCGTTGCGTTCCGTCTCCAACAACAGTCAGAGGCACGCCGGCAAGTTTTTGCTTAAAGAAGACACCGAACACTGCACCGTAAGCGCCCGTTGTGCGGACGCGCGGACCGTAGGCGTTAAAAATCCGTACCGAGTTCACAGGCAAGCCATATACATTGTGCCAGTGGAACGCGGACTGCTCACCGAGGTTTTTGCTTAATGCATATGGATATTGTGGTTCTATCCGATGCGCTTCAGATGTTGGAACATCGGCTAGGCCATAGCATGAACTTGAGGCTGCATAGACGAGTTTTTTGACGTTGGCAGCGCGGGCGCATTCGAGTACTTTGGCTGTCCCTATGACATTCGTTGCCATGTATTCAGTCGGGCTTTCGATGGATGGCACAATGTCACCGATACCGGCAAAATGGAAAACGTACTTAGCATCTTTGAATAAAGACGCGTCTTCTGCGAGATCGCAGATATCAGCTTCCTCGACCACGAGGTTTTGATCACTGCCGACATGAGCCAGGTTGCCAATGCGCCCGCCGGTCATATTGTCTATAACGCGGACGGCATATCCATGGGCGAGCAGTACATCGACCATGTGGCTTCCAATGAAGCCCGCTCCGCCGGTGACAATAGCGACTGGATTATTTGTCATTGTGCGTTAAGGGCCTGCATGGTGCGCACATTGTAATACCAGTCATTACCCATCGGGTCTGGCAATCCGTTTTCTTTAAACACCTTGCAGAGTTCACGCACAGCGTCCTCAACAGTGTGCGTTGCTTCGAAGCCGATGGCGCGTTTTATTTTGCTCGAATTGATATGATATGAACGATTGTCGTCACTTGGTGTTGTCACAATCTTGATGTCACCCTTTTCAGGAAATTCTTCCATGACAACCTTGCGTACAATCTTGGCGAGATCAGCGATACTGTGATTTTGGTATCCCGCATTAAATGTCTCACCCTGAATTTCCTCAGCAGGTACTTTGAGTAATAACTTATACAAATTACACATATCTTGAATATGCAGATTAGGCCGCAACTGGTCGCCACCAAATACTGTTATCACCCCATTGGTTACAGCGTGTGTAGTGAGGATGTTGACAGAAAGATCAAGTCGGGTCCTCGGGCTGTATCCGCATACCGTCGCCGGGCGAATGGTGACACATGTCATGTCGTCTGACATGTGCTTGAACAATTGTGGCTCGCAACGCCCTTTATAATCATTATAGAGCGTTAACGGGACCAACGGATGATCCTCGGTTACATCGGGTTGATCAGATACACCGTAAACCGAACTTGTCGAGGCATAGATTAATCGTTTGATGCCGGCTTCCTTCGCCGCAATCACCATCGGCTCGAAACAATCTAAGTTCGTCGTCGTGCTCAGGTTTTCATCCAACACGAAACTTGCATCGTTTGAGATGCAGGCGAGATGCAATACGGCGTCATGACCGGCAACGGCTTTTGAAAATGCAGCGGTGTCGCGGATATCGCCATTTACAATTGTCAGGTTCGGGTCGTCTGGCAAGGTTTCCTGGCCAAAATACATAATGTCATAAACAGTGACCTTGTATCCTTCATCCAGCAACTGGGGGACCAGTCGGTTTCCAACATACCCGGCACCACCCGTGATCAATATTTTTTTGAAATCTAGCATACGTCTTAATACCTTCTCTTAATTACCAAGCAGTCCAGCCACCATCGACGACTACCATTTGTCCGGTCATATAGCTTGATGCATCTGACGCGAGATATACGACAGCACCGACCATTTCATCCACATCTGCCATGCGACCAAGTGGAACGCGCGCCCCATAATTCTTTTGGAATGTCTCGTTTTGGCCCGATTTAATGCCACCCGGAACCAGGGTATTTACGCGGATACCCTGATCTCCCCAATACGTTGCAAGATAACGGGTCAATTGTACTACGGCACCTTTCGAGGCTGCATAAGCCGCTGGTGTGGTAATACAACACCCCATATATTCGGAGCCTTCATAAATCCCAAAGTCAGGGCCGACAAGACCATATGTCGATGATGTCTGTATTATTGAGCCGCCATAGCCTTGTTTGATCATTTGCTTGCCGACCGCCTGTGCGACCAGGAAAACGCCGTCAATATTAACACTCATCACTTGACGCCAGACGTCAAAATCAAAATCTTCAAAGGGGACGAAAAAATCTCGTGGATCGTCTGATTTGGACGCTGCATTGTTATGCAGAATATCGATCTTGCCGAAAGCGGCGACGACGGCCGTAACCATTTTTTCAACATCGGATTTCTCTGCGACATTGCATGCAATACCAAGCGTCTGAACGCTGTACTCCTCGGCAATTTCGCCAGCTTGTGTTTTTGACGTGTCAGCGTCCAGGTCGACAACCGCGACATGGGCACCGTGCGCTGCAAGACCACGCGTAATGCGTTTGCCTTGTATGCCGGTTCCGCCTGTGACAATGGCAACTTTCCCGGCGAGATCGAACAGGTTTGATAGATCTTTGGTCATTGTGGGGAACCCTCGCGGCGCGACATCATGAACGCGACAAATGCAAAATCCAGTTCTGTGTCAATGTCTATAGACCGCTCTTCTGGCATTTCAAAAAGAATTGTATTTGTTCCAAGTGCGTAATCATTGTGTGAAAACAAAGTGCTGCGCTTCCAAACAAAGATCGAGGCATTCAAGTCAAAGCACCGGGGCGCATCCTGACGGCGCGCGATTGGTGTCTCAGGAATCTTTGCCAGTTGAACTCGGCCGTCTGGCTGTTCTTCGACGAGATTAAAATATGGCGAGCGACGTGCCGTCATGCCGCTGACCAGATTGTCGGCATCACTGCTTTCAAGTTTCTCGATGGCACCCTTAATATCTGCGGTAGATCGTAAAGGCGCGGTCGCGTCAAGATCGACGATGGTGTCGATCATAACGCCTGTTGCTTCTTCGACGCTCGCCGCACAATGACGAATAGCAGGAATTTTTGGCGCAACATCATTGGCGAGCTCGGCTGGGCGCTGGATCATGTAATCTGCCCCAGCGTCTTTGCCCGCTTGCAAGATTTCGGCACTGTCACTTGAGACGGCAATCCAGTCAAACATGGCACTCTGTTGTGCTTGCTCGACGGTGTGGGCAAGGAGCGGCTTTCCGCCAAGCACCCGAACGTTCTTATTCTTGATCTCCTTGGATCCGCCTCGCGCGCAAATGACTGCAAGGCGTTTCATGCGTGGATCCAAATTCCCTGAACGGATGCTTTTTCCACAGCATCAATCATGCGCATGGTACTAAGCCCCTCAGTTATATCGCAGATAATACGATCATCACCGTCCGTCATCGCCTGATGCTGTGCCAGATAGGTGTCGTTGCGGGCAAGTGTAAAAGTCTCCACATCATTGCTGGTCTCGACAGTGCCGGCGACAAGATCAAGGCGAACGGTACCCGAAGCTGTGAGTGCAATAACTTCGCGACGGGTCGTTGTGTCGAGATAATTTATGTTCAGCGAGATCGATGCTATTTGCTCAGTTTCGAACAGCACCGAAAAAACATCATCGCTATCAATGTCGAGTGTACTGAAATGACCGCCAATTGCACTCAATCGCCGCCATGGTCCAAATATCCATGTCAGATAATCCAGCTCATGAGAAAGGTCTCTAAGAACGCCGCCGCCACGTTGCTGATCTGCGGAATAGCTTTGCCTGTAATCTGTGTCCGGACGCCAATCTGGCAGATAACTGCCGACATACGCCGTCACCGCATGCACGTCTCGGGTTGCAATGATTTGACGAAACCGTTGTAGCGCTGGATGAAAGCGCAGGTTAAACGCAACTTTGGCACGGGTGAAGTTCCCACCAATGGCTTCGCTGCCTTGGTCGTAAACAGGTTTTTCAATCATCAACAGGCCATTAAAACCGTACAAAGATAGTTGCTTGATATCATCGCGATGCTCGTTGGTGCGGCTGGCAACGATAACATAATCGGGGTTGAATTCTTCCAATGCCTGATCGAGTTCTGCAAATCGTTGCAGATGATCAATGTCGCGACGGCTTATAACAGCCACATCATGACCAACGTCGCTCAGCACATTTGCGTGGCGCTGTCCGATTGAACCATATCCAACAATCAGAGATTTCAAGTGTCGTGTCCCGCTTTAAAATCAGATTTAGCGCGCTCGAGGTCATCGATCCGACCTATATCGAGCCAGTATTCATGGATAGGGAATACCGCAGTTTCATTCTGCTCAGCTATTGCCTGCTCAAAGACCTGCGTCATATCGCTATGCGTGTTTATCGGGATGCTGGCGATAACATCTGGCTCGAGAACATAGATGCCTGCGTTGACAAAAAATCGGTGCAGAGGTTTCTCGTCGATTGCAGTGATGCGATTATCTTCGATGCTGATGACACCAAAAGGAACCTGAAAATCATATTCACGGACACACATTGTCGCGCGAGATTTTTGTTCAGCATGGAAATCCAGCAAATCTTGAAAACTGGTTCGCGTGACCAGATCACCATTCATTACAATAACGGGTTCTGATGGTGCCGAAGGCAACAGCGTAAGCGCTCCGGCAGTTCCCATGCGTTCTTTTTCTTCGAGATAACGGATGTTTACGCCCCACGCCGACCCATCATCGAAATGATCTTTAATGGCGCTCGCTTTGAAATTTACAGCAATGAAAAAATTTCGAAAGTTCTGTTCGATAAAACTTTCGAGAATTGATTGTAAAAGCGGTTTGTCCCCAATTTGCAGAAGTGGTTTTGGCGTGTTCTCGGTTAGAGGGCGCAGACGCTCGCCAAGGCCGCCAGCCATAAGCACAACCCAGTTTTCATTCGGCGTGCCATCGCGCATCAATTCATCAAGCGTGATAAGGCCACACAAGTGGCGATCAGACGTAATGATTGGGACGTGCAGCAAGCCAAGCTCGGTCATCAGTGCGCGCAACTCGTCGCGGTCACTATTATCAAATGCCGTGCGCGGATTGGCATTCATAATTTTTTCCGCCGGACCATCAAATGAAACGCCTTGTAGCAGGCTGCGGCGAATATCACCGTCTGTGATGGTGCCGAGTAAAACGTCTTCTTTGACCACAAAACAGATTTTTTGCGGGTTCTGTTCAAGAATCCTTGCTGCATCTGCGACTGTTTCGTCGGGTTGAAGACAAAGATTTGAGATCGCTTGAGGCATATTACACCCTATAAATCAAAACGCTTGTGCCGGGGTGCCGCCAACGCGCGTGCGCGCTGGTACATCACGAATAACAGTTGCCCCGGCGGCAATCATCGCAGCTTCGCCAATATGGACGCCTTGAATGATCGAAGCGCCGATGCCAATTTGAGCGTGATCCGCAACGGTGACAGTTCCAGCAAGAACGGCACCAGGTGCGATGTGAGCATGATCGCCAATCTGACAGTCATGGTCGACGGATGTGCGTGTGTTTATAATCGAATTCATGCCGATCACGCAGCCGGGTTGTATAATGACGCCAGCCATGACCTGTGACCCGGGCGCCAATTTGACATCCGGCGCGACGCTCGCAGACGGATGGACACAATTTGAAAATGTAAATCCGTTGGCCTGAAACCGCTCAAAAGCGTCCTGTCGCGCTGACCCAGTCTCAATCGACCCAATGCCGATAATTAAACGGACATCTGTGAGGTCATAAGCATCAATCATCGTGTCATCACCGAGGACAGGGCAGCCAAGAATGGATGAGCCATGTTTCGTTGGATCGCTATCTGTGAGGCCCAGAACGTTGACTGAAGAGAGCTGCAGGGCATTCAGAAGTACTTTTGCGTGGCCGCCTGCGCCAATGATGAGAATATTCTCTGACATTCTAGAGTTTATCGCCATCCGATAACTGGCGAGGATATGGCGTCTCGAGCTTATCCCAGTATTCCATCGGTGATATGCCATCCCCAGGGCGTTTGGCGCCAATATTTTCAACGCTCAATGTATCGCCCGCATTAATTGTCGAAACGGCGACTAGGCTTTTTCTGGCAACATTAATCGTTTCTATTTCAGATGGCCGGGGTGCTTTTACGCCATCTCCAAGAGATGTTTCAATCAAGTGTATGTCGTCGATTAATGACTTTAGTTCAATCGGATTTAATGACGCCTTGTGGTCAGGCCCGGGGAATTCACGGTCCAGCGTATAATGTTTCTCGATGACGTCGGCACCAAGTGCGGCTGCGCCAAGTGCTGCGATCATACCGTTCGTATGGTCGGAAAATCCCGTCTTCAATCCGAACGTTTCACGCAGTGTTTGAATAGCTGAAATGTTCGCATCGCAGAGCGGTGCAGGGTATGCGCTTGTGCAATGTAAAACGGTCACGTTCTTTAAAAGTGCTGCTCTGCCGTCTTCGGACATCAGGGCCTGCTTGAATGTATCTCTTGATGGCTTGCCTTTTGACTCTGATAAACCAAATGCCAAAACGCCCAGAGCTTCGGCGACTTCATTAAGAGTACTCATGCCTGTTGAAAGGATAATCTGACACCCAGACTGTGCAACTTCTAAAAGAAAGGGCCCATTGGTTAATTCTCCTGACGGGACCTTGATTGTTTCAAGGCCAAGCTCGTTCACGAGGAAGTGCAAGCTGCTGCTATCGAACGGTGTTGAAAGAAAATCGATGCCATGTTGTTGGCAGTAATCTCGCAACTCGACATGCCAATCATAAGGCAACTCCAAGCGCCTGAGCATCTCAAGCTGGGACTCTGATGCATCGGTGTTGTCGCTCTGATATTTCGCTTTGGGGGCGTCAGAGGAAGCCAATGCATCTGCTTTGAAGGTTTGGAATTTGACGGCATCGGCACCGGCTGCAACGGCGGCATCTATAAGTTGATAGGCCAACTCTTTGTCGCCGTTGTGATTAACCCCAGCCTCTGCGATGAAATACAAACTCATAATGTTGCGCTGTTCAGTATCAAATCATAAAACGATCTTTGCATGAGCGCGCAGATCTCAATAGTGCGCAGCTCAGAAGATATTTTCGCGGAAGCACCGGGCATTCCATATGGGGTTGTTGCATTTTCGTATGAAGCTTTAAACTCAGGGGTAAGGGCCTTTGCAATCGCTTGTTGAATAGAGCCTTCATCGGCCTCGCAATCGATAATTGAAGCGGCGCGAAGCCGGCCTTTTTGACGGTCTCCGATATTAACGCTCGGCGTGCCAAAGGCGGGCGCTTCAATAATGCCGCTTGATGAATTTCCAATAACGGTACTGGCGTGCTCCATGGCACTTAGGTAGCGGACTTGGCCAAGGGAATTGAAGGCACGCGATCGCGAAGAGTTTTGCCCAACATATGTTTGGATACGGCGTGCGATGATGTCGCGACCAGCATCGGCATTCACGCCCGTAAAAATCGCAAAGTGATCTGGAAAAGCAGTAAGCGAATTAAGGAGCGCGTCGATCTCAGCCGCGGCGTCCGCCTGCGCACGTGTCGTTGGATGTATTGTGATCAAAAAATAAGGCGTCGCTTTTTCGAGCCTCAATGTTTTTGCGATTTCAACAGCACTGAGCAATTCGATCCGGTCAATATTATCCAGACCTGGCGCGCCGACTGAAAATACAGTGTCGGGGTGCTCGCCCATTTGCACAACCCGATTCCGATATGCTTCTGCAGCGACAAAATGTACAGACGACAACTTGGTAATCGCGTGACGTATCGCGTCATCGATTGCGCCTTCAGTAATTTCGCCGCCATGAATATGCGCGATGGGTACATTGCAGATGGTTGCTGCGGTTGCTGCGGCTAACATCTCAACCCGATCACCAAGCAGAACGACAATGTCTGGCGATAATATTTCAAGGGCATCCGCAATGCCTGCTGTCGCTAGTCCCGTCGACCTGGCAATTGAAGCGGGCGTGTCGTCTGTGAGTTGGAGAGGCACACGCGCATCAATGTGAAACCCATCTGCTTCAATCACGTCAACTGTATGACCGAACGCTGGTTCCAAATGCGTTCCGGTGACGATCAATTGCAGTACCATGTATGGATCGTTCTCGATGTCACGCATGAGCCAGTATAGAAGGCCATACTCAGCACGAGTCCCGGTGACGACACAGATTTTACGCTCAGCCATTTGGCAGGTGCGTCGCGAGTTGAGGACTGGACGGGATATTAATCAGGCGCGCGTAAATATCTTCGGTGACACCCAGGTCCATACTCGGACAGTCCTTGAACATCTGTAACAGGTGCATCGGCCGCCATGCGGCGCGGGTCATAAACCCGGCGTCATTTGTGGCTTCGAGCACCTGATCGCGCAAGGCGCTGTCTGCACGATCAAGCATGAGAAGGTTGAGCCAATAATTGCTTTGCCCCCACGCGGGCTCAGCAAAAAACGTCACACCATTTGTTTTTGCAAATGCGGACGCGTAAGCCTCGGCAAGTTGACGTTTCTGTTTCAAGAAATCCGGTAGAGCTTCCAGTTGGGCGCATCCAAGTGCTGCGTTCATATTGGGAAGCCGGTAATTGTAGCCGATGTCGTCGTGAATGAATTCCCATTTGTGCGCTTGCTTTGCGGTGGTCGTAATATGCCGGAGCTTTTGGGCGAGCGCGTCGTCGTTGGTCATGATGGCGCCGCCGCCGCCTGTCGTGACGGTTTTGTTGCCGTTGAAACTGAGCGTTGCAACCCGGCCGTGATTACCGGTATGGCGGCCCTTGTAATATGAGCCCAATGACTCGGCGGCATCTTCGATTAGATCAATGTCAAAATCGTTACAGAGCGAAGCCAAAGCATCCAGATCAGATGGATGCCCGAACGTATGCATGCATGTGATCGCGGCGATACGCCGCCTGGTCTTGATGTTGATAAGCTGGCCATCACGGCGTTCAGCCATTACTTCCAGATGCGTGCGGAGTTTGCTCGCATCCAGTCCCACTGAGGTAGTTTCGACATCGGCAAAGTGCGGTACCGCACCAGTGTACGTGACGGCATTTGCCGTTGCGACAAACGTCAGCGCCGGGACAATCACTTCATCGCCAGCGCCAATTTCAAGCCCGGCAAAGACAGCATGCAATGCAGCAGTGCCGCTTGAGGTTGCGATCACGTGCTTGGCGTTCGTAAAGTCTTGCAGCATCTCTTCGAAGCGCCCAACATAACTACCCGCCGTCGATACCCATCCCGTATCAATGCAGTCTTTAACGTAAGCCCATTCATTGCCGACAAAGCAGGGTTCATGCAGACTGACAGGTGCCTCTAAAAGGCCCTGGAACACGGTCACAATATTTTCAGGAAGCGAGGTCACGGATTATTATATCTGGTAGTCGATCTCATAGTTGCCGTAAAAATTGGCGCGAGTTTTGGCATCATCGAATAGGTTCTGATCGAGCGCGCGGATTAATTCCTGGATTCCGTCTTCGACACTAAAACGCGGCGTGAAGTCTAATTGCTCTCGGATTTTCTTGAAGTTAACACGGTAATTTCTCGGATCAGAGCCATGCACCTGATAGGCAACTGGCGCATCCGGAATATGTTTCAAAATCGCATCGATGATCATCCGCTTGGTGAAGTTGTTGCTGTCGCCACCGGCGTTGAAGACATCAAAACTAATATCGGCAGCGGGCGCTTCGAGGACGCGCAGAATGACATCTGCAAAGTCCTGGACATGGCAGTATGGCCGCCATGTGTCGGCGTCATAGACAAGTAAATCGCGGCGTAGATACATCTCGCGGGTGAACTGGCTCACGGTGAGATCGAACCGCATCCGAGGTGCCAGACCGAACGCTGTGGCAAAGCGGAGGGCGGTGGCCTCATAATCAACCTGCCCCTTTAGCGACAACAGTTTCTGTTCAATCCCGACCTTGGCCTTTGCATACAGTGACAGCGGATTGAGTTCATAATCTTCGTCGGCCAGCATGCCTTCGGGGATTAATCCGTAATTTGAGCATGTAGAGACAAAGATCACCCGCTGGAGATTATGACCGTTCAGTTGATCAACGAGATTACGAATGCCTACCTCGTTAATGGCATCGTGTGCGTCTGGATACTTTTTTGTAATTGGGTCACCGACCAGTCCAGCCAAGATCACTACGTCCGTCGCGTCCTGGAGACCTTTTACAACGACGGTCGCGTCTGCAAGATCGCCGTTTAAAACCTCAAAGCCGGAATCGTCGAACAAGCTGAGCATGACATTCTGTGTATCATACAGGAACAGGTCTACAATGCGGACGCGGCAACCAAAGCTGAGCAATCGTTTTGCAACAATTGGACCAATATATCCGCCACCGCCGAAAATTGTGACCAATCGTTTGCCATCAGAATTTGTTGTTTTTACAGTCAAGATAATCCCATCATTTTGGCATGCTACCGCACTCTCGGTGAAATCACCCAAAGTGCGAAATTCTCTAAATGCGCTGTACTTCGCGTTTAAACAGCAGCGAATACAGCGTCCTTTTCAACCCGGGCGCGGACCTGTCGCCCAAGAATACTTAACAAGACCGTGACACGATCGCGGTCGTCAGAACTTTCAAATAATGCTTCGAACTCACCTAGTGCGCCGCGCAAAACGCGCACGGCATCGCCCGGCTTGAAGGAGGAACCGGCATGCGTTTTGACAAGGCCACGCTCATCTTGTCGGGCTTGAATTTCGTCGATCACAATATCTGGAATGGGCGCGGGTTTGTTACCAAACCTTACAACGTCAAAAATCCCGACAGTTGAGCGAATAGCGCGCCACGGAGAATGATCCGGATCGATTTCAATAAAAATATACCCAGGGAAAAGCGGTCTTGGCACCCAGTCTATTTTGCGCGCATGGCTGCGGCGCTTCAGGTGTTTTGGTAATAAAACATGAAAGTCCTGGCGAACCAGATGCATTAAGGCTTTGTCCTCACCATTTGGATGCGTATTTGCGACACACCAATATGTCATGAGCTTACGACCTCATTGGTGTCAGGAGCCATGGCCATATTCTTGACGACACCTAAAAATTTTGCCGCCAAAATACGCTCTTGAGGATAATAGCGACGCGCTTCTTCGAAGGCCCCTTGGGGGTTAAAAATATCACATATAATGACGGCATCAACGTCTTTAATTGTTGTTGGATCAGACGTTGCGGGTAATCCTGCATATTCATTAATGCTAGACGAGTGCGTGATAACAGCCAGCAACTCGATGTCATAATCTCGAGCTGACAATGTGAAGATTTCATTCAGGTCACTGGCGCCGAAAAACACAATGCGTTGCCAGTTGTTACGCTGGCATTGATCAAACATCTCGGCGCTTTGAGTGCGGGCATGGCGGAAAAGATTTAGCGATTGCGATAAGAATTCAGCTGTCAGGCGGCCCTTTTCTGAGAACCCTTGCGGCGTCAGATAGTAGGCGTATCGATTTGCAGGCGCGTGGCTAATCTTGATCAGCCCTTTTTTCACACATCGCTTCAGATAAGCGTTGGCAAGACCGAGAGCAATCCCAAGATCGTCAGCCATTGAGCGCTGAGAGGCCTGAGCGTTGTCATGGACCATGTTTAACAAGCCAAGCGTAATCTTAGCTTCGTTGTCCATCTCAGTAGTATTGGCCTTCGTCTTCGACAAATCCGTGCATCCTATGGATCGCGCCAAAAAAGCTAAAAACACCGAAACATTAATGAATTAAGGTAGTTTTTATCCTTATACACCATGCAGTGTTCACGAATCGAACAATACCGCGTTCATTTGGTGAACGTCAAGGATTCATTTTATGAACAGCCTGGATATACAAGGGCATAGCGCGAAATAGATGGACCCAATAATGGATCAAAATTGACGATGTGAGACAGATATTGTTCATTGTTCTCGATTTCGCAATTTGACTGCACGCTATATTGGGCATACCAAGCGTTTGCAGGTATTTTTAGGATATCAATGAATGACCTCCTCTGCGGGTGAGAAAATTGCCGTTGTCGGTTTGGGCTATGTAGGGCTGCCACTTGCCCTCGTCCTGTCGCGTCATTATGCCGTCGTTGGGTTTGATATATCGTCACAACGGATTACTGGCCTCAAAGCTTTCGAAGATCGCTCTGGCGAAGTGGAGCCTGCAACACTTCGCACGACGACAATGTCATTTACAGATCAAATCGACGATATCACGGGGTCCGATATTTTCATCGTCACGGTTCCAACGCCTGTTGATGCAGAAAATTTGCCTGACCTCGGCGCGATGATCGCCGCGTGTTCGAGCCTTGGTAAAATTATTCAACCTGGAAACATTGTTGTTTTTGAAAGCACCGTATACCCGGGTATCACAGAAGATTTCTGTGGGCCTGCACTTGAAGCGGCGTCTGGGCTTCGGTGTGGTGAAGAGTTCTTCATTGGGTATTCGCCTGAACGCATTAATCCTGGCGACAAAACATATACCGTCGACAAGATTACAAAAGTTGTTGCGGGGCAAAACGAAGCCGTTACTGCAAAGCTTGTAGAGATTTATGGCCGGGTCACTTCGGGTGGCGTTTTTGTTGCGAAAGACATCAAAACAGCAGAAGCCGCAAAAGTTATCGAGAATGCGCAGCGCGATATCAATATAGCCTTCGTGAACGAATTGGCGATGATCTTTAAAAAGATTGGCCTCAACACGCATGATGTTTTGGAAGCTGCAAATACGAAATGGAATTTCCTTCCCTTTACGCCAGGATTGGTTGGCGGGCATTGCATTGGTGTCGACCCGTATTATCTCGCGCATCTGGCCAGAAGCTTAGGTCATGAACCCGAAGTTATTCTTTCTGGACGACGTATAAATGAAGGCATGGCCGGATTTATTGCTCAGGAAATTGACCGGAATCTTGGAAAGAAATATGCGCAGATTCTGTTGTTGGGCCTTACATTTAAAGAAAATGTACCAGATCTCAGAAACTCAAAATCTGCAGACCTTGTTCGTGCCTTGAGTGATCTCGGGCATCAAGTTGAAGTGCATGATCCATGTGCTGATCCGTTACAGGCCAAGGCCGCGTACGACTTAAATCTAAGGGATACTTTAGAGGGTATCAAGCCTGTAGATTGTATCGTTGGTGCCGTTCGGCATGACGCTTACAGTGACTTCACGAGTGGCACGCTGGAATCATTGCTTACCAAGGGCGGATTGATTGCTGACCTTAAAGGCATGTGGCGAGATATTGACATGCCGCCTGAATATATCCGTTGGAATTTGTAAGCGCATTTGGCTCCATACATTTGCTTTCAGTTTTGAGCGACCGATATGATTATTAAGACCTTTCAAATACGAGACGATTGCGCTCATGCGCTTAGCGATGATCTTGGGTTCGCGTTGAAAGCGGCTCTTGATGAAAATGAGCATGCCTCACTTGCCTTATCAGGTGGGCAGTCGCCAAAAATGGTTTTACCAAATTTGGCATCGATGCCGCTGAGCTGGTCAGATGTTGATGTGACGCTCAGCGATGAACGCTGTGTCCTGCCATCTGATAAAGGTAGCAACGCCGCAATGGTGCAATCGAGTTTTCTGGAGCAAGGCGCAAAAGACGCGTCATTTCATCCGTTGTGGACAGAAGATTTAGATATTACAGGTGGTCTTAAAACCGCAAAACGTAAGCTGAGTATATTTCCGTGGCCCCTCGATGTGATTTATCTTGGCATGGGTGAAGACGGCCACTTTGCATCCCTGTTCCCAAGCGATGATGTGGCTAGTTTTGATAATGATGATAGCCTTTTGGTGGCTGGACGTGCGCCATCAGCGCCGCATCAGCGGATGAGTCTCAGTTTATCAACGATTCTGAAGACGCGGCATTTATTCCTTCATGTAACAGGGAGTGCCAAGCGCGAGACATTTGACTATGCCAGAACTATTACACCGACATCGCAATGCCCGGTCTCGTTACTTCTTAACAATGCCGAGATTGATTTACGTGTTTATCTGACAGATTGACCAGGCCTTATGAGGGGGTCAGCCTTCCATTTTAAAGCGCCATTTGATGTTTGTTTCATTGGGTTCGTGGTTCCCCAGTATAACGATTTGCTGGGCACGATGTTGTTGGCCATCAAAGAAGCAGACGCTCTCTTCGAGCATGATAGGATAGCGACACGTGAAGCGCCATCCGCGGCCCTTTGGCGGTTTTAAAATCACTTCGCCCCCTCCAGATACCATCGATGCACTGACATTCGGAAAGATATGAAATCGGATAGAAAACGGTTGGGAGCGGCTACTGGTCACGATGTCTTCGCCCCTTAGGTCACTGCCACCCGCATCCAGATATATGGCACGTTGATGGAGCATATCAAACGCAGCGAAATATCCATCGTGAGACATTTCGATCAGTCGGGCACCCTCATGATCGCGCCGATTAACGGTCACAGATTGCAAAGCCCCCGCATCTTTATCGTTCATCACGAGCGATGAGTGCGCTGCCGTTTGTGTGAGGGCGTTTGCCCATGTTGCCTGTTGTGTGTCGTTAGCGAGCCTGGCACCGCAATTACTAATGATGCGAACCTTGCCAACGCTTAACTCAAAAGACCCAGGGCCTTTATAGCTTTTCGGATCTGGAATGCGGGTTTCGCCGCAATCAACAATGAGTGTCGTTTGCCCTGCCCGCAATCGATGAAATCCCGTATGCGGCGCCGAAGTCATCGCCTTGCCTTTGCCGCCGGATGATTTCAGTACCGCATCAATCAAGGGGCTGGTATCGCCGCTGGCACCCCCCATCAACGCAAACCCACCGTCGCCATGGCGCAGCGCTATGATGAAAGGCACCATTCGGTCCATCGCAGAAATAAGTTCGTTAGGGGGCTCGATGTGATGTCCGACCAAGGCGTCACGAATTTCTGCCAAGATCGCAAGCACGGTGAGCGCGCGACTAGGGGAACGTTCGATATGGCCGCCGTCGCTCAGGATTTGCTGGTCAACATCAACGCCGAGTGACTTCAAATGCCCTTGCAGTTTTGCCTCAAGATTAGGCAGTGCCAATGATGCATTGATCCGCGCTTGGTGGACGATGAATTTCTGCCAGGGATGAATGTCTACTATCGGGACGCGTTGCAAATGAAGTGCTTGGCGGAGGATAGATGTTGCCCAGCGCTGTTGGTCAACGGCGTCAATATGTGGACTAATGTAGTCGAAAGCGCTTAACCAGTTTGTGATCCGTGCGCCAAGGATATCTCCGCGCCAACTTTCCGCATGCCACTTATCGTTGTATGACAGCCATTCAGCGATAACGGCCCATGCAGAAGGTGCATTATGGGTGTTGCCTGCAAGCCATAAGAAATCACCTTTGATCTCGCGTTCCGGCAGTTCGAAAGAAGGGCGGCGCAGCATGGCATAAGTTTCTGCTTGTGCGCTGAGGCCGTGAATGCCCTTTGGGACGCGAACCGTCTTTGGTGCTTTTCGACCAAGTATCAAATCATAGATACCGGAGCCGTAGATCATTGTGTGGACGGAAGCAGGTAGGCTAAGGGTCATGACTATCGATTGCTATTGGCATGCACGTACGTACAAACATCAAAATTTAAAATCGGGCAAAAATCTGTCAATTTAATGGCAATAGATTATGCGTTGTTTTGACCAGCCGTGCGACAAAAAAACCATCCATACCGCCTTGATCGCCAAGTAAATGTGGCAAGGTTTGGAGATCACCGTCAGGTGTGATGGCATCTTCAAGCCCAGGCAGTTCCGCTTTTTGGATGCCGACACGGGCGAAATCGGTGTGACGATCAAGAAATGCAGTCACCCGTTCAAGCCCTTCTTGGGGTTGAAGAGAACACGTCACAAACATCAACATACCACCCGGTTTAATGTAGACTGCCGCACGGTCTAAAAGTTGATCCTGAATGCCAGAAAGCTTCGTCACATCGTCCATTGATTTGAGATGTGCAATATCCGGGTGTCTACGCAGTGTGCCTGTCGACGAACAAGGCGCGTCGAGCAAGACGATGTCAGCCAGTGTATTTGGCTCCCACGTTCGTGTATCTTCTGTAACTAACGTTGCCGGATAGCCTGTGCGTTGAAGGTTCTCTCGAACGCGGCCCATGCGACGTTCAGAGATATCAACGGCCGTGACGCTGGCGCCAAGCGAGAGTAACTCCATCGTTTTGCCGCCGGGTGCGGCGCAAAGATCGATGACATGTTTATCCTGCAGGTCACCTAAAAGTATGACGGCGAGGCGTGCCGCGGCGTCTTGAACCCACCAATGACCGTCTTCGAACCCATCGAGCATTGTGACATCAGATGCTTCGCTCAGGCGCACAGTCCCATCTAGAATGACGGTGCCGCCAAGTTGCTCTGCCCACATTTCTGGGTCTGACTTTGGGGTCAGATCAAGAGGCGGCGTTTCAAGATGAATAGCGGCGATTGCGCGGGCCGTTTCTTCGCCGTATGCCTTAACCCAGCTCTCCCAGAGCCAGTCTGAGGTATTGAGGCGAGCGGGGTCTTGCGCTTCAAGTAACTGCGCGCCTTCACGCTGTATCCGACGCATGACGGCATTGACCAGTTTTGCAAAAGGAACCTGTTCAACATCCCGGCACAAATCAACGGTCGTCGACACGGCTGCATGTGGCGCTGTGGCTGAAAACAGCAGTTGCGTAATACCAATGCGTAAAACGTCACGTACAGGGCGAGCCTTTCTAGGCAAAGAATCTGACACGCAATGATCAATCAATGCGTCAATTTGGCCCAGGCGTCTGAGAGCAGTGCGCACAATATAGCTTGCGAACCCTCTGTCAGCGCCGGTTAACGCCATAAACTGGGGGATAAATCCAAATGCGTCATCCAAGGCACGCTTCTTGAATATCACGTTGCGCAGGACTTCAAATGCAGCGCGTCTGGCGACAATCATGCTTGCGTCTACATTCTTTGATTTTCGGTTTTGTGACATGAGCCTCAATACACATAGCTATTATAAAGCGATACACGAGTGTCACTCATATGTCTTTGTGTCCTTAACGGCAAAAGAAATATATAACCACCTGACCATTGTTCTTTTATGACACATAAATAAGATAGCGTGCGTCGCGATTGCGTGTATCAGAAACGGACAAAAATTGTTTAAAAAGAAAACTCAGCCATGACCGGACTCAGCAACCTGCAACGCTTGGAATCTCAATCCATCCACATCCTTCGTGAAGTGGTGGCAGAGTTTGAACGTCCGGTTCTGATGTATTCAATTGGCAAGGATTCCGCTGTTCTTCTGCATCTGGCGATGAAAGCATTTCATCCAGGTCTCGTGCCGTTCCCTTTGTTGCACGTTGATACGACTTGGAAATTTAAAGAGATGATTGAGTTTCGTGATCAGCTCACTGCTAAGCAGGGACTGGATCTCATCGTTCACACCAATGCCGATGGTCTCGCGAAAGGGATCAATCCGATTGATAGCGGGTCATCATTACATACAGATGTGATGAAGACGGACGCCCTGAAACAAGCCCTGGATGCACATAAGTTTGACTGCGCGATTGGGGGCGCCCGGCGCGACGAAGAAAAGTCCCGAGCCAAAGAACGCGTTATGTCATTTAGAAACGAGAGCCATAATTGGGAGCCCAAACGTCAGCGCCCAGAACTTTGGAATCTTTTCAACTGTCGCATTCAACCCGGCGAGAGTGTGCGTGCATTCCCGTTATCGGATTGGACAGAATTAGATATTTGGAATTACATCAAATCTGAGAATATTCCCATCGTGCCTTTATACTTTGCCAAAGAGAGGCCCGTGGTGGCTCGCGATGGCCAGTTGTTTATGGTTGATGATGATAGGTTCCCATTACGCGACGGCGAAACCCCGATGATGAAAATGGTCCGTTTTCGTACGCTTGGTTGTTATCCACTGACGGCGGCCATCCGGTCTACAGCAACAACCATCGATGATATTATTTCGGAGACTCAGGTTACGCGAACATCCGAACGTCATGGGCGGGTCATTGATCACGATCAATCAGGCTCCATGGAAAAGAGAAAACGCGCGGGGTATTTTTGATGAGCGCAACGACAGAACAAATGACGCAGCTTCGCTTTTTGACATGCGGAAGTGTTGATGATGGTAAGTCTACTTTGATTGGTCGACTTTTGTATGATGCGAAAGCGATCTTTGATGACCAGCAAGATGCTTTGCAATCTGACAGCAAAAAATTTGGAACGGTTGATAATGGGATTGATTTCGCGCTGCTTGTAGATGGGCTTCAAGCCGAACGCGAGCAAGGCATTACGATCGATGTTGCGTACCGATACTTTGCGACGCCAAACCGCAGTTTCATCGTCGCAGACACGCCCGGCCACGAACAATACACACGTAATATGGCGACAGGTGCATCGACGGCTGACCTTGCGGTTATTCTGGTAGACGCGCGCCAAGGTGTTATGATACAGACAAAACGACATACGTATATCGCGCATCTTCTAGGGATAAAATCGATCACTCTCGCGATCAACAAGATGGATCTGGTTGATTATAATGAAGATGTTTTTCTGAGTATTGTCAGTGCGTATAAAGAATTTTCGGATCAAATTGGTGTTTCTAACATAACGGCCATTCCAGTATCCGCTTTGCATGGTGAAAATATTTCGTCTCTGGGTGAGCAGATGCCTTGGTACAAAGATCTATGCATTCTTGAGCATTTGGAAACAGTTGAGATTGTTGAACTGTCGAGTGGGTGTGGTGCTCGACTGCCTGTGCAGCGCGTTAGCCGACCAAATGCAGATTTTAGAGGATTTTCCGGAACTGTTGCGGGCGCCCCTTTAAACGTTGGTGATCCCGTCACGGTGGAGCCTGACGGAGCGCAATCGACGGTCGCCGAAATTTCAACTTACGATGGCGCAATAGAAACAGCATTGATCGGACAAAGTATCACGGTCGTGCTGAACGATAATATTGATGTCAGCCGCGGCAACGTTATTTGTCATTCTGAATCAGAGATGGAACCTACGGATCAAGTGCAGGTACATCTGATTTGGATGTCCGATATAGAAATGATCCCGGGACGTCAGTATGAGATAAAACTGGCGACAAGTTCTGCACTCGCATGGGTCAGCGAGTTAAAATATAAAGTGAATGTAAATACGCTGGAGCAGACGGCGACGAAAACGTTAGAGCTTAATGATGTTGGTGTCTGCAATCTGAGTTTTGATCGTCGGTTGGCGTGCGAGCCTTATACGATGTGCAAAGAAACGGGCGGCTTTATTCTCATTGATCGGTACACCAACGAGACAGTTGGTGCAGGGATGATCGATTATGCTTTGCGCCGCGCGCGGAATTTAACGCGTCAGAAATTGACGCTCGATAAAGTTGAACGTGCGAAAGCGATGGGCCAAGCGCCAGCCTTGCTGTGGTTTACTGGATTGTCAGGGTCAGGAAAATCAACCGTCGCTAATGTTGTCGAAGCTAAACTCCATCATATGGGACGACGCACGTACATGCTTGATGGTGACAACGTTCGCCATGGCCTCAATAGAGATTTAGGTTTCACAGATGCGGACAGGGTTGAAAATATCCGCCGGATTTCAGAGGTTGCCAAATTGTTTGTTGATGCTGGGATAATTGTTCTTGTCTCTGCGATCTCGCCGTTCAGAGGTGACCGGGATATGGCGCGCGCCCTGATGGACGATGGTGAATTCTTTGAAGTTCACATTGATGCGTCGCTTGAGACATGCGAACAACGGGATCCTAAGGGACTTTATTCACGTGCGCGCGCAGGAGAAATCGCGAATTTTACGGGGATCGATTCACCCTATGAAGCGCCTCTAGAGCCTGAGCTTCGGATTGATACAGATATTATGGATCCTGAAACTGCAGCAGATAAAATTATCGCGCTCCTGCCTCGTTAAGTGTTGGCCCTAGCCCCAGGGCCTGCCGACAATACCCGCAAGATCACGTAACTTCTGAACACGGTTTGCCGTTTTTGGGTGGGTCGAAAACAGACTATCTGTTTTCCGCGTATGCAGCGGATTAACGATAAACATATGTGCTGTCGATGGATTATCTTCGGCAACGTCGTTGTCGATCGTCGTCGCACCTTGTTCGAGTTTCTTTAGCGCGCTGGCAAGCCACATTGGATTACCACATATTTCAGCCCCTCCGGCGTCTGCGCCGTATTCACGGGTTCTTGAAATCGCCATTTGCACGAGCATCGCGGCAAACGGTGCCAGTATCATCACCGCAATCGTACCAATAATCCCAAGTGGATTATTACGATTATTGCCAAAGAACAGAGCAAAATTCGCAAGCATTGAAAGGGCGCCAGCGATTGTTGCTGTGACGGTCATGATCAGTGTATCGCGATTTTTTACGTGTGCGAGTTCGTGCGCCATGACGCCTGCGATCTCTTCATGGTTGAGAAGCTTTAGTAAACCTGTCGTTGCTGCGACGACCGCATTTTCAGGGTTCCTGCCCGTTGCGAAGGCGTTGGGTTGCGGATTTTCGATGATATAAGCGCGGGGCATCGGTAATTCAGCGCGGCGGGCCAATTGCTCGATAATACCATAGAACCCCGGCGAGCTTTGCGCCGTCACTTCACGGGCCTTGTACATCTTCAGCACAAGACTATCAGAGTTCCAATAGGCAAAGGCGTTCATACCAATTGCGACGACGAGCGCAATGATCATCCCACCTTCACCGGCAAGCATGAAGCCTGCGCCCATGAACAAGGCCGTTAATCCAGCCAGCAATATACCTGTTTTTATATGGTTCATGTGTGATCCTCCATACCGAAACCTTGCGGTCTCTGTATTATTGAATTATCTCAAATGTAAGCAATTGCAATCACTGCTGATATAAATGAGAGAATAATTAATGAATGACAATACACCGAAAGCATCAGGATTAAATGACGAGCCTGCGCCGAAACCGGATGTGGAGACCAAAGTGATCATTGAAGGCAAGGTAGGTGAGACAGGTGGCCCAAAAGGGCCTGAGCCGACGCGTTATGGTGATTGGGAAAAGAAGGGCCGTTGTATCGACTTTTAAATTCTCAGTTTATTACCAATGATTTGCGGAGTCCCAAAGGCCGGATTATCATGCGGGTAGGGGCTATTTTAAGACGAAAGCGCAAATTGTCGGCATGGGGATTTTTTCTGGAATTTTTGGCGACCTTTTTTCAAAGAAAGGGGTGCGTAAAAAGAAACGGCGCCGGGGTGCTAAGCGTTCTGGTAATGGATTCCGCCCCAGGTGATGGCGGTGCCGAAGGTTCGGTGCAGATCGCGAGCTTGTTTGGCAGCGGCGGCAAAGAAATATCTGACTATATTGCGAATATGCTTAGCACCGAAGGGTCGTTTCAAACTTTACGGTTAGAAAGAACCTTAAAGCTCAATCTTCGTGTGGGCCTTCTCGAGCGCCTTTTGCTTGCGTCTGATGAAGGCAGTAACTGGATCATGGACGAGCAAGCAGATCTCATGATTTGGGGCGAAATGGAAGATATGGGTACGGTTGCCCGGCTTCGGTTTTTATCTTTTGGGGCAAGTGCGGATGGTCAGCCTGGAACTTTTGGGATGGCAGATACGTTGGACTTACCGGTTCCAATTCCAGATGGAGTTGGCGATATTGTTCGCGCTGCGACCATGGCAGCATTGCTTCCCGTTACATCTGGATCAAAAAAAGAGCTTGCTGACCGAATGAGCGAAGTGATGGTTGGCGCGCAAAAAGCGATTGAAGAGCTTGCTAAATCGGTCCCACTCGACACAAGAGGCACGGCGCTGAACGTCGTTGGTAATGCATTCGCGACCGCTGTTCGGTTTGGTAATAAGCGGGCACTTAAAGGTGCGGTGAAAATCTATGAAGCTGCGGACGCGTTGATCGAGGCCAAGCAATCGCCTTTGATGTGGGCACTCATTCAAACGCATTTGGGGGCTATCCTTGAAGCTGACGCACGGCTCAGAAAAGATCCGTTGGCGCTCGAGGCGGCGATTGCACGCTACAAAGGGGTTGCAGATTCGCTTGGACGTGATGAGCATGGCTACGATTGGGCGCTGGCGCATGTGAGGCGGGCCACGGTGTTATATAAAATGGCGACCATGGTGCCAGAAAAATCGACAGAGTATTTAAAGACAGCCGACTCTGCGTTTGAAGAATCTCTGACCGTTTATGATAAGGCTCAAATGCCGCTCCGCTGGGCTGAGGTGATGAATCATTATGGTGTTGAGCAAATGGCGCTTGGTGGTCACGGCAATGCCGAGGCTATCCTTTAACAGTCGAGCTCGATATTTAGAAAAGTTCTCGAAATTCGTCGTCGGAACGTGACACCATTGTTATGGGCCCAGACGTCAAACAATCTGGGTGCGGCATGTTTCGCCTTGGCGAAACGCACGAATGAAGATTACTTGCTGCAAGAAGCTGCAGCCTGTTTCCAAGGGGCTATTCAAGTATTCAGGCAATTACGCGGACAAAAGAAACGCGCGAAGGTCATTGCTCAAAATTTGCTGCGCGTTGAGCAAATGCTGAACGAAGATGAAGATGCCGCTTAAAAAAAATTTGAACCCCCTAACGGGGCCCCAAAAATATCCAAATCACTGGTTCCAAATTAACTCTGCTTGTTTTGTCGGTTCTCAACCAGGTCATCGACAACGGCAGGATCAGCAAGCGTTGATGTATCCCCAAGGTTTGAGAAATCATCCTCAGCGATCTTCCGCAAAATTCGACGCATGATTTTACCGGATCGGGTTTTTGGTAATCCGGGCGCCCACTGCACCCAGTCAGGTGAAGCAATCGGGCCAATTTCCTTGCGGACCCATCCTACGAGTTCTTTTTTCAATTCATCAGTGGATGGTTCGCCGGCGTTCAACGTGACATAGGCATAGATGCCCTGACCTTTGATGTCATGCGGTGCGCCAACAACGGCAGCCTCGGCGACTTTTAGATGTGCGACGAGGGCGCTTTCGACTTCTGCTGTTCCCATCCGGTGGCCGGAGACGTTGATAACATCGTCGACGCGACCTGTGATCCAGTAATACCCATCTTCGTCACGTCGGCAGCCATCACCAGTGAAGTACTTGCCGTGATAGGTCGAGAAATATGTAAGCTCGAAGCGGTCATGGTCACCGTAAACGGATCGCATCTGACCAGGCCAACTATCGGGAAGACATAAGTTGCCTTCGGTTGCGCCATCGAGAATCTTGCCGTCACCATCGACGAGTTGAGGCTGGACGCCAAAGAATGGCTTGGTCGCAGACCCAGGCTTCAGATCAATGGCACCCGGCAGCGGCGTGATTAAAATGCCGCCTGTCTCAGTTTGCCACCATGTATCGACAATCGGGCAGCGCCCGTCGCCGACAACGTTGTAATACCATTCCCATGCTTCCGGGTTAATCGGCTCGCCGACGGAGCCCAGCACACGCAGAGATTTTCTGGATGTGCGTTTAACAGGCTCATCACCTTCGCGCATGAGCGCACGAATAGCGGTTGGCGCGGTGTAAAAGATATTGACGTTGTGCTTATCACAAACATCCCAGAACCGTGAAATTGACGGATAATTTGGCACCCCTTCAAACATCAAAGTGGTCGCGCCATTCGCCAGTGGGCCATAGACGATATAGCTGTGACCCGTGACCCAACCCACGTCAGCAGTACACCAATACACTTCGCCATCTTTATAATCGAAGATGTATTCGTGGGTCATGGAGGCATAAACCATATAGCCGCCTGTTGTGTGTAAAACACCCTTCGGCGCGCCGGTTGAGCCCGATGTATAGAGAATGAACATCGGATCTTCAGCGTTCATTTCTTCTGGCGGGCAGTCGGGTGATGCTTCTGCGCAGATGTCTTCATACCAAACGTCGCGGCCTTCTTGCATATTTACATCGCCACCTGTGCGGTTGACGACGATCACGGTCTCAACGCTAGGGCAGTCTTTCAGGGCTTCGTCTGTGTTGGCTTTAAGGGGAACCTTTTTGCCGCCACGTAAGCCTTCGTCGGCTGTAATGACACAGTTTGAATCACAACCAATAATACGCGCAGACAAGCTGTCAGGGGAGAACCCGCCAAATACGATTGAATGGACAGCGCCAATCCGCGTACAGGCCAGCATTGCAACAGCGGCTTCGACAACCATCGGCATATATAAAGTAACGCGGTCGCCCTTTTTAACGCCGCGCGCTTTTATCGCATTGGATAGGCGGCAGACACGCTCATGCAGGTCACGGTAGGTAACGTGCTCAGAATCAGCCGGGTCGTCGCCTTCCCAGATAATCGCCGTATGGTCTCCACGTGTTTCAAGGTGACGGTCGAGGCAGTTCGCGGATGCGTTCAATGTGCCATCGTAAAACCATTTAATCGATACGCCCGGTGTTTTGAAGTTTACGTCCCGGACCTTTGTATATGGCTTGATCCAGTCGATACGCTTGCCGTGCTCAGCCCAAAAGGCCTCAGAATCATCGATTGAAGCGCCATACATATCTTCATACTTGGCTTTATCAATATGCGCGTTTTTGGCGAATTCGGCCGTGACCGGATATACGTGTGCTTCACTCATCTGAACGTCTCCCTAATGCCTGCTGTTTTTCAGCGATCGTGTGGTTTCCCCACTTTAAAGACGATTATCGACAATATGCGAACGTTGCCAAGTGGATATCAGTGATTTTAGCTTTTCAAGCCCCGCGCGCAGAAACATAGATGCTGCCGTCTCGAATAAATGCGTCCAGCGAAGTTAGCTGATCGCCTTCGCAAGGACCGGAAATGCAACGGCCGTCATTGATTTCGAACAAGGCCCCGTGGGTCGAGCAGATGATGTGCGTTCGCTCAATATTCAGAAACTGTCCAGGTTTAAAATCCAGCGGCGAGCCGATGTGCGGGCAATTGTTTTTATAAACAAAAATGGTGTCACCCTGGCGTACGGCAAGGACGGCGATGCGTTTATCTTTGAATTCAGCAATAAACCCGGCAGAGGTGCCGTCGGCTATATCGTCCAGTGCACACAAACGAACGTCGCTCATGCGTCGACCCGACCCATTTTGCAGATAATTTTCCAGGATTTGGCATCGATGGGCACCACCGATAATCGCGATTGTTTCATAAGTGCAAGCTCTGACAAGCGCTCGTCAGCCTTGATATCCGCCAATGATACGGGCTTGGGTACAGGCTTGAGCGCCTTGAAATCAACCATACCAAACCGGCCCTTTGGGTCTGTGTGATCTGGATAATAATCCGATGCGACTTCAACGATACCGACGATGCACTTTTCTTTGACCGAATGATAAAAGAACGCGCGGTCGCCGATCTCCATGGCTTTCATGTTATTGGTCGCCTGATAATTCCTGACACCATCCCAGGGCTCGACACCCACGCGGACCTGGTCATCCCATGACCACGATCCAGGTTCAGATTTAATTAGCCAATACTTCATGACGCCCTCCTCGCATTAATCCGCTGGAAATACTTTTTTCCATGCGCGAATGTCGACGCTCTCAAAAAGGCCCGCTTGCGCGTATGGGTCGTTTGCGGCCCACGCCTCGGCTTCGCTGCGATCTGTGAATGTCATAATCAATGTTGATCCGATCATACCTTCGCCGTCATCGCTGAGCATCGGGCCCGCAGCGATAATTTTTGCGGCGCTCGCCTTTAAATATTCAACGTGGGCGGGGCGGCTTTCTGCGCGGACATGTCCGTGGTTTGGCTTATCCAGACAATAAATGACAAAATGCATGAAGGAATCCTTAGTCTTTGAGGTTGGAAGGTTTATGTGGTTTCAGGTCTGAGTGGTCGTTCCATCAATTCAGCGATAGCGACATCGATATCTTTGTTCTCATGAATAATCGCGTGAACACTGGCCGAGATTGGCATCTCGACGTTGTGTTTATCCGCGAGCTCTTTAACGGACGTTGAGCTGGTCACGCCTTCGGTGACAGCAACCCGGGAGGCCAGAATTTCGGCAACGGATTTCCCCTGACCCAGCGCGTGCCCGAACGAGAAGTTCCGAGACTGCATGGCGTTACACGTCAAAACCAAATCACCAAGCCCAGCTAGACCCATCATGGTGCCTGTAGACGCGCCTTTGACATGGCCAAGGCGCATGAGTTCAGCAAGGCCGCGTGTGATAAGTGCGGCGCGTGCATTGTTGCCAAGGCCGCGCCCTTCAACGACTCCGCAGGCGATGGCGAGAACGTTTTTGACCGCGCCACCGATCTCGGCACCGATCAAGTCATCAGACTGATAAATGCGGAACATGGGACTGGCGAGGGCATTGATAAGTTTTTGACCTAGCACGTCGTCGGTGCACGCTAACGTCAGCGCAACCGGCAGGCCGCGCGCCACTTCAGCCGCGAACGAGGGCCCTGAAATCGCGGCCATTGAATGCTGTGGCATGGTTTCTTCAACGATCTCGCTCATCAAGGCGAGCGTGCCTTGCTCAATTCCCTTGGCGGCAAGAACAATTGGGACATGCATAGGTGTTATGTCGGATAATGCTTTAGCTGTCGCGCGCAGAAACTGTGCGGGGACGACAATCAATAACGCATCCGCATCTTTAACAGCGTCGTTCAGATCAGCTGTCGCACGGATGTCTTTGCTTAAAGATACATTGGGCAGGAAAACCGGATTGCCCTCGCCCGCATTGATCGCGTCGACGATCTCGGTTTCGCGCGCATATAATTTTGTCGAGCACTTGGCGCGGCATGCCGCCGTTGCCAATGCCGTTCCCCAGGCGCCGCCGCCAATGACTGTAATATTTTTCATGCGGTGATTTTAAATGATAGGGTCGAGACTGTCACCTGTGCATGGATAGCAATGGATTAAAAGTTTGTGCGCAGTCTTAGTTCAGGAAGCGATGCGAAGATTGAAAATGCACTGATCGTAAATTTTATCCAGCCGACTTTGGAAATTTTTCACGATAGGCCTTTGCTTCTTTTTGTATGTCGTCGACCATCAGTTGGAAATTTGTAACGTCTATAGCAAAGTTATTGGTTATCTGACGCTTCAAATCTTGGCGCTTTAATTCCCAGCTAGCGAGCAAGTTAATGGCACGCCATTTCTGTGGGTATGCGCTTTTCGTGATCAGCACTTCAGATTCCTTTATGACGAGCTGGATATATTTTTTAACGTCATCACGGCTTTTAATGCTCTGATATGCGACGGTGAGCCACCAATAAGCATCACCTCCAAATTCATTCCAAGCTGGTTTTTCAGGCGTAAGGGGAGAGCCTTCTTTGATCGCATCAAGGGCCTAGTTATGAAATTGGATGGCTTCTGGCCAGTTTTCTTTCTTGCCTGCGATTCTACCTAAAAGATGTAAGCAAGAAGTTTTTAGCAACAGCAAATCAGAAGCTAGCAAGTCCCGAGATTTCAGATCAATAGTATCGAGGTCTATTTTATTGATAAGTATAAATCGGAATTTGCATTTCTTTTCTGCATCGTCGAAATCTTTTTTTTGAAGCTTTTATTTGCGTCCTTAGTTTTCTTCATTGCGGTAACTGCAAAGATTTTGGATTTGATGCCCTTTGGGAGATTGGTCGTGTTTGTCGTTGTGATGTGCGTGGTTCTAGATTTTTGAACGCAACCGGTTGTGAGGACAGACACCCCAAGGAGAAGCAGCAGTAAGGATCGTGCGGCAATTTTCATATGATAACTCTAGGTCAGCTTACGCTTGATTGTCACGTGCAATTACCGGTTTAGTTGAGAATGCTTTTACCCTTATCGAATACCGTTTCTTGTTTGATCCAGTTATTCGTTTTTCGGGTTCAGTATTTCACTGAGAAGTCATCGTTCTCACTATTCCACGACCGCTATACCGTTACTAAAGATGACGGCCAACTCGTTTCATTAGGCTTGAATTGAATGCCTGCAGATTTAATAGGCAGGCTCTTTATCTTGCTGTGGTGTTTTACGCCTTGGCCCCTGCATAGGCGGCGGACGGGGCGTCGGGGTCGAGCGGCCAGCGCGGGCGTGCTTTGAAATCCAGGGGGTCGCTATGGCCTAAACGGAATCGTTCAAGGCCGGCCCAGGCAATCATTGCGCCGTTGTCGGTGCAAAGTGCTGGCGCGGGTTTTACCAATGACATGTTGGATTTTTCGGCAAGCTCGGTCAGTGCCGTGCCAATCGCCTGATTGGCGGCAACGCCACCTGCGACGACAAGATGCTTAATGTTTGGGTGAATATCTTTGGCCATCTTGATGGCGTTCTTGGTGCGGGTGACCAAGGTCTCTGCGACAGCTAATTGAAAAGACGCGGCCAGGTCACGTGTTGCGTCTAGACCCAGGGGACCATCAAGCGTTTCAACCGCCCGCCGAACGCTTGTCTTGAGGCCTGAGAATGAAAAATCACACCCCGGACGGCCTTTCATAGGACGAGGCAGATTAAAGCGTTTTGCGTCGCCGCCTACGGCGGCTTTTTCAACAAGAGGGCCGCCCGGATATCCGAGCCCTAACATCTTTGCGGTTTTATCAAAGGCTTCCCCTGCAGCGTCGTCGATGGTCGTGCCCAAACGTTTATACTGACCAACGCCTTCACAAATCAGTAGCTGACAGTGCCCGCCTGAGACGAGCAGCAGCAGATAGGGAAACGGCACGTCATTGGTTAAGCGCACGGTTAAGGCGTGGCCTTCAAGATGATTAACCGCGACAAAGGGTTTGCCGCTCGCCAAGGCGATGGCTTTAGCGGACATCGCACCCACAAGAACGCCGCCGATGAGGCCGGGCCCGGTTGTTGCGGCAATGCAGTCCAGGTCTTTAAAAGACATATTGGCGTCTTGCATGGCCTGAGCGATCACGGAATCCGCATGTTCAAGGTGCGAGCGCGCCGCGACTTCAGGCACGACACCACCATATAGGCGGTGTTCTTCAATTTGCGACAGGACGACGTTTGCGTGAATGACCCGTGCATCGTCGACAACGGCAGCAGCCGTTTCATCACAACTCGTTTCAATTCCCAAAACAATCACGTCAAAGCCCTTTCGCTTCCAAGTCCGGGACTTTACTCTTGCGGGAAACCGACGCCAAGGGCGTCTAATATTGATACTGATATATAAGGTTCTCATGACGGCGCAATCGACCCCACTTATTATAGGTACACGCTCAAGCCCCTTGGCGATGGTGCAGACGGAGACAGCTGCTGACTTGCTGCGTGCGGCGCACCCCGAGCTTGAAGGGCAGTTAAAAGTTGATGCTGTGAAGACGACGGGTGATCTGGTTCTCGACCGGCCATTGTCTGAGATTGGTGGTAAAGGACTGTTCACGAAGGAATTGGACCTTGCCCTGATGGACAAGCGTATCGATATCGCCGTTCATTCAATGAAAGATCTTGAGACATGGTTACCTGAAGGTATGGCAATTGGTTGTATTTTGCCCCGTGCCGATCCTAGGGATGCATTTATTAGTCTGACATTCCCATGCCTTAAATATTTACCTCAAAGTGCCCGCGTTGGAACCGCATCATTGCGTCGTAAAGCTATTCTTTTGAATAAACGTCCGGACTTGGACGTGGATATTATCCGAGGCAATGTGCAAACGCGATTGGGCAAGCTCGCCGCAGGTGAGTTTGATGCAACGTTTTTGGCTCTGGCTGGATTGGACCGATTGGGTCAGCGCGATGTTGCAACTGAGATTTTATTTCCTGAGGATTTTTTGCCAGCCTGCGCGCAAGGCGCTGTGGGTATTACGTGCCGGGCTGATGACGAACGCACGCTGGCATTCCTGAGCGCATTGGATGATGCACCGACACGGCAAACAGTGATGTGTGAACGCGCAATGCTTGATGCGCTTGATGGCTCGTGCCAAACACCCATCGCTGGACTTGCTGAGATTAATGGAGATCAGATGCGCCTGCGAGGACTGATCGCACGCCCAGATGGTTCAGAGCTTTTGCATACTGATGTGACAGGTGCCGTTGGTGACGCTGAAGCCCTTGGGCGCGACGCCGGGCTCGAGTTGAAACAGCGTGCAGGTGCGAGTTTTTTTGACGAGGCCATATAATGCCGATGCTTGCCATCACGCGGCCGCTTGAAGATGCAGCCTCTTTGGCGTCAGCACTTGCTGATTTAGGCATTGAGACGATTGCTGCGCCCTTGATGCTCATAGAGGCTATTCTTGGCTCTGAAGTTGACCTTAAGGGTGTGCAGGGGGTGCTATTTACCAGTGCGAACGGCGCGCGCGCCTTCGCTGTGCGATCATCTGATCGAGATATACCCGTTTATGCGGTTGGTGATGCAACGGCACGTGCGTTGAAAGACCTAAAATTCAAGAACGTCACGACAGCGAGTGGTGACGTTGACGATTTAGCTGGGTTGGTGAGCAGGTCATGTGATCCTGATAATGGTGATCTAGTACATGCCTGTGCGTCTGTTGTTGCAGGTGACCTGTCTGGTATATTGACGACGAATGGCTTTCGTGTTGTGCGCCATGTGCTTTATCAAGCAACGGCCGCACAAGAATTGCCGGTTGAAGTGATTGAGGCGATCCGTGCTAAGAAAGTCGATGGGATGATTGTGTATTCGCCAAGAACGGCACATATTCTGGATACATTGATAGTGGACGCTGGCTTATCGACGGCGGTCGCTGAAATGAAGCTATTTGCGCTGAGCCAGAATGCAAGTAAAGCATCAACCAGCGCATGGCATGAACGAATTATTGCGGCACATCCTTGTCAGGAGTCCTTGCTGGAAGCAGTCCGGACTTGTTATTACTGAGAAACCGCAGACGCGGATAATTGAGAGGGACTTCAGATGGCTGAACCATCGGATCCGGCGAAAAAACCGGATGCCAAATCTGCAAAAGCAGGTTCCAAGAGCAAAACGGACAAAAAGGCATCGGCTGCAACACCGCTGGTAACGCCAGCCAAAAGCGCTGAAGCGAAGAAGACTGCTGAGACATCGTCGCCTGCAAAGTCCAGCACGGTACCAAGTGGTGGTAGCGCAGAGCCCTCTGCGCCTGTCGCATCCACAGATAAAACCGACGGTGGTGGCCGTGGGTTCTTGACATTTATTATTGTGATTATTCTTATCGGTGGCGGTGCTTATACAACGCGTGACGTCTGGATGCCCGAAGTTCAGTCGCGTCTGCCAGCGTTTATGACGGGAACGGCTAAATCAACGAGCGAAACAGTTTCCGTAGTAGATGTATTGGCCAGCCGGGTCGCATCTCTTGAAGAGACCTTGGCGGGATTGAATAGTGACGCGCCGATGGCGGTATTGAAGCAAGAAAGTGTCCGCGCACAATCAGAACTGAACAAGGCTCTGGCACGCATTGATGATCTTGAGCGGAAGCTCTCTGAGGTTCGCGCCCTTGCAAGCGCCGTCACATCTAGCACGGGTGGAGATATTGATCTGGGCCCTATGTTGTCGCGGATTGATGAGTTGGAGCAAAGAGACCAATCCAGAAATAGCGAAGTCGCCTCACTTAATCAAAAGCTTCAAAGTATTGAGACGAACAGTACGGGCGGTGCATCGGGACAAGGCGTTGTTCTGGCGGTCGCGCAGCTTCGTGATGCTGTGATGTCTGGACGCCCTTATTCAGCTCAATTATTAGCATTACAGTCGATTGGCACTAATAGTCCGGATGTCATTGGTGCTGCCACCCAGCTCACAACAAATGCTGACAGTGGACTGCCAACGCTTCATCATCTGCAAACACAGTTTTCATCGATTGCAGGTGATATTGTGTCGCTTGCGCGTATTAATGGCGGCGATTGGCTCGATCAAGCTGCTGGAAAAATTTCGGCCTTGGTTGCCTTGCGTCGCACGGACGGATCATCGGGCGATCCCGTTGAAGATGCTGTTGCAAATATTGAGGCCCATTTAAATGACCGGGACATTATCGCGGCGGTGAAAACTGCGGATGCGTTATCAGAGCTTTTGCAAAGTGATGCGCGGAATACTTTAGAGCCTTGGTTGTTGGATGCGAAAGCACGCGCAATAGCTGAACGCGCTCTTAACGCGATGCACGCCTCGGCTTTAGCAGCGCTCGAAAAATGATGAGTGGGAAGGATATATAAGCCATGTGGCGTTGGATTTTCTTTCTCATCGGACTTTGTGTCGCTGTATTAGGGGCTGTTTGGTTTGTTCAGAACCCGGGTGAAGTGACACTTGAATGGCAAGGTTGGCGTCTTGATACGTCAATTGGCATTCTTGTCTTAGGCATTTTGTTTTTCGCGACAATCGTTGCGGTCTCGTATCGGTTTTGGCGGTTTTTGCGCCGCGCACCGAGCCAGATCAGCGCGTCAATGCATGTTCGGAAACAACGCAAAGGGTATACCGCATTGACTAGTGGTATGGTTGCCGTTGCAGCTGGTGATGCGGGTGAAGCAAGACGGAATGCGCGCCGCGCCGAAGCATTGTTAACAAGCTCTGCACCGCTAACCAAATTGCTGTCTGCCCAGTCGGCACAATTAGATGGTGATGAAAAAGCGGCGGAACGGTTTTTCACTGAAATGTTAAACGATCCTGAAACCAAGTTTCTAGGATTGCGCGGCCTTTTGACGCAAGCGGTCAAAGCAGGCAACCGTGAACGTGCGCTCGAGCTCGCAAATGCAGCCCATACCCTGCAGCCGAAAAGCGAATGGGTCGCGACGACCTTGTTTGAATTGCAATCATCCAGCAATGCCTGGCTGAGTGCGGACCAAACAACAGATGATATGGTGCGCCGCAAGCTCATTGAAAAGCCGGATGCAGCGCGTCGTCATGCGATTATTGCTTTTGAGCTTTCACGTGAGGCAGAGGCTGATGGAGATAGCGTGAATGCACTTAAGCAGCTTCGCAAGGCCAGTGATATTGCGCCTGATTTGATTCCAGCAACTGTTGCTTTGGCGCGCCGACATGTATCAGACAATCAGCACCGCAAGGCGGTTTCGCTGATTGAAAAGACATGGATAAAAAATCCGCATCCAGATTTTCTACAACCATATTGGGATGCGAAAAAAGCCAGCACGGGACTTGCACAAGTTAAGGCGAGTGAAGCGCTTTCTCAAAAGAACCCAGATCATATCGAAAGCCATATTGCGTTGACCCGTGCTGCATTGGCCGCTGAATTATGGGGCGAAGCACGCAAGCATCTTAAAGCTGTGGGTGCCGGTGACGGCCTTGAGCCGCCTGCGGGTGTGTGCCGTATGATGGCTGAGTTAGAAGAGCGGGAAAACGGTGACCTGACAAAAGCACGCGAATGGCTGGTTCGTGCTGGGACCGCAGAAGATGATCCAAAATGGGTATGCGGTTCGTGTGGCAATACGGTTTCGGTTTGGACCGCGCATTGTGGAAACTGTCAGGAATTCGATAGTTATGCGTGGGGTGTGCCGCCGCATAAGTCGGGTCTTGCTTCAACGGAAACCAAAGCGATTTCGGTTTCAGCTGACCCAATTGATGTAACGGTTATATCTAGTGCGCCAGTCGAGGCCGCTAAAGCATCGTGAGCAGTGAGTTGTCATTACCTATTCGAATGTATAACGCGTTCATGGCGGCTGAAGGTCTTTCAAGTAAACTCCGTGATGTTACCAGATCATCTGTGATTGCAGGACTGTCGATAGCGCGCAATCCAGTTGCGCAACAAAACTGGCTCAGGTTCCCTTATTATCACCATGTGTTTGATGATGAGCGTGCAGGCTTTGCGCGCCAGATACGGTATTTTAAAAATATCGCCGACGTCATTAGCATTGATGACGCGGTGGCACTTTTGGAAAGCGACGCGCCTATCGATGGCCGCCATATCTGCATAACATTCGACGATGGTTTTAAAAACTGGATCGAAAATGCAGTGCCAATCTTAGTCGAAGAAAAAGCGGTCGCAGCTTTTTTTGTGGCCGCTGGATACATTGATACAGACTTGAAAGATGATCATGAAAAGCTGTTGGCGTTTTATGACGATGGTCGTCGTTTAATGGAATTTTTAAGCTGGGAAGATTGCCGCACGATGATTGATGCGGGCATGACGATTGGATCGCACAGTGTCGACCATGTTCACCTGATGGATTTATCTGATGCTGAAGCTGAGGATGAGTTGCGTCGATCCAAAGAGCTTATTGAGAAAAATACAGGCGCGCCCTGTAATCATTTTTGTTGTCCGTTTGGACGTGCAGGTATTGATTATGATCCGGCACGTCATCCTGAAATGACCAGACAAGTTGGATATAAATCTTTCCTGACAGGACATCGTGGAGATAATCCAATGGGGACATCTCCATTTGATATAAAGCGCGATCACTTTCTGGCGAATTGGGGAAATTACCAACTTCGCTATTTCCTAGGGACTTCTTGAATATGACGACGACAAAAGGGCAATTGCGCCCGGCATCAATTGATGATGCTCAAGCGATCACAGCGTTTTTGATTTCACTTGGTCTGGTGATGCCCGCATGCGAAGACGCAACCCGCCGTCACTGGCAAGGATTGTGGATCGATAATCCCGCCCTTGCTCATCACACGAACACATCCTTGGGCAGTGTGCTTGAAGATGATGGTGAGATTAAAGGGTTCTTTGGAAACATCCCGCAAGTATCCTGGCTGGGCGATAAACCTGTAACGATATCCAGTGCACGCGCCTGGGCTGTTGATCCTGAGTTTCGTTCTGAGACACCACGCTTGTGCTCTGCATTTTTTGATCAATCTGATGTTGATCTTGTCCTGATTTCATCGGCGAACCCGCCTGCCGGCAAACGATGCCTGGCTTTTGGTGGGGCGAAAATGCCGCAACCAGAATATGACAATATCCTTTACTGGGTCGTGAATGCATCAGGCTTTTTATCGGCGGCGTTCCGCAAGAAAGGCTGCGGATCATTCATGGCATCTATGCTAGGTCTTATGGGGTCGATGCCGTTTGATTTTAATATCAATATTAAAGGGCGAAGACCTTATGGCGCGCTTGATAATTTGACCCCGGTGTCACTCGATGGCGTTGATGCGGTGTTCGATGATCTTTGGATGCGCAAACGCCGCCAGATGCCCGATACCCTATTGGCCAGCCGTGATGCTGCGACGTTGCGTTGGTACTTCGGCCTAGGTGCGGGCCGGGATGATGTGCGTTTCTTGCGCTACGACGAAGGTGATATGCTTAAGGGATATGCCGTTCTGGTCCGCGAAGACGCGCCTGCGATTGGCCTAAGACGGATGAAAATCGCGGATATTGTTGCTGATGAAAATGATTCAAAAATCATCCAGGCTTTATTGGCGGGCTCATATGATTATGCCAGGGTGAGGCAATGCCATGTGTTGGAATTGATTGGCTTGCCTGAAGACGTGCGTGCTATGGCGCAAAAGAACAAACCGTTCTCCAGACCCATGGCGACATTCCCATTTTTCTATAAGGCACTGAGTCCGGGTCTTGGAGAGAAATTAGCAAATGCTAACTCGTGGTATGTTACCGCCTATGATGGCGATACGTCGCTGATCTAAATGCAATGAATGATCAAGGTGCCGGCATGAAGAGTGTAAAGATTTTAGTGACCGGTGGGACCATCGATAAAGTCCATGACACCTTTAGTGAAGGTTTGGATTTTCCTAAAGACGGCACATCGCAAATTCCCAAAATCCTTTTAGATAGCCGATGTCATTTTGCTGATGTCCAAATTTTGATGATGAAGGACAGCTTGGATTTTGATGATGCAGACCGCGATGCAATTGTTGCGGCTGTCGAGGCTGCTGCTGAAGACGCTATTGTCGTGACCCATGGTACGGGAACAATGGGAGAAAGTGCACGTTGGTTGGCCGCGCGTGTCACCGGCAAGACGGTTGTCTTCACCGGCGCCATGCGGCCTCATTCGTTAAGTGTGTCTGATGGACCGTTTAATCTTGGTGGAGCAATGATTGCGGCACAAACATTACCTGCGGGCGTATATGGCGTGATGAATGGCCGAGTGTTTGAAGCCGACCATCTTACCAAAAATACCGCGCAAGGCCGATTTGACCTTTAACGCATTTTCAAACTGAATGTTACTTGCAGGTTTTCAGTCCGTGCAGCCCAAGAGACATTACTTTTATCGCAATGTCATAAGTTCCAAGACCAAAATCGATATCTTTGAAAGCGAACCTTTACCGGACCCACGTGAATATGAATATGTTTCTTCATCTCATGCTCAAGCTTATGGATTGCCTTATCAAGCTCATGAATTGCATGGGCGACATCGTCCATTGGATTTTTTATAGCGATAATGGGGCGCATCGATACGGATAGCTCAGCCTCCATAATTTTATTGAGAACATTAATGGCATTGGCCGTATCAACGACCACAGTATTAACCGTTTGCACAGGCACTCTGAAGGCGGCGTAAACGTCATCAATCGCCTTTTCTCCGGATGAGATGCATGTCGCTTATTTGATGGTATTTGCAATGTGGCAGGCTTCAATGAAGTCTCTGGTCAGCGTGACGGCTTTAAGGTGCGCGTCAGAGGAGCCCTTTTCGAACGTCGCAATTTTCGGCAGAACTTACGTATCCAGTTCATTTTCAATCTCGTGCAACTTGGCTTTGGTGACGAGCCCGTTGGTGACGTCATAAACAGGGTTAAGGACGTCCTTGTGAGAAATCTCTGCGGCGCGTGCAGCCTTCTCCAGGCCAGATTGAAGGCTCGGTGCTAATTCAAAGAGAGGCGCGATAAGGTTTAAAATCTTGTGAATTTTGTTGGTGGTTTTATTCGCTTCGCCAATTTGGTCGTTCATCACAATCACATCATTAATCTCGGTGCGGATGTGCGTCATATTTTTATGTAGTCGTGCATTTTGATTGTAGAGCGACAGCCATGTTTGTGTGTCGTTTTGCAAAAGCGTTGTGCCGTGTTGGCATGACGCTGTTTCTGTTTTGGCAGGCAAAGTTGCGAAGACCGAAAAAACAGGCGTAGCCGGCGCAATAAAATATGTATGTCGCTTCATCGTGACCCCCAATTTATGATTTCATCAGCGTAAAGGCATCAGCAGAATACGTCGAAACTATAATCGGTACCTGAAAAAATCTTGGATAGCGGTGTCTAAGCTATCTCAGTTCTTGACAGGAATAGTGCTGGGTGTAATTTGCGCGCCAAGAATGGTTGTAGGCTCAAGGCCTTATGTTGATTAAGCATTTACTATTCTGCCGCCTTAGCTCAGTTGGTAGAGCATCGCATTCGTAGAAAGTTTATCTACTTTAAAAAATACTAGTTTTCCGACGTTTTTTATAAAAAAGATAGAAAAATAACGGTTTATAAATCGTTTATAATATTATGTAACAAGCCTAAGGCAGAGGCGACGTTATGAACGGTAAAATAAAAACCTACCAAGATACTGAGAGCTTCCACAACGGAGACGTGACTATCTACGTGCGAAGCGCAGGGAAGAAGCCTGTCTACCAAGCTCGAATAAGAACGCCACTTGGCACGGGTTATATCGTCAAATCCCTCAAAACTATTGATAGAGACGAAGGTTATCGGAGAGCCATAGATCTCTACGAGGAATTGCGGTTCAGAGCCAAGGCAGGCGAAGAAGTAAAAAGTAAATCCGCTTCAAAAGTAATTGAAGAATATCTTCTATTTCAAAGCCATAAGTCTCGTTTCGCCAATACCGAAAAACAAATTGGAGATCACTTCCGCTCATTCTTAGGAAAGAAAACAATTGGAGCGATAGATACGAAACTTATCGAAGATTATTTCACGCACAGGCGGAACCAAAGATACCAAGGCAGACAGTTATCAGAAAACACGCTAAATTCTGAAGGAGGATAAATCGCCAGGTTCCTAAATTGGGCGAAGGATATGAAGTTCATCAGAGAAGTACCAAAATTTAATAAACCTTCAGTCAAAAACAATCCACGCCCAGTCTTCGATGAAACCTACTACAAGAAACTCACTCGTTACGCACGGTACTGGTTAGATCAAAGCAATCACACTTCTATTCTTCGAGACCGCACAATGCTGTGGAGCTATGTTTTAATACTCTCAAACACAGGAATAAGAGTAGGAGAAGCAAGAGACTTGGAATGGCGAGATATTCGCCCATTCAAAATGGAGGGAAGTGACGAGACTAACTTCGCCTTTCGTGTGAAAGGTAAAACGGGGCTTAGGGAAGTCGTATCTCGCACCTCTGAGGTACAAACATACCTCGGGCGTATAGTAGGGCTTAGAACCAAAGAGCTCGGAACGAAGCCATCACAAGATAGTCTTGTATTTTGTCACCCTGACGGCAACCCAGTCTGCTCTTTTAAAAAATCGTTCACTTCTTTGCTTAAACATTGTGATGTTGAGTTTGACAGAGAGGGTAACAAGCGAACTATTTACTCACTTCGCCACACTTATACGACGTTCCGACTTTACGAGGGTGTGGATCATTACGCTTTAGCCAAGAATATGGGAACGAGCGTGGAAATGATTGAGAAGTTTTACGGGCACACGAGCAATCTGCGACAGGTAGGTGAACTGACTAAATCCTCGAACCGAGCCAAGGTAGAGAGCATTTTTGACTTTCTCGCACCCTGACTTCGCTTTATAAGAACCATATGCCGCTTTAGCTCAGTTGGTAGAGCATCGCATTCGTAGTTTTAAATTGCGTCTCTCTTGGGAAACCTTGAGATGAAAACTCATCAAAGTCGGGGAAACCTGTGAAATGGCAATCCCGAGCCAAGCTCCGATAGGATAAGGTGTAGAGACTTGACGGTGAGTGCCTAATCTAACTTCGGTTAGAATGGTAAAGAGAAAGTCCAGCGCACGAAGCCCACTAGGGTGGCGACGAAAGTCGTAGTGTGATGAATGCGGGGGTCGGGTGTTCAAATCACCCAAGCGGCACCAGATTATTAAAACCCCAGGATTTAGGTTCTGGGGTTTCTTTTATCTCTCCCTCTCGCCTGTTTTAAGAATCAAGGAGGACCATTAGTCCTTTCGTATCCCCAACTCCCCATTAACTTTCTAATCGTTCCTCCCTGCTTCTTAAAACAGGTGAGACGGAAATGCGTACTTTACTGAGTAAAAACGCCCAGACATTACACTGTAATGTTTTTCGAAATTGGTGGTCCAAACTAACAGTTTTAACGTAATAAAATAGTAAATAAGGAGATTCAAATGAAAACTATCGTTCTAATTCTTGGTTTGGTTGTCTTCTCTCTCACTTCTGCCCCGGCATTTGCCGGTAGTTGTGGTGGTGGCGATCACACCCACCCGACAGATAGCTCGACGAAGACAAAGGGTGCCTGATCTTTTGAGAGCGAACATCAAAATGGCGAAAAGACCCACTTCGGTGGGTCTTTTTTTGTCTGCCAACTCAGAAACAAAATTAATTGAATTTTTTTGAGTTTTTTTCAATCTTAACCGTAAAGCTCTTATAAATAAAATAAACGGTGCGAAAATGAGGGGTTTAAGACATACACGGAATGACTCACCGTATGCGAGAAACCAATCCCGTCGAGGTTCCTGTTAGGGATCAGAATTCGGTTAGGGTTTTAAATTTTTTTATGAAACACCAAAGTCGGAATGGGTGTGTAAAGATTTCTGACAGGAAGAGGGAAACAAGCAACCCTCGTTCGGTGCGGGTAATCATTCCAACGGTTCCGCATTGATGCCGCTGCTAAAGTCGAAGGTAAAGGGATACAGGGTAACCCACCCTTCCTATTCAATTAGGTTCTTCGGTTGGAATGTGACGACGGACTACAAACTGGAGCCAGAAGACACACTAACTCTGAGTAGGGTTAGTGTGTCTTAAAACTACTCCTGGAAAAAAATACTAATCAAATTCTATCAGTCACTTAATTCCCTTATCAGTCTAAAAATATAGATCTTCGCCTTTGGCGATTGCCCGAAGGGTAAGGAATTAGGGCTCAAAAACAAGTTGGAAAACCTGATGAAACTCAATCAGAAAAAGTAATAAGGAATAAATAAATATTGTCCGTCGTCATATAAATTGGAACACGTAGCGGCCTAATCTAAGAGAGGATCTGGCTCATCTGGTTGACAATACTAAGCGGCGTATTTGCGGTATTGCAAGCGCCGGGTCTCCATGGTTTTCCTTTTGATCCTTTCTCGTTGTTTTAAAATCGATTGCCCACGCCCAAAGTAAACATCTGCGGGCGTGAGGTTGTTGATGCTCTCATGGTAT
>Ga0206130_10000308_pt1 | contig 84796 bp, 87 predicted proteins | sample Helgoland_Spring_9_FD_148637 | JGI IMG/M metagenome (GOLD analysis project Ga0206130, IMG submission 148637) | Pelagic subsurface seawater microbial communities from Kabeltonne, Helgoland, North Sea - Helgoland_Spring_Bloom_20160512_1 | ecosystem: Environmental > Aquatic > Marine > Epipelagic ... | reverse complement strand
ATGTAATAGGGCTTTAAGTTGGTCGTTTGTAAGACTCAATCTGACCATCTCGGCCCTAAGTTCGTCACGATTCATATCATCTAAAGATTTAGGAGTTTCTTCTTCAGGTACATCTATCACATCATCTTCAGACACATCTGTCACATCATCATCATCTCCCGCCAGCGTATCATCAGATGTCAGCGTATCATCAGGTGTCTCAGGCGTATCATCTTCGGCAAGCTCATCTTCGGATTCATCTTCGGATTCATCTTCGGATTCGCTTGTTTCGATGTATTGATTATTTGCAGTCACATTTTCGTCTCCGGATGTATCTGTTTCGTCATCCGTAGCCAACGAACCAGAAGATATAGATGAACCGTCAGATGCGTCAGAGAGTTGACCCTCTTCCTCTGACGCATCTCGGGCGGCGCGAATAGCTGTGCGGAGGTTATCCTTTTCAGCGGCTGTGTAATTAGACTTTGCCTTAAATCCCACAGCTCTCAAATCAAGGGTACCCGCGGCGGCGCGCAATCCACTTAGAGTTGTGATTTTGTCCAAGTCATCGCCTTCTTCCTCCTCTTCTTCCTCCTCTTCCTCTTCTTCTTCCTCTTCTTCCTCTTCCTCTTCCTCTTCCTCAGATGAACCGGAAGACGTGCCTGAACCAGATGAAGATTCTTCCTCAGAAGAGGCTTCTTCATCGTCTACGACTAAGGCAGAGACTGATGGTGCTTTAAGCGCTAAAACTATCTCGGAACCCGTTGCAATAGCCTTCAACTTTTTTCGTCGTCCTCCGGCGTTAAGATGCACAGTAGGCTCGCAAAATTCGACCATTTTAATATATTGTTGGTCTTGTTTTGATTTGGTTCTCCTTTTGGTTAGTTTATGTTCACACAAACTAATAATGTCCACTGGATCCAGGTTTAGATGCTCAGGTAGTTTCGAGACCCTATCTTGGAAGATTCTCATAGAAAATCTAGTAGCTTCTACATTACCAATATTGTTTAAAATTCCTGGTTGTGTTAATCTTAGAATTCTCCCAGCTACACCTTTGCACCTGGCAATAAATTCTGGATCTGTCTTGTCAAATCTCCATGTTTTTCTTTTCGCGGCAGCCGATTGTCTTCGAATGCATTGGGAAAGATCCACTTGATTTGAGATCACTTCCTTGCCATTGCGATTGTAATGAAGTCTTACTTTACCGTCAGTTGCGTCTGGGCATATTTCGGCATCTCCAGCGTCTCCAATAGGGAGAAACGGCTGCCGTTTAGTTTGTAATTCCCAGTGATAATGTTTGCGAGCAACAGGATAAATATTTGGACGGACGAGGCCATTTGTATACAAAATAGTCAACGTTTCGATAATCTTTTTGGTCTTTTTGGTCTTTTTAAGATTTTGAAGATCTTCTTTGGCTTCTTTGAGCATGTCTTTAAGGACTTTTTTATTAATGGACGTTTTGTATGCATCGTCCACTTGTTTGACAAGTCTGTCTAACAATGGAGTTGGACCGACTCTTTCACCTAGTCCTTGGTCGAAAACCGGCGGCAATTTACTATAAGCCTGAGAAAGTTGATTATTATTGGCAATGGCAGCCTTCAGCTTCTCTATAAAGGCTTTCTTTTCCTTAAATCTTTTTGGGGGCGTTTGGAATGTTTTTTCAATAGTATGGACTTGCATGGAATCCTTGTTTCGAAGTGGGCCCGCCTATATATAGGGTCGAATCGTTGCTAATTGTGGATGGTAAGATGTTCGTCAAATAAACGCCGAGCCCATTTATTTCATGATAAGCCTCGTCCGATGTGGAAATCTATTATTGTGTATGGATTCGGCATATTAGTGATTGTTTTAAGTTGTATGTGGATATTGCGAGATACAACTCCTATTCATTTTGTGCCTCCGTCGATTGAAGATATGCAACGCCCCCGTGGAGAGCTTGCCACTCGCCAAGAGCTAGACAATGTGTATTGGAGAGTGACATTACGCTCGACTTCAACAAGTATGAAAGAAATTTGTAAAGAACATCCTTATCATCTAATTACAAATAAAAATATACGGCTAGACGGCCAGTATATGCCACAATCTTACATATTTTTATGTAATCCAATAGATGGCATTCAATCTATTTTAAATGCGAGGGCTGTTGTATCAAGGAACGCTGAGAGTGCCGTAAGGTGTATAGAAACATATGGCAATACAACAAAGGAAGTTGTCCGGGGATATCCATTTTCTTTAAAGTATGTATCCAGTCAGACTTTTGAACCATCTACCAGAGTCATTCGTGAACCAGAGGAAGCTTGTACATGGTTACACGCTATTGATATAGTGGAATCCATCTGGCACTGATCGCCGCTACAATCGTAAATTAATAGGGTCACCTATATAAGGGTTTGATTACTAGACAATCATGGACCAAGGCATTGTTATATCAGAGAATGAAATAAAGTATGCGGCTGCATTTCTTAGGAAATCTCCAGTTATATACACATGCAGAAATGTAATACAACATCATTTATTCTCAAATGGTATTGTCTTTGCACACAGACGAGGAAGAATAAGGCCCGATCCGCATATGCAAGAAATCATGACAGATTTCTGGCTACCATTTTGCAGGAATATGGTAGATGCGATTCTGTCTAGTGGTATTGTCGCTATTCGCATAGTAGAACTAGATGATGGACTCCGAGTACCCGTTGTCTTAGAAGCAAATAGCTGTCAAATTAAAATGAAATATGAGCTTGGTATACGCGAATACATCTGTTTGGATCAACAGCGAGAGGAAATACCGAATACACTAGTATTAGATTCTTTTGGGTTTAGTCCGAACATTGCTGGTAAATTAACCTCTATTATTGCCAATCTTTTGCCGCAAATCCAATACATTAATACTTTAAGAGGCACTTGTTTATCTATGGAACAAAAAAGGACTTCGCCAATTGTAATGACAGAAACCGTAGACACCAAAGTAGATAATGTTGAAGGTGTAAATTACGATTATTATGCCGATGGAGATATGCAGGACAATTCGGATCAAAATAAATTTATGAGAAATAGGTCATCCGTGCAACAACTCGCACAACAACAACAAATGTATGACAGCTTTTTTTCAGAAGGTCATATGCCATCGAAAGGCTCGTCGGCTCTAGAAAATGTCGTAACACTTCCACTAGGCCATAAAATTGTCAATATGCCACAACAAACAGGAAGAGGTGATTTATGTGCACAAATGAAAGCACACGATGACTTAATATGCGCTGTTATGGGTATACCAAGATCATTAGTTATGTCAGATACTCCTCATAAGACAGATGCAGAAGGTACACATCAAACTTTCCAAAAAACAATCATGTTTTGGAAAAATAGTATACAAACTGCCTGTGAACAGATTTATAACGTCATTTATGCTGATAAAATTAAAGAGCAAATGATGAAGGTTATTGGAAAAAAAAGAAAAAAATCCACAGTAGAAGACGTCTATGCTCTTAAAAAAAGAATGCAAGTTGAAATATCATTCCCAATATCCCCCTTTATTGGTCCAGATCAATTATACATTCATTACCAAAGAGGTACAATAACATGGGAAAAATACCAGGAACATGCTTGTGCAGCGGCGGCACTTCCACATGAACCCTTACCAGAACCAACCGATCCAGAACCATCAGATGTTACAGTTTCCAAAGAAAACCCGGAAAAAACAACAAAAGAAAAACCGGAAAAAAAGAAAAAAATAGAAGATTCCGATTCGGAAGAAGATTAATAAAAAAATGATTAAATAATTGAAATATAAATTTATTCATGATATAATCCATCGTAAGCACTCATTATTTTATAATCAATGTGTGAAAGGTAATGTTGAGCCCCCTTTGATTGAATTGCCACATATAAAGAACCGTGTCTTGGCGTACCGACAGTTTTTTCAGCTCTTATGCGCAACTCGGCGATCTTATGACCATGACTATCTGCTTCAGTAGCGACCAAACGCTGTAATGTCTGAGCAGAAAGTTCCATACAAGTAGTATTTGAATGCTTTCCCGGACGATTGAAATTGACACGCAGAGTTAAATCATTTGGAAGCATAGTTTCGACCATTTTTTCAATGGAAATCGCAGTGCCATATGTTTCAGTTGTCTGGTAAAGAACTGTGCCCGCCGATTGAACCTTGCGAGTTTCATTCGTTTCAAATAAATCTTTACCACTTTGGCGCAATTCCTTTAGAGCAGATGCTTGTTGAGCGACGCGATCCTTGTTATATTCAGTTGAAGTACCAATGGGCTTCACAGTAGCTTCCAATATTATATGGTGAGATGCGGTAACAGTAGTAGTCTCAATAGGTACTGGTGATGTTTCAGGGGAACGAAAAGCCAAACGAGACATTTTTGATTAACATTGTACGTCAAACTTATATACTGTTTTTTGTTGATCCTCTCCTGACCAGAACTTCATATAAAATTCATTAAATATTTTAAATTGCATGAAATACCCTTGACATTCCAAATATAGCGCAAAAACTGGCGCTCTCGACTTTTTATACGATTACGGGTCCACTTTCGCCATTTTTTAGAAATAACGTGAGCATGAATATGTACATGGGTTCCATATGAACGAGCATAGTCCAACGCTGAATATCCATGACTGTTTTTGACATAACCATCCGCATTAAACCTTAACAATAACAATAACATATCCTTAGAACAATTATAATGAGCACCCGCTTGAATAGGCGTATATCCCAAATGATCTAACAAATTTGGATTAGCACCTGCCATCAAAAGCACATGGGCCGCGTCCAAATGACCCAATTTTGCACAAATATGAAGCGGAATTTCACCGCTATGGCCCATGGGAGTGTTTACATCGATCCCCATGCGAATAAACCTTAATATTTTTGGTGTATTACCTCGTTCAATACATGTACCCCAATACATTTGTAGGAATCGATCTACTTAAATATATTTTTAGGAAAGTCTAAAACTTTAGGCCTAAAACTTTAGAACATATAAAATCAAAGTCTAAAACTTTAGGCCTAAAACTTTAGAACATATAAAATCAAAGTCTAAAACTTTAGGCCTAAAACTTTAGGCCTAAAACTTTAGAACATTTACCAAAAAATAAAAATTTCAGAAATCCTTCTAAATTAAAAACGATCTTTATTTGATATACAATCTTAAACTATTAAGTAACATGGACCAGTCTATCTTTTACATTTCTGGACGCTCGAGTAAAACACACGCCGAATTGGAAGCCATTATCCGCCAAAAGGGTGCAAAAGATGTGAAGAAACGCTTTACAAAGACAGTGACACATGTTTTACTGGCCAACCTGGCTGATGTTCCCCAAAAAATCAGTGCCCGAGAAGGGATTGTCCTTGTAGATGAAAATTGGTTGGCCGCCAAACCCGATATTGTTTCTACTAGACCGCGCCTTCGGTTTAGAGTCACGCTCGCAAACAAATTCAAGAAACAGAATGTAGATGGTTGGCTAGTTTCCGAGAAGCTTGACGGAATACGCGCCGTTTGGGATGGTTATCAGTTCTGGTCTCGATCAGGAAATCTCATCAATGTTCCAGACAGTTTTATAAGAGATTTTCCACAAGTCACCTTGGACGGCGAACTTTATGGGGGCCGCCAAAACTTTGACACCACATCCGGTATTGTACGCACCAAGAATGGAACGTATGAACAATGGCAAACGCTCAATTTTCACGTATTTGACTGTCCAGACATGGCACAGCTACAGTATACGGAGAGATACGGATATTTGCAGAAATTGATTCAAGGACGATGCCACTTAAAACTTTGCGAACAAACTCCAATTAATAAGGCAGATATCCCCGAGAAATTAGCCCAATGTATCGCAGAAGGCGGAGAAGGGCTTATGCTTAGGCGCCCAGACTCACTCTACGAATTTAAACGCACATCATCACTACTAAAGGTCAAACAGATGCATGACGCAGAAGCCGTAGTTATTGGCTATGAAGATGGCACTGGAAAATATAGAGGTCTCTGTGGTTCGTTGATGTGTGAATATCGCGGAAAAATGTTTAAATGTGGCTCTGGACTTACCGATGAGCAGCGGGCCAATCCTCCAAAAATTGGCACTAAGATTACATTTGGGTATTTTGAGATTGGAACCTCGGGTGTTCCTCGGTTCCCAACCTTTAAACGGGTTTTCGAGGGAAGAGTCTAAACGTATAGATATTATATTTGCCCAACACAGAAAATACAGAAACCCCATCTACAAACATGGCGAAATAGAAAAAATAGGGCCACAGATTAACGGTCTGAAATGGAGGAGCAAATGATAAACATATCGTGAAACACCACATACCAATAGCACCGAGACCATCTTTGACACGGGCTATAGTCCACGGAGAATCATAGATATAAGAATAACAAGAAAATATAGTATCCGTTAAACACCCCAAAGAGAAAAATAAAGCTAACAAAGACCTCGAATTGTGAATGTAAGGGTCCAAAGCTATTAAAATAAACATAGGAACGGCCATAAAATCTTTTAAAAATTGATAATTAAACGGTGTCATTGTAGTTCATAAAATAAAAGAATAAATATAGTTTTACAATGGGTTGTCGAAAAATCCTATTTAATCTAGAGAATATAATTGTAAATGTCTTCTTCTGACTCTTCCTCGTCAGAGTCAGATATCTCACAGGAAGAATATAGTGATGAAGATCTGTCGTCTTCGTCATCTTCAGATTCATCCTCAGACGATTCCGATGACGAAGGTCGCAAAAAATCATCGCGCCGGACCCGCAGACATAGCCAACTTAAGAGAAGAGTGCAAGAAACACAAGAAGAAGCTGAAGCCAAAAGTAAACAAGAGGAGGAAGATAGTAGATATGATTTTATAGAAATCGAAGCTGGACAAGATAATGAGCGTTCCGAAGAACAAAAGAAGGAGGATGCACTTGCAATTGAAGAGGCCAAAGCCGAAGCCGAAGCAGCGGCGGAAGCCCTTGCAAGGGAAGAGGCCGAAGCTGAGGCCAAAGCAGAGGAGATTAGAAGACAACAAGCGCTTCTCGCCGCAATGATGAGTGCCCTTGCAATGATCAAAATGATGCAACAAAAAATTAAAGGCAATATTACAAAATTAAAAAAGAATAAGCCCGAAACGGAAAATTTGATTATGGCTCCGGCGTTATTGTGGCATGGTGAGGTAGATGGACTGGCGCTGCATCCAGTTTTGGACATTACCGCATCTGTAGCTATAAAATTGCTCACCAAATGTATTAAATTTGAAGACGTCGCAGACATTAAAAAAAAGTTAGTTGATCCCGGAGGTGTATATAGGGGTACTAGATCTGGAGCAAATGTCCTCAAGCAACAAAAAGAAATTACAGTGAAAATAATGCGCCACATGAACAAATTGGAAAAGGTGAAACACATTGGCAAAGTGGCTGGTAAGGAAGCGACGAAGCTTCACAATAGTACTGCGGCGAAGGCGGCTGGAGTTGGATTTAATGTAGCGGCGAAAGGCGCGAAAGGCGTATTAGATCCATGTGACATCCCCATGATGGCAGTCCGTGCACTTTTTGGAAAATATCCGGTAGAGTGTCAACCCGAGGAGGACATTCAACATTTCTTTAAATATCCAAAAGAGCCACCCTTTAAGACAATTCCCGCAGCTGACAAATTTTATGGAAAAATCTTAAAAGACCCATCTGAAAAACAAACGCCATTGATCGAAGGTGGAAAATATGTCCCACCTACAAAAGAGATGGAGTCTGCACTACAAAAAAGAAGAGTAAAAAGGAGGTATGACGATAAAAACTTAAAAAAATTAAACGAGCCCAAGTATAAAGTATTTTTAGACCATGGTCAAAATACTGCGAAAGGTATTGAAGAAACGTTTAACGAACAAAAAACATTTAATGGGTATATGCGCACACAGGAAGAAAAAAAACATGATAAAGAAGGCGCCATAAATGTATATAAACTTAAAAAAGTTTTTACAGACACAACGACCGTAAGAAATATTAAATATTGGGCTAATGGCCGTTTACAGGAAACGAAACAAAAAGTATCAAGTAGTAACCACATACCAATGTGGCTCCGGTTCACAGCCAGTGGCGGCACTGGAGAAAGTATACCATATTTTCAAACAGGAGGTCTTACAGACACATTGGGACTATGGATAAGGAAACTCAATATAAATCTCAATTATGGTCCCAATTATACATACGATCATTACGGTTGTATATTTGAAATTGATTTGGAAGGAGAAAGAGAACTGGAGCCTTATTACAAAGGAAGTGGGACAAAAGAATACATTAAAGACCATTTGGATTCGCGGTACGATATATCATCTAATACGCTCGAGGAACACGCCCGACATATACCCGGACATGTCAAATTTCAACTTCGACGTATGTATCAAAGAGCTATAGACGAGGGGTTTCGTCCGTCTCTGAAATATGAATCGAAACGCATACAAGAAGATGAATTATTGAAGTCTTATTGTGATTGTTTCGAAAATTGGAAGGAAGACATGGAAACACAAAACCAACAACTCGAGAAGTTGCAACGGATGAGGAACTTACAAAAATTAAGTATTATGAGTCAACACTTAAAAATTCAGCAATTAAAAAAAAAACCTAATTAACAAATCATTTTAAAATTTTAGGGTTGATTTAAATTCTATATATTGAGAATCTGCCTCCGTTTCGGCAACACGCTGCGCGAGACGTTCGTCATGGGCGACGAGCAACTTCTCTTTGTCCTTGGTCCTTTTTTGTTCTGTTTTAATGACGTCCGCCTTTTTTTTCTCTTCTGCGGCCAGTTTCGCCTGTTGTTGTTGCTCTTGTTGTGCCTGTACGAGATCAGCCTTTTGTCTAATTCGCTCTTTATACTGAAACTCTTTTTCTCTCTTCTGGTCTGCAGAGTCTCCGACATGCAACTTTTCCCATGCACTTTCTTGTTCTCCGCGCGCTATATCGTATTTAATGGAAGACGAAACGTCCCTATCCATATCCGCTTCCAGGCGCATCTGGTCAATCTGTGCAAGTTGATCTTCCCAATTCTCCGTGGTGAGTTCTTTCAACTTCTTTACGATTTCCTTGTGTAACTTGTGATCTGTATAAGATGCTGAACGTTTGGGTTTGCGAAGACGTGCAATTACACGATGCCTGCAAATGTCTATAACATCTTGAACGCCAAACTGAAAAATACCTTTTTCTGCTTTTGCTTTTGCTGCTGCTTTTGCTGCTGCTTTTGCTTTTGCTGCTTTCTCTTTTAATTTGGCTATGGATGCACCAGATAGTTTTAATTCTTGCGGTTTCGTCATATCAGGAAACTCTGCATAATTTTCTTCTTCTGTTATTTTTTTTTCCTTCATGGACTTCTGGATATTGGCAAGCTTCTCTTCTTTCGCCCTATCCGTCGCATTTTTAGTAGTTGCGCCTCCTAATGAGTGCAAATCGGTGTTCGCGTACACATTCGATTTTATTTCACCGGCAATTGTATTGCAGTCGCGATAATTACCAAAGTTTTCAGATTCCCGCAACATTTTCATGAACATACGGAGTGACCTTTCTACTTTATTGTTTGCCTGCTCTTCTCCTTTTTCTTCTTCTTTTTCTTCTCCTTCTACTTGATCGTCACTCGGTACTATGAAATAGTCCTTCCTTAACCTTTTAAGAATGACTTCTACAGCTTCTTCGGGTTCTACATCTTGGAACAAAAACTCTTTTTTAAATCTGGATGCCATACCTTGATTGCGACGCATCATCTTTTGCATTTTATCCTGATATCCACATAAAATAACGACTACTTTGCCATTATTATACTTTTCTTCTTCGAGCATGGCAATTAATTTTGTTTGGGCTTGACGGCCATACTCGGAACGCCCCAACTCATACGCTTCGTCAATGAGCAAAATTCCACCAAGAGCCTCTTCCATAGCTTCCTGAACGAGTTTTTGAGCTTCGCCCACAACTGTACCTTCTAAATCACTGGCAGACCGTATCGTTGTTTCGCCAGATACCAGAATTCCGGCGTTTTTCAACGCCTCACCAAGCATATTGGCAGATTCGGTTTTGCCCGTCCCAGAATTTCCATGGAATATAATATTGCTAGCTTTTGGCCATTTAGATTCGTCATGTGGCCAAATTTTTTTACAAACTTTGTATTCTTCGGTAATAGATCTTATGTAACGTACCAGATCATCTTCTCCGCGCCGCTCTCTTAATTTTTCTATTGGATCTGGTCGGACACATTTTCCGAAATCAAATTTCGTTAAGACAAGCGGCGAAGGCGACCATTCTAAGAACAATTGCTTCTTCTCTTCTAGCGTGCTGAAAAATTCCTCGTCGAGGTCGTACTTATCTTTTCCCACATTGTACTCTCCCTGGGGGATCGGCGCGGGTTTCTCTCTTTGTCTTTGAATTTTGGTCTTGTATGGGGCAGGTGGCCCATCCTTCACCAGTTTTGCGGCATCCTCGTAAGCTTTGATCGAATTTTTAACTAGGCCAATGTAAGATTGTAAGTCGCGGTTTTCAATGGCTTTGAACACCCCCTCCTTCTCGGATGTTTCCAATGCCTTTAGGGCATTTTTCAAAACTTCCGCTTGCTGCTTTTGCTTCTCTTGAAGGGCGGCCTTCAAAACTTCCGCTTGCTGCTTTTGCTTCACCTGCCTGTTAACCTGCTCACCATACATCTCTGTCGTTGTTCTCAAAGTCGCGTTTTTTTGTTCTGTCTCTTCTGGCTCATCAATGCAATCTACTTGGGACATCGTTTGTTGATAAAAACTTTGTGACCCGTCGGACAAAGAAGCCTTTTGTAAAAGCTTCCTTAGATTAATGGAGTCCTTATCGCAGTCAGCTATCGAGGTAGCCTCTTTTAGCTTATCTATTTTGTTAATCTCCTTGTCCAATTCTTTCTTTTTGTCCTTATAGACTTTAATCTCCTGGTTCAATTCATTCTTTTTTGCCCTTATATTATCAATTACCATGCCTTTCACTACTTTTTCGATATATTTCTCCTTCTTGTTCGGGTTCTCGATGTTATTTAATACTTCCGCTCGCGCGCGTATATCGACTATCTTTTTCTTTAACCCAATGAGCTTATCCTTCATATTGTCCAGATCTATGGCCTCGTACTTGCCTACTGGCTTTTGAGTTTTCGAGGCCAAGTGGTCAAGTATTTCTGTGGCTTCATCCCAATCTGTCACCTTTAACTTTTCCACTATATCTATGGCTTTTTTTTGTGTTTGTCTATGTATCTCCTTCTCATCCTCTTCATCGTCGTATGCCTGGGCAGTGAGGCCAAGTGGATCTACAGGTAGGAAACTAAAATCGCTCATATCCAGCTGTGGCGTTGTGGATGATCCTTTCCCATCGTATGGATAAAGCATTCCTTTTTCTCTAAAATATTCGAGGACCTTCTGATACTCAACGTGCAAATTTTGGAAGATCTTATGTACTTCTTCCCAATTTTTATTGCCATAAAGATAAGTTCCGAGATAACTGGGAAACTTATCAATTTCTTCTAGTATTTTTTGTATACGGGTATCGCATTCAGTTATGGCTTCTTCCTTGACATATTTTGGATATTTTTCAATGGATTCTCTTGCGATACGCTTAGTCTTTTCTTTTTTAGCTTCAAGGGTTCGTATGGCATCGACCTTAGCCTCTTTTAGGACCATTATTTTTAACAGAATCTCTTCTCGAGCTTTAGTCAATTTGGGGTTTAAACCTTTTATTTGGTCCTCTAGGCTTGTTTTGTATTTCTCCAAAGCTTCTTTGGCAGTCAGGATAGAGTCCGTTAATTTTTTTTGGAAATCCCCTTTAATGAATTCGATCTGTGCAGCTTGCCATTTGGAAGTTTTCTTGTGCCACTCCGCGAGGTCTTCTTTTTCTTCTTCCAATTCAGCTTTTTCCGCATCTGTGAAATATTTCATTTCGCCGTAAATAGTACCAGCCTTCGTCACCATAGAATATTCGGCGGTATCCTTATTTTCCAGTGCTTCCCAATTCTTTTTATTCTTTAAACAACGTGTCATTGCGGCTTTGATGGCTTTGTCTAAAAATGTATTGATAGTCCCGGCATTTCCAAAATCTTTGGCGGGGCGCAATTTTGCAATTTCATCAATAGCGAATTTTCGGGCGCTTTCTAATAATACAATATGGTGTTTTTTAGACATTCCGGACATAATTGCCGATAAAGTATCATTCGAATAGTCGTGGAAAAGGACAGGAAACTTTGAATCAAAGCGTCTACCAAGACCTGGATTTACATTTCTACACATTGCATTCATTTCCTTGGGGTATCCTGCCATAATAACAGATATATCGGCCCCTGGTTTTGCCTGAACCTGTTCTACGATCGTATTCAATACTTCAAGTCCAAACTGACTCTCTGCTAATACGTAGGCCTCGTCAATGAATAATACCTTCCCCATAGACGCTTTTAGGATGGCATTTGTTTTTGTTTGGGACCCCCCGACTACATTGGAAATGAAATCGGACGCCGTTTTAGAGACAAATGACGAATTGGACAATAAATGCAATTCTTTTATGATGCGTGCCCAGAGAATGGCTACTTCAGTTTTTCCGGTGCCTGGTTTGCCTATAAAGAGTTTATTCAACATAATGGGAACTGTGGGAAGTCCTTCTTTTTCTTGTAGCCAGTTGTATTCAGCCGAATCCACCAATTCTTGTAAAATAAGTTTTACATTGTCCATTCCTATAAATTTTGGTGGTTTTCCGTCCTCTGAAAATTCTGCCTCCCCCTTACAATTGATTATATAGTTCCCAAATTTGCCATTCTTGTCTCTGACGCCGATTTGTTCGGCCATTAGAAGTTGCAATTTTTGGTTCGAAGAAGGTTGTGGTCCTACTATATCCTCCAACTTGATTTCTTTGAAATCGGCTACTTCTTCTTCCGAGTCTGTGCCTTCTTCCGAGTCCGTGCCTTCTTCCGAGTCCGTGCTTTCTTCCGAGTCTTTGCCTTCTTCTTCTGCTGCTGCTCCTCTTCTTGGTGGTTCGGCCGGAATAAAGACAGTGGAGGCTGGATGCGCAGCGAGGGAAGTGGATTGTATAGCTTGCGGAACTTTAGCTACAGATGCGGTCGATTCCTGAGTAGTTCCTACAGATGTGGTCGATTCCTGAGTAGTTCCTACAGATGTGGTCGATTCCCGAGTAGTTCCTACAGATGTGGTCGATTCCTGAGAGGACTGTGCTGCCAGAGCAGCACTTTTTTCCCCTTTTAATTTGCGATATTCTAATTCTAGGCGCTCGCCGGCCTTTTGAACAGCAGAATCATATAATTGCAGGACTGTTGCAAAGTTTCCAAATCCTGGAAATGACTTTTTTTTAACTAATCGTCGGACAGCTATTTCCACAGTCGATATATTCATGAACCATCCATATACAAAATTAGTGGCATTACTGCGACTTTTTCTCAATTTCATGTTTATAACTTCGCGAATGTCCGCTTCTGTCAAATCCTCAAAAATAACAGTTTGGGGGAAACGTCTAGCAAGACCAGGGTTGTACGAAACAAGTTCTTGCTCAATCTCTGTTTTATAACCCGCCAATATAAAAGTTATTGTTTTTTTATGGCGCTCACTGGCTAGTAATATGACCCCACAGACTTGTGCGCCTTTCTTGTTTGACGCGGGCTTTAGATCATAAGCTTCGTCTATGAAAATGACGCCGCCGCCGTTTGTGTGCATCTCTTCGACCATTTTATTGAACGATGCCGCTGGATTGTCCTTCATAAGCAATTCAGTCGAAGAAGTACTCTTGAAATTTTGACCTGGTTCTGATGCTTTCAAAAAAGCTTCTACAACATCGTCTTCATATTTCCTCCAATTTTCTTGGCACATTTCGTTGACCTTTAGAGGTTCTGTCTCTTTCCCAGCGGCTGCTTCTGTTTTGGATCTATGCCATGCCTTTCCTCCTTGAAATGCGGCCGTCATTAACATGCCAGAAATACCGTTTTTAGAAAAACCTCCAGCAATAGCGGCGGCCGAAGAAACCAAGTTATTGAGACCCGCCCTAGCTGTGACAGCGTATTTATCCATATCAGATACATTTGGAGGTTGTATATTGATATCAGGCAATCGTAGATTATTATTTCTCAGGCCTGTTGCGAATAACATCTTTGTAAAATAATCTTCCGCCGTTGTGGTTTTTCCAGTACCAGGATTTCCCACAAATAAAAAGTTCAAACGAGATTTTAGTTCAGGCCGCGCGTCTTTCGCTTCCTGATCCATGCGCAAAGCATCCAAATACAAATCTAACAATGATGACTTCATCCCAAACTGGCCAACATTATTGATTAGACAATCATCCATAATTTTTATACATGCAGAATGGTCGATAGATTTTTTCGAGTTTTGTGCTTTCTGAAGGGTTTCGAACTCGCTGATAAGACAGTTATTCACGAAATCCTGTCTCTCTTTGTAATATTCTTTGATAATGCCCATATCAGAACCCTGACGCGACCAAAATTTATTTTTAAACCATTTTTGAACGCCGTCTTTAATTTGACGGCGATAATTGTACCCCACCAGGCCCAATCCTGCCGTGGCCACGGCAGCCATTGGTAGCGCCCACGGATTATCGTCCATATATTTAGCAACATTGCCCTTCTTTTCTGCTGGTGCTGTTCCCTCCTCTTCCTCATCCTCCTCATTTGTTGGCACCTTCTTATCCTTCTTATCCTTCTTATCCTTCTGATCTTTCCATTTCTCCTTCATCGCCTCCGTGGCCTCGGTGGACACACCAGGAATTAAGTTCATGGCCCAATTATATATTGTGGAATCGTCAACGAAGAAAGGAATACCAAGGCAAATAACGGCAAGAACTCCCATAATCGATACCCTCCAGGACTGTTGCATTTTTTCGAAACTACTCCACCATGAGAGTATTAATTGCTCCTGATATCTCACTGGTAACATATCCCAAATCCACTCTACACCCACTGCAATGCATACTGTAAGTGGCATTGGACGCAATGCGGTCGTTGGAACATCAACCGGCATCATATTATAGTCCATAGGATTCATATTCGTACCAGCAGAAGCCATCGAAGCCAACTGTTGCATCTGCATGGTAGATTCCAGTTGTTCCATCTTATCCATATCTGATCGATAGCTAAATCCCATTTGTCGTGCCATCATCCGTTCGTTCCCGGTAAGGCCATCTCTAATCATAACTTTGACTAAACCATCATTGTTTCCTGAGAAAGGAATTTTAAAAGCAATGTGCGTTGTACCGTTTTCCAAATCCAAATAATTAAAATTTGCAATATTTGTAAGCGCTGATAGCATGTCCTTCAACGGATTCGACATTTCATATTGGATAATATTTTGAGCTTTATAAAAATATGTTGCGAAAGCCGCGATGGCCTTTTCATTGTTTTCCTTGGCATCCATTTCTTCTCCTTCCTCTTTCTGCTTTTTGAGGACTTTTTCCCTCCACAATTCAAATGTATATGGACGGCGTTCTTGCGTCTCTTTTACGACTTTTCCAACATGGTCACTTTCTATCTGCACCAGTTCGTTGGATTCGTTTTTAAATTCACCAATTGGGTTATTGGAGTCAGTTGGATCCATTGATTTAGCCTTTCGGTACATCAACTCGCGCGCTCGCCACTCAGTGTATTGGTCTTCCCAGAACTCAACTCTACCCTCGCGGACGGACGGGGGCAAAGTTGAGTTCTTAACGTTTCTTCTCTCAATGTCAATGGCTGCGACATTTGTTGACGCTGCTTTAGCCGTAATGTACTCTAGATCAACCCTGTTAATGAAATCCTGTACCCATTTCATTTTACCCGATTTGAATGTACCAAAAAGGGGCATTTCTATTCCGTTGTAACCTGTAAAAATAACCCCGCCGCTTTTTTTTCCCCCTTGGTATGAGGAGTATTGTGTTCCGTTATACTTGTTTTTTTTCATCTCAAGCCTGGGAACGTTGGGCTTATCTGACCCCCAATCTGCCCATTTTTGTCCTGGACGCGCAACCACATATTCATTGTGCCACTTCCAAGTGCTATAATCAAAAAAGGCTAAATCCTTATTACTACCCTTTCTTTTTTTATGTGTCCCAAAAATTTTTTGATAAGGAATATTTCCTTTGATTTTTATATAATCAGTTTGACCTCCATCATATTCCACATTTATAAAAAAATTATATTGAAACTTAGCGTCTCCACTTGTCTTAACTATGACATCACCCATGAGCAGATTGATCCAAGAAGTCACAGCCTGATCAAATTCTGGTTGATTTTTCCACAGTTTGATGTCATTCATTTTGAACAATTGCATCGTTATATCGGCACTCATTACTTGGACAAAATCTTGGGGAAGTTTTTCTGTTCGGGGCATAATCTTTCCCCATTTGAAAGGAAAATGTTTTGTTTTGTTGTTTTTTGTTTGTTTGGGGTAAACGACATCCTTCGGAATAATATATGTCTTTTTCTTCTTTTTCTTCTTTTTATCCTCCTTTTCGGGTCTTTGGGTGGTGGCAGCGGCGGCTGCAGCAACAGCAGACGTGGGAGCAGCGGTGTCAGTGGACTCCTTATACTCATCCTCTGAAATTTCTTCAACAAGCATATACGACCCCGGGTCAGAGATGATTTTGACGTTCTTAGCTGCTTGCCCTTTAATTATGACGGCGACTTTCGCTTCTCTTGATATGTGCCGCCAGTGTTGATTCGGATAATATCTCTGATCCTCCCGACTTCTCTCGACCAATCTTGTTCTAGAATTTATCAATTCGAAAAGTTTTTGTCTTTTCCATTTTGTTTCCAACTTCTCAATGTCGTCTATTACTCCCAATTTATGGGTCTCGGGAAAATGTTGAATATCTTCCCAGCCTAGTTCAATGTATTTTTCTTTGAGATTTATCAACGAATTGATATAGTGAAACTCTGTTTTCTTTGTGTCGTTCTGCTTAAGCGCTTCTAACCCTAACCCTAACCCTAACCCTAACATGATTTCTTTGCTTTGTTGTTCGGACAATGACAAACCATTGACTATTTTTAAAGCATTGACCTGTGCATATTTGAAGTTCGAAATTTCATCGAATTTCTCCCATTCGGAAGGATCGACACTTGTTTCTGCAGCTTCCGCCTTTTCATTGATGATTTCTTTGATTCCTTCCAAACACATTTTAAAACGATCATTACTTTGTTTCCTCCATTTATTTTTGACCTTCTTCTTTTCTTCCTCTTTTTTATCAATGTCATCCTCCTCGTTTACCTTTTTGATGTCATCAATCCGTCCTTTCACTATGAATCCTAGGTCATTGCACAACAATTTAAATTGATCATAATTTGCTTTGTATATTTCAACGTCAATCTTGTTTTCCTCCAAATATGCATACTGGGCGAATTTCGTTACAGCCGCAACACCAGCAGCCATTGTAGCAAGAGAAGCTATCATGGCCGTGGCAGAAGCCACTTTTACCGAGGATTTTAATTTTTTTTGGTCGTCCATATGTTTTTGAATTTTTTCCTTAATTTGTTGGAGTGCCGACACTTCTTTGTCTTTACTATGATTTGAAACACTGGATCTCAAATCTTGCCATTTTTTAATAAATTCGACTCCCTTTTTGTCCCCAAGTTTTTCTAATTCGAGAAGTTTTATATTTAGTTGTAGTTCTATGTCGTCATTTGACACTTCTTCTTTGTTTTCAACCGATTTAATTTTTTCTTCTAACTTTTTGATGAGCATTTGATCGGCCTTTTGATGCCAGATGGGTAATTGAACGATGTTCATTTGATACGTCTCTGAGGCCGCTGCTTCTACTTCTTGTGAGTTCATGAGAGAAACTTTCTCTCCCATGGCCTTTGTATCGGAGCCTGTGTGGACATCGGACTTTTTAGTCTGTGTCATAGTAGCAGTTGCCATTATGGGTTATATGTCACATTGGTATATTTATAGTGCTTTATAATTAAAAGATAACAAAATGTCTAAATGTCAGTATATTACTTCATGTTGTCCATAAAATGCCATACAAAAAAAACTACATTGGTCAAACACCTTACTATGTTCAAGGAAATAAAATCAAACACTTTAAAGGGAAAGATTGTACAGTATTAACCAAAGCTATGGATAAGATAGGTATTGTCTATACTATAACGCCGGCAATGTACGGTTGTAAGTTGGAGTACCAAGATAATTACGATTCATATTTGATGGATCTGACATCCAAGTAAGATCAGGACAAAAAATGTATATAAATGAACAAACAGTGTCCAACATGAGTGCCATATGCGACCCCATTCCAATCCAATCTAATTCTCTTCGGATCAAATCAGATACCATTTCAAGTGTCAATACATCAATGCCCATTGCTATTACGCCCAAAAAGGGAAATCGGTCCCCAAATACACATATTGGTACTTGCAGGTCTTATGATGAAACCCAGGTGGTACCGTCATTTGGTCGTTTTTTGGGTAACGAATCACCTTCAAGAAGTAAGAAAAGTGCCAAAAAACTATTTGGAGAATCGCCTTAACAGTAGATTTATGAATTTATGTTCTGGGCCAGTGGCAAAAGCTGTGATATTTTGTTGGGCTGTCTAGTACCAAATATGTTGTTATACCACGTTTGAAATAGTAAAATGATTTGTGAATACATAATAAAAAAGAACATAAATATATAGAGTCGCATTATTTTTCTTTTCCATATGTTTTATAGTTAAGTTTGAACTTTTATTTTCTTACCCATGTGCCGTCATTCGTTTGAAATGGGGTAGAAATAGTGGCCTCTGATGTTGTATAGTCAAATGTCAAATGTGTTCCTTTTTTTATATCACACTTTGCAATCACATTGCGCCCGTCAATTAAACAATTTGGCGTGAAAGAATGGTTAAAATATATTCCAAATGGATCGTCTACATGTTTATTTTCACCTATGTGTATAGTTGTTCTCGTTGGTACCTCTTGAATCTTCCCTTGTAAGCTCCAGATACAGGTGTCCTTTTCAAACTTGTTGTTGGAGAAGACACCATTACCAAATTCACAGTTTCTAATTTCTACCGACATTTTGTAACTATATGTAGAAATATTAAATAGTGATTTCTCAAAAGTCTAAAGTTTTAGGTCTAAAGTTTTAGGAATCTGAAGTCTAAAGTTTTAGGAATCTGAAGTCTAAAGTTTTAGGAATCTGAAGTCTAAAGTTTTAGGAATCTGAAGTCTAAAGTTTTAGGAATCTGAAGTCTAAAGTTTTAGGAATCTGAAGTGTACACTTGTGGTCTCTTCGAGACTCTAAAGTTTTAGGCCTAAAGTTTTAGAGATTTGAGAAATTTCAAAGAAAAAAGTTTCAGGGAATTTCTAAAGATATCCTGGAATATAATTAATACAACCACAATAAGACAACACAAAAATGGCTGCTCTTACTACTAGTGTACCAGACCCATGGGAACAAGGGTTGGCCAAGCATGGGCAGTTAGTCCAGCCGCTTTGTAAACACATTTACGACTGTTTGGAGCTGTCAGACGGGGTGACAGCTGTCGGAGTGGTGCCCGAAAAGCACCATAGTCATTCTCCGTTTACTCATGCTCTGAAAGTCATATTGAAAAAAGAAAAAGAATTCTCCTTCACGATTGATATTCAACCTTCGGAGACTGGCGAACGCGTCCTAAAGGCTAAAATGGTTCTCGCTCAGCTTATAATGAACGACCCGCTTCTTTTGGCGGGTGTTTCATCGTTCAATTGGTCTGTAAAAGACGGTGACTACAGTGGAGAGATTAATTTCCATGGTCATAAAGTTGACATCTCTGCCTTTTTTGATGGAGAGACTCTTGAGACTTGGAAAATTGTGAATGAAATCATTCGCAAAGTTTCTGCGAGTTCTGGCGAGCAATACGTCTGTAGTATTCTTATGGTGCCTATTAAGGGCAACGTGGCCTATCTGGAGTGTGAAGACAGTCTTGCTGGCCATCGTGTCTATGAGGAAGTCAATATTCGTAAGTGGGTTTCTGAACGGGGCACTTCTCCGTTTACCAGAGCTTCTGTCAGTGTCGCTGATATTAAGTTGCAGGGCCCTGCGACGGTTGGTATGTCCGCAGCTCCTCGTATGATGAAAACGCGTAAATCTGACGTGATTACAGACGCAAAAGTCAAAAAGGCTCGTGCTTTGGAGCCTAAAAACATTGTATGTGTCTGGGATCGCTCTGGTTCTATGCGAAATATGGCCCAAGCCGCTGAAGACGGACTTCGCAAAACAATTGAAGAGCATAAAGCCATCGCGGAGTCCACAGGAAATCCCACGTCCTTATGGGTGATCTCGTTTGACAATCAAATTGAGACTCATATCAGCGGCGAAGACATTCTTGCGGTTTCGTTGGACAATCTGTCTGAATGGACCCAGCCTAGAGGATCCACTCGTCTGTATGACGCCTTGTACGATGCCGCCTTGAAAATGGAATCTCTAGTCGGCGATACGATCTTTATTGCGATGACAGATGGTCAAGACACATGCTCTGAAGTATCTGCGGATACTGTCCGTACTGCTTTGGAGAAATTGAAGGTGGAACACTCTGTAGAATGTATTTTTATGGCCGCTAATATCGGCGATGCTCGAGTTGTGGGACCGTCAATGGGATTCAATGAAGACACATCTATAGAGTTTACAGCTTCTGCTGCCCCTCAAGCTTTTAGAGCGGCAACGCAATCATCTTTGCGTGCTGTATCTGGTGGACCGGCAGCATTTACTGGTATGGAGCGTCAAAGTTCTTTGGCGGCTCCGGTATTTTCTCGTGTAAATGTACCAATGCCCCCAAGAAGCATTCGGCGGAGCACTGCCCTCTGAACATAAATTAAGAACATGTTAAAAAAAAATACTTTTATATTATCTAAACAAATGATTATAGATGATCGTGAGCACGATCTTATTGAACGTTTAAAGTCTGAAAAGGTTCCCCACCAGGTGAAGCGTTTGCCTGTCGGAGATATTCAAATCTCTAACAATGGTTCTCTGGCTTTAATTGAACGTAAGCGTACGGATGATTTTGCGTCATCTATTTCAGATGGTCGATGGCGCGAGCAAAAATCTAGATTGGCTGCATCGGGTGCAATAGTAATTTATATAATTGAGGGTAGTTTATATGGGCAATCTAAGGGTCCGGAAACGTTATCTTCTGCTATTTGGAATACAATGTTGCGGGATAATATGTGGGTTCTACAAACAAGAGGTCTTGAGGATACCTCTATGCATTTGCAGCAATTGTGTAAGAAGATCGGTACGGATATCAAAGGTTCTAGTGGCCTTAAGTCATTATTGAGTAAAAGAAAGCGTAAAGAAGATAATGTTTTTCAACTAATGTTGATGCAGATAACTTCTGAATCTGTAGCGTCTGCATTGATAAAAAAGTTTTCGAGCTTGTGTGTACTCCAAAATGTTCTAGTTACTAATCCATCTAGCCTTCGTGACATACGTATATCATCTAAAAGATCTATCGGTCCAAGTACTATTAAGAAGTTGGTTGATCATTTAACTTAAATAGAAACTATATAAATGCTTTGTATTTTTTTCAAATATGATCTATGAAGCTCAACTCATTGAGAAGCCAAACGGTCAGCTTGCAAGTTGGATTAAAGCTTTGGTAGTTGTTCATGGCTGCTTTACCTTGTATACTGCGTATTCGTACAAGTTGCACCACGCCGATGATCTTCGTTGGTCAATTCTTGGTGCTACTTGGTTATTATTTGGCATTTTAATCCCGTTGATGGGATTGCGTGCCTCTGAAAATGTGGATAAAAGTCGTTTGGCTTTATTTAGTGGTATCCAGGGATTTGTTGGTTTTTTCAATTTGGTTAATTTTTTGTCGTTTTCTTCTGTGTTGACAACTGTGATGTCTTGGTGCTCTTCGGATGATTGTCAGGAGCAGTTTGTATCTCGTAATCATAGTTGTTTGGTGTCTGTAGCGAATGAGACGTACGAGATGTCTGAGCGTTATTGTATTGAAACTCCTTATAATATCGGTACTGCGATGTTTTTTGCTTTATTGTCTTTTGTTTCGTGTCGTGGGGCTATGGCGGCGCGCCAAATGAACGCCGTGAAGGTGGTATCAATCGTATCTGTAGATCAGGTACCTGTTTCGCGGCGTTGTACGGTTCCGATTCCCGAGGATGTGGAGTTTAGTGCGGGTCAATCGTTAGATGTGGCAGTAGAGGTTGAAACAGAAGTAACAGAAGTAATAGAATAAAAGTATGAAAAAGAATTATTTTTCTAATTGTTGTATTTTTGCTTGTAAAATTTTAGCATAGTCTTTTAAAAACTCTGATCTCAATAAAAGGTCTGATTCAGCTAGTGGTTCTCTAGTCAATGGATCTGTTCCTTTTGACCTTACCCATGTTAATAATTGGGCTCTATCATAGTAGTGGTCATTGACGGGTGTTTTAACTAAATCGGCTGAATAATCTTGTGATATTGGACATCTGAGCATGTGTGTTATTTCATCCCATTGTGGTACTTCCTCGTATTTTTCTTCGAGTTTTGTCATGATGGATTGAAGAGCAGACGTTACGTTGGCTACTATTGCTTCCAGGATCATATTGGGTACTATGTCATCGCACAATTCAATGGCTCTTTCTGCAAATTTTTGTTGTTTGTTTTGTCGTATCATGAATCGACAAACATTTTGTGACACAGAAGTTCTGGTGTCTTTTAAAAGAATTTCAATATGAGAAATGCGCGAATGTGCGCAAGCGTGTTCTAGTGGCAATCGTTGGTTTTTTAGGGGTATGTTTGGGTCTAAGCCCTTATTAAGGCATATTTCGAGATAGTATGCGGGTGCTGCCATTAAAGATTGCATGTGTGCCCTTGGTACTTCCTCTACTCTGGTGATGACTTCTTTGAATAATTTTTTATGTTGTCTTCGAATAGCTGCTGATATGCAAGGTGCTTCTAGAGTCCTGGCTAAAGAAACGCACGACATAGCAGTCGCAACATGCATTTTACCTATAATACACAACCATTCCTGAACGGACGGTGTATATCCAAATTCTAAACATCTTTGTAGCATTGTGGAATCGTTTCGTCTCAGTGCTTTCTTGAAACGCATGATAATCAGTTTTTCTTTTTGTTCTACAGCTGCCTGAGACCTTTGTGGAAGTTGACGGTCAACTGCGACTTGCTGCTCTGCCGGTGTTATTTCTATACTGTTTTTATGGTTTCCCGTGGTATCTATTCTTATTTTTTGTGTCGATGGTTGCTGACCAACGTCCTGTAAACTTCTAGGTCGTTTTAAAGGCGAACCTTCTTGTAGGGGGCTTGGCCCTACAGCCACTAAGCTTGGATGCCCCATTTGGAGCATATTGATCATTGTAAAAAATCGGCTTTATATACGTATAAATCGGATCTCACTTGTTGCAGCACTTTTGGTACAAAAATGGAAATTGTACAACTCAGCGACCAATACTTTATTCGCATGTCGGATATACGGTCTGTATTCACTTGTTCGAAGGAGCAATTTATGAATTATATAAATCGGTATCAATGGAGTAAAAAACACTTGGAACATGAAAAGGTGAAGGAGATTACATTTGTTAGTTGTAAATCAATACATCATTTCCTATCGTGGTATTTGGACAATTATTCAAATCCAACGGTCAATGATTTTAGACATGGACTCACAAAATATACGAAAAAAATCCCCAAAAGAGTATTGTCCAGATCTATGCGTGTTGAAATAGCTTATAGACAGGAATATAAATGTCGGCGATGTAATCTATTTCCAATACCACCGAATTTCGAAATAGATCATATTATAGAGCTCCAAGATGGTGGTAAAGACGTTGTCTCTAATTTACAGGCTTTATGTCCTGCGTGTCATAAGGAAAAAACTAGACTAAATCGATTGAGAAAGAATAAAATATTTCGTGCCGATGTCCTTGAAGAATATGAAAAATATATTCAACCTCCTGCTCCGGAAAGACCACCTTTGGATGCACGTCCTTCTATGATCCCAATGCCAGAACGGGTCATTGTGACGGGACATAAACCAAAAACAATTGTTATGGAATCCAACGATGCCCCCGACGAGCCTACAGAACAAGTGTTTAGCAAATATTTTAGAAAACGGCGGCGAAGTGAATAAATCCTGTTTAGTCATGACCTGACACTATTTAGAGACATTATTCAAAATGTATAATATGCTCATTCTCTCTATAGATCCAGGTCTTAAAAATTTAGGCTGGGCTGTGTATGATACGGTCGCTGGATCGTTCAAGAGTTTTGGTAGATATAATTTATTGAAAGATCAACCGAAAGATAAACATACTAAATATACATTTCTAGTACGTACATTTATAGATGCTTCTAAGGAAGTGTTTGCTTCTGCCGATTTGGTATGTATCGAAATCCAAATGGCTGCTAAATTCAAAGTTATTGCAGCCGCTTTTGAATGTTTTATGTGGGGGAAATCCGTTATGATTAGTCCTAGATCAGTTCGATGTCATTTTAAAATTTCTACTGGCAATTATGCCAAAAATAAAAAAGCCTCTGTAGATATAGTCCCGTCATTGCCCATTAGTACACAAAATAAACAATGGTTCCAACGTTTTGATAAGAATAAAAGAGACGACGTGGCAGACGCCATGCTCATAGCATTATTTACAGCATACAAGCATAGTGACTGTCTGGAGAAAAGACCTAAAAAACGCCGTAGAGTATATAAAGATAAAAAGGATAAATAAATGTTACAATATTTCATTGCTATTTTCTGTATTATGTGGTTTTATCGCGTTTGGATTCGGATGTTCCGGTGTATATGCATTCCCTGTGCCGTTTTCTGCAGAATAGCGCTCTGCCCGTTTAAGTTTATAAAGACAAGATATGCAAAATCCTCCGATATACCCAAAGATTCTAGCATAAAGACTGATAAGGCCTCCTAGTACCCCAATGGTTTGATATATGGTACCAGTTCCGGAATGATATTGTGACCAAGCATAGGCTACAATAATTCCGGCGCATATCGAACCACCAATTTGTTGAATACGAGTGAATACGATTTGAAAACGTTTTCTTAATTCTGGATTTGCATCTTCAAATACTTCAAGATCTTCATATGTTAATTTCCTCTGATGCATTCGTCGGGCTAACCAAGGATAAGCATTAAACAGAATATATGTACCAACAATGGCTCCCGGAACCATGTATAGAGGTTGTCTACATTCTTCTATTATTAAAAGAGATAAAATTAGGAGCAAGGATAATATTGACAAGCACTGAACGCGCCTCATTGTTGACCTCGATGAACCGGACCTTATACGCCAAATATGTACTTTGGATGTTAGGCATCCAAAATTAGACTTTTTATTAATTCTTTAAATTGACCACGTGCCAGCCGGATGGCTGCATTCGTTTTGACCCATTGTGAGAAAAAACGTTTCAGCCATTCAGTAGTGTGCGATTCAATAGTCTTTGTGGATGCTTTGTGACGCACAATCCGCGCGAATCGCGAAAGTATACCTTCTAGAGCGGCTAGGCGAGTTTCGGATTCTGTAAGAATGAGAGCAGCGCCTTTTAAAGCATCGTCGTCCAGAACGTCCAACTTTCGAAGTGTTATAAGTGCTTCGTCTCTAGTTCTACTGGATGAAACTTGAATTTCATCAATGGACGATAACCATTTAATAATATTTTTCATAATATTTTCAATATTTTCTTCCGTAAGCGTCACTGGCATGTCCGGTTGTTCTGTTATCTCCAGTATTTGTTTCGACAAAGCTTTGTATTGATTTGTTTGTTCTGTTAACTTTGCCAAATTTTTCGAAATATGAGCGATTTTTTTATAAGTTAATACTTGTGGATCTTCTCTTTTTTTCCTTTGACCAGAGTGGGTTCGTTTCATTCAACCGAAAAATATTTGATTAAATAGACGTTTCACGAGTCTTGCTTGCAGTTGGACTCACTCCCTTCACTAACTTGATAGAAAACAACGGAATGAGATCAAAGAGATTGCAAAGCAACATTAACTTCCACAGGTTCTTAAAATTTGTAGAAGTTACGCCAAACATTGATGTTAATAAAGATCCCCATTCCGACGAAACTACATCACCCATATTTGTAATCGACATTAAAAGGGCATACAAAGTCCCTTCCACACCTACTGGACAAACACGAGCACCCAAAACAACCATAGGCATAGAGATGAATTGTCCGACCAATGTTATAACTATGCGTTCAATCAAAGCAAATACAAAGTCGGGTATACCCATCTCTCTATTTGTATGAAGTACTAGCAATAACAATGTGTTTTCCAGAACAAATGACAAGAAAAGAGCCCAGAAAAATATCTTTGGGAAAGATACATTTCTTAAAAATCTTTTGTAGATAAATGTACCCGCGATTGAAACGATATATCCCATGATATCTAACATTCCAAATTCATTGGCTGTAAATCCCAGTTCACGTTCATAAAAAAATGTCATCACACCGCCATAACCAGGTGTCACACAAATCAAAAATATAAATAAAGCAGGTCTATAAATCATTGGCTGGCGAATTGCAGACCATAATTTACCACTAGTATCGCGCCAATCTGTTATTTCGGTCGTTCTTTTGTCAGGAATAAACATAGATAACACCGCAATCGCAACTGGAACCATGGAATTCAATAAAAAGGTTTGGTTTGAACCAAACCAATCGTAACAAAGGGCACCAGCGCCGGAAGCCAAAAGCCCGCCAATAAAACGCATTATCCAAGCCCAAGATTGTATAATGCCCTTTTTGTCTTCTGGTTCATCCCTTGCGGCCTCGACAAGTAAAGAATCTGCCATTACATCCGTAAAACAAAGACCGGCGGAAGATAATGTCATCACTAACGTAATTAAGAATTCGTCATGGGGAACAAACGGTAAAATAATCCACATTAAACAGGATACATACGACATGATTATCATGTATGGTCTTCGTCTTAGTCCAAACAATGGATATGAATCGGATATGAACCCATAAATAGGTTTCATACACCAAGGAATAGCAACAACGCCGAAGATAGCGGACATTTGCGCCGGACTCACCTTAACCTCTTCCATCATCCAATATCGCATTGCAACAGTGGGAAATTGAAAACAAAACCCAAGTAATAAATAAAAGGTTAATAAAGGTACATTTTTCATTTAGTTTGTTTATCTTCCTGAAATACACTATTTTGAAGGTAACTCGGGGATTTCAATAACGCTTCTTTTGTCCAACTTATTTGTTTGCCATCTGTATAATAAATTGTCCCACTTTTTTCACATTTCACTTCTAGAAGAGACGGTTTTTTAGAGGCTTTTATTTTGCAAACCGTATGCTGCTTATACATTCAACTTTTAACATTGGTCTTAAATAGTCGCCGAACACAAATAGGATTGTATTTATTTACTTGTAAAGGCGCGGCGCACAGACAGCGGCAAGCTCTTTTAATAAGTATTCATGGATGCAATAAAGTTGCACGTCTATACGCCCGCAACCAACGACGTAAAAAACGTTTAAGGACCGCTTTAGAATGCCATTCTATAGATGCCACTTGTAGAATAGATATTATTTCAGAATAACGTTGCAAGCGTCGGCGCCCTACCACATCCTCATCAGATGTGACGCGAAACAACTTTCGGGAGAATGAAAGAACCGCTTCCTCCGCTGTTTGGCCGTTTAAGGTTTGAAATGGGTTACTACCATTTACCACTAAGTCTTTTATGGTTCTGTGGTTACCAGCTATAATAGCAGACCACCAGATGATTGCATCAGTCATTAATGACAACTAATCGAGATACAAATACTCTTTTTTTTTAGAAATAATAACCTTTTTTTTTTTAATATTTAAAATCTAGAAATTTACAACTCACTCTTCGTTTGTTTATGTTGAAGAACAGACTTAACTACTCCAATCTTTGATTCACGGGTTAGTTCGGCAATATCTTCGCCCTTTTTGACATTTAGATTTTGATAGGTGGTCTGAAGTTTTTGAACTTCACTCTTAAAAGTATCTTCAATAGATTTAAGAGTTGCGTCATAACTAGAAACCTTCTCTTGGAGATCTTCCTCGGAAACTTGGAGAAAATCTCCAATGGAAGTCTTCTGATCTTCATCACAATTTTCCAAAGTACCGACGTTACAAGCAGGCTTCAAATCACTCGCAAAAGTCTGCAATGCTCCCAAATCACGACCACCCTTATAAGCCTCCAAATTACTAGGGTCGCCGTACTTAATTGTAGGGAATCCTTGAACGCCCACCTCGTCGCAAAGAGGCTTACCAGATCCAATACAATCAACGTCGCCAATCAAAACGGTTTCGGACGAAGAATATTCTTCCATGAGACTGTCCCAAGCCGGTTTTATGGCCTTACAATGCCCACACCATGGAGCAAAGAATTTGACAAATACAGTCTTGCCAGCGGTTTCACTATCCCAATTATCAGGGGTCAATTCCAAGGCGGCTCCAGTGAATGCTACAGTTGCTAGTACAATAGTTTTGAACATTTTAATGGAATATAATAAAGTCTTATAGTCCCCTTTGTTAAAAAATTTGGATTTGACTATACAAAAAAATACATATTTAGGGATACGGGGAGCATCTATATTATGTCCGTCTTTTTAGCGCCGAAAATACAAACATTTAGAGCAACTGTTGATATAGGACCTTCTTTGGCTTCAATAGTAAGTTCGTGGGAAAAAAAAGCCGGACTCACTTACAAAGATTATCGGACCAGTCCACAAGTATGTTGTATTGCAAGAATTGCAGACTTCGTACAAGAATACGAAGGAAGAGACTGTCGAGCCGTCCTAGATTGGATAGTTCTAAAAGATACAACAGGATTACAATATATTATGGAATTAAAACTGATTCATACAATTGAAATCGACCCCAACAAATTAAATATTTCCGAAACGATACAAACCATGATCAATAAAAATTTATTTGTCTTGAGATTGCAACAACTGTTTCAACAAGCACATCCAGGTGATCTATCAGCAGCAGGCATCTCCGGCAGTACTGGCAAAGAGGGAGCCAACCAATCGGATTGATGAACTGTTATAGCGTCATGTATCTTACTAAATAATTTATCTATACCTTCTCCTGTTTTTGCAGATGTATATACATGGTCAAACATATTATTTGAAACCCATTCTGTAACACCTTCGCCAGGAAAAACCCCCAAATCTGTTTTATTCGATGTTACAATGATAACTGGAGAATGACGCGCGGGTTTTTTGTCAACTATTTCTTTTCTCCATTTCTCTAAATCGTCCATCACTTTTGAATCTATAATGTCATGTACCAATACAAATACATGACCACGGGCAAAATAAGAAGAGGTTATCGACATAAATCTCTCCTGGCCACACGTATCCCATACAGATACTTCTATATCCTCCAATTTCATAGAAACAAAATCAACGGCTATTGTCGAAACATGCTTGTTTATATTTGCAGATAATTTTCTTTTTATGATGGAAGTTTTACCACCACCCACAGAACCAACAAATACAACATTATAACGCATTTATTACATTTACAGAACGCCAATTATATACTATGATCTCAATTTAGAAAATAACATCCTCAAACGATTCTAAAGTTTTAGACTGACCAATCCCTAAATTTTGAATTATAAATAGAGTAAATATCAAAAAAATGGCACCCAAATGCCCCTTGTGCAACCGCGTATACATTGACCCAAACTGTGCTATCAAACTATATCAGTCGGAAAATGAATGCGCAGTATGTCTCACAAAGGGCAAAATAATGATGGCTTTGCCGTGCGGACACCAATTCTGCGAAGAAGATATTAAAAAGGTAGGATTTAGAGTTTCAAACTCTGAACAACCACCAGAGCCGGCCCTCCCCGTATTATACCGACCAATTGTCCCATCCACAGTTAGAGGCATGTCCGCCCGCAGAGACTTTCAAAGAAATATACAGGCTAGACGCAACCCAATACTGGTACAAAGAAACGCTAGACGGACATTGAACGCCAGAAGGGCATTATTTAGAAGAAATCGAAATCGACGCAAAAGATGTGGATGGTGTGGTCATATAGGTCATGAACTTCGTAAATGCAAAATCCATGAAAGACAGTGCGGGTGTCGCACAGGTTGCAGAACAAGAAGACATGGTTCAATTCTAAATAAAAAAAAGAAATGCACTCTCTGCAATAAAAAAGGACATCGGCCAGCAACATGTTCCAAAATTTATACATTTTGAATAATATAAACATGGTATTTAGGGGAGCTTTAATTAGATCATAAACAACTACAGTCTTATGACCTGTCGTATTTGCTACGAAGGGCACGTACAAGAAAATAATAGATTACTTTCTGTTTGTAATTGTTCTGGTTCTACAGGACTAGTCCATGAAGAGTGTATTCAAAGATGGATCACTATTAGTAGGAGAAAAGAATGTGAAATATGCGCCAGCAAGTGGAAAAATATTAACGTGGAATTCTTACAAAACACATTAGAAACACAATTAGAAGCCATACCAATACTAGGCATACTTCTTGGCATGGTAATAGCAGGCGCACACGCTCTAATGTTAAATTTTCAGACAAATAATTGGCCACTTGATTTTTTGTCCATTATTCTACTTACTCTCATGGCGAATTCCATACATTCCATGATATGGGCACTTTTAAAAAGATTAGAAACAGATTTGTACATAAAAATTGCGGTGCCAACGTGGATAGGAGTTTTTTTACCACTATCAATAGCACTAGAAATAGGTGGCAAACATCCATATATGGCTACAATACCATATACCATTACTCTTTCCAATACACTAGTTCTAGGTCTTTTAACATATACAAAACCACCCACCGTTGCCGCGGCCCCGAGTAGAACTAATTCACAGGGCACAGTCCCTCAAAATCCATTATTTGAACATAGTCACGATTTAGAAATAGAATTAGAATAATTTATTTTACAATTTCATACCAAATAGTCTAGGATGTCTTTTCCAAGGTTTACCCGTCTTCCATTGATAGTAATGTTCTAAAACACCCCAATCTGTTTCCTCTTTAAGACCAAATCGTTTCATAGGCTGTTCCAAAATTCCAGGATGGACATTTAACTTGAATAACAAGTACTTGCTTTTTTTACTATATTCAACTTGAGATGCAGTTGCGATTAAATCCCTTAAAATATTTGCACATTCTTCACGGGTATGTTTAGCATCAAACAACTTGCCGTTCGTCTCTTCAACACACTCACGGACCGCCGTATCTACTTCATTCTTATCGGTTGAGTCCGTCTTTCCACCAATGTCTTCCAAACGACCATTAATATTACGGAACAAACGAACAGTCTGATGCCCTCTAAAAGTATAGACTAATATACCCGCAGCGCGAACTGGCATTCCGGCATATTCAAATGTTGGCCGGTCGGTCATCTTATCTATTTCGCCGGGTCTTTTATAGGCATTTCTACATCCAAAATAGAGCTAATCCTGTTCATTTCTTCTGTTTGGCGTTTTTGGACGCATTCCCTGACACAACTCTCATATCGAGTAAATGGCATGGCTTTCATGGAGATCCAATACATTGAGCAACTTTTTTTACAATCACTTTTCCAATGTTCTTGTAAGGCCGTAGAAGGTTTAAGCATATAAATGAAAAAAAAATGTATGTTTATAGCAATAAATTCCTAAAAGTTTAGACTCTAAAATAGGAGTGTATGTGGGCGGTACCATCTGTCAACACTCAAAACATTAATGTACTTTTTCCATGAGTGGTAGCTACTGATTTTTCTGATGGACGCAAATTCTCTTTATCTTGGACGAATTTGTTAAGTCTACTTACGAGTGGTTGTAATATATTTGGAATAAAATTTCTCTGCATTGTATAAGTGTGACCGAACGGGACTTTACTAACAACACCACTTGCTAATTTACGTATCTTTGTTAACACCCAGTCCCTGATTTCTTTGGCGATTTCTAAAATGCTCATACTGTCGTTTCTTTTTACCTTTGTTAGTAAGCGCTCCAAATACTCGTCTGGAATGTCTTCGCCTTTCAAGAGTTTCATTTCCATTAGGTCTTTGTTGAAAAATTCACCGTGGTTAAAATTAGTATATTCCCATTGTACAATTTTAGCAGTCTTTTTTATCGCCTCTCCATGTTTATCACGTGCCGATGATTGACGCAGCTGTGGTTTTGGCGCAAACGAGACCTTCTTTTTTTTAACAAGGATAATCTTTTCTCTCTCCTCTTCGTTCAGTGATCCCCAAGTATTTCCCATATTATGTAGTACCCAGTTATTATTTATAGTGTCTTTGTGCGACCGTCGCAAACTTGAAATTCCTAAAAGTTTAGACCTAAAAGTTTAGACCTAAAAGTTTAGACTTGAAATGTAGTTTTAACAAATTACACAAGCGGAATTGTCGGCTTCGGTTTCGTTATTATGAAGACGTTTAGCTTTATGGTTGTAATCTAAACGCAGGTCTGCTTGCTTTTTTTCAAATTCAAGCTTTGATTTTTTGTACGCCTCTGATTCTTTATCTACTTTATATGTTGGCATATTGTGGGGACGACGATGCGTGTTATAACTATAACCATCAATGCCAATAAACCCAGTACGCATTTTCAAATCAAATGAGATCCCTGCAATCTTTAGATATTCGTCCACTTCCTTCTGAATAAAGAGACCGGTTTTAGGGTCGAGCGGCTCGAGTTGTAGCATTGCATGTTTGTTTAGACTGTTTCTGGAGATATTATTCAATATCTCGATATCCCACTGTAGTCGAGGTAGGTCGAAAAGATGACTGTCTATAATCACCTTCCAATCAAAAACCCACCCTTTTGTCATCCGTTCAGTAAAAAACTGAATAATGGCGTCTCTTACTTTTAAAAAGGTTTTCGGGTCGTTATGGTGGTTATCAAGCGCTCCGACGGACTCAGAGTAACGGTTGCATAACGCCCATAGTAATTTGGTCCCAGAATTATTTTTTGTAGTCTGAATATTTGGAGTAAAAACGGACATTTTATGTTAACAGAGTCTCTATTTATACGGATCAATTACGACCATGTCTAAAAGTTTAGACCTAAAACTTTAGACCCCTAAAAGTTTAGACCTAAAACTTTAGACAATCTAAAGACAAATTCCTAAAAGTTTAGACCTAGGGACAATCTAAAGACAAATTCCTAAAAGTTTAGACCTAAAACTTTAGACCTAAAAGTTTAGACCTAAAACTTTAGACCTAAAACTTTAGACCTAAAACTTTAGACAATCTAAAGACAAATTCCTAAAACTTTAGACCTAAAACTTTAGACATTTGATTATATAAACCCTATACATTATAATATCGAATGCCATTAATTATCAATGCTGACGATCTAGGATATTCAGAAAATAGAGACATTGGAATTTTTGAGGCATTCGAGTGTAATGCTATCACAGCTGCTTCACTTATGGTAAACGGACCAACCTGCAAAAAAGCAGCTGAAAAAGCGAAAGAGCTTGGTTTATATCTTTCACTTCACTTGAATTTGACCGAAGGTGGGTCTTTAACTGGACCATCCAGTATAACAAATGAAAAAAACGAGATGTATTATAAATGTGATTTCTGGAATTTAATCCATCATTCCATAGAACAATACGGGGATGCGATTGAGAAAGAAACCATCGCTCAAATTGAAAAATTCAAAGAATTGACCGGTGAATATCCGTCGCACATTGATGGGCATCAACACGTACATATATTCCCAAACGTGCCCGATATATTAGCACCCATTTTCAGTAAATATGGGGTTAAATCTACTAGAATACCAGATGAAGACATTTCAAATTATGAATGGTTGGACGCGGAACGTAAAGAAAGATATGAAAGTCGATTTCCTACGTGCCTCCGAGGTCGGTTGGTGTATAGATCTTATAATATTCTAGCACCTGAATGTTTCATAGGTTTAGCGCTAATGGGTGAGGATATGTCTATAGAACGATTTTTGAATTCGCTGACAGGAGCATTTGGTACAATTGAATGGATGGTACATCCCGGAAAATTAATTCCAAAGGCGGTCAAAAGCAGTTTTTTTCAAGATTTATTTGACATTGCACCGGGAAGAGAACACGAGTTAATGACATTGAAAAATATAAACCATACTTCTACATTAACTGATTGGTCATACTATGATTTTAATAAATAAATGTATTTCAAAAAGTTTAATTATTTATATTTTTTTTGGGGGGGGCGTTGATTAAGGTGTAGTGGTTACGCAACTCCTATTGCGTCCCCTGGCAAGCCAATTGTTGCAGTTTTGTGGAATTCCCCAGCCCGCATTAAAGTTGGTAACTGAATCGAATAGTGCCCCCGTGTACAAAGCACCATCAGGGTCCGAGGAACTGGAATCCGACCACTGCACTACGCACATACATTTACTAAAATCCTCCTCTGCATGGCCCGCTTTACACTCGTTTGCAATCCAGTCCGGCATCGTTTCATCTGCCGCTGTTACTGCTGTTATTTTGGCGGCAATTGTGTCGCAAGCATCTTTAGCTGCTTGACCGGTCAATATTGATCCTTCCTCCAAAATGAGGTCCATCGACGTGCATTGATATCCCCCAACATTATCGTCGATATAATCGCAAACAGCACCGATCGTACCATGAGTGCTAATATCAAAAGCAACTCCACCGTTGTCGCCAGAGTCTGAAGAACATTGGATCCGAGCGGTACTAGTGCCGAGTGCCGTAAATGCACTGTTTGCTCCTGATAAGGATTCCCATGTACCACCACAGAATGTTCCGGCATATCCACTATCTTCGAACATGGCTTCCATGGTAGTCACCTTACTTGTATCCCAAGCGGACACGTCAGAGTTGAACGCAGATGCACGGAAGAACATCATTGACATAATTGTCGCCGAACTTGTATCCCAAGCGGACACGTCAGAGTTGAACGCAGATGCTTGATAAAACATATTCTTGAAAGTGGTCACCTTACTCGTATCCCAGCTGGACAAGTCCTGATTGAACGCATAAGCGTTGAGAAACGTGTAACTCATCGATGTCACTGCCCCAGTGTCCCATTTGGACAGGTCATGATTGAATACACTGCAGCCCCCAAACATAAAATTCATACTTGTTACCGAGCTCGTGTCCCATTTGGACAGGTCCTGATTGAACACAGCTCTTCCATCGAACAGGTTGTCCATGTTTGTTACCAAAGACACGTCCCAATCACCGATCGCACCGTTCGATGTACAGGATCCGTCTGGATTTCCTTGCAGACATTCGTTAACAGCGGTCTTCAAAGCAGCACTGTCCGCGGGTTTGAAGCTGAATTGTCCTTCTAAACATTCGTCTCTAGCCGCTTCGGCAGCTTCTTTGGCGGCTTGCGCGGCATCACGAGCATCTTCGGCTGCTGCTTTGGTAATTAATGCGGTGGATTTAGCAGCTTCGGCGGCATCTTTGGCTATTGCCGCAGCTTCTTTTTCGGCAATAGCGGCATCTCTAGCAGCTTGTGCTGTATCTCTAGCAGCTTCAGCGGCTTCTTTATCATTTAAATGTGACATAGATGTCACAATCGCAGCTTCTTTATCGGCGATTGCGACATCTATGACAGCGAGTGTAGCTTCTTTAGCAGCTTCTGCAGCTTCTTTATCTGCAACCGCTGCTAGTTTGTCTGTGACAGCAGCCTCCTTTGCGGCAATGAGTGCTTCTTTAGCAGCTTCAGCGGCTTCTTTGTCTGCAACCGCTGCTAATTTGTCTGTGACAGCAGCCTCCTTTGCGGCAATGAGTGCAGTAGTATCTTCTCCAACACATTCATTGCCGATTAGTTCTGTATGAGGGCCACATGTATGACCCGCAGTCGGAGAGGTTGTAGATGTTCGTAAAAATAATAACAGACTAAATGCAATTACAATTACAATAATAAATGCCCAAAATCTAGAGCGGCTATTTTTTTTCTGGACCCTTTTTGGAGTAGCCATCGGAATTGTTTCTGTTGGGAATAGTAATGGGTTATCCATTTTATTTAATGGATCGAACTTAAATACTGGCTAATTGTTCTGCAATTGTTCTTCAATTATTTTATTAATTTCATCGAATACCTTGGATCTTAGTTGGTCATTGAGATCCGCAGTCATGATAGTAAGTTCATAGATGTATGGTTCTTTTTGTTTGGGTTTCTTTAAACGCCATATGCGGACTCTTTCAAGGGCTATTGTTGACGGCAGGGTTATTGTCTTGGGATTGCTTTTAAAACACATTTAGTTTGAAATAATAATATTTGTTACTTTAATTTTTTGTTACTTTAATTTAGAATAAGATTTAATAAAGATAATTTATGAGAGTTGTCCTCCTACGCGGTATTTCTCGTATTCCATGTCCTTAAGGAACGCATTCTCGCCATTTCTGACGGCGCGACAGCCTGGGTACACGTTAGGGCCCCAGTGACCGGTATTTAAGGTAATTTTGGTGAAAGATTCTTTCTTGGAGTCGTAAGCCAGTTGGTGTCCCTGGAAGCAGACAGTGTTGAGGTGTCTGACTGGGCTCAAGAAGTTTTCATCTGGAGATCCATAGACCTGTAGGCGCTCGAATCCAAGTGCTTCTGCGTAAGCGTCTGCGCCTGGGTAATGTTTTTCGGAATCGTCAAGTTGAGAATTATTTGTGTCGAGAGTGCGTGCATTGTAGCCGCCACAAAGATCCAAAGGATTTTGGAGTGAGTATTTGCCATAAGACTTTGGAATCCAGATTGGGATAAGATCGCAGGTAAATCTGTCCTCTGCCAATTGTGATAGGAAAGATCCCTTGCCTTCACCACCGTCGAAAACATTGGCGCCCTCACCTGCGACATAGCCCACAGAAAAGATATCTTCTGCGATAATGAGGTTCTTTGGCTGTTTTACAACCGATTTATGGTAGAAAGTATAGTGGCCAATGTGTACTTTGTGAATAACATCGTCCGTTAACATAAAGTCGTGGTGGCCATGTGCGGTAAATCCGGTATCTAATCCACCTTTCATGAGCACAGCGGATGCCATGTTGTATGTCTGAAATGGGCGTAGGAGAAGCACAGTGCCGTCTTTATCTGCGGCGGCGCGTCCTTTGAAAATTTTCGATTTTTCATCGCAGAGACTTGCATTGGCTTTAGCCTTTCTGGCACATTCAGCGTAATCCATGCGTACAAAGTTATCGTCGTCCATCGAGTAGATGTAGATATCTCTTTTATCGCCGGTAATTTGTTTGCCATCGTCATGTGGGAACACAAAGTATTCGCCAATCTGACGTTCACGGACAAGTAAATCACGAGGTTCGCCGATGAAATCGATATCGAAAGGACGAGTCTCGAACACCTTGGAACCACGGAAGGTCAAGAGGTTATCTGGACCCTTCTCGAGGTTGGCCGCGGCACCGGCGCCCTTGCGGTAAAACTCGACTTCTGCTGACGGTACCATGGTCACGTAAATGGACATTTTTGATGGGAGAATCCACACATTTGGGCGGACACCCTCGTACTTCATCTGGTCCTTGAGCTCGGCATCTAAAATGTAGAGGCCACGCTCCTGTTTCTGCACAACTGCCCATCTGCGACGTTGCTTACGCAAAAGCTGGCCTGCGCGCGTAACAACAGCGCCGTGTTGGCGATCCCACTCTTTGTAGTGGTTCTTGCTGGACAAGAGGGCGTGAATGACACCATGGTAGGCGGTCTCGTTCACCGAATCGACGATCTGTCTAAGATTCATCAGGTAATGCTGGCGACCTTGATCAGTTTTGTAAAATCCGTGTTCAATAATAAAAGCGAGGCCTCTTCGTACCAATCGATCTGACCTACTTTCACGTTCCGCAGTCACATAGCGAGGAACACCTTGATGCGGCTCCAAATCCATCAGGGTTTTGTTAAAACGGAAGATATCCCACTTAACGGATAAATCCTCTGTGAGTACCCAAGGGAGGACTGCTGACGTGTACCAGGCATCTTCCTCTGTGATAAGGTAGTCGAGCACGGTTTCAAGGTGCTTGTTCTTGCCTTCGTAAGCCTTAGGCAAGTTATAAGTCTCGTGTGCGAACTTATCTTCTGCCAGCATCCTTTGGTACTGGGGCTCCACCGATCCAAAGAACGGTTGAAGCTGATGGTTCCCACTTGCGTTTCCAACTGAGTTGAGGTTTGCTGAATCTTCGTATGCTGCCATTTTGATAGCAAATGTCGCGGGACTTATATACTGTATTTTATTAATCAAAAACGCAAAAACTGTTTTTACAAACTTCCAGGACGGGTATATATTAGAGGTTTTATGATGTATATGGGCGCCGCTCTTTCATCCAAATCTTTTGAATCCATATTCGAGTCATTTGATTGGATTTGGAAATCTTTTCATCAAGAAACTGCTATTTTAATTTTGGGGTTAGATTCCGCTGGCAAAACGGCTATTCTATATTCTTTACAATTAGGCGAAGCTATTTCGTATACCATACCTACCGTAGGGTTCAACGTGGAAGAAATAGAAATAGAAAATTTATCGATTAAAATGTGGGATATTGGCGGCCAAGATAAAATACGCGCACTTTGGCCCCACTACTACCAACAATCTCATGGTATTGTATTTGTAGTTGATAGTAATGACATAGATCGATTACAACAAGCCCGTGACGAATTACATGCTATTATTTCACATAAAGATAATGTTGGAAAACCTTTACTAATATTGGCAAATAAACAAGATCTTCCGAATGCCGCCTCCAAGACTACGCTGATAGAAGAATTACAACTGAATTCTATAAAAAGTTGCGATTGGTTTATTATTGAATGTTCAGCAACACAAAATCAAAGGGCAAGATTAGGATTTGAATGGTTATCTCAAAAATTATAATAATTTTTTATTTTTTTATTACAAGAAAGAAAAAACTATATTATATTGGTCGTAACCACACCTCTATCAACAAGAGCAGTTGCAATGTCCCACTGCTGACCAAATAGAGCACATGTAACTGCGTTCCAAGATGGCGGTTTTCCTTCTCCAGTAAATAGTGTGCGAGTAAGATAAGGGTTAAAGGACATGCATCGAAAGTCATGTTTACAGAGGACTGACAATACGTTTTTATGACCGTAAAACGCGGCTACACATGCGGGTGTGATGGCAGGTGACCATCCACGGGTAAATTGCTTCATGTCGTTCTCTATTAAAGCTTGTAATTTCTTAAGTTTTATTGGTTCCCAATGGCGTCTAAAATTATTAAATACATCATAAGTATTGATGCAAATACCATGCTTCAACGTGACTGCTACAATCTCTGCATTGCCCATAGCAGCTGCATAGACGATTGCCAGACGTTTGGCACGCTTACCACCGGGGTGCATGGTCAAATAGTTGTCGACAGCGACGGTATCATTGTCAAGGACGTGGTCAAAGAGAGTGTTAAGGGACATTGTCGATGAATAGGAGTGCGCTAAAATTTTAAAGAAATTTCTTTGTGGACTTTTTATAAATTTATAAAAAAATAAAAGTTAATACATATTCTATTTTATTTTTGTCTAAACTTTATATGGCAAGGGATTGAATATAAAAATGTCTGTTTCATCTGTAATGAGTTCTAGTAGTTCTAGTTCTACTAGTGTTAATGGTGCTGTCGGTCCAAGTTTAACGCCTTCTTCGGTGTCAGCCGCTGTTCAAGTTCCAACGTTTTACCAGAATGCCTCTCAATTTTGGAAAATGTTGTGTTATTTATTTACGGACTATCAGGGTCAAAAGGTCTGGAATCACTTGCCCGTGGATACGTTTCGTTCTATAATTGAACAATTGCATGTTGTGATCGAAGGAACTGACAATTTCGATACAATTCGTTCGAATAAAGATTTGTTATATCACGTATATTTCGCCTGTTTAATTAGTGTCAAACAGCACCAAACAGTCAGCGAATTCCATGCCTGGGAAAAACCGCCTGTTCTAAAAGGATTTCATCATCTATATAAGATCCTACGTCAATTGAACTTTGATATGCCATTGTTTGCACATGTAAAAGAGGGTTTAAAAATTTAGACTATAAAGTTGTAAAAACATAATTATAATGTGGCAGCCCAGTGAAACCGCCACTTTAAATAATAATAAGGTGTATTCTTATATTCATAAAAAAAATAATTTAAGGGTCATTCTGTGTCCGGTTAGTGGCTCTTCTTGCACGGCTTATATGAGGGCAGTGTCGGCGGGTTCTAAGGAAGAAGCCGGTACCACGCCAGAAGGAGCCGCCCATTTTATTGAACACATGTCTTTTAGAATTCAAAACGGAAAAATATGGTCCCTAGCATCCAAAGGAGATGTTATCAATGCTGAAACGAATATGGATTCTACTCGATTCTTTGTAGTTCATTTACCAAATCAAACGGAAGAGACGATTAAAATAGATGCTGCTAGATTCAAAGAGAATGCAGTCCCTGCAGATAAACTATCTACTGAGATGAAAGCCGTGTTAAATGAATTAGAAAGAGGAGAACAAATTGGAAATAAGATGTTTCATACTACATCTTCAGTGGCAATCCTTGAACATCCATATCATCATTCTACCATTGGTACAGAAACAACCGTTCAGCAAACCAAGCCTATAGATATGGAACACTTTAGATCCAAATACTACGTTCCAAACAATACAACTTTGATTTTTGTGGGGGCACTCAATCCTCCAGAAATAATGAAACACGTAGACATGCATTTTGGAGGAATGTTACCTGGTCTCGAGTGTAATCCTATTCATTCGCCAGAACCACAACAACACGGTAAAAGAATAGTCGAATTGTGCTCGCCTAGTCCATGTCCGATGATATGTATGGCTTTTAGAGCCCCGCGTGGAAATACTAAAGAATCGGTGGCCTTTCAAGTTATTTCGCGCTTGGTTTATCACCGTTCTAAAGGTCGAGCTGCTGGTTTAATTGCCGATGGTACATTCCATGATCTTTCCACATACGCTCCAAGAAATTTGGACCCGTATCTCTGGTTTTTTCATGGAACCTATGCGCAAACATCCAAGGAAATACGCGAGACAAACGTTGAAAAAATGTTAGAAATTTTGCATTCATTCATCACTCACAAAGTATCAAGTGAGCAATTAAACCATGCAAAGAATTCTTTAATAGATGATTGGACCAGAGGAACAGAATCTGTTCAAGATATAATGAATGAAATTGGTAGATCGGTGTCCATGGGCAACTGGAAAGATTTCCAAGACAAGCATTTGCAACTCGAATGTCTTACTTCGGAAGATATCAGACAAGTCGCAAAGACATACTTCAATGAACAAAATATGACAGTAACTCATGTTATACCAAGCAATAAGGGCATGATTGAGAAAAAAACACACCCGCCAGAAACATTTTCAGGACAAGTGAGTCCAGAATTAGATCAAATAGAAACAGCCGGTTCGGAGGGTCAATGGACTATTAATAGGATGACACCTGTCACACATTTCATACATACCCCCAGAGCTTCTTACGTTAGAGCTATTGTTTCGGCTCGGTTTTCTCCTGCGGAACACGATAAAGCCACTTTACTAGTGGCGACAATGAATGAGTCAGTTGCCAGTGAATTTACAAACACTTTGTCCGAAAACCACTCAGAAATGACTATCGGACACAATCACGAGTTTATTCATATGAATATGGCATTTCCATGTTCTGTTGAGTCCATTCGGGTTGCTTCTAGTCGTATGTTCAATGATAACTGGCTTTCTCCAAATTTTTCGGAAGGCACCCTGAGTCTGCATAAAAAACATCTCGCTGCGGAATTAGAATCTAGAAAAACGGACCAAAATTGGCTGGTCAAGAAACACTTTATTGGGGCACTCTTTGAAAGAACACAGTATGATATTCCAATGGATGAAAGAGTTAGGCGTATCAGCGAGTTATCCACAAAAGATATTAAACGTTTTCACGATGAGTATCTCAAAAAAAATGATTCCACGTATGTGACGATGATCACACCTTCCTCGGAAACAGCGGTGGCTTTAGGAAATATACTACCCGCGCATTCCAAGATACCAACACAAACGTTAGAATGGACCTCGGCTACTAGAAAGGGGTCCACATTTACAAAAAGATTAAACGGTTATGGCTCTACTGCCATTATGATGGGACAAACAGTGTCAAAAGACATGACTTATAAAGAAAAAATAGCTCTGAAAGCAGCGTGTGAAATACTGGGCGGAGGCATGACAGGGCGTCTCATGCACACTGTCAGAGAACAAAAAGGCCTGGGAACATATGGAATTTATGCTGTTCTTCAAACAATATCCAGTAAAACGGATCCAATTGTATGTGTTCAAGGTACTTTTAGTCCAAGTTCTCTAGAAGAAGGACTACTTCTAACCAAAGAGTTAATCGGGGAATGGCATGCACAAGGTGTCACACCGTTAGAACTTTCAAATGCAAAAGACAGACTCATCGGATCGCTTACTATCGCTACAGACGAGGTAGATCAACTTGGAGCCATCATGCTGAAATATATAATGCAGGGAAAAGACCCCGAACGTGAATTTCAACGATTTAAGGAGACTACTACCAACTTGTCTTTAGAAGATGTCAACAGTGCTTTAAATAAATATGTAGACCCAACTAAATTTGCAGAGGTCATTGTAGGACCAGTATAAATGTTATTGTTTTTTTATTTTAATGTCAACATCTAATCTAAATTTTATTATTGGTGGCCTCACGGGCCTCGGAGCAGCAACTATCTTTTTATCAATATACACCGATTTTTTAGATAAACGTCCCAAAACAGATAAACCACACAAAACATTTGAACATAATAAGGACGCAAGTACTCAAACGAAAACAAGGACATATAACAATAAAGAGACCCAGGTAAATTACGATTTGGCAGACTTTATCGTCGTTGATTATTGCCCTAGAATGTAATTGCTTGGATTTGATAACATCCGAATTCTTTTTGATTTAAGGGTTTGTCAACTGAGAAGAATTTTCTTTAAAAATACAAAAAAGGAATTGTTTGTAAAATATCATTCTGATGGATAAAAAAGTAACTTTTCTTCAAAACAACTTCTACAAAACAACACTATATAAATCATATTTCTTTATTCAATCTTTATTCAATGTCTTTCTTCAAAAAAACTTCCACAAAACAAAAAACTTCCACAAAACAAAGTTCGATTATCAGCAATTGTACCAACAAGCATCCAGTGCTTCAATATAAAACGACAGTTCCAACGTATAAAACGACAGTTCCAACGTATAAAACGTCAGTTCCAACGGAGTCCTTTCCAACGGAGTCCTTTGAACCTAGTGAAGCTCGTTTAATTGATCATTACTCTCGGGATTTACGAAGATGGCAATGGCATTCGGATAGGAACGGTGATGGTCGCATTCTTCGGAATGATATGCTGCCCGCAAAGGACCCTCCCAATCCAGGTCGGATACCGTCGGACAGCCACAATAAAGTAACTTTAATAAGTGCAGATGGCAATCACTACTGGGACGGTTATAATGTTCCGGGAGATGGTCATTGCTTCTATCACGTTTTACACCGTTTTCTGTTACAGAATGAACTTTATCCACCTGACAAACAGATACAATTTGACCAAATTCAGTTGGACGGGCAATCCGATGTGGAAAACGGTGTGTGGTATTGCCGAAAGAGAGTGTTAGATGAATTGGTAACTGCTGGCCATCAATTCGCAGGTGACGGCACTGTGGGTAGAAGGCTGAAAATCACTGCAGAAGATGTGAAACCAAATTACGAAGACAACTTCGCCATGGCACTGGAAAATAGGCCAACAATCGATACAGAGCTTATTGAGGGACTAGTCAATGCCAAAGCGGGTCGCGGTACGAACGCTTACGCAACACAATTGGACATATATTTAGCATGTATAACTTTTGATATTAATATTGCCATCTGGAACGCTGATGGAGCACCGGGTTGGACGTATCATTATTTTGATGGTGAAAAAAGAAACAGGGAACCTTGTGAAGACGTATTGAGAGAACGTCCAATTTGTTTTATGAACTACTCGCAGGGTATCCATTACCAAACTTTGGTTCCCGTTGACCCTGATGCTTACCCAATGGTACACATTACGCCTCGCATGTCTCGGAATCGTCATGAGGAGGAACTGGAAGAATTCATTCATACGCTGGTGAAAGAAATGGGCTTTGAAAATGTTTCACGTGAACGAGCACTGGAGGTGTTAAAGAGGTGTCAATATGACGTCACGCAGGCCGTCATGACGTATATGCACCTATATGTTTAAGACTTATATGTTGAAGACTTATAATTCCAAAACTCTAAACAATATGGTGGAATTTCCCATGGAGGAAAAACGTCTTTTAATACACCTATTAAAGATATAAACTATAAAAGATTTCCTTTTTTGTATATATGGATCAAATTATTGCATCCTTGGAACAACTTCAAATCACATATCCAGCTCGTGTATCTAGCATGCCAGCGCAGAGTCCCGAGGTCACAAAAAAAGATTTGGTTAATATTTTGCGACAGTTATGGCACCAAAATAAACAACTGAATTCAGAAAATATTCAACTGAAAAATGAATTGCGAAACCTAAGAAATGTGATCGCTGGCCTGGACCACACGAAAATTCCAGAATGGATTACTTGAAAAATGTATATAAGGGCCGTGATAAATACTATTAATGGCAGAAGATCTGGCAATTGACGTTGGCATACCCAAAGATTCGGAAGAATTTGACTCGTTTGTTGGTTGTATAGAAAATGTACTTGAATATGGATGTGGTTATGGAGATGATTGGACGGAAGACATTCTTGAAAAATGTAGAAAATCAGACCTAGATATTGCAAAAAGGGTCATTGAAGAATTAGAAAAAGTGGGCACTGCCTCCTACAGACAGAAAAAAATGAAATGGTGGCAGGCGTACCGTAAACATAATCGAGGCCAGCCGCAGGAGGTGCGGACAGCAAAAAGCCCGCGCAGGGACGCCTCAAGAACAAAAAAACGCACCAAAAGACCCATGTCGCCCATGTTCAAAAGAAACAATAGAAAACCCCCGGGTTATAGGACAGAACCCAACAGGCGCCCGCCTGCAAGAGATATACCGTATGAAAGAGATATACAGTATGAAAGAAACCACAGAAACAACAGAAAAAGACCCATGTCGCCAATGTTCGACGATTTACAGAGGCCACTTGCTTCCAATCGATCTGAGCGCCGGCGTCCCTCGAGATACTCTTCGGTGCCCGAATGGCCAGGTAACCCTCCAGATAATAGAGGCACGCGAAGATCCCCACCAAGAAGATCCCCACCAAGAAATAACAGAAATAAACGTAGAAGGTTTAGAAGATAAAGAAGGTTTAAAAGATAATTAAGTACATTGTGTAAGAACTAAGTGCATAAATGAATCAGCATTGGCCATGTGTTGCTCATACGTTAACTTTTTATAGCGTTCTTCCCACATATAAGCGTGATCAAGGGCACCTATGCCTATATGAGCACATTCGTGTATCATTATAAGAGCCCTGTCTATCAAGGACATTGATGCAAATTTCTTTGATAAAAATACTGATTTATCGTCCAATGTCAATACAAATGCCTGTGGAATGGTTCTAAGATATGGTACGCGTCCATTTCGAACATCATAAATATCTACAGTCTCGAGACAATTGTGGATGCTTTTAAATTCTGTATGTAGATGTGGTGATTTAAAAGAAGCACATTCCAGTAGATCTGAAGCGATTGTAAACATGTCTGTATTATTAAATGGTCTATGTACAGACAAATAAAGAGGTCCAAGGCTACCTATGACTGATAGTACGACGAACAAATTTATGCACACCGAAGCGATACTAAAAAGAGTTATATATTTATTATCGTCAAACAATTCTTCAAAATAAATAGCCACTGTAACAATTTCAAATATAATAGCAGCTATCATACATAAAATCAATACAGATACTATCATATTACAGGTTTATTTTTGTTTCTATACTGTTGGTTCCAAAATATTAATGGATTTGATGTATAAATGTATTGGTATTTTTTAAAAAATGATTCCTGGCGAGTTTATTCTTTGGACAAAATTAAAAAAAAGCGGTAAATATAAAACCTATAGAGTGATGTTTGTGGAACAGATAGGGTCAAAGCAGGTGAAAATTAAAATTAAAACCAATGGTAAATTCAAACTTAAAATAGTGGCCCAAACCTCTGTTAAGACAATTGGGGGACCTGCTGCTCCATCTTCATTAAGTCTTGGCAGTAATCCCTTGCCTGTAGACCTCCTTGATCCTCTCAAGAATTTAAACAATGCTTGTCCAGAACAAGTTGTACTTTCAGCAGCTTCTAGAATTTCACCTGCTTCGGTTGATATTTTAATAGAAAAACTACAGAAGGCTTATCGAGGAAAAGCTCTTAAAGATGATCAGATTGATCTACTTATTTTTTTTGGACTGAAAAGAGCGTCAGACAATATATTGGCATACTGGGGGGATTCAGCCGAACATTTGTCGGAGGGACTTAAAACTCTGGACCCGAATATCGTTTATTTCTTAAGAACTGGTCAGAATGGTCACGGTGGTCATTATCAATTGTTATATTTTGAATCTGGCTATTGGAAAGTATATTCGTCACCACGAGCTGCATCCGCCAATTATGTTTTAACTGATTATGAGGGCAATGTGACAGTGGCCGGTAGAACGTTATTAGTAGAGAAAGGAACTTGGGGCGAAGAAGGAGGCAATTATCGCTATGCTTTAACGGCTGGATCGGAGGACTTATTTTCTCCTTTAATGGATTATATAATTAATGTTCGTCTTTATGGTGAAGATTACGCACTTGAACAATTATTCGAGTGATGTGATTTGACAGTATAAAACAATACTTTTTTTTTAAATATTATGTCTAATCTTCTTAGTTGTTGGGGAAATTATAAAAAAAAGTTAAGTTTACGTGAAAAATGTTGTCCGTGCAAGGGGGCTCCCGCTTTTTGGTCGGTGAACTGGATAGCCGCGTTAGTACATTTAATTAATGCAGGGGCTACATTAGGACTCTATGCAGCTTCAGACGATTCGCAGCAAGTCTTTAAATTGTCTGAAAATTATGCACCGTGGAATCCACCGGTTAACGGCACTTGTCCTTCTGGAGCATTCAAAGTCTCCGATGAATGGTGTGTCTCAAAAGAAAGTGCAGAAACTTCAGAATTGTCACTTTGGTGGCTTGTCATTGTTTTTCACTTTCTTTCATTCGCATTCCAGGCGCTGGCCATGGCAGAATGGAATGTAGAATGTTGTAAACTCAGATGCACTCGCAAAAACTATGCCAAGGAAGTTTTAGAGGATGGAACCAATACATTGCGAATGATTGAGTATGCTGTTAGCGCGACCCTTATGCAATTAGCCATCGCGCTTGTTTTGGGTGTATGGGAGCGGTTAGTAATCATCGGTATTGGATTCTTAACCGCAGTGACTATGCTCCAGGGGTTGGTAGCGGAGAAAATAAAGTCTGTGGATAAAGAAGCGGCATGGATCGCACATTTGTCTGGTTGGGTATCTATGGGTGGGGTTTGGTTTATCCTTGGTCGTCAATTTGGATTTACCATCGAAATGTCTAAGAAAAATGCCGAAGCCGCGGGTACAGATCCAAATTTACCACCTGATTTCGTCTATGCTATTGTTGTAGTTATTGGTGTTCTATACAGTGGGTTTGGTCTTGTACAACTAGTAGACCTGTGTATCACTAAAAACTCAGATTCTAAGGCTCGTAAGGCTTCAAAGAATGCTGCTATTGAGATGGCGTATTGTGCATTGTCATTGACTTCAAAGACATTTTTAGGATGGATTATTTTTGGGAATGCCTTGTCGGGCATGGCGACAAATAATTAGGTAAATGTCAATTCCTAAAACTTTAGACCTAAAACTTTAGACCTAAAACTTTAGACAATCTAAAGACAAATTCCTAAAACTATAGACCTAAAATTCTTTTATCTTTTATGGACTTTACACACTGATAAACTACCCGTATCCGACACCGTGAGCCGATTTCTGTGCGTTTGGTGATGTTTTCATTAGTGTTTGTGTAGTAGGTGTCTTAGTAGTCGGTGGTGTTGTAGTTGTTGGGTTCATGTTGATAGTGTAAAATAAAGTTTTAAATAGGATAAACTTTTAGAAACTCAGAAAATCCTAAACTTTTAGAAATCTGGTGGTCAATTCCTAAATTTTTAGAAATTGTCAATTCCTAAAATTTTAGATATATTCAAACAACTATGTGTATTATCTACTGTTTCTCTACCTTATTCAAACCTGTAGAAATCTGGTTTTCCTAAACTTTTAGAAATCTGATGGTCAATTCCTAAAACTTTAGACCTAAAACTTTAGACCTAAAACTTTAGAAAATTATTATGACTGCATACCTAATCATTATTTGGATTGACTATTTGGTCTAGGTTTATTTGTTTGGACCAGAACATGTTTGCAACGGGTTGTTTTTCGATAATAAATGGTATTTCGTCATCACAGCCTATTTCAAGGTATGGTTTAAGTTCAACCGACTTTATTTGCGCGGGTCCTTTAAGTGATGCACTTTTTATGTATTGTCCTAATTCTGCTCTTAAGTAAATGGTGACATCAATGGCTTTGGTTATGTCAATATTCCATTGTCCCTGTCCTTGTTTTTCCCATGATACTGACGGGTCTGACCATTTCATAAAAACGTTCATGGGCTTCTCTACTTCGAATCTGACTGTAGCTTGTGAATTTGCATCTATTTGCCAATCTAATTTGTTATACGTCGGTCCGTAACTGATAAGATGTACCCATTCTTGGAACCATTCGGTAATGGTGGACGCATTTGTATCAACGGAAGCATTAACTTGTGCGGAATCTAAGGGTTGTAACCTCATGTGGGTGTTATCTGGTTTAAAAGTGAATGATGCGGGTAGTCCTGTACAATTTACAATAGTAACTCTAGTAGAGCAATTTAAAATAGACATTAATATTTGGGGTTAAGGTTTAAATACTTCGTTTAGTTTATGAAAATTATAGGTTGCGAATGGCCTGGAAGTTTCGCATATCCTCTACAGTGACTGTATCTCGTTTTCCTAGTTCTGCGCAAAATGCAGCTCCACTAAAAATATTGGTGATTTCCGTTTCTGCTGCAACTTGCAATGCGTTGATGGCATCCGCATTGAAACGGAGACGTGAGCTGGCATGATTTTGAGCCTCCTGAATGACGATACGTTTAAAGGTAGTGGCTGGCAAAATATTAGATGTTCGCTCACGAAGTGCGGTGACTTCCTTTTCGTGGCGACGTTCTTTACGGCTTTTCTTTGGGGCTTTGGCGATGATTTTCTTAGAAGTAGATGATGCGGCTGACATTTTGATATTTGTTTTCTGCCCTTTATACCCTATTTCGAAGAAAATCTTGGATTAAGTGCAACATGTTCTATTTTGTGGCTTTTCTGGCAGTAATGTTATATTTGGCAGTTCAAAGGTCTCGTCTAAATCCCTTTTTGTAACTTCTTTTAGACATCTTCTAAAGAAAGTTTTCACAGATTTAGAATCCCTTGACGAGCATGTCCCAGTGATAACTTTCCAATTTTGTCGTGTCCATGGATACAACATATCGTGTAAATCCTCTGTATTGAGCTTTGTAATGTCCATTTTATTCCCTAAAATACCAACAACTTTAGGTCTATGTTGTTCAACTTGTCTCATCCAATATGGCAAATTGGAAACTCTTTTGGACAAATCGTATGTAAGAATAATAATATCAGAATCACGCATATATTGAGCTGAAAGAGCTCTAAATCTTTCAGCTCCGGCCGTATCCCATAGCGTTATATTAAGTCTGTCCTCACCTAGATGCGATGTCTTTGTGAAAAAATCTATACCAAGGGTTGTGCGAGTATTGAGTAGGGACTTGTCTAAATATGCAAATAAAATGGACGTTTTACCAACATCTTGATTTCCTACAATAGTAATTTTTATTTTTTGCATTGAATTTATTTATAATACTTTAAATACTCGCCTTCCAAGAATTCCAGGCCTTTGCCGCAATATCTTTGTATTCAGTGTCTCTAACTATAATCCTAGTCCAATATTCGCAATATCGAGCAGTCAATAGCGTTGAAACAGATCTTCTTTTTACCGTAAAAGATTTATTGGGTTTTTGTGAGTCGTAAAATCTTAAACTGTCCATCGGATGACCATCTTCCTTTCCTATAAACCCAACACACGAATTGTCTACTATAATAGTTTCTAGAGGCAGGTCTGGTTCTATTTCCGCCAAAGCTTTTGCAGTTGGTAAAGAAGGCCATGGTTTTGGTCTTCTGTGCGTGTCAACGACTTTATACAGATTTCTTTGATCAATCCTATGTATAATTTTTTGCGAATCTTTGTTTTCCGTTGAAAAGCGAAGTCTATCGAGAATAGTATCATCATATTGACAAAACGTTTCAATGTCTTGTATGGATTTTTCTAGTTCTATTCCGCTTAATCTGAGTGCATCAGATACCATATGATGAATAGCAACAACTGCAGGATGGCGATAAACAGTCGTATGTAATCTGTATCTCGTTTGAAATAAATTATAGATGTCTTCATAGACCTTGTGATGATAGCATATATGACCACCAATCACTCTAGCAGCATTGATGATACGCATGGTATCGGTGTCAAAACCGCCTTGAGAAAGTCCACATGCTCGGGCGTCTCTTTTAATATATTCCATCTTATCAACATCCAAATGATTGACCTGATTGGCAACAATTTCCCAAAAGAATCCATCTTGACCAGTTCCTGGGGCAATCAATGACTGAACGAACGTAATTTCTTCCGGGCTGTATTCAAAGTCGGAATCCTTAAGTAATAGTGCGACAATTGCGACGGATCTGTGTTCATGATGTGCCATGGGTGTTTCATTATCGGCCAAAAATACATCGTCGAAGAGATGTGAAAAGGGTCCATGACCAACATCATGCAAGAGTCCGGCCAATTGTACCAATACAATCTGTCTATCTGTGATGGCTAGTTCCGGCTGTTTTCGCTGTAAATTTTTAGCCATATGACCGGCCAAATAAGCCACAGAAATAGAGTGTTCAAATCTTGTATGAGTTGCGCCCAACCATACCCAATGAGCAGTGGCCAATTGCTTTAAACGTCGAAGTCTTTGAAATTTGGTTTTATTTATAATATCAATGATTTCTGGCCCTAGCTCATATTCTCGATGAACAGGATCAAAAATAGTTGTGGAAAGATGTACTCGTCGGCGTTTACTCATTGTTTGAACAAACATCTATTTGATATATATTTTTCACATTTGTGTCATATATATGGAAAACAATCTATATAAGAAGGTAGACAGTCGCCACTAAGATGGATATTCATATCCACAACCAAATAGAATTCGAAAAAATACTCGACTATTCATTTCCGGAATCTATATCTCTTACAAGACAAAGAATATCAATACAACAATTTCTAGATCAAAAAGACGGTGATTCTACAGATAATGATCGCGAAAAACTCATAACTCATTTGACAAAATACACTAAAGATATAAAAGGATTAATTGAAAAATTGCCCGGACACGTCATCGAAAAACAACCTTGTTTCTCATGGTCAGTGGACCACGAAGAACTGGCCTCAGCATGTTGGATATTTGAAGCCATCATGCCCACAGTAGTGAATTTTCAATTACACGTTGAACTTGGAAATTTGTCCATACAAGAAGAAGAGTTCAAGGCGGCCAACAAGTATTTCAAAAAGGCGGTAATACTAGCAAAAGAATCAGAGGCGCTTGCAACCTCTTGGAAATGGAAATTACCATACATGAATCATAAAATTATGGCGCCAAACTGGCATAGCGGACAAGCCCTAAAGGCAGAGACACTGCAACAATTATGTACAATTGCAGTCGGAATAAACACAGAAACAAATGATAAAGCTATGTACACACTATCTCAAAGAGCTTTAAGAGCAGCTAGCTTATCATATATACAGTGGAAAACCAAACAGGCCGACGAGTTGATCAAAATCGCAGATGGACTCAGATATATGTATTCTTCCAACATATTATGGAATAGAGAAGACTATGGACAATCCATTCATAGATTAGAACATTGGCTTATGGACCAGACAATTGAAACTGGACATTGGAGAATTTTAGAGCTTGAATTCCAAAAAATACCTTTCTTATTACAAGAAAGACATCATACGAATAATGGGGCATACTTTGAAACAGTTAGGCCCTCCACAGAATTACCAAATATTGAAGACATCATACACACGAAGAATATAAAACACCCAGAAAAGGAATCAAACGCGGAGCCAATAATCGGGGATCGGCTGTCAAATCCAGAGAATTTGAACGAGGAACAATAACTTCCAACGCTTCGCGGATATTTGTCAATGCATCCAAAACACCATGGCCAGTCTTAACATCTAATTGGTAAACACGGATATCATTAGATAATGCCCATAAACGCATATTCAAAAACGGACCAGGACCATTTAATAACAAAAGCCATTGACGTCTAGGCCAATCAGTAGACAATTGCTCGTACAAATGTTGATCTTCATTATCTTCATTAACTACCAGTACAAAAAGGTCAGTTTTTAGACATAAACGTTCTAAATCAAACGGGAATCGCGCACAAGAAGGAGTATCGTTGACGATTATACCTTCAAATTCATATTGTACCACCTCTATTGTAGTTACATAACTAGAAGTGACAGGGCTACCTTTCCATTGAGAACATAGAGATGTCTTTCCCGATTGATTATTACCAAATAAAGTTACAATGTGCATATATAATGGATTTATTTTAATATTTATACTTTTATTCGTTTGCTATCGACTATCACTTTTTTTCCGGGCCCGAATTTTCGTCTTCTTCGTCTGTATCTTCGTCTTGATTTTCAGCGGGCTGTAAGTCTATCTCCTTGTACCATGTCTTATCTCCCTTTAGTTTATAAGTGAATTTTTTCGAATTCACCTTTACGATCTCTTTAGGAGCTGCCCAGCCTGACAACTGCACTAATTCACCCACGGCGTATTCAGGTTCAGCCTTGTCTACTTCGTCTATTTCAACCGTTCTCTTGTCAGTCTTGTCAAATATATTCTCCAGTCTGTACTGACCCTTTTTAAGATTTAAGACCTTGAAGATTCCCTTTTCTGGACCATTTTCGCCAATAATATGAACCAAATCCTTCTTTGAAAATATTTCTGCTTGTGATAATTCATCTTCGGCAATATCCTTAGAACCATTTGATAAAACATAAGTGCCGTCACCATTCACCTTTTTGATCAAAACCGGCGTTCCATCCCAAATGACACCTTCGCCTTCCTTAAAAGCAGGCGTGTATTCCACCAAATTGTCCACAGACACATCTTCAATCTCATTATCTTCCTCAAAAATAGAAACTACCGTGTAGACATTGTTTTCAGCTTTAATAACTTCAAAAATTTCACCGCTTTTATCGCCGACGAATTGAACGTAACTTCCCGGTAAACTTTCACCGGAATCATCAGTCTCGCCGACCTTAAAGTGAGAGTCGTCTTCTACATCCGAATCGTCTCCAGATATTTCAGACTCGGAAGAAGATGAACCAGAAGGCACGTCTTCAGGTATCTCGTAGTCGTCTTCCGAGTCTTCAGGTTCAGTTTGAACAGCATTAGCTCTATCCAACTGACCAGGATCATATTCTGAAACTTCACCGTCAATGTTCACTTCATATTTTTCTTTATCTTGGTCTTCGTTTGGAATTAAACGCACAACGCGCCCACGGGCAGTACGATCTCCGCCCAAAATAACATCAACCAATTCACCGGCAGCAAAAACAATTCGTTCACTACCATCGTCAACATCAGATCCAGCAGATTCATCGCCAACAGCCAAAAAATTAGCCAAGTTGTGGTTAGAAATGTAATTCTTACTTTTGGACACCATCTCTTTAGGGGTGCCCCCTTCTTTGAGAGTATACACATAGTATTCTTTGTATTCTGAGCCTTTTTTCTTTTGCTTTGTTCCAATAACGTGGAAAACGACCCTTTTGTCAGGATGACCTTTTTTCTTGACCAATTTGATTTTCCAATTTTCGTTGAGTTCAATATCATCAATATCGGTGTGAACATCGCCATCGGGACCTATTACTGTATACTTATGACGATTCGAAACGACTTTGTAATCATCCCTGTAGTTGAAAATAACCCTTGTACCCACATCGATAGTACAAAGCTCAAGCAGTGTCACTGCATCTGCAGGAGCACGGACAGTTTCACCTTCAGGGGCATCGTCGAGTTCTATGATATACTCGCCGGTTTCATAATCAATATCTTCTACTGTCCCCGGAGAATCTTGATATACAACAGAGCTTCCTGGTTTAAAATCAGGTTCCCAACGTTCGGCTATCTCTTTCTCACTAATATCACTGAGAACATCGCCAGTCACACGGTGTGTAAGATCGTAGGAATGTTCACCTGTATCCGGATTCGAATATTGGGCACTGATTTTATACGGTTCGCCATGATAGTCCAGTGATTCCTTGTCGTCAAATAAGAAATCTTCGTCATCAGATTCATCGCCCAAATCTTCAGCGCCGTCAGAATCTTGATGATCAATGAATATAGACTCCGCACGATCATACCACAAGTCGATTTCAAAGTTTTTAGGATCAGATGGGCGACGGTCTTTCCATTCAACAACATAGGAATGATCATCTTCCTTTTCCATAACTGTAGCGATTCTGCCTCCAAATAAAGATCCTTCGGCCGCCAAAACAGCTATTTCGTCCGTTTCTACAAAAGAAGGATATATTGGGTAACGCCATTCGTCTTCATTTTGATCAAACGGGTATGCTGCCCAGGGGGCATCCGATATAGGAAGTTCACTGATCATACAAACTTCAGGGGATCCAGATCGAGTTGAATATAGACATAAATGCCATTTAGGATCTGGATCCCATTGCACTTCAATTAACATTTGATTTTCCAGAGCGTCAGGGGTCGAGACGGCTTCTACAGCCTCAATCTCTACTTCATCTTTTTGAAGAACGATACCCGGGGACTTGAGAGTAGATTTTTCAGGGTCTTTAAATGTATAAGTCGCTGCACCTTGTCCATGCAATTCTAACAACTTACCCTTAGGACCAAGCTGGGCCAGTTCTTTAGTTAGTTTATTTTTGGTCAACCGCTTTCCCCACAATCTAACAAGATATAATCTACCGTCAGTTCTTACAACTTTGTTCGTAGACCTTGTGGACCTACGAGAGCGAGGGGGACCCGCCGGTGTCTCAATATCCCTATTAATAGAGGATGGACCACATTCGCCGCACTCGGGCGCCGGACATCCATGTTCACAATGATCGACAGACAATTCTACAAGTTCATCATCAGAAGAATCTACAGGCAAATCTTCCAATTTAACTATCTCGCCCGGTAATGGCTTTTTGAGAACCGACCACAAAATTCCCAATGGTGAATCATGCGCCGCTGACACAGGCCTCTGTTCTAAAAGGAGCCTTCGCATATTAGATAAAATAACAACAATTGGCTCGACGGGTCCCTTTTTCAGACTCTTGGCATTCAAATACTCACCTTGTAATTGTTGCAATAAGTCATCGATTCCTTGGCCAGACACTGATCTCGTATATCTATTTAAAGCTTTCCTTAAAGCTTTAAAATGCTTTTCGATAGGAGTCCGGTGTTTTTTCTTCTTTGAAGAAGATGAAATACTCAATGGATCACGTTTCCGCTTTGGTTCGGCCGATTCAAATAAGATTTTTTTTCCAACTAGCTGCTGAAACATATAACTGGTGTGTCAACCTTTTATAGGTATAAATTTAAAGAATATAAAAGTGAAACATCATTAATAATATGGGCTGCTGCTGTTCATCTGACAGGCTCACCCCTATTTTAGATTTAGGAACTAACTATGATGAAATAACTGAACCATTGGCCACTACAGAGCATAACGTTCAGCCCACGTCACAAGCAAATAATAATGAAAATCGTTACTCAGAAAGTCCTTATAGTTTTACAGATGAATATATTGACATTTAATTTTAAAAAAATCAAAGATTGTGAAGTCCATGGTCGGTACACTTGTACTGATTAATTGCCTAAAGTTTTAGAGATTGATGGCCTAAAACTTTAGGCCTAAAGTTTTAGAGATTGCCTAAAGTTTTAGAGATTGATGGTCTAAAGTTTTAGGCCTAAAGTTTTAGAGATTGATGGCCTAAAGTTTTAGGCCTAAAGTTTTAGAGATTGATGGTCTAAAGTTTTAGGCCTAAAGTTTTAAAGATTGATGGTCTAAAGTTTTAGAGTACTGATTGATGGACTAAAAAATATTTCAGGGAATTTCCTAAATATTTCAGGGAATTTCCTAAACGATTGATATAACATTCTTATTCACATACTACAAACATGTCTGCCATGAACACTAGCAACAACCAGCCCTCACCCCCCAAGCGAGCCAAGACTGGAGCCACAAAACCCAACCCGAGCGGCATTGGCATCGCAATTCGATCCAAAGACGTTCTGGCACTGTCTGAAGGGGCCATGGGTCCAGGAACTCCCCATATTTGGGTCGGGACCGGTGATCGCACAAGAGATGGTTTCTTGCCTGGATCCGACAAAACGCTTAAGCAAGCATGGTCCGGAGAATTCTGGCAACAACCCGCCCACAACATTCTTTTGGTCCCATTGGACCCAGAAGGCAAAAGAGAACCATTGCACGTCCCGGGATGCGCAATGAAGAACGGAGAACCGTTCATCTTCTCGACAAAAGAACAATCCGACGCGATGGTCGCCGCTTGCCTAGCAAAGAAATGGGTTCCAAAATGTATTTGGCCTGAACAATCAGAGGCAAATGCGGTGTTTGTCTTGCTCGACACTTGCATCGAACTTGACGGGGCTGGCAAGCCAAAGCTCGACAGGAAAGGACTCCCAAAAGTCGACAAAAAGGCTCTGAAGGCCATGGCGCAGAAGATCGTCGGTGAATTGCCCGATGGTCGCACTGAATTCTTCTTGGATTTGTGCGCCGATTACACCAAATTGGTCTTTACCGGAGACAAAGACGGTCGCCCCTTTCTTGTCGATGAAATCGTTCGTGGAGGCATCAAAAGGGGGTCAGATGCCGGCAAGACCGCTCTTGAAGAAGGATTCGAAGAGTCTGGCGTCCCCAAGGACTTTTTGGAGGAACATTTGCGTCCAACAGGACCCGTTGAGTACATTTCGCCCGATTCTGGGCGCAAAAAGCTTAACGAAACGTACGAGCTTCTCATCGAGAGAGGTCAAATGGAAGCTTTTTGGGGAGCCGAGGCCGAACGCCGCCGCAAAATGACCAACTGGTTTTGCCCAATTGGGTACTACCAATATCTGCCGGGCATTGATGTGAACGGAATGGAGGCTATTAAGGGATTGTGCGAGATCCGGGATGGGCGTTGGCTTTCACAATTGGAAGCGGAAGCCATTTTGGACGCTGCGTCCCTGAACATTCTCAGACATGTGCTCAAGAATTGAAAGGTGGTCGGTAGGACCAAAACTATTAACAATATTAAATTAATTCGTCTATTTCGTCTGAATCTAAATCTACTTTTTGTAATCTTTCTTCTTCGAGTTGGATATCTCCTGTCTCGATATCGACTTCGTTTAATCTAGTAAATGTACGGACTTTTTCTTCTCTGCTTCTTCTGATAGGTTCGAATACACATTGCCATACTATGTATAGGACAACAGCAACCAGACAACAATAAACAAAAAAAATCACAATGGGTTGCATTTTTAAATAGACATGATGCTTTTATATTTAATTACGGATGAGCCTCTAATTTCGATACACACGCAACCCGGTTAGATTGGATTTCTTTCATCTATAACAGCATATTCAATTTCATTGTTTTCTTTGTGATGGCAAAGGCAGCAGCAGCATAAAACATATACAATCTGGCAAATTCTCTTGTAGCATTTCCTACATGGTTCGCACGTCAAACATCCAATGATATATTCAATCGCCCATATAACAAGAATAAAGACTAGAACCCCACCACCAATAAGTGTCCAAATTACCCAATCTGGTAGATGGTCAGTATCTACAATCATTTGAAAAATATAGAGTGTTTTTAAATACTATTATTTTGACGTCAGTTGATTAACAAATTTAATCACTATATAATATCGATAATATTAAAAGTATAATGAAGCGTATATCTCCTTCGGTATTGACTGGCCTTTTTAGTGAAGGTAGTAAGAGTTTGCCTGTCCTTCCACCAAGCGGTAAGCGTCAACCTCCATTGAATATGGCGTTTTTGGGACCGGTCTTTTCAAAGGGTCATGTCTTTGAACACGATGCTCTCCATCATTTAAAAACAGAGGAGAGAATCGAAAACGTTCAAGGCCAAAACGCTTTCGAAAGATTTTTTGAATATCTTTCGAAAGATATCCTTCGGTTTTATAAACAATCCTATTGGTTACTTGCCTCTAATACGACACTATTTTTCGAAAATTTGATGGAATTTTTACGTCAAAAGCTTCTTTCGGAAGATGATAAGTCCATGGCACGTGAACAACAGTCCCCTTATCTTTTAAAAGAGCAGGCGGTTGCTACTGATATGTTAAAGTCATTGCGTCAACCATTAATGGAACTCATTCAATCGAGTAACGCTGAAAATCCGTTTAACGACCGACGTAAAGATTGGACACTGGCTTCCTACAGCGAAATGCGCACAAAGGGTCCAGTCGTCCAACAAATGCTGTCTGTCGTTGAGAAAATCCGTGGATATAAATCGGCTTACACAGTTGAAGAGATCGAATACCTCCTACCTCGTTTTACATTCAATATTAATGACACGTCTGTGGTCTGTATCCCCGATGGGAAATGCAATTACAATGGCGTGCCCACTGTCGTAGAAATTAAATGTCCAGTGTCGTCCCATTACTCTCTGGCACGCCCGAAACTTTGGTTAAAATATTTTATTCAAATTGCTATCGAATTGTACGTGACAGGAACTGAGCAGGCTATATTCATGTGTTGGTACGAGGGCGCGGCGAAATACATCGTCCTCTCTGACTTTTTATTGGCGCCCCTGCGCGGAGCTGTTTTTGATTTTATAGGAGCTTTAGGAGCAGGAGAAAAGACAACGTTAGAAAAAGCGTATGCCAGAGTGTCCGAAGAAGTTGTTCTATGCGTTCTTCGTGAGCTTTATACGATATTTGAAATCCTTAAAATAACAGGCGGGTGGCTTCCTCAGTTGCATGAACCCACATCCAAGGACGATATCACGACCCATCGAGGAACTGTAGCACCAGCAGTTGATGCCTTTTTGAATCAATGTGCCATAAAGATGATCAAACCTTACGGGTTTCAATGTCGTTTTGAAGTACCAAAGGCACAAGTCAATGCTGTACATAATGAATTACAGAGGCTAATAGGAGAAACAGAAATAGAAGCTGTCCAAAACCTTTTGAACGTAGCTGTAGGAAAACTAAGTAAGAATTTCGGTCCTTTCCCAGCGACCGAGTCCAAACTAGACTCCTCGAAAGCGATGTTCCGTTCATTTACACTTAAAAAATAAATCGTTTTTTTAGGAATGTCTCTTAAATCATTTTTAGAACTATTTCTAAATTTAGTTAAATCATGAATCTATTCTTACTGGCCACCACCCTCAAAGAATGTGCCGCCAACCACTGCGACAAACATTGTATCAAAATGATACTAGAGCTCACACAAATGCTCTATTCTGCATGGTGGTTCGGTAGAGATGTGTTTCCACTTCCAGAACTCGACCCATTACTTAATGACCCATACAGACCCACCCACAAAAACCATCCTGTGTCTGTTTGGGTTAGAGCTGATCCCAAACATTACAATTGGACTTTAAACCTTGCTTTCGCGCTCGTTGACGAGTACTACAAACGTTACGGCAAAATACATGCGTGTTGTGCTCATTTAGAGCGTTTGCAGGCTCTTGGAGCCCCGGAGAATATCGGTGAAGAAACGTATACACCGCCCGAAAACAAGCGCGCTTACGAAGGTCTTCCCAACGGTATAAAATATTTTGACTGCGCTATAAATGACCAATACTTTGAAAGCTGTGCTGTATACACGAATGGTCGTCTTAATGCGGTCGAAACCTACCGTAAGTATTATCTTTGCAAAGAATGGGAGATGAAGTGGCACGCGGGCAATAAGCCCGATTGGTATCAAAAAATATTCCTGAAAAAAGAGAGTATTTAAGTAATATACCGCCTACATTATGAATAGCGTAGTATACAATAATTTCTACAAGGATATAGACAATAAAAACGATATTCAACTAATTTTAAAGCAGTATGAGGTGGCATACGAGAAAGAGAAAGATGTTGAATTTTTTGACGAATTGCAAAATGGTATCCTGGAAGATTACCCCAATACACCGAATTTGTCGATCGTACTAGAGAGAATATTAATCTACTTGGTCAATAGAGACCTGGGTTAAAAAAATGCGGGCGGCCAATCTTCTTTAACGGGTGGTGTGGTCCTACCGACACAACCCAACGTAAAATGACGTTTATAATAAAATTGGTGCTTTTTTAGTTTTAATTGCCAGGTATATTCCTTAAAATAATTGGTAGAGTCTATGGCGCCAAATTTGCGTGTAACAATGGGTTTCCACACTACATTGGACTGATACACGTGTAAAAGATCTTTAGAAATAACATGAAGATCATAAACAGATAAAAAAGATAAAATAGTTATAATCATTTCATTCGGTAAATTGTCCATTTATTGATACAAACAATGTATTTATAGTAAATCTTGCGACTAAGCTTCACAAAACTCGACAACCTGAATGACTGACATACTTGTGTACATAGACCAATTTCTTGTCAATTTATTCCAGGATAACTCGTTCCTCCGATGTATATGTACAAAAGACCCGTCCTCAAGCTCTCTCTCCACGATAAAACGATTCTTTTTTCCATTTGAAAGCTTTAGACGCCATTTTTCTTTGAAAATACCGTCTTCGTAGTCGTCACTGTAGGAGACTTGCCATAAACCAGGAAAGAGCTTCCCCATTTTTTTTCGGATTGAATGATCTTTGTAATTTCAACGAAAACTTTAGAGATGTTGCTGAATTTCCTGCGATTTTCCTGTCGATTTTCCAAAAAATATTTCCAGAAATTTCTAAATATCACACACACCAAGAAAACCCATACCAAACATTCTTTACAAATATGTCAACCCAGACCCAACCACCAACCATGACGCCTTTGGGCACAAACACTGCCGCAAACGATTCGCAAGACCATTTTGTGCAGAATTCGATGGCCACCGACCGCGATATCCGCGCTTTAGTAAATTTAACCCATATATTCGATCCAAATAAAGAACTAAAAATCTCAATACCAAAACTAAAAAGCATTACGAGTTCTATTTTCATCACAATCGGCGACAAAACCGTAAGAGCGGCGAGCAGGGCTTTTCTAAAGTCAGGGATGGATGTTTGTATTTATGAACTGGACGAAAATGCTACAATTCCCGAAAAATGTTTTGAACAGACATTTAAAATCGGCACTCATTGCAAGACATCCATTGTAGCCATTATAGGCATGAGAATAGGAAAATTACAAGACATTAAAATCAAAGGGTGCGGCCCTTCCAACTGATAATTCACCCAAAAGCCAAAACACACATTGACCACCTTTCTATGAAGATAAACAGTACAAAGTATATACCGTTTAACAGAGAATAATAATGATCAAGTAAAAAACATGACAAAAACTTTATTGACCCAAATTTGCGTGTAACAATGGGTTCCCAAACTACATTGATACACGTGTAAAAGATCTTTAGAAATGACTAAACTTCAAAAAATAATAAAAATAACCTATAAAATGCTTTTATAATGTATCAAAAAAATGTCATTGATCAAAAAGACGAAGAGCCACGACCAAGAACTACAAAAAAAGGTTCAAGAACTGCGAAAAGAGGTCAGAAAACTGCTAAAAGAGGTAGACTCTCATCGACGTACCATCGTACACTTGGAATATGAGAACAAGAGACTGAAGAACCTAGAACTGGTGTCTCAGGACGTTCTAGGTTCCAGTGATCCCAACTGGCCATTTGAAGACGATTATCGGACATACGAAAGGATCGAAATCCGCCACGTTGAATACTTTATATTGCCTGAAAAAGAATGGTATCATGTTGAGACGGATGCAGACATGTCTGTCAGTATTATTTTGTTAGACACAGAGGGTGAGCTTTTTGGCGTTTATAATAAAAGCACTGGTGAAATGACAGATGTTGATTGGGAAGATGAGAATAAAGATTAGAAGCGTATTTGAGGAGAACGTTCATGTTTGGAAGATGTGTATAATTAGTGTATTTAACATATATAACCATGCTTTCTACAAACATATCATGGAAATCCTCTCCCGATCACAATTTATGGTCGATGGTAAGACATACACGTTGAAAAAAATCATCGCTCGCGGAGAATTTGGTATTACACTCTCCGCCAAAGAAAAAGGAGGAAAAGAAATTGCAGTCAAAGCGATACTACCTACTTTAGAAAAACCCTATCAAGTTCAAGAAATAGAAAATCAATACTATCTAGATAGTATGTTTGACGAGTTAAAAACATTAAGAACTCTCAAAGCTGCACGATTTCCAAAAACGTATTTCCTTGCACATTATCAGGCAAAAAAGGGAAAAGGTCCAACAAAAGCATCCAAACTTAGACTCTTGCAAAAAAATCATATCACAGATACTCCAGTCATAGGCATGGAATATCTACAAGATAATCTTGCTCACACTTTATTACGGTTATACGAAGCGGGTAATACGACGGAGATTGCGAAATTGGCGAAAGATGCTCTGTTCGCAGTTGCTACAACACTTGAAGAAGTAAATCGTCAACTATCCTTTGTACATGGTGACTTACACGTTGGAAATATAATGCATCAAAATGGAACGTTTTATATCATCGATTTTGGAGCCACTCGTCTTGCTAATGGTCGTCAATTAGCACTCGAACCAGGTGGGTACTACTCCAAGGAGATTGGTTCGAGTGGTCTTGATTTATTAATGTTGTCGCTTTCTCTCGCCGATTGGTGCGACACTCCTTTACCAAATCTTATTGAAATGTGGTATCCATTATGGAAGTTTTATAAAACAAGTCCTGTAGGTCGTTACGACGTTTTTCATGCACATCAAAACTCGTACACGGCACACGGTATGTCTGATATTAATATAGTAGTTGACCATCCGTACGAGAACTTTTTGGACCCACTGAGTCCTTGTTTTTTAGGAACTGGTTACAAAACAGAGTGTGAATGGCCATTGGGAGATCAAGTTGATGACGACGGTGAGTACGCTCGTATCGAGACGTGGCATTACTATGGTTATGGGGCGGGTGACGACGATCCTAATGTAGAATCTATATTCGAACCGAGTGTTTTTTTGAATGGTTCGCCAGAGGAGGATGTGGAGTTTATGGAGGTGTTTTCATCCCTAGGGTCAGAGCCGGGATTATTGAGAAATGTTGTTTCAGCGATCGCTGGTTTTTTCACATTTAATGAACAACCACAATTTCACACATATGTGTACAATAGAAATAATATTAACAGAGAATAATCGATTTGTTTGAAAACTATTTTGTTTAAACTACAAATCCACACACTAACCCATCAGAGCCTCTCTGAATAGCTTCTGGTCCTGGTAGTACAACCAGTCCCGATTCATTCTCATCCAATATTTCCAGCATTTGTTTGACGCGATCTGTTCCAAAAAAGGCATGTGTCGCGACTGGATCGTTCTCGATCCCGTGTGCAAGGCCAATGCACTCGATACCCTCAATATAACAGGAAGGTTTGTCCAATACTAACGAATAGATGGCTTCACACGGTATATCTTCAGCATCTCCAATGGTGGACGGAAAGATCCACTCGTGATTAGGCTTGATCGGATGAAAAGGAGTCGCATATAAACTTTGAATATGTACCACCTTGGCAAAACCTCTAGGGCACATCGTTTTCAAAACATATTGGACAGTGGCATAACCACCAGGTGCTAGAATTTTATCACCCCTTTTCACACTCGCAAGCGTATGTTCTTTGTGAGACAGATCTTTCACTTTGCAGAAACCGGGAAAACATGGTCCACCACGATCGTTGTAGCTGGCCATCGTCGTTGGAGCGGCTCTCATGGCTACACCTCTAGAGTAAGCTCGTTGCTCCACTTGCTGGCGAAGTGTAGCTCTTGGAGCTGGCATTTCATTAAAGATCTTGTCAAAGGCATCTCGCAGCTGATGAAAACGCGCCCCCCCATAGGTTTGAATACCTTTGTCCAAAAAGTTGTTGCAAGTCTGGGTCAAATGGGCGCCGGCCAATGACGGCAAATAATGACGCCCCCAGCGGTTGAAATGGTCGATTTTCATAGCCTCAGTCCATTGACCGGTGATATCGGCTAATAGCTTGGGACAGTAGACTGTACTGGCAAATTGCTCCAAATTTGGACGAACTCTCAAAGAATCGTAGATAGCCAATGCGGTGCGCTGCCGCTCCTCTTGCTCCGGCCAATATCTTGAGGATACCTCGCCTTCCTCGGACTCTACCAAGTCAATTCCCTCTATCGTGCAGGTCATAGCACTGCGAGACTCTAAATAATAATCACGGCGCTGTCCAAACATCAATGGACCAATAGGAATTTGATATCCCCATGAAGTTTTGGTATGTGGGCCAATTCCCGTAATAACGCCCTCTGTTTCGACAGAAAGAAGGCATTCCGAAGCGTATGTTGTGCGAATATTGGCCATAAAGTGAACAAAGACAGTGCCCACCAATGATGAATCAGGGATAAACGAATAACGACCGTTGCCAGCCCTGGCAATGTCCACCAACAATTGAGAGTCCAGACTGTATCCAAACCCAAATGTATGAACTTGGCCGCGCCAATTTGGATGAGCATCTCTCCATTCGTTGAACATGCGCAATTCTCCCTTTGGAGGGCGAACAGTGGGCTCACCGTCCGTCAAAATGCAGACAATCCCATCGTCCGGAAGCATTTCAAGGGCTGTCTTAATACCATCCCAAAGATTGGTTGAACCAGACGGACTGAGACCCGCCAACTTTACTTGTAATAGACCTTTGTTACCAGGTGTCATTTTTTGGAGTTCGGTGACCTTTTTTGCGCTAGAATTGAACGAGACCAATGCCGCACGGTCACAGGGTCTCAACGATTTGATACAAACATTTGTACCGTGGCTAGCAATGTCCAACATGTTGTAGCCGTCAGACTCACCCTCTGCTGTGGCGACTTCACGGTTCATGCTTCCAGAAATGTCTTTTACAAAAGCAATGGACAATGGCCCGGCTTCGCCATCGGAAACGGCAATGCACACTTTCTGACGTTGGAAGCTTGTACCAGAATCATACGTTCGAATTTCACCAGTACAAACCGCGGAATCATCCTGCATCCTGGTCTCAGGCTCAATAGTATCGGTTGTAGTCAATAATTGCTCGATCTCTTGGCGCAACTCACGATTAGGAATCAATTGTTCAACACGCATGGGCTGACGTGTCAGTGGAGAGATGGGATTTGTACGAAGATAGCATACAATGGCGTCACGCTCGTAATTGTGCGTATCGGGCGCCAAAACAGGATCTGTCATAATTTCATGAGTTATTGGGCATCGGTGCTTGTCAAGAAAGGAAGCCATTGTAGTTATTTACTATAAAAAATGTTTAATAGTAAAAAATAGAATATGTGTAAAGTATATGAGTCCTAGGTTTTAGAAATTTCTAAAAAAATTTAAGATTTTCTACAACCCAATAATAAATATGTCTGTAATAAATATGTCTGCTAACATTCCCTCTACAACCGATAGCGTTCGTCCGGAAGACGCTTCCGACGTTCCATCTGACACATTTGAGCTGTCACCCGCTGATTTCCCTGTTGCCCAATGACGTGACGGAGCAAATCACGGTTCTAACTCCTGATGGAAATGATTTTATTTTCTTCATCTGTCTCTGTTTTGTGGCACATACAGCACAGCAACTCACACTTGAGTCTCTCGATTGGCCATTGCTTCTTGAAGTAGGCCTTCTTCGACTTCATACACAGAGTGGAGATGTTAGTGGTCTTTGTAGAACGGTCCATGTGGGCCCAATCAAAAGCAGTGAGATTCTCTGCCGTCACCTTGCGTCCACACCCTCGTTGACAAGCACCAACACGCAGCTTTTCGGCGTTGACGATTTTCCGTTTCCGCCGGACTGTACCGGAAGCATTTGTACCACGCTCTTTTGCACTCTTCAGGCGGTGGCAGAACCGACACAGTGCTTGACATTTGGCGAGTTCTGCCTTAAGTGCTTCTGTACCGCCGTTTGATGCCCAGTAAGGGTAGTAACTGCAGTTCTTTACTTTGTCGCGCAAGTGGTCTGCTTCAATGTGCTGGTTTGTGCCACAGTGTTTGCACCTGTGGGCTTTTTTCCAATCCAAGAACAGTTGCCGACATTGGTTTACGGCTGTGTTTGGATTTTCCCTTTGGCGTTGATTTATTGACCTACAATTTTGGCAGTTTTTCGTTGTCCGTCCGTGGCACCCTTGAAAATGATTCTCAGGCCAAACTTTCCAACACGCAGTGCAGTGCATTTGGCCGTCTGGAATATCTGGTATCTGGTCACGTTTGCGCTTCCTGCTTTCACTCACTGCTCTTCGACATCGTGGACAACGCTTAAAGGGGGCGATAGTGTAACCTTTGCTGCAATTACTACAGGGAACCGAACGACACGTTAGACAGTGCGCTGAGAATTTTTTTTCCGTGTGAAATAGATACTGATTCTCCGGTTGTGTGACGAGGCATTTCGTGCACCATCGCTGACCGTCAGGGGTCCAGATGTCGTCAAGAAGAGTATTGGCGTCAAGGAGCCACGGAAGCGAAACAGTGGTAACACCTTCATTGCATATTTCGACTGCTTTCATTTCGATTAGAACCTCTAATTTCTGGAGCAGGGCCGATGCCAGAACAGCCATGTCCGAAATGATTTTTTCTCTTTGTTGGACCGAAATGATTTTTTCTCTTTGTTGACATTCATCCAACCACCATTCTCTCTTTGTTAAAACTGCGTCGTTCGGTTCATTGTTTGGAACGGTGTTGGGGTACGACTCGTTATTAGGGTTGTTTAATTGTTCTATCAACTGCTGCATATCTTTTTTTCTTTCGACCCAACTGAATTCATGTTTGGTTTCACCAGCATAATTTTCGGGTAATGCCTCTGAAATTGTTGAAACGAAAGAGTCAGAGGTATCTGAATCAAAAGCTTGAGCGCCACCACAAATGTCGTAAGGACAGTCCATTTCATCAGTATTGTTAACATCAACCTCGTCGGTCTTGCTTTCTTCCCCGATTATTGGTCTCTGGCGCTTTGCGTCATTGGACTCAAATTCTTCAGCATTTCTTTTGTTTGACATTTTCTTGGTTGAATCACTGTGATGTGTTTTAATTTTTTTGTTTTTGATTTGTGATAACATATTTGAACTCAAAAAAATTCAGTATTTTCGTAACATATACCGACTTTTTTTTTCAATGTTGCTAGAAATTGTTTCAACAACATTTTTTGGGGCTCACTACATTTGATTCCTTGAAATCCTAAAGTTTTAGGCCTAAAGTTTTAGACAATTGATTCCTTGAAATCCTAAAGTTTTAGGCCTAAAGTTTTAGACAATTGATTCCTTGAAATCCTAAAGTTTTAGGCCTAAAGTTTTAGACAATTGATTCCTTGAAATCCTAAAGTTTTAGGTCTAAAGTTTTAGAACTCGTCCATGGTGTTTTTAATCCCTCTTAAAAAATTCCCGGATGCTTTCCTCCAAGTTTGAGATTCTTCAAGTAATTTATCCATTTGCATATGATCTAAACTTTTAGACATCGTTTCAGCTGCTCCTACTAACCGATGCAAGTCTTCAAAAAGTTGCAGTTGTCTACCAGACCCTAACATATGGGTTGTTTTGTGTAGAGTTTCCATTGTATCGGCCGCTGTGTTCATAAGAGAGGCTAATTTTTCAGGATGATATGTAGATTGCACTTCTTCGACCTTGTGTACAGTGTACGTCCCTGCAACTAGGAACCCTATTGTAATGGTAAGTAGACATGCCGCGGTAATCGCCTGTGCGACTGTTCTAAAAAAATCATATCTTGTTGTTATTGGTTTGGTACTATAGGACGACATGCGTCAAGATGTATTGTATGGCAACCGACCCTAAATAGGTTTAATAATTAAAGTTGCTTCAAACAGTATTTAGGCCAAATGATCGAATTGGTATGGAGTATCTGGCATTGGCCATTGCCGCAGTGGGTCATGCTTTCTGGGATAATGCGCTAGTATGGATGGTTAAAATAGACCCGGATGCATCTATATTACATCTTCATTGGCTAAGAATGTTATTTATGACTGTTTGTTTATTCGCGGGTTCATTGAGACAGAAAACTCCTGAGAAGCAACCTCTTTGGTGGTTAAAATTTTCATTTGTGGGCTGGGTTATACCTTCTATAATGTATACTTTATCTGTTTTATGGGAAGGGTATAGAATATCAGTGTCTTTTCAAACATTCATACCATTGGTTGTCATCTTCCGAACAAAAACACAATTAACTGAATGGAAATGTTTTTCTATAACACTGGCCATGTGTGGTACGTTGGTTATTTGGTCTTCTGTCAGTTGGAAAAGTGAATTATGGGCCGTTTGGGCTTCCATAGGAGCGTCTATAGCCCATGTTTTTGCTTCGGCTGAATTTTTCGTGATGTTATACTCTGTAAAAAAGAATAAATTCCGCGCTGTAACCATTGGTGCAATCGGCGGTCAGGGCATCCTTTTTATGTTAATGGCATTGTTTGTTCACCCATCTTATTTGTTTATTACGGCCGCCAAAAGCATGAAGACTTGGTTGGCTGTTTTATGCGCATGTGCTGTAACAGCAGGTGTTAAATTTTGGCTAATGGCGCGTTTTTCCAGTATTATGAAGCCGGATGGTCTGGCTATTTTCGAATGTATTCATCCTATAGCTACATTAACATCTGATATTCTTTGGGAAAGAGATTATCTGGCACCTCAAGACTCTATTGCTATATTATTCTTTTTATTTGGATGGTTTTTATATCCCAAAAACGAATATATAGGACCATCACTACAAGATCAAAATGTATGATAAACAAGCGGTATGGTGTCAATGTGTTTCAGTAGCCCATGCCATCTTTGCAGTAGCGGCTATGGCGTCCATACAAAATATGTCAATAGAAATAGATATATTTTTTGGTCTTTTATTGATTATATCTACTTTAGTGCATTTTATGGCCGCTGAACATGCGCATATAGGCTCTATATCGGCCGAAAAGGCAGGCCGCGCTGAAATGTATGTAAGTAGAGCCGCGGCCGTCTTCGCGGTGGTATGGCAACTGCCAGTAGAATCTCATTTGTACTTGCATCTTTTTTCTATTCTACTTTATCTGATTTTATTAGTCTTTGGCTTTCGGTGGATTTGGATTGTTGCGGCATTACAATGTGTATACCACTTCCCAAAGTGGCTTTTCTTCGTTGGTCCTTTGTGGGCATTCTCAAAAATGTATTATGAGAAATGCTTTGAAAAGTCTCGAGGTCAATCATATGCATCAATATTCTTACGTAATGCATACCTTTATAAATCTATATTTATATTGATGGAATCGGTCGTCATATGGCATTTGAGATGTATGCATAGGTTTCCTAATACTATGAGATGGCGTCCAGTTATAATGGCTATCCTATCTATTGGTGTCGCATGTATATATTGTACATTTAATGTTTTACCAACTAAAGTTTCTCGAAATGCTATTATAGGTAATAGTAAACATCAAATGGCGGCTTCTTTGGCTGCTGCTGAGAAATGCCCACAATGTAAAAGAAATTTATCAGCATTAGATATGGAATCTTCATTCGATAATGGGTTCTGAAACGATCATACACGCTGACATGTCATCTGTAGCATTCTCCATACCTTCTAAATATTTAGAAGCGTCTCTGGTTGACCTCGTAACACGCCAACACTCTTCTATAGACCTTTTATTAGCTACACCATCCGATTGTATAATGCCAATAATGTTTTCTTTTGCTTCTATTTCGTGTATATAGACATGTATCATATCTATAGGAACTTTAGTGAGTTCTCTTTCTATACAGTCCCCATAATAGGCCATATTTTGTCCCCTTGCACGACCATTAATAATAACAGATGATCCCCAATTCTGATGTTTCTTGGGAAAAACCCTAACAGATTGAGTACCATTTTTTATGGAAGGTTTATTAAACCTTTTCCAAAGATTGGATACCCATTCAACACCAACTGGATTTACAGAAGCAGACCGTTTTTCATGGTCAATGTCATACAACATAACAGGTCTATAACTAGAATCCGGTCCCAAAACTTGATGCTTACTAGCATTCCATCGATTATAACATACATTACGAGGTCGATCGACCAATTTAACATAACGGTTATAAAGAACTAAATCATCCCATGTATGAGATAACGAACAAGTATGCATTCGGTCTTTATACACAATATGAGCTTCAGAGTCTCCAATATTTACAGTAATGATCCATCTTTTACGAGCACCATAAACGATAGCCATACTAGTAAATGTAGAACCAGAATAAGGAAAATCTGCTTCTAACATTTTGGTCACCAACTTTTCTCTAATATGATGCTCTATTTTTTTCAGGGGGGTCCTTTGTAACATTTCTGGACTTACTGGTACTAGTTTGTGCATTTCTATGGCATTTAGGGCTGCCATTTGTCCATTTTTCCCATGTCCATCTGCTAAAAAGATGCTGCTCGGCGAATGACCAAAGACATCTTGTCCGGCAACGTTATATGGACCTTGTGGGGCATCAGGTTCATTTTGATGTTTCGGGCCGACGGTGCCAGCAGATGATGTGGTTGTTCTGTATGTATGAAGCGGGCCGGGATCGTCCCGAAGGCTTTGATGAATAGTATTGCCATTAATAGAACCATCTGAAAAATTTGTGCAGCATGTATGCCACATATAGGGATGTCTCTAAAGGAGTCCGCCTATATACTATTACAACACTAACTTCTTTTCTGCAACATTCTCTAATTTTTTTATTCGATCTACCAATTTGTGTATTTGGTCATCTGACCAACATTCGGGACGAATATCGGCAGTAGGTAATGGTCTATCGGCTGATTGCTGTTCTAGGGCCCAAGAAACACCAGTCACGTTTCCGATAAGAATAATTAAGAAAATCCAAACATTCGACCCTATAACCAATGTAATTCTTAAAATCCAATTTAATGTCCCCATCGTAGTCCAAAATATACGCCAACCTATTAGTTTTTTGCGTCCGGCGGAATGAGGCTTTCTTTGTAATATTTCTCTACTTAATTGTGAGGATTTAAACCATATAAAATTTGCAGAGACTTGTAATATAAAGGCTACCACAATCATTAGTATAAACCATTGTACACCTATAAGATCATATCCAGCAAAACGTACTTCGGACCAACAAGTAAAAGAAGATTCACACATTGTCGGTTGACAAAGGTTATATTTATACAATGAAATATTTATAAAATGTTTTTGTAAACTGAGAGCTATTAGCGCCGGCGTCTTTTTTTAGGTCTTTTGTGTGTATTATTTAGTTCTTCTTCGCCGCGATCGATCCATTGTGAAATATCTTCTCCTGCATAATATGCATCGTAGCATTCTTTCATAATTTCTGTTCCAATTTTATAGGATCTAAATCCTTTGCTAAGTCCCCATAGAGTGACCGCAATATTGGGGTGGTCGCCATGTTTTTTTTTAATTTTGGGCGTAATCTTCTTAGCAAATCCATAGTCAATGATATATGACCGTCCAGTATCATCAAGCATTACATTCAGTGCGTTACTATCATTATGTAATACTTTAATGGAATCTAGTCTACCCATAAGTGCACATATTTGATATTGAAGTGTTTCTGGCAATTGTCGGCCTCTATATTCTTCTGCAACGAGAATAGTTAGTTTGTTCATGGCTATGTATCTATGATCTAGATTTACTTCGTGTATTTGTGGTGATATACCTGCTTCTGCGGCTAGTGATTGATATTCCGCTTCTTTTTGAATTTTTGCGGTTGATTTTTTAGGCTTGAATGTTTTTACAGCAATCTCTGAATTTTTTTTTAGAGATTGAACGGCCTTTTTCAATTTAACTAGGTATGTTTTTCCATCTTTTCCATCTTTACCGAGCTGTTCAGCGCCGGTTTCTAAATAATTTAGAATCTCTTGAGTTAATGACATGCCTCTTTTGACATTATAAATAATAAGATACAAAAAAAACACATATGTTTAACATTTTTGAATTTCTATACTGGTAAATCTAAATCTATTTTTTCAGCATGGAGATAATCTATTCCATTTCTAGCTGCAAAAAACATAGAAATTGTGGCGGCATGTGTCCCTTCTGCTTTTAAAAAGGCCCTACGAACGGGTTTGCCTGTTTTCGGTTCGTATATATTGTGTAGCGTTCTGGGAGCATGGAAATCCATATACGATTCCCACCAATGGAATGCGATATCCCTTTTTAATCTCTTTGCACATATTTTTACCCACAAAAACCCGATAAATGGCCAAATAATTTCTGTATGAAGATCTGAAGTTCCTTTTATCCACGAATTGTATGTTTTTTTCGTTTCGACCGGCCCTTTTACTCTTAATGGTATCCATGTATAATCTTTTGTTTGTATTTCTTGATTGAATGAAGCTAAAAATGTACTTGGGACTAAATTCCAATAAACTCCGAGTATTCTCGGAAGACATTCTTGTGTTCTGAATAATTCTGGTTGCCATTTTTCTAAGAACTTGTCATACATTTTACTGCATTTATTTTTAATCCTTTCATCTCTATGTACCATGGCGATCAATTCCATAGCGCGTAAGGCCTTGGCCATAATGACATTACTTAAAAGAAGATGTCCGTTGTGTTCTACTGTTGTTTCCCAAGAAGAATCTATTGGTTCATATATTGTATTTTCGGCGATATGTTTTTCTAGCCATTTAAAGGCTCTTTGTGCTGGCAAATAGAGTTCAGTAATGCCTATTTCTTTTTCGTGTAGTTCCCATATAAGTATGAGAAAGAACATATTTGAATCGATCACTGACACTTCTTTTCTTTTTGATCTGTATTGCGGTTCTTCCCCGGACCACCAGTGCGGTTCCCAACTATATGGAACTTGGCCTTTACGGTTCATATTTTCTGCTAATCGATGTACAAATTTGTTCATATCTGTGGTATGTGTTTTTCCGGTTTCTCCTAAAAATACATAGAAGTTTTCTCTTGTGCATATTTTTTTACGTCTGGATCCAGACCAATATCCTCCCCTCCTAGACTGACATGTATTCAATTGCCCTTCGAGAGATGATTTATAATAAGTTTTATGTTTACATATACAAGGCAAAAAATGTACAATAGCTCTTGCACATAAAATAAAAGGAATAGATAAACATTCGAGCATTTCGTAGTATTTAAGACATATACTTATATAGGATGTGGTTATTATTCATTATTTGGATTGTCTCGGCGTATCACGCACATGCAGTAGGGGAATATATTCCTCAGCGCGATTCTAATGGAAATTTATTGTCAAAACAGTGTCATGGTTCGACTGGATACTGTTGGTGTATTGATGCGCGCGGCGAACGTTTTGACATTTCTGGTCCTGGCTCCCGATTGGAATGTCCAGTATTATTGCACCCACCTAGCTCCACAATTTAAACAGTGGCAAAAGCATGTCATTGGTTCATCTGCTCCTCTTGTTTGTTTTTGATAATAATCTACTTTTCTTTCTTTGCATTTTCCACAAGTAAGAACTGAATCTATAATTTCGTCTGTTTTGTTTTCCATTTTGGGATATACTTTTTGAAGCCATTGATCCCTTTGTTTTGCATGTTCTGTCCCGACTAACCACAATTCCGGGGCTTTCAATAGGTCCGCAACAGTAAAATGGTCCAGAGCAGACGGGTTCAGTTTATAATAATGTACAAATTCCCTCAACTTTGGCGGAGATTCTGTTGGGAGTGTTCCCGTGAAATTTTTTAAATGTTTTCGTATGTATTCTTTAGCAGACATATAATTGTAACTAATATGTATATTTATATTAAAAAATAGCATAATCTTTATACAAGCGCAAAGCATGCGATTAGCGACGGGATGATGATATCTACAGCCATTCTATATAATTCTAACTGACAAAATGTCAACGAGGATTTTAGGTACATGAAATCCAGAATAAGTGGTATACCCCATACGTACAACACCAATATAAATACAAGTGGTGTTCCAAACACAAAAGACGAATTGTCTGGACTCCCTGATAACAAAATACTTGTTATGACATACGTTTTGACGACAAAAGATGCCAAAAATGGTTGCAAAATATTTTTGGCATCTTTGGATTGCAATTGAAAATAATGCAGTGATTCCAAGCATAAGAGGTTGCCTTTCATGAATTTGTCATGGACTTTAACATCGTATTGGTTTTTGTTTTCTGATAATCCCACCTGCCATTCTGCAATGAATGCCAGTATTGGTAGCAATAGCATATTGAGAATATTTTGTTCTTGCAAAATAATAGCAATAAACCAAAAGCAAAATGTTCTGGAAAAGAACAGTGTAATGGTGCGTATTGTATTGAATCCTCTAGCGTACATTATTTTCACATCGCACCAAAATCTAGAGTTCGCCGCCCCCCAACCACCCATTACCAAATTCAAATACATACATAGATATAGAATCATAACAGGTATCATTTGTATAACTCCCAGAAGAACCGGCCAATTATCGATGCCGCGCATGAAATAGACTGCCAAAATACAAATAAATTCTAACGTCACAATGGAAAAAACTGTTTTGATCAATTGGTGCATGGTTAAAGAAGACGGGCCAAATCTACAATTTGTTGAACAAATTGTTAACGGTGTCTCGTGAATTTCGGATGAATCCACAAATGAATTTTTTTCCTCAGGATCTTCCATTTATAACAAGAGCCACACCTATTTATAGTTTTTATCGTTAAGATTATTGCTCAGGAAAATTTTGTAGAATATACTTATACAATGAGTTCGGTGTAGTATGTTTTGCCGAAATATTTCCCATAAATCCAACCCTTTGAAATGCCATCACACAAAATTCAGAGCAAAAATATGATTCTTGTCTTTCTGTTAACTGAGACGATGACCAAGAAGGTAGGACAGAACAAAGTGCTCCAGTGCTATCATATTCTTTTCCCAATTCCTCAATAGAAAACTTTAATGTTGCATGATAATCATCGTCTTTTACAACAGGTCCATGCAACCGCGAAACCATCGTATCGGATGAACTCGGCACCCTAAACCAAGAATCGTGTGATGTCTCATTCAAAACTCTTACAGACATTGGATGGCCCCATAACAAAGAAAATGATAATACCATCGTTTCGGAAGTCTGGGCAGCTTTCCGAAATGCAGTATCAAAAAAATTCATCTCAATTTGAGTTATAATACGTTGACAATCCTCAGGCGGATATTCATTCTTTTGAGCCGATTGATAAATATCTTTGACAGCCAACATCACATCCTGGGGCGTTGTTTCAATCACTAATTCGCAATGACAGTAGTCTCCAGATGTAAACCAACTCACAAAACGATTATAAACGCCTCCGAAGTATTCCATCGGTCTGTAAAAACTCATAGATAATCGCTTCTTTGGAGTTGTCTCTTCAGATGCCATTTATTAAAAACGTGGTCGCATATAAATACTCCCCTTCGCTAAGGCAAATGGGAAATTCATGTTGGTCAGTCTTCAGGGGGGATCGCCCAGAATCAAGAGTGGTTGACTGTATACAACAAATGCAAAAAGTAGAAAAAACACTATCTCTACTCATAGATAAATATGAAAAGCAAATCAAGGAACAAAAACAGAAGGCCAGACAAAAATTATATAAATCAGACGATTGTAAAAGACATGTAAAGACTATCATGATTATTAAACATCATAAAAAAAAATTAGAAGATAGACTCAATGCATGTCAAAACAAAAGATATCATCTCGAATCGTTAAATGTTACTAAAATGCATATAGATGCGGTTAAAATGACTTCTACAGCATTTTCTCAATTTCTCAAAGATAACGATATCGAAAGAGTCGAACAATTAACAGAATCATTGACTGAAATGATCGACGATGCTTGTGAAATCAACGATACGTTAACGCGGTCAGAGGGGCCTTTCACAGTAGATGACGCCGATATAGAAGAAGAATACAGACAAATGCAACTGGAAATTCAATTACCAGTTCCACCAACCGGCCCACACAATTGGTCACAACTAGAACTTGTAGATTTGGCATCTTCTGAAGATGAACAAGAAGATGGTAACGTTCCTCTCATGACTACATAAAACGCTGCCAATGAGACGTGCCATCATGAAACTGGCGATTACGCAAAGACATGAAACGTCTAGCGTCTAAAACGGTACAAAATTGATCATAAAATGGATTATTCAACGAATGGACGTAACATGCAATATGTTTACATTGATTTCCCTTCAAAAATCTGGACCCGTTTCGTCCGCCACATGTATAACATCGCCATTCGCCCATTGTATATGAAATAAACCCTGGACCCGAATTAGGATATTTCACTCGAACTCTTATTAATTGACCAAATAATGGCAATGGAGCACCTAAAGGAGTTGCCGCAATTAAATCATAAACATTTTGCCCTATTGAGTGGACATGTTTTGTTACAAAGTCGGTAGGACCACGAACTAATAAAGCCGCGCCTTCACAATGTTTACACATTTCAGAAGCTGCCTCTCGGCGATAGAAAAAGTCAGGGCACGTACAAGACCACACTGGTGAATTATCTTCCAATCTGTATCGAACTAAATACTGTGGTGCAGCACCATATTTAAAATAATCCGTCTCAAAACATCTAGTTATGTGGTCCAAACGAGTAAAACTTCTTCCACCATACAAAGATGGATCACCGACCGGACCCCGATGGTGACGAGCTATTGTACGTTGAATCAACCGAGACATTTATAATAGGACGGGTGCCATTAATACTTACTTTTTACATCTATAAAAGATTACAGTTATAATAAAAATATGGACGACTTATTAGATTCTATATCAGAAAAAGCAGCATGGCCTATGATACATGTATTTGTGCCAGCGATCGTTGCAATATACGCTCAAAACATATGGATCATGTTGTCCATCATATATCTATTTGAATCCATAGAGTATATGGTTTCATTATTACCAGAAATGGAATTTTGGGGAGATGTCGGCGCAAACGCACTTATTTCTGACATTATAATGGGCCTGGTTGGTTACTGGTTAATCACCATCATCGGCGAAACAGAATATAATCCCAATGGTAAGCCTTGGTATGCTTTTTTAAAGCCTAGTGATGGCTCCTGCTATAAAAAAATAGTACCCTATTTACATACAATTCTAGCTGCCGCCTCTTCAACAATTGCTTCCGTATCTATCCAGTTGGAACTACTGCCTGAAGATTCCCCATATGAATTTATTTATTTTGGCATCGCATTCACACTATTCTCTATTTTCTTTGGAAAGGATAGATTTGCAGCACATGCTTTTATTCTCATCTTTTTGATCAGCACCATTGCTATATTTACTGGGTATACATTCTTTGTATCGTTTGGAGTCGTATTTATGTATTATCTTTTCAATAAATGGACAAAATCTTTAAAAGTAGCGTCAAAGGATCACAATTATACAGCCGTGAAGAATAGTAATATAACTACGACAGAGCTTTTGTTTTGATATACATATGTGGGAATTGATGTGGGCTTTTGATAGGAAAAATTGGGGTCCTCCTTTGGAGATCAGACTATAAAGTAACTATAGATAAAGATTAAATGCAAGCACTAAAAACAGGCGATATACTATTATTTTCAGAAAAGCCAACCATATGTTGGATGTCTACACTAGATTGTATTATAAAATGTTGTACTTGCTCTAAATACTCACATGCTGCTCTTGTCATTGTAGATCCACCATGGGCGCCACAGTTGAAAGGTATATATATATGGGAATCTTCATGGCATGGGATAAAGGACCCACAAGACGGTATCGTAAAGTTTGGCGTTCAATTAACGCCATTAGAATTTTACACACAACAATATCCAGGAACAGTATCTATATATGTTAGAAAAGGAAACCAACAATATTTCAAAACAGAATCTCTTTTAAGAGTTCAAACATCCGTTTACAAACATAAATACGATGACAGGCCATACGATTGGTGTGCTGCATGCCTCAGAAGAAAAATACCGCGACAAACAGATGTCTTTACATGTTCAGCATTTGTATCGTTTATATTAACCAATATGGGGGTTCTTAGCTTGGAAACGGATTGGACCATTGTCAGGGCGGCAGATTTATCATCGGATTCTACTGGCCTCTGCTGGCGAACAGCATATGGCTCGGACACATACTTGGGGACTTTTAGTCCTGAACGCACCAAAAAAAATTCAGAACACTATCAAAAAATGGATTTTTGAGGTTCTGATTTTGCCTCTGTCTAGTTATAAATTACACATAAGTTACATATATTATAGTACTATTAAATGGTATAGTATAAAAGTGTAATAAAAAATGTCTTATGAACAGAAGCAACAATTTAAGGAGCGTATTTTCCGCCACATATTGGAACTGGATGCCGAAAGTTTGAAGGACCTATTGAAAGAACCCATTCCTTATGACAATTTGAACGATGTTCGCTATAGCGCCCCTGTTGTCCCCGTCTCGATCATATATGACAAAGAGACAGAGGTGGGACTTTTGAATGGTGATGTCCCACTGGATGTTGCCAATCCAGGCACTGTGGGCGAACAAAGATCCGGACTGTGGTCCACTGCCCTAGGACATGATGGGTTTGGTGGGAGGCACCGTTACCCCCACATTCTCATCCATTACGACGGATTAAACCCGTTTAAAATGTTGAAGCGTCTGTGGAATGTATGCCACCGTCCACCCAATTGCGGTGAAATTGGTTATTTGCCCAATGGACGTCAAATATTTGATCTCGATTCCACTAACAGTTATATCTACACAGTACATCACCCGGAATCGGAGGGAATTCTCTTTGCTGAAGGCAGAACAACGTACAGCGAATACATTCTTCCAATGATGAATGTACTTTATGTACACATGGACACAAACAGTCTTGGAGAACGATTTGGAAAGAACATCAATCCATTTGGAAATAACCTGAATCCAGAGCCTCGTTGGGGAGATGTTTTTTACGAACGTACAACTCCGTTATGTGATCAACCTTCGGCAGATAAAAACTTTAAATATTATAAAAATTGCCCAGGCAAATGTTCTTTATTAAAGTGGGCATCCACTTATGCAAACATAGCTGTCATTAAACACATTCTGAAGTTCCGACCACTGACAATGGATGAAATTACGTTGTCTATAGAATATAATCGTTACTATGCAAAAGAGGACGACATGCATCCAGTTGCCAGATGCGAACAAAGAGTTTTTATCTCGTCTGATTTTGACGAGTTTGTATCGTTTGATTTTTCAAAGTCGGTGGCGCATCACATTCTACAAGAGTGCACGAAAGAACTGGTCAATACGTTTTGCAGTAAAGGTTTCACAATATGGAGCACTCTTTTCCACGCAGAAGATGTCGTCCATCGTCCAACTGATTACAAACAATGGATAGATACATTATTGGAAATGGGCGCCGACCCCAATATTTGCCGATTGAAAACGTATATCAATAGTCGTTGGAGCGACGAGTTCAAACAAAAAAGAGAAGCGTCTGTACCAAAAAATGCATATGAACAAGCATTGAAGTGTACAGATGACGAGTGCGAAGCCGTGTGGCTCGGAAAACACCTGTGGAAACGTCGTCTTGTGGAGCTCGACCCCAAGCGGTGGCCAACTGTCGATGATTTTGACGATATTTCGGTGGAGGAGTTGAAGGCAATGTACGAGGGTCATCCACTGGTGGTCGTTTTGGAACAAGATGAACCACCTGCAAAAAAACGTAAAATGTAAATCCCAAGTTATTTAAAAACAGGCGATATACTATTATTTTCAGAAAAACCAATGGACTTTTAGAACGCAGAACACTATCAAAAAATGGATTTTTGAGGTTCTGACATAGACAGACTGTATATAAATAAAAATGTCAGGACAAATGCCGGAAGAAGCTTCAAAAGCTGAAGAATTAGAACTTACTCCAAGTGAATTAGCATTGGTACGTTGGGAAGAATTGGCTCTTTCATTGGAAGAACATTATCATGCGCTGGAATTATGGCAAAAAAGACCAAATGCACATCCCATGGGTCATCGGTAACACCAAACGCCAAAACAATGACCCTTAATATCGTTGGTTATCTGACGTTCCATAGATTCACTCAGACCATGATGAGATTCTTTCCAAGTCCACAATGGAACATTCCAACCATTAGCATGCCCCGTTAAACGCATTAAAGTATTTTCTCTTTCACTAAAAAGGGGCTTATTCGATCTTAATATACCAACCGCATCTGTAGAATATCTACGCATAAAAACAAACATACATTCTTCTTCACTATTTAAAAGCGTTGTAAAACAAGTTTGGATTATAGGATATTGTCCTACTTGGGAACCATTCAATAAAAACTGGGCAAATGCCGCTAAAAGGTCATCTACGGTTTGATCCGTCTGCAAAGGTATAAACCACGACGAGGTAACTCCTTTAGACATTAAACGCTGAGAACAAATAGATACTCTTTCAGCTTGCATAACTAGTTGTATTAAACCTTTTACTTTATACTTAATTTTTATTTTTTATTTATATGACTATAAGTGCATGATGAACCATCAAATAAATGCAAAAACGAAGAGACCTTTGGAGACATTATCTCATAGGAAAAAATATACATCAGAAAAGAGAAATATATCAACGATTCATTAAAAATTCAGATACCATCACCGACACAACAAGAGCCACCATACACGCAGATATGCCAAGAACTTTTCCAAATATACCAGAAATACAACCAGAAATACTACAAATACAGTCCCTACTTATATCATACGCTTCACACCAAAAAGGAGATGCTTACTTACAAGGGTTTAATTATCTAATGACCATAACATGGATGACATTCAAAGGAAATCCACACGCAGAAGAAGATACATGGTGGTGTTTTGCTGCAATCGTAGGTAGAATAAGACCACTCATGCCAGACTTTAATGTAACGTGGTTTCATTGGCTAAGGAGACACTGGATGAGCGAATTTCATAAGAAATTGTCCGTCAAAAGACCAACATTAAATAATATCTTACAGCAGCAACAAGATGCATGGTCCTCTCTAATTACAGTAAAATGGTTCATGCTTTGGTTTTCGCAAACAGTTCAATACAAAGAATTGTTCAAACTATGGGATTTCTTAATACAATTGCCACCAGAAAAACTCATGATTGCATATACTTCAATAACGTTCGAAATATTATGTGAAGTGGCTCCAGAAATAACATATCAATGGACACAAAGACCCACGAATATCATGATGATGCTCTTAAACATCAAAGTAGATGGAATAGATAATGCTATAGTGAGGACTCGGGAACACATGTAGAACCCCCTCGTCTTTTTCCTGGCTCAGCGTCCTTGTCGAATGGGTGATGGTATGTTGCACAACATTCGTTCAGTTCTTTGTCCAGTTCGTTTCTAGTCATGGTCTCATCCTGAGTTATTATATTTGCCGGCTAAAAAACGATAAATGTGCCAGCAATATAGGAATATAGGAATCGAACCACTTAAGTACTTAAGTGTACTATGTGACGTGTCATACAAAAAATCTATGTGTCAGCATATAGGAATAGGAATCGAACCACTTAAGTACTTAAGTGTACTATGTGACGTGTCATACAAAAAATCTGCGCAACAAACTAAAACTATGCGCCGAATTTGAAAATATCTTTTACAGTAATTACTGTAACTATGTTGGGTCCTGCAAGCTTCCGAATGCCCGATGTCCTTTCCCATATGCACCCAACCGTCATACTCTCCAATAGAGATACAAATCAACACGCTTTATTATTTGACGGTCGTATGCAGCGGACTCTTTTATATCCAGGCAATGTGTGTAATATTATCATGGGGGGTCAGTTAAAAGGGTGTATTCTTCAAAACATCACGCCGACATCTATTACAGTGACGGTCAAGACAAACGCGGAACTCTTCATTGATAAAGAAATCTCTCCGTTTGATTATTCATTATTGTCAGTCATTGCGCACCCCATGATAGGGCACCAACGATTATCACCCGGAGCATGCGTATGTGTCAATTACGAATCCCCAGGAGAGAAATACTACGGTATTGTCGACCACGTTGAACCGAACGCACGAGGTGTCCATGTACAGTTCGAGGACGGGCAACTAACCAAATTTACCAAAGAAACTTTCAGTGATGAAAGTAGAAACAACGGTAGCTGGTATTTTGTTGTGCCGTTCGTTATGTTATGTCAAGAATATGAGGGAACCACCTCCAAAAATATTCAAATGGTAGGCGACTTTGCTCATATGGACAATATGTCCTCTTCAATGGATGAAGAGGATATTGATGACATATTTAGCGGAATTGAATCTGCGATTACCAAACGACCTGACCGCTATACTTACGACTTCGATTTATTATGGTTGAACCAAAATAATATTGATAAAGTAATTGCGAGCCAATCTCATTTCTAAAAATATAGGAAACATTTAGAATATTTTCTATAATATATAAAGGTTCATTTTATAAAAATATATGAACACTTGGCTATCTGACTTCAGACCACTATTATCCCTAGTTTTCGATTACCTAGAGCTTTCAGACCTACAAAACTGGAGATTCGCCGGTAAATTTGCTACGCAATACTCTGACGCATCCTTTAAGCCTAAACGATGGCAGGTGATCATAGATGAATCACCTGCCATCACCACCTGTACAACATGTCACTCAAAACATATGATTAAAAAAATGTTTCAATGTCCATCGTGTCGAAAATACGCCTGTGGATTACACGTAGTAGCTTGTAACATGTGTTTATTTGAAATGTGTGAGCGATGTGCACTCGGCTGTGGTTGTAATATGTGCCTTTGTCATCCTAGTTTCTATTAAAAGTATTTAAAGAGATTGATCAAGAACATATGGATGTCAGTGTTTCCAAACTATCCACCTACATCTGGCTCGTTCATTTCTCAAAGACGTATCAACAAACAGAAAGAGACCGTCATCAATATTCTACAGACAAAACAACCGCAAATACTTGCAGCGTTCAAACAACTGTCAAAACGACACTCGAAAAAAACCAAGATAGAGATGCATTTCGACCAGGCCATTGAAAAGGTCAGAAACGCAAAGGTAACATACGATTCTGATGATCTACATGGAGAGTCGGATGACTATAGAATGTGGATTCCTTCGGCCAAATGTAACGACACATACTTGATGGGGACGATGCTACATGAAGCATTACATTACATCGCTACATTCGATGGTAAAGATATATGTGAAAAAGACGAGCATTATGTAATGCGTCTCCTTGGTGATGATTGTTAGTAACAGAACCCTAATAGACCTAAAAGTTTAGACCTAAAAGTTTAGACCTAAAAGTTTAGACCTAAAACTTTAGGATTCCTAAAACTTTAGAAGGTAAAGAATACTGTTTTTTTAATAAGGTCTTTCGTTACCATGTCTATGCGGGTACTAAGACAAAACTATCTATCTATCTCCATGTTTGGCATTTCTGCACCAACACTCAACACTCATGTACAAAGATAGGTGGAATATACCACGGATATAACATATTTTCGACATATGTGGAATGTCATATATATTGACATTCCACATAGTGTCTCCAAATTAAAATGCCGAAATCGTCTAGTGTAGGGCCGAGTACACCCACAACTATGTCGCTCCATCCAATCCACCCCCCGCAGTGAGTTCACACACTTTTCAAGCGGGTGTGACTGCCACTGCTCAATGGGACTGTACAGTGGTTTTGATGTTCTGCATCTGGTGTGGAAATTTGCATGGGGCTTTACTAGCTATAAACATCTGGGAAGGCTACACATTTAAACACTGTCTTGTGTTTGCATGTCTGTTCTTTAATATGGGTCATGTCTTCGCCTGGGGTACAATCTACAACATTCATGTTCTCGTTCGCCACAAAACAGCTCTGGTCTCTGTTCTGTGGCTAGTATTTAGACGGAACTGGACATCTCGACAAAGTTATATGTTAAGAAAGATATTTTCCATTCGTGATAAATTTAAACTGGCTTGGTTCCCATGCACAAACATTTATTTCAACCGAAGAAAAAGATGGACATGTAAAAAAAGTGGTATAGGCAATATAGCCAGTACACTTCTTGGAAAAAATTAAGTTGGTTCCCACATGCTTCTAGGCTAAAGTACTACTCAATTAAAAAGAACATAGTACTAAAAACATACTAAAGTTTACTGGACAATATTCTTGCACAATATTTTTTTTTGTCAAGTATTCAAGTTGGTTTCTGGCGAAAAATCACTATTTGTTGTAAATTTGTTGTAAATAAACGAAAATGAACATAAATAGTTTATATCTTTGAGTTATTACTGGCTTCTGTTCAAAAAAAAAAGTGACCACACGAAAGTTTATTTGAGTTTAAATCATTGGAAATTTTTAGCTTCTATAGACGGCATTTAGATTTCGGAGTCCCTAATCGAGATTACTGGACACTCGTTTTAAAATCATTGGAAAATTTTAGGTCTTTATTAGTATATTTAGAGTCTTTAAGGCATGGCGTCTTGTACACTCGCCCCCCCCCAGATTTTTGGATCATCCGCCTAGACCTAGACCATTGGTAGGTAGCCCCGGGAGGTAGCCACCACCCTCT
>Ga0206130_10000307_pt1 | contig 84898 bp, 66 predicted proteins | sample Helgoland_Spring_9_FD_148637 | JGI IMG/M metagenome (GOLD analysis project Ga0206130, IMG submission 148637) | Pelagic subsurface seawater microbial communities from Kabeltonne, Helgoland, North Sea - Helgoland_Spring_Bloom_20160512_1 | ecosystem: Environmental > Aquatic > Marine > Epipelagic ... | reverse complement strand
AGGTGGAAGTGTACTTAGATGGTAAATTGATAGGCACTACCTCATATTCGCCTGATGCCTTTACAGAAGGAAATTTCTTAGAAACCATCACAGTAGACCTTGACAGAAAAACAAGGACCAACAAACTGCAAATCAAAATCTATTCTGCAGGAAAATTACCCGAAGGACATCAAGGCCACACGATGGGCGGGGATGCTTTTTTCTTTGTGGATGAATTGAAAATAAAATAATAAAATGGCGTGTTACTTATATGGAAACGAACGGTAGTGCCTATGCCACTGCCTTTCGTTTCAACATGTAGCTACCATAATACCCTAGATATGCAAAACACACCACACCTACCCAGTAGCTATGGCGAATACCTAGCAGTGAATCATCAGATAAATATCCTTGGAATACACTTACAAATCCCCCACCCATTATCATCATGATAAGAAATGCACTTCCTTGACTTTTAAATTTGCCTAGACCCGAAGTAGCCAAATCAAAAACACAAGGCCATAGCGTACTGCAAAATAGGCCTACACTTATAAATCCAAAGATACTTAGCATACCAGTGGTAAACATGCCTACAAAAAGACTTACTATTCCTAATCCAGCGAATAGTTGCAATTGTTTGGCAGGTTTGTTAGACGTAATATGAGCACCTACTAACAATACAGTCATTGGTATGAGATACGGATAGAATATGGAGATATCGGTACTCTCTTTTAGTGAGTTTATAGCGAGGAATAGACCAAAAGCCAGTAATGGTGCAACAACACGAAGTATGTTTTCCTTAGCCTTAGAAAAATTAAATGCACCTACGGATGCTGCCCATCTACCTATCATTAAACTTCCCCAAAAAAGAGAAATATAGGGAGCAACATTATCTTCTGATATTCCCGCTTCTATCTTAAGATATTCTGAGAGATTGGCGGCTGTACTCACTTCTACGCCTACATATACGAAAATGCCGATCATCCCCAACCAAAGGCTTGGATAGTCAGCTATACGAAGTCTTTCATTGTCAGAAGTGCCGTCATCATCTGCTAATTGATCAGGTATTTTAGAGAATTTAATAGCTACGGCTACTATAATGAACGCAGCACAAAGTATGAGATATGGCAACCTAACAGACTCTAGACTAAGTACTGTATTCTCAGCTGTACCCGTACTTCCAAATATGGCGTAGCTTAATAGAATAGGAGCTATTGTGGTCCCTACATTATTTACTCCTCCTGCCATACTGAGTCGGCTACTTCCAGTTTCTCTACTCCCAAGGCTTATTGCCAAAGGGTTTGCCGCAACCTGCTGTAATGAAAATCCTAATCCAACAATAAATAGTCCAATGAGCATTAAAGGAAACGATTGAAAACTGGCAGCAGGTAAGAATAAAAATGCACCTATAGCACTTATGAGTAGTCCATAGATTAACCCATTTTTATATCCAATGGTATTTAGGATATCCTTTCCTCTGGCTCTACCTATAAGATAATATGCCAACGCACCTACAGCATATGCTACATAGAAACAAAACTCGATAAGTTGTGCTTGCCACTGTTGTAAGTCAAGACTTTTCTTGAACACGGGAATCAAAATGGTGTTACCTGCGGCTACAAAACCCCAGAAGAAAAACACACTAACTAGCATAGCTAATGCTGACTTATAATTTTTACTCATGTATTCGAAGGTAGGAGAGTTGTCATTAGAGTTTTATACATATTAAAAAAAGATGTATAAAAGGAGGAAATTTAGAGTGCTAATTTCCTGAACGTGCTGTTGTTTCTATTCCGCAATTTAGCACTTAAATTTAAGTGCTCTTTCCCATTAGTGAGAGGATCTCTCTAAGGTCTTCTGTATGTTTTCAGATTAAAAGCACTTTTAAATTAAAATTCTGTAATGAGAAATGATGGATTTGGATGAATGTGAGGTTTTCGCAGGATTAAGAGTACTCTACTCTTTCGCCTAATAAAAATTTCAAATACCAATATTACTAAATGCTATTTATATGTAATGCAGAATAAACTTATTTTTACGACATTGTTTAAAATCAAAATAGTATGAATAAATCAATTTTAATAGGGAGTATAGTCGCAATAGGCGTGCTGCTCTCTAGCTGCGGTCAGAATACTAAAGAAGCTGCAGATGGCTACTCAGGAGCTACTCAAAAAAATTATTCAAATAAAGTAGCTACGAGTAACGCCGACTGGTGGCCAAACCAACTCAATGTCAGTATTCTCAGACAGCACTCTTCTTTATCCAATCCTATGGATGAAGATTTTAATTATGCTACCGAGTTTCAAAAGCTGGACTACTTCGCACTAAAAAAAGATATAAATGCTGCACTTACAGAGTCGCAAGACTGGTGGCCTGCAGACTATGATAACTACGGCCCGTTTTTGATTCGTATGGCGTGGCACAGTGCTGGAACGTACCGCACGGGTGACGGTAGAGGGGGTTCTCGCTCAGGTCAGCAGCGTTTTGCTCCACTCAATAGTTTTCCAGATAATGCTAATCTAGACAAGGCTCGTAGATTGCTATGGCCTATCAAGCAGAAATATGGCAAGCAGATTTCTTGGGCAGACCTTATGGTACTTACTGGCAATGTAGCTTTGGAAAACATGGGTTTCAAGACTTTTGGTTTTGCCGGAGGTAGAGAAGACGTGTGGGAACCTAATACTGATGTGTACTGGGGTCCAGAAGAAAAATGGATGGACGATAAGCGATACACAGGAGATAGAAAACTAGAAAACCCACTAGCAGCTGTGCAAATGGGATTGATCTATGTGAATCCAGAAGGACCTAATGGCAATCCAGATCCGTTGTTAGCAGCCAATGATATCCGTGAGACCTTTGGTAGAATGGGAATGAACGATGAAGAAACGGTAGCACTCATAGCAGGAGGACATACCCTTGGAAAAACGCACGGTGCTGGCCCAGCAGATAATGTAGGAGCAGAGCCAGAAGCGGCAGGTATAGAAGAGCAAGGTTTTGGCTGGAAGAGTACCTATAAGTCAGGTAAAGGATCTGACGCTATCACTTCAGGTTTAGAGGTAATATGGACGAGTACGCCTGCCAAGTGGAGTCACCAGTATTTTTATAGTCTCTTTGAGCACGAGTGGGAGCTTACCAAAAGTCCAGCAGGAGCTCATCAGTGGGTGGCTACTAATCCTAAGATGATGTTTCCAGATGCTTTTGATTCTTCCAAAACACATACACCTACTATGTTGACTACTGATTTGTCTATGCGTTTTGATCCTGCATACGAGAAAATATCACGTGATTTTTATGAAAATCCAGATAAGTTTGATGATGCATTTGCACGTGCTTGGTTTAAGTTAACACACCGTGATATGGGACCGAATACTACGTACCTAGGGCCAGAAGCACCTACAGAAAATCTAATTTGGCAAGATCCAGTACCTAAAGCAAATTATTCTAAAATATCAGCAGCAGATATAGCTTCACTCAAAAATAAAATACTCAATTCAGATTTAACGATTAGCGAGTTAGTTTCTACTGCTTGGGCTTCTGCATCTACCTATCGTGAGTCGGATAGACGTGGTGGTGCCAATGGTGCACGTATTCGTCTAGCTCCACAAAAGGACTGGGAAGTGAATAATCCTGTTCAGTTACAGAAAGTATTGAGTGTATTAAAAAAAATACAAATAGACTTCAACGCCACGTCAGGGGCTAAAAAAGTGTCACTAGCAGATCTTATCGTACTTGGTGGTAGTGCAGCAATAGAGAGAGCAGCAATTAATACAGGATATAAGGTAAATGTACCTTTCGATGCAGGAAGAACCGATGCTACAAAAGAGCAGACAGACGTAGCCTCATTTGCTCTACTAGAGCCTATGGCAGATGGGTTTAGGAACTACCTTAAAACGAGATATAAACTCACTACAGAGGAACTACTTGTGGACAAAGCACAGCTGCTTACACTTACAGCTCCAGAGATGACGGTATTGCTTGGAGGTATGCGTTCACTCGGGACTAACTATGATGGTTCGGAAAAAGGAATGCTCGGGATAGAAAAGGATAAGCTAGGGAATGAGTTTTTTGTAAATCTACTCATTATGGATACCAAATGGGAAGCTACTTCAGATACCAAAGAAGACTTCGTAGGTAAAGACCGCAAAACGGGTAAGCAAAAATGGACAGCTACTCGAGCAGACCTTGTTTTTGGGTCCCACTCAGAGTTACGTGCTCTAGCAGAGGTATACGCTAGTGCAGATGCTAATGAGAGATTCATTCAAGACTTTGTAGCAGCATGGTACAAAGTGATGAACCTAGACAGATTTGATCTGAAGTAAATCTCAAACTAATTATTTTATAGAAAAGCTAGTCCGTAAGGTCTAGCTTTTTTGTTAGTGGGATTTTTGGTTCTTAAAATAAAGAGTTTGAACTTGTCATTTGAACTTGAGTTTTAATAAAACTATCTTCGCACTATGTTCCCATCATTACAAGGAAACGGGCGTATTTGGATATACGTAGCCAATAGAAAATTAAGCGAAGTAGAGGTGCAAGACGTTAAGTCTCGCTTAGCTGACTTTTGCAAAGGTTGGGCTGCTCATGGCAATCAGCTGAAAGCAGATTTCGATGTATTCCATAACCAGCTGCTGGTACTCGGAGTAGATGAGCAGGTAGAGGCGGCCAGCGGTTGCTCTATAGACAAAGCCACTGCTATTTTTCAGCAGATAGATGCAGAGTTGCAGCTAGATTTATTCAACAGAATGAATCTGACCTTCCTCCAAAACGAAGAAATACGCATAGTCAAAATGCAGGATATTAATCAAGCTTATATAATCGGTTTGATAAAAGAGGATACGGTGTTTTTGGATAATACCATAAGCATTCTATCAGATCTTAGAACGAGATGGCAAGTGCCATTTAAGGAGTCTTGGGCATTCAGTAAAATCAAATCAATTACTGCTTAGAGTTGCCAAAATTTCTTCTCATAGAATCATCTGGGGATATATGCTCTGCAGCAGTATCTAGCGGTACAGAAATAATCGCAGAAAAATCCATACAAGAAAAGAATTCTCACTCTACGTACCTAGCCAGCTTTGTAGCAGAGGTAATGAAAAATTCAGGTCTGCATATATCAGATCTAGATGCAGTGGTGATAGGTGGTGGCCCAGGATCCTATACCGGTTTGCGTATTGGTTGTAGTTTAGCAAAAGGTTTATGCTTCGGTGCCGATATTCCACTTATAGCTTGCTCCACACTCAAAGCCTTGGCAGCAGCTGCTTTAGAGCAAAATCAGGACATAGATAGGGTGATCACATTAATAGATGCTCGAAGAATGGATGCGTATTTAGGGGTGTTTGACAAGGATTTGAATACTTTAGTAGATGAGCAGTTTATCACAATAGATGCACAACTGGCTGTTGATTATGTAAAGGGTGAAACCGTAGCTTGTGGATCAGGAGCTAGTAAATGGATGGAGGACTTTAGTCCAGATGGCGTTTTAGAGTATTCTTATTCAGGTATTTACGCGAATAATCTAGTGCTAGAGGCTCTGCAAAAATGGGAGCAAAAAGACTTTGTAGATGTAGCCTACTATGAGCCTAATTACATCAAGTCTGTATTTGTGACAAAACCTAAACCCAAATTTTAAATTTACGTAACATTAGACCGCTTTGGTCGCCCTATATTCGCAGACTTATTATTAGATGAAGTTTAATGCTATTATAGCCATTCTTTTATTGTCGATTTGTGCGTCTGCACAAACTTTTGACGAGAAAACTACCACTGCTTCTAATGTTAGACTCAATGTATCTAACTCTGGAACATATGGAAATGCTTTTAGAGGGTACCGAGATGGTTCTGGAAATCCATCTGCAGAATATCCTGCAGGTAGTGGGATAGAGCATATTTTCGAAAGCGGAATATGGTTTGGCGGACTTATAAATGGAGCTACTGTAGGAGTAAGTACCGCTGCTGTAGATGCACCGCAAGGGTATAAAACAGGGTCTGCAGGTTTTGAGTTTTATCCAGAGATAGGAGCTATACTAAAAGAGAGTTCATCCCTACGTAATAGCCCTTTTTATAGCCCATCGGCTATCTCACACCAAGATTTTGTAGCGGTATATTCAGATAAAAATGTGCAAGTGCCTGGAACTCAAACGCAGATAGGTTCGCACACTGACCCTCTGTTTGTAGAGGTGACAGCTCGCACGTACAACTATAATTTTAGCTTTAGTGATTTTTTCGTTATACTAGACTTTGACATAGAGAATATAGGAGCCAATACGATAGACAGTGCATACTTTGGTCTCTGGGCTAATACTGTAATACGCAATATTAATATTACACCAGCGGGTAGTGGTGGGGCTGCTTTTTATAATAAAGGATCTAATGGATATATGGATAGCTTGCAGATGGCCTATTGCTATGACCACTCTGGAGATGTGGGTTTTACTGAAAGTTATGCTGCACAAAAATTTCTAGGAGCGGAAGACAAGAATGGTTTTCATACGCCAATCAATGATGCTCGATTTAAAGCTCACTATAATGCGTGGCAGTTTAATAGTACTTCGGATCCTATATTTTTTCAGCCTACTAATGATAATACCCGTTATCAAAAGATGACGAAAGGGCTCAATGATCAACCTTGCTGGGCAGAGAATAACACTACTAACTCGGGATGTGGTACTAGGAGCTATCAAGAACAACTAAATGAAGCTGGCAACAGATCTGATTTGGTAGCAGTAGGGCCATTTTTAAGTTTTGAACCGGGAGATAAAATAAAAGTAAGCTACGCCTATATTTTTGCTAAGAAAAAAGAGGATGGTAACCCGAATAGTGATAATAATGCACTGCAACGCAGTACCCTAGTAGCTAATGCTTCTTGGGCTCAAACAGCCTATAATGGGGAAGATGTAAATTCTAACGGCATATTAGATGCTGGGGAAGATTTGAACGGAGATAATGAGCTTACCCGTTTTATATTACCTGCACCACCTGAGATTCCAAATACTAAAATCATTACTTCCGAGAATAAAATAGAAATCTATTGGGCTAATAATGCGGAAGCCAGTGTAGACCCAATAAGTCAATTACAAGATTTTGAAGGATACAGGTTATACATGACCAAACTTGGTTTTGATGTGACAAATGTTCCTAATCTTCAAAGAGATTTGGTAAAAATAGCTGAGTATGATATTGCAGATAATGGGTATAATTACGAAACCGGTTTTGAAGCAGTGAAACTAACTGAGCCTATAGTCTTTGAAGGAGATTTGACTATCTATAACTATAAGTACACTATTGATAATGTGCTCAATGGATGGCAATATGCTATCTCTGTTACAGCTTTTGATAGAGGAAATGAGGAAAGTAATTTAGAAAGCTTGGAGAGTAGTCCTTTAGCTAATAACTACAGGGCGTTCGCGGGAAAGCCAATCAACGAAAACCTAGAGAAAAACGCTCCGTTTGCATATCCTAATCCGTATTATGCTGGGGCTAGTTGGGAAGGGCGTAGTAGTTTCCAAGAGCAAACAAGAAAACTATATTTTGCTAATTTGCCTGCTAATTGTGAGATTACAATTTTCACAGCAGCGGGGGATTTTTTGGATCAGATCACTCATGATGGACAGTACGATGGACGTGATATACGATGGAACCAGACTTTTGGTGCTGAGGATGCTTCTGAAAATGTATTTAGTGGAGGTGAGCATGCTTGGGATTTGCTCACAGAAAACACACAGATAATAGCACGAGGGATATATATATTCACAGTAAAAGACTTAGATACTGGTAAGCTTTATAAAAGCAAGTTTGCCGTAATTAAATAATAAATTTATAAATATTACAAAATGAAAAAACAATTATTATCATTAGCATTAGGCTTAATTACAGTGCTTTTTGCTACAGCACAAACTACTGTATCTATCAGCGAAATTCAGTTCATGAGCCCAAGTGATTTGGCTAGTTGTACAGACTTAAGTGCTTACGACGGGCAAGAAGTAAGAACAATAGGTGTGGTAATGCACGACGGTGGACTTACGGAGCTTTCTTCCTCATCGGTAACCGGTGGCTACAGACCAGGTGTACATTTATTAGATACAGGTGTGCAAGGTGCAATGGGGAATTTCGCAGGAGTTCAAATTCACGGCGTATACGCCGCACAGTCTAGCCAGCCAGTAACGGCTCTAGATAATCTAGTAGCAGGTATGATAGTAGAAGTCGTTGGTACAGTAGGGAATTATAGTGGAGAAACTCAAGTTTTCCCAAAGGATAATTCTTCTGTAACGGTACTAGGGACTACTTCTGTACCACAAGCAGATACAATTAGTCTTGGATTATTAAACGACAACTCTAGGAGTAACATATATGCAACTGGTGAAGAATGGGAAGGTTCTTTAGTAACCATTGAAAATCTAACAGTAGTTGGGGTGAGTATATTTAGTGGAAATAGAGTGAGTTTTGATGTGTCAGATGAAAACGGAAACTTAATGAATGTATCGGATAGATTTTTAGTTCAGAAACAATCTAGTTGGACTACGGTAAACGACGCTTCTCCTGAGACGAATGGAAGTTTTATTCCTCCAATAGTGGGCACAAAGTTTGCCTCACTTTCAGGTATAATTTTACATTCTCAGAATGGATGTTCTGGCGGCACAGGTAGAGGCTATGAGTTAAATCCTTTTGATACTAGTCATTACAAGGTAGGAGATACTCCTCCAAGTATTACGGAAGTAAGTAGATATCCACTTGTTCCTTCAGCTTTAGATGAAGTTACTATTTCAGCCAAAATCATAGATTTCAATGGTACAGTATCTAGCCAAAGCTTATATTACTCGACTAATTTGACACAAGACAACGATCAGTTTACAGCAGTAGCGATGACTTTGAACTCGGGTTCTACAGATGAATACGAAGCAACTATTCCAGCATTTGCTGATGGAATGGAAGTGCGTTACTACATCAAGGCTGCAGACAATGATGCGAATGAAAGCTATGAGCCGTTTACCTCTTCTAATACTACAGGAGCTACATCTTTTTATACTGTAAGAGATGCTGGCTTAACTATTGTAGACTTACAAAAAGTGCTTAATCCTACTGCTGATGCTAGTCCATATAAAGATCAAGTAGTAACAGTAAAAGGGTATATAACCGCAAGTGCCAAGTCTTATGATCTAGAAGATATCTATATGCAAGATAAAGATGCTACGGAGTGGGCTGGGATAAAGCTTACTGGGAATGCGGACCTTCTAAATTTATACAGAACGCAAGAAGTTGAAGTAGTAGGTACTGTAGAAGAATCATTTGGATTTACACAGTTAGTAGTTAGTTCTGTTTCTAAAACAGGCAAAACTGCTGAGATAGTACCTGTAGAAGTAGAAGTAAGTGATAGTGCGGGACGAGTAAATGGGGGACTTGAAAAATATGAAGGTATGCTAGTGAAAATGGTAAATACAGGTGGAAAGGTTAAGATTTCTAACCCACGTCTCAACCCATTTGGTGAGTGGACTATAGCAAATGATACAGGAGCTTCTTTTGCAAGCAGTACTAAGGTCCAGTCTGGCGTGAAAAACAGTAACAATAATTCTTCTTTATGGGTATCTTTAGTTTCTGATAGTATCTTCGAAAATACAGAAGGAATAATGGAAGTACCCTTAGTAGAAGTAACTAAGGAGATGGATATGGATGCTATAATTGGTGTTCTATATTACGGTTTTAGTCAGTATGCCCTTAAGCCAAGAAATAATGATGATATTATCGGCTTTAGCGTAGCTTTAGATCCTACAGATTATCCTGAGATAGTTTCAGTTCAGAGATTTTCTGAGCTGGGTATGAGCTTCTATCCAAATCCTGCTTCTAACGTTTTATACTTCAATTTAGAAAATGCAGAGTCTGGTACATTAGTAGTAAGAAGTTTAGACGGAAGAGAGCTTTCTTCTACTCAAATAATGGCTTCTACTAGAGTGGATATATCTACACTTACTAGCGGAGTATATCTATTAGAATTTACAACTAATAAAGGCCAAATGGCATCTGCGAAGTTCATAAAACTTTAATGTCTCCTAGACCTTCAACATATTCAAACATTAGACTGAGCACCTTGGTGCTCAGTCTAATTGTATTGGTTTCTTCTTGTAAAAAAGGAGAACAATTGCCTAATATGGCTCCCAATACACAACTCTCGATAGAGAAGATAAATCTAACAGGAGAAAATAGACTCAATAGTACTGTCAACCTTTCTTGGTTTGGTACAGATGTGGATGGCTATATAGTTGGTTATGAGTTTAAAATAAATGAAGGGGAATGGCTGCCAACTAATCTGCAAGACAGCACATTCTTATTTAATATAGATCCGGATCAGGACTCTACTGATATAGATTTTTATGTGCGAGCTATAGATAATGAAGGCGTAGTAGATGCTACACCTGCTTACCTAAGAGTGCCACTAAAAAATAGTCCACCTATAGTAACGTTTGATGAGGCTTCGTTACCTGCAGATACTACTAATCTTGTTTTTACCTTTAGATATAATGCCTCGGACCCTGATGGTAATTCAACTTTAAAAGAAATTTTTCTAAAAGCCAATACTGGCGATTGGAAGGCAATAGACCTAAATCAAAAGCTGATAAGCCTAGTGCCAACAGACCCTAAGTCTACAGGAGTAGGTACTGCAAATGTGTATTATGGTTTAGAGACCACACCAGCATTTACCATAGATGGTTATAATAATGGGGGGGGCAATATCATTCAGCTAAAAGCTTTAGATATAGCCAATTCTGAAAGTGCAATAGATAGTACGCCAAGTACTTATGTGAAACCACAAACAAGTGACTTGCTAGTAGTAAGTGGTCATAATCAGACAGCATCTGATGAATATACGGCTTTAGTCACTGCTAATTATGGTGGTGCAGATGTAGTAGAATATCTAAAAGACGGAGGTAAATATCATCCGAAGTTTTGGGATCCTACGTTTAAACTTCTTGCTTCTGAATACGACAAAATATTCATACATACAGAAGAGGGTACTACAAGTAATCCACTCACGGGCTTAGATGCTAAGCTCCTAGATTTCGCAGCTCCTATCATACAGTATTTAATAGACTCTGATAAAAAGATACTAATCTCTACCGCTTTTTCTAATAACGCTGATTTATCTATAATTGGAGGTATTCTTTCCATAGATAGTTTTAGTACTAGCAGAGGACAAGCATTTTTTACCAATGATAGTTTGGCGGTAAGTGCGGATGTAGATTATGCAAACTTGCAACCGACAAATTTCCTGCTGGCTGCAGATCCGTTTTATCCAGCTTTAGAAGCCGAAGTGCTTTACCAAGCTCGGTTAACACCGAGTGGTGTATGGCAAGGCCCAAGAACCATTGCCATACGTAGACGCAATAGTGCGTCTAATGTGAACCTAGTACTCTTCACAGTGGAGCTACATAAATTAAATAAAATCAAGGCTAACCAAAACGCTGTAATCTCAAAAATACTCAATGAAGCATTTAATTGGTAGTATACTAGCTCTAGTTATAAGCATATCTTGCTTTGCACAAACAGGTACCCTTAGAGGAACTCTAGTAGATGAAGAATCTGGAGAAAACTTGATAGGTGCATATGTGCGAATAGTAGGAACTTATGGAGCTGCTATATCTGAGATAGATGGTAGTTTTAAGATAGAAAATATAAAGCCAGGTACTTACTCTGTAAATATCTCTTTTATGGGATATCAGCAGAAGGTATATAATGATATCGACATAGTGTCTGGGATGGCCAAGGTGCTTAATGTGAAGATGACATCACGTACTAATACTTTCGAAACTGTAAAAATAGTAGGGAAAAAGAAGATAGTAGATCTAGATGATGCCAAGAGTACTATTACCCTAAACAAGAAAGATATCTCAGATATGAATGTACGAGATGTACAAGAGGTAGTTGCTATACAAGCGGGTGTCTCTAAGTCTCCAGACGGTATTCAAATACGTGGAGCACGTGTATACGAAACCTCTTTCAACATAGATAATATTAGTGCTCAAGATCCGCTGGCTGGTACGGGATTTGGAGTGCAAGTGGCCAGTGGTAGTATAGGCGAGCTAGAACTAATAACGGGAGGAGCAGGTGCCGAGCACGATGGTGGCACGGCAGGTGTTATTAGCACTACCATAAAAGAAGGGTCAGATCAATTTGAAATAGCAGGAAGTTGGCAAAGAGATAATTTTGGTGGCAATCCTAGTTTCGGTTGGAAAACGGATATAGGCGAGCTCTCGTTTGGAGGTAAAATCAAGATTAAAAAGAGAAAATTTTATTACTTCAATAACGTAACTCTAAATATTACAGATGACTATTTTGGAGCTACTGCTAAGCAGCTTCACAGTTCTCTGCTTTCTAATGATGATAGCATGTGGGCACCTCGTCAGACTAATCAGTTTACACATACATTTAAGCTATCTCACGAGCTCAACCAAAAGACAAAAATTACCGTAACCAATCAGCATAGTTTAAGTATTAATCAAAATACAAGAACATTACAGATTGTTGGTTTTGATGCCATATTAGCTCCTGGTTTTCAGTTTGATAGAAGCTTGAATCTAGATAATGCTACTACCTACACACATCACTCTAACCTTACGGCTATCAACGTAAAAAGAACGATCAATGATAAGCTAATAGGGAATCTATCCTTGGGTAGATTATTTACTAATCTAAGAGCAGATGCGAATGGAAGGCCATTTCGATCTGGGACCGTAGATCAAGTATATGATGAAGAGAGTATAGTAACAGATCCGGTACAGATTTTCAATCCAAATGGTTTTGTACAGTTTGTACTACCTGGTCCAGGTCTTATAAATAATGGTGGAATTAGCTCTACGTGGCACGATCACTATGCTCGTGAGTTTACTATCAAAACGAGTTTCAAATATTATCCAAATGATAAAACGCATCAGATGAATTTTGGGTGGGAACAGAAGTTAAATAGATACCAATGGATAGACGTTACTCGCCCGTGGGTAGGGGCCCCTATTCAGATAAATGACAGTGTATCTACACCTAGTATAAGTATAGGATCTAGTAATGATATATGGAGTGTAAAACCAAATAATGGAGGAATCTTCTTTAGCGATAAGATTAATTACAAAGGCATCATAGCAAATCTTGGATTACGATTTAACTATTGGGCTCCAGGTAAATTTGCAGATGACGCGGTTAACAATCCAAATGCACCAGTTATTGACCAAATACGAGAAGACTATATAGACAATACCGTAAAATTCCTAGGGATGAGATATAAGGCCAGATTATTGCCAAAGATCAATGTTTCGTTTCCCGTAACTAGTAATAATGTATTATACTTTAACTACAGTCACAGTATGCGTCTGCCGCATCCACGTTTTGTATACGCAGGTTTAGACCCTGAGTTTCAAGATAGAAGTTTCCTGTCTTTCTTAGGAAATCCGGATCTGAATCCTGAGGTGAATGTAAGTTATGAGGTAGGTTACAAGTCTCAAATAGGTAAGAACCTAGGCTTGACACTGGCTGCGTATAATAACAATAGGTTTGATTATATAGTAAGCCGAAGGGTGATAGTACAAGATCAAACGGGGAGACCTGTGAGTAAGACGATGTACATTAACCAAGATTATGCAAAGGTGCAAGGAGCAGAGGTAAACGTGATATGGCGTGCGACCAGCTACCTACGTACATTTAGTAATGTAGCATATCAACTAGCAAAAGGAAAAAGTAATAGTGCCAGAGAAAGTAGTTTGCAGATAGAGCAAAATGGTGAAGTGCCACTAAGTACGGAGCAGTATCTTGCTTGGGACAGACCTTGGAATATCAATCTAGGTATAGTTTTGGCTCCTGATACGACTTTGAGATTTTATAAAAATTGGATGAAGGGAATGCAAGTTTACTTTAGCTCTTCGTTTCAAAGTGGTTTTAGATACACTCCGCAGGTACTAGAAGGAGAGAATGATCTCGGTAGACCACAGTATCGTTCTGATCTTACTCAGTACTTAGAAGAGAGAGCAACACCTTGGATTAATTCTGATATAAAACTTACTAAAACCTTCGCGTCTAATAAAGGAAAAGGAATAACGCTAAGTGTAGAGGCTAGAAACTTATTTAACAATAAGAATGCTCAGATTATAAACTCTGTAACAGGGAGAGCTTGGGAGCCTGGGGATGATTTACCCAATGACCAAAGAGATGATAGATACTTAGGCCCGGAGGAAAATGGAACTCCACCTAATAATCCAGCTCGTTATCAAGCTCCTAGGCAATTACTATTCGGTTTAAGCTTTAGATTATAATGCCGATACCAATTCTAGTCCTGCTCGTTATGAGGTACATTAGAAAGAGAAGGAAATGCAGGGCTGATTAGGGTTTTGGTTTCTTCATGCTAAACTCAAAAACTCTTCGGAGTACTTTTATAAAACGTTCGCTAGCTTGAACTACGACGTCAGATGTTATTTTCTTCACTGTCTGCTTTTGCCCATTTCCATTCTTCTTTACAGTCAAAACAGTGATAGGTAGTGCTGTATACAGGCAAGAAACTGCCTATAATAAAATAGCTCAAAACAGTGAGCCAATTTGCTTTCTTATTGATTGCAAAGTTTTTGGATTGACAGTGAGGACAAATATTTCTATGTTTCCTTTCCGTTTTGTAGTGCTTTACTTTGCTGACCAAGTCTCCACCGTTTTCGGCAAGGTATCCTCCTGCTTTTAAGAGATCAGTAGCTTCTTTAATCTGAGATTCGTGAACAAAAATTTTGACACCACCTATGGCATTAGAGTAAAAGTGGTTTTCTTGAATGGTCAAAACATCTTGTAGAAATACTATAATGTCGTTACTCTCTAGGTATCCCTGCACTATATGTGCTTCGTGTACATATTCAAAGGAAATAAGCAGCGTAAAATTATTCATCTTTACTCATTAATACACGCAATATACGCCTGCCAAAGAATTGAATAGACTATGACTAACAGTTCTAATTCTAGTATTTTGAGAATACACTAGAAGCAAGAAGAATGTATAAAGCTGTATACTTTGACATTTTTTTGGCAGTCAGTATTTTATTCCTCGTACTCACTTAGTACTAGCCAGCGGTCACTCTTTGTAGTGATTTCTTGGAGTACTTTTCCAAGGCGCTCGCTAGCTTTGGCTACGACGTCAAAGTCGGTCGCATTGGCAACTAACTCAGCTTCTAATGTGTCTTTTTCTGTTTCCAAGTCTTCTAGTTCCTTTTCTAAAGTATCAAACTCGTACTTCTCTTTAAAACTCAATTTGTTTTTAGGAGCTTCTGATTTAGGTTTTTCTGCTAGAGCTAGTGCTTCTTGTTTGGCTGCTTTTTTCTGTTTTTTAGCAAAGTTTTCTTGATCTACTCTATATTCTGTGTAGCTGCCGTTGAAGTCCCTAATCTTGCCTTGTCCTTCGAATACAAATATGTGCTCTACTATACGGTCTAGGAAATATCTATCGTGACTTACTAGCAGTATACATCCGCCAAAATCTGCTAAAAATGATTCTAGCTTATTCAGCGTAAGAATATCCAAATCGTTGGTAGGCTCATCTAGTATCAGAAAGTTGGGATTCTGCATTAGAACTGTAAGTAGGTATAATCTTCGTTTTTCTCCACCACTTAGCTTATCTACGAGCTGGTTTTGCATTTTAGGTGGAAAGAGAAAGAGGTTGAGCATTTGACTCGCTGTTACCTTAGCTCCGTCTGCTAGAGTTATCACTTCTGCCACATCTTTTAGCACGTCGATTACACGCTTTTGTGGTTTCAGGTTTTTCATCCCTTCTTGACTATAGTAGCCAAAAACAATAGTTTCTCCACGATTAATTTTGCCACTGTCTGGTTGTTCCAGATCCATAATCATATTCAGAAATGTAGATTTGCCACATCCATTTTTGCCGACTATCCCTATCCGTTCTCCTTTTTTAAATGTGTAGTCAAATCCTTTTAGAATTACGGTGTCGTCATACGCTTTATAGAGCTTTTTAAGTTCCAGTATTTTACTGCCTATACGAGACATTTTTACAGATAACTCTAAGTCTTGTGTCTTCTTGCCACTTTTAGCCTTAGCTTCTATGTCATAGAAAGAGGATATACGCGACTTGCTTTTAGTAGTGCGAGCTTTTGGGCTTCGTCTCATCCAATCTAGCTCTGTTTTCATTAGCTGTTGGGCTTTGCCTATCTCAGCTGTTTGTGCAGCTTCCATCTCGGCTTTCTTTTCTAAGAAATACGCGTAGTTCCCACTGTAATTTTGCAATCTACCATCTGTCATTTCTATTATTTGGTTGCAAACAGAGTCTAGAAAATATCTATCGTGACTTACCATCAGTATACTCATGTTAGAGTTGCTCAGGTAGTTCTCCAGCCACTCTATCATGTCTAGGTCTAGGTGATTGGTAGGCTCATCGAGCATGAGCAAATCTGGATTTTGAAGAATGGCCAAACTGATAGCTAGACGTTTCTTTTGTCCTCCGCTTAGTAAGCTAATCTGCTGATCGTAATCGGTAATCGTGAAACGGGTAAGTAGTTCCTTCAGCTTTCGCTCAAAATCCCACGCATCAGCTTCGTCCATAGCTGCAGACGCATTTTCAAAGGCTCGCTGGGTATCTGTGTTGTAATCGGCAGTTTGTGCTTCTAGAGATGCCTCATATGCACGTATGGTCGCCATTATATGTGTGCTGCTATTGTCTATTAACTCTTGTATCGTCCCTTCGTCAAATACGGGTTCCTGGGGTAGATAGGCAGACCGTATCCCTTTACGTAAGCGTACTATACCGTTATCTGGCTCGTCTACTTGTGCTAGTATTTTGAGAAGAGAACTTTTGCCAGTTCCATTATTAGCGACTAGTGCTATTTTATCTCCTTTGTTTATGCTTAGGTCTAAGTTTTGAAAGAGTATTCTCTCCCCTAGATCTTTGCTTAGATTTTCGCCGTTTAGGTAGTTCATTAAAGGCGGTAAAGGTAGCTGAATAAAAAAATGCTCACAACTTAAGGTTGAGAGCATTTTTCGAATGGTCTTAGGGTTATTTTTATCGCTTACTACTAAAAGGATTTTTAAGACCTTTGGTACTGGTGATATCTACTTTTACAGAACCTACGTAGATGTTTGCTTGTATTCTTACAGGTATTTTGTTAGCATCTGCACTCACCCATATGGTCATATCATCTTCGTCTTTGAATACTCGGTCTACTACCAATTGTGGTCTTAGTTTGTAGCATTCTATCTTACCTAGGTCCGTCTTTATAGTTTCTTTTCCTATGTACTTAAACTTAAGGTCGTAGATCTCTTGGTCTAGATAAATGTTAACAGGAAAACTTTGTCCTGTGGCTGCATTTTGAAAATCAATAGTACGTGCATAGAAGATAGAGCTAACTATATCTTGGAGGTACGCAGGCATATCCATATCCTTTTTCTTGCCTTTTAGCTTTTTCTTATCGTGGTCATAATATACCAAGTCTTCGTCTCTGTAGTTATCTTCCTCTACCTTTTTCCAATATTTTAATGGAGCAACACTCTGGCTGTCTATATAGCTTATAAAATGATCTCGCACTCTAAATGCCCAGTCGAAAGAACGAAATGTTTTACCATATGCACTCACTTGGTAGGTAGATCTTCCATTCACTTTTACAGGCTTCTCTGCTACGTTTACATCTACACTAGCAGCATTTATCCAGCCATAGTGTACTCTGTATTTTAGCTGCTCACCATATGTGAAAGCTTCATTACTCTGCTTACGCAAATCGTCGTACTGATCTGTTTCATTAGTGTATGCACTTCCTACTAATAGAATAAATGCAAGTGTTATCAATTTTATGGTATTCATATCTCTTCGCTTTGTCTATACTAGTCCCATTTTTGTGCCAAATGGTATTCTGCTATGATAAACCATTACAAAGTTGCTTATTTGCAGCTAATTGCAATGATTAATTAATGTTTTTAAGACAAATATTCCTGTTATGTTGCTTTACTTTTCTGTTTAATATTGTATACAGTCAGTATGAGAATTCATTTTTCGACCACGATAAATATGAGAAAAATCTAGACTCTAGTCACCTAAAATTTCATTTTGATAATCTCAGTTATTTCAGAAATGCAGAATATCTCTCTAGAGTAGACAAAGGGTCTACATACATCGGTTTTCAGGCTATGCCGTATGTTCAGTATTCTTTTAATGAGAAAGCTCAGATTTATGGAGGTTTTAATCTGAGGTACGATTTTGGTAATCCAGCCGTTCAAAGTATTGAGCCTTATTTTAAGTTTACGTATGATGATGTACTACACCATAATATTGTTTTTGGTAGCCTTAATGGCACGCTACAGCATAAATTGATAGAGCCTCTTTATGATTATGAAAAAGCAATAACAGACAGATTTGAGCAAGGACTACAGATAAGTAAACCAGGCAAATATCTTACTTATGATGCGTGGATAGATTGGCACGATATGATCTACTACGACGATCCCAAGAATGAGCAATTTGTAGCAGGATACAATGTTTACCTTAATCCTATCAATACTGAAAAGAATAAACTAAGCCTCAATGCTCAAGGGATAACCGTGCACAGTGCTGGGGAGATAGACTTAAACAGTTCACCTAATTCGGTAGAGTATAATTTTGCTTATGGACTGGAGTACACTCACTTCTTTAGTGAGCATACTAACTTATTTATGAGCGGACATGCTGCATTCTATGAAGATAGGAGTGATCAAAAGGTAAATGGGATTATAGACGGTGTAGGTCAATTAGCTGTGCTAAGACTTACACATAAGGAGTATCAGTTTGTACTAAATTACTGGGATAGTCATCAGTATATGGGGCCTTGGGGTGAGCAGCTGTATCACTCTACTGGCAATAAGAGTTTGCCTATAATGTATGACTATCGAAAAATGGTAGGAGCACGAGTGGGCTATGAAGTTACTATTGGCAAAAATCTTGTGTTTTTGAACAGGCTAGGATTGAACTATAATGTACATCCCAACAAGCTAGATGTGACCATGGAGAACTACCTGCGTTGGCATTTCTCAACCAAGAAAAGAAAAGTGAATTTAGACTAACTCAGTATTTTTAAAGCCAATCCAATACAGAACATAACTACTGCGATAGTGGCAATCTGTTGACCATGCTTTCTATCATTTTCAGAATATTTATATGCTCTATTACCATCGGGTAATTCTGCTTGTTTAGATTTAAGAGTATAACCAATTACTACGCCTATTATACTGCCAAAAATAGCAAGTACATAACCAAAAAAGATAAGGCCAGATTGATGTTTTTTTGGGAAAGTTTGATTGTTAGAAGTCACTTAATATCCAAATATACTATAAAGGGTAGAAATATAAATGGACGAAGTGTGCTTGTTTGCTAATCCACATATATCGAAAACTCATCTTGATCCACTAATTCACCAAAACGTTGGGCATCAATTCCATTTGCTTTTAAAAGATTTTCTACCTCCGCGGTAGAGTCCGGTTCTACTGCTATTAGTAGACCTCCACTCGTTTGTGGGTCGCATAGGATATCGCGGTAAGATTCGTTCGCTAGTCTTACTTTTTCACCATAACTGTCCCAGTTTCTTGTAGTTCCGCCGGGCACACACTTCTGCTCTAGATAATATTCGACTTCATCAAAAATAGGAACTTTGCTATAGTTAAGTTTTGCAGATAATTGGCTGCCCTCGCAGATCTCTGTCAAGTGACCGAGTAGTCCAAATCCTGTAACATCAGTCATAGCAGTTATACCTTTTACGCCCGCTAGTTGTTGACCTATTTTGTTTAGCTTAGCCATAGAATCAGGAGCTATATGCTCATGTTCTGCTAGCAGCTTGCCTTGTTTTTGAGCAGTGGTGAATATGCCTACTCCTATTGGTTTGGTAAGATAGAGTATACATCCTTTGGTGGCGGTGTTGTTTTGTTTGAGTTTGGCTATTTCTACGCGGCCAGTTACTGCCAAGCCGAAGATAGGCTCAGGACTATCTATACTGTGTCCACCTGCTAGCGTAATGCCTGCTTCTGCACAAGACGCACGACCGCCTTCTAGCACTTGCTGTGCCACTTCTGGCGGCAGCTTATCTATAGGCCATCCTAATATGGCTATAGCTAGCAAAGGTGTTCCTCCCATTGCATATATATCACTTATGGCATTGGTAGCAGCTATTTTTCCGAAGGTAAACGGATTATCTACTATCGGCATAAAGAAGTCGGTAGTACTAATCACTGCAGATCCATCGCCCAAATCATAAACCGCTGCGTCATCTCTGCTATCATTGCCCACTAGTAGGTTTTTGTCCGTACTAGCTGGCATACTTGTTTTTAGCATCTTACCTAGCACCTTTGGCGATATTTTGCATCCACATCCTGCACCGTGGCTATATTGTGTTAGTTTTATTTCCTTCATAAGTTCAGCTTTTCGAGTGCCAGAGCATTCTCGTAGTGATTTGTATTATTCCGTGATATAGTGGTTACCGTACGAGCAGCTTCTCTGTTTTTTCCTTTTTTATAAAGCTTGTCATAGTAAACAAGTGACAGTAGAGCCACTTCGTAATATTTTTTTTCTGAAAGTAATTCCAAAGCCAAATTCACTTTTTCAAGACCAAGTCTTTTAGATAGTTTTAGTATGGAATCAGCTAATAGATGATCGCCTACTTTAGTATATTCTTGGACCAAGTGCGTAGCTCGCTCTTCTGCTGGTATGTCTATGAATATAAGAGCACTAGATCTCATTTGTGTATGAATCTGTTGCGGTACATTTACAGTGCCTATGCTATAACTCTCGTCCTCTATCCAGATAGGTTGGGTTCTATCTAGTTTACTTATTTCTCTAAATAGGTTGTTATCAAACTGCTCCGATGTAGGTTGGGCGTCTTGGCCTATACCACCAAAAGCAGAACCCTTGTGATGGGCAAGACCTTCTAAATCGAGAATCTGATGTCCTAGCTTCTCTAATTCACTAAGGATATATGTTTTTCCGCTGCCAGTAAATCCCCCTAGTAGTTTGATTTTGATTGTAACTTCTAGTTGATCTAGCACATAGTTTCTGTACGCTTTGTATCCTCCAGTAATCACACTCAGCTCCGAAAAGCCATTGTCTGATAGATGCTTAGCAAAAGACTGACTTCTCATTCCCCCTCGCCAGCAGTGAATTATGGCGGAGCCTTTTGGGGCTGCTTTTTTCGAATTATGTATAAAATCAAGCAGCTTAGGATTTACAAGTATAGTCCCCTGTTCTATAGCTGCCTCTTTAGATACTTGCTTGTACGTGGTCCCTACTTCAGCTCGCTCCTCGTCCGAAAATAGAGGAATATTGATAGCATTTGGTATGTGGCCTTGTTGGTACTCTTTTGGCGAACGGACATCAATTATGGGCATAGTGCTGCATAGTGCTTCCGATATATTGATGTTATTAACCATGTTTTAATTATACTAACCCGTAAGTCATATTTAGGTTCAAGGTTAAGTAATGTTTATCTATTCTATTATAAAGTAGAAATATGCATTGTAACAAGAAGTTATACTGCGATGCTCTTAGAAAGGTTACCTATTGGGGCAATCACAATTTTTTGAGGGGCCTTTATGACGATATCTTTTTTTAGACTTGCAGCTATCGAAAATGAGTATGAGACTGAGGCCGAGAAGTATTATAGCAAATGTTTTTTTCATGCTTGAGTACGAAAGTAAAACGTAACTACCGATGAGTTAGTACATTTGCCCATATTTTATGAAAGAAACCATTTATACTATGCTGAAAGGAGCTGCTATGGGAGTAGCAGAAGTTATTCCTGGAGTCTCAGGAGGGACACTTGCTTTTATCACGGGTATCTACGAGAGACTACTAAATGCGATTAGTAATATCAATCTTGGCTTACTTAAAACGTGGAAAGAAGAAGGTTTTAAAAGTGTGTGGCAAAAGATAGATGGCTTGTTTCTCACTAAGCTGTTGGCTGGTATGGCGATTGGTTTCTTAGTGGGGCTTAAGGTTATTGTAAAACTGCTAGAGAGTCATCCTATTCTTATATGGAGTTTCTTCTTTGGGTTAATTCTAGCGTCTATCCCTATGATAGGACGAGAAGTAAAAAAATGGGGAGGTCTTGAAATAGTGCTTCTGATACTTGGGTCCGTATTGGTATATTGGATTACCATAGCTGCACCTTCTCAAGGGAGCGAACATTTGGCTATGGTGTTTTTCGCAGGAGTATTAGGGGTTTCTGCTCTTATGCTACCGGGGTTGTCTGGTAGTTTTGTGCTGCTTTTATTGGGTATGTATACTATTATAATGCCTGCAATAGAAGAATTTACGCATCATCCTTTTGGTCCGGAGACCACTATTATAGTTGTTTTTGCTTTGGGTATGCTTGTCGGTTTACTCAGTTTTGCAAAGGTCCTTACTTTTACTTTTAGAAAATATCCTAACCCAACTATGGCATTGCTTACGGGTTTTTTAATAGGCTCACTTAATAAGGTTTGGCCTTGGCAAAATGTTCTAGAAACACGGGTAAATAGTAAAGGTAATGAGGTTGTGCTTTTTTCCGAAAGCATATTGCCTTCTAAATTTTCAGAGTTGCCAGTTGATAATTTTCTGTATGGTAACGTTCCGCAAGTTTTGCCGGCTATTACTATTATGTTAGCTGGGATAGCCATTATTTATTTAATGAATAAGTATAGTGTAAAAGAAGAATGAAGAAATTCGGAGTAATTGGATTTCCCATAAAACACTCTTTTTCTCCTGGTTACTTTGCTCAGAAATTTGCAGACTTGGAGCTTGATGATTGCGAGTATCAAGCGTATGAAATTGAAGATTTAAAGAAGCTGAAGGCTTTAGTAAAGAAGGAAAAATTAAGTGGTTTTAATGTTACCATACCTCATAAACAAAGCATTATTCCTATGCTGAAAAGTTTAAGCAATGCCGCCAAAGCCATAGGAGCAGTAAATACTGTATCGGTAACTGCCGAAGGTTGGTTTGGAGATAACACAGATTTTATGGGTTTCAGAAAAAGCCTCTCTAAGCTTATAGGGAACAAAAGGCATACTGCTTTAATATTTGGAACTGGAGGTAGCTGTAAGGCAGTAAAGTATGCCTTACAGCAATTAGGAATTCAGTATTCTATGGTATCACGAGGACCTATGGCAGAGTACTCTTACACAGATTTGACTGAGAAGGAAATCGCAGAGCATTCTATACTTATTAATACCACTCCTCTTGGATCCCCTGCTATGGAAGATGAATGTGTGTCTATACCTTATAATGCTATTAGTGCTAAACATATTTGCTACGACCTGATTTATAAGCCAGAAGAATCTCTTTTCTTAAAAAAGGCAAAGGAAAAAGGGGCTACTATAAAAAACGGATTGGAAATGCTGCAAATACAAGCAGATGAGTCTGGGAAAATTTGGAATTCGTAATTTTTATCTAACTTGCAATCATCTTTATGAAAAATACACTTTTACTCTTAGCTTTAGGAGCAATTTTACTTATAAATGAAAGTTGCCAGAAGCCACCTGTGCCTATAATTATCCAAGCAGGTAATACAACCGATACCACTGGAGGCGGAGGCCAAGAAGTAGAGGTCAGTCCTTATGTAGGTAGCTGGAGTTATGATAAGATAGAGCTAACCAATGGGGTATTAGAAATAATGGGTAATGAGATAGGTACTTTTGAAGGTGCTGGATCTGACATAACGGGTGAAGTGTTGATTACTGAAAACCCTAATAAGTATACGACAATACTTTCTTTCACTGCGGATATTTCAGTGTTTGGTCAAGCTCAAAGTCTGCCTGTGGATAAACAAACATCGGGAGGGACCTGGACTGAAAGTAATGGTGAAATAACGCTTGTAGATGATAGTGGTAAAAATATAGCTGTGGTGAGTAGTACTTCTTCCATGATAGTATTTACTGGTGAATTTACAGAGACTATAGACGCACAGTTTGGTAGCATAGATGCTACCTCAGATGTTGTGTTTACAATTGCAAAATAGTTTTAGATCTTTTTAGTCTATCCAAGCTCCGCCACTTACAAATTTGCGTTGGTAGTATCCTTGCCTTAAGTTACTAATCATTACTCCTTTACTAGAACTTGCATGGGCAAAATAGCCATCCCAGAGGTATACCCCAACATGAGTTATCTTAGTGCCGCCACTAGTAGCAAAGAATACTAAATCTCCTTCATAGAGTGCGTACTTTCTAATAGGCATAGAGTTAGCATAGATATCTCGTGATACACGAGGAATTTCTTTTTTATAAATCTCTTTATACACGTTACTCGTAAAGCCAGAACAATCAGTTCCTTTTTTACTGCTTCCGCCATAGCAATATGGAGTGCCCCGCCAATCCAGCGTAAATACCAATAAGTTGAAGTTTGCTGTTTCATTCTCAGGCAGACCTAGCTCGTTACAGATGTTTACTAGTTCTTCAATTTTTTGTGAATCTACAGTGGTAGATATAGTGCTACTATCCTCTTGTGCTAAGGAGCTCCAAGCGATAGATAAGAAAGATATGAGTACCAATACACGCATTATGTTATCTCATACTTAACATACAGTATTATTGATTTAGTATAATGCTTGGTACAAAGGAAGAATGTTCTTCAGTTGATATTTCAACGAATGTTTTTTAGCTTGTGCTTTAAACTGGGCAAGGTTTTCATCTTTTAAGATGGTAAGTGCGTCTGCTGCCATCTTATCTACATCCCCTATATTACTTGTGTACCCAGTAAGTCCATCTATATTTACCTCAGGCAAACCCCCTGTATTGGTACTTATGACGGGTACTTCGCATGCCATTGCTTCTAGAGCTGCTAGTCCAAAACTCTCTGTTTCTGATGGAATAAGGAATAGGTCTGCAATACTCAAAATCTCCTCTACGGCTTCTTGCTTTCCTAAGAAAATAACATCTTTACATATATCACAGTTTCTGCATTCTGCTTCTATAGATGCACGCTCAGGACCATCTCCTATTAGTAAAAGTTTAGCAGGTATTTTAGCTGCTACTCTTCTATATATAGCTAATACATCGGGCACTCGTTTTACTTTTCTGAAATTTGAAGTATGCACTAAAATCCTTTCGCTATTGGGAGCAATACCTTTTTTGAAATGGTCTTTGGGCTGCTTATTGAATCTTTGAAAATCTATAAAATTAGGTACAACATGTATTTCGCCGGTGTAGTTGAAGAAAGAGTAAGTATCTTTTTTTAAGCTTTCGGACACGGCGGTTACTACATCACTCTCTTGGAGTGAGTAGGTTACTACAGGTTCATAGGATTTATCCTTGCCTACTAGAGTTATATCTGTACCGTGCAGCGTAGTGACTATCTTTATTTTTATTCCCTCACGGGCGAGTATGTGCTTGGCAGTAGCCGCCGCAGCGGCATGTGGTATGGCGTAGTGTACGTGAAGTACTTCTATCTTATGTACTTTTACTATATCTACTATTTTACTAGTAAGTGCTATTTCATATGGAGCGTACTTAAACAGCGGGTAGTTATTAAAACTAACCTCGTGATAAAACAAATTTTCTGTAAATACATCTAGACGTACGGGTTGATCGTATGAGATGAAATGTATATTATGGTTTTGAGCAGCTAGTGCTTTTCCTAGCTCAGTCGCCACTACACCACTTCCACCAAATGTGGGATAACAAATTATGCCAATATTCATATATATATAATACAAAGATGAACGTATTGAGGTTTGAAAACTAACAAGATTGAATAAAAAAACTCCAAGAACATAGGCTCTAGGAGTTTATAGTTTGCTGGTAAATAAAGTGAAATGTCTTAATGCCTTCCGTATAAATGAATAGTTGCTTTTCGGCCTGCCTTATTTTTGGTATCGTACCACATATCGATAGATTGTATTATTCCTTTATCTCCTTTTAGATCGAGGACTTTTGTTCCTCTGCCTTGATTAAAGCTATGTCTTACATTCAATAACTGAGAGTTCCCATTACGATAGTTTACTTTCTTTTTATGCATGGATAAATTTCCAGATACATTCATTTTTAGTTTCGTAAATGTGCCGTTAGATGCGATTACCTTTATTCTATCACGATTTAGACCAAAGTCAACTGTTCTAGAGCCTAGATGAGACCAGTTCCCCGCAGATAATGCAAGACGTGAAGCAATAGAAATGGGAAGGGAAAGTGTTAGTTTACTAATATTTCTTGTATCTATTAGTCTCAGAGAAATACCATTGGTTGCATCTAATAAAAAAATGTACTCCTAAGCTACTGCTCAAGAGTACACGAAAATATAATAATAATTAACAAATTGGCTTTTCATAAAAAAGCTAATATTAGCTTTATTAATCTATCACCTCCTTAGTCAAAGCAGTATATAGCTATCATCCTAGCGTTGCACCTTGCATATTATTTATTAAAGTAGGTGTCCCAAAAATTTGCGGTTCCATCTCTTGAAAAGAATGCAATGCGAATTATGGATCCGCAATATCCTTATCAGAATAAGTTAGGACCTAGCCACTTTTTAGTGATGGCTAAATCTGTCCCTCTGCGTTTTGCATAATCTGCTACTTGGTCGTTGCTTATTTTGCCTACGGCAAAATACTTAGACTCAGGATGCGAGAAGTACAAACCTGATACTGAGGCTGTAGGATACATAGCAAAACTATCAGTTAGGCTTATTCCCGTATTTTTTTCGACATCTAGTAGTTGCCAAAGTGTAGCTTTCTCTGTATGGTCTGGGCTAGCAGGATATCCCGCTGCAGGACGAATACCTTGGTACTTCTCTAGTATTAAGTCTCGACTGCTTAAATTCTCATTTACAGCATATCCCCAAATGTCCTTTCGCATTTTTTGGTGCATACGCTCTGCCATAGCTTCTGCTAGCCTGTCGGCTAGTGCTTTTACCATTATAGAGTTATAGTCGTCATGATCTGCTTCAAAAGCAGCTATGAGAGGCTCTATCCCTATGCCCGCGGTTACTGCAAAGGTTCCTATATAATCTTGCTTACCTGAGGATTTGGGAGCTAAATAGTCGGCTAGTGATATGTTGGGGATGTTGGTTCCCATTTTTCGTTGTTGTCTTAAGAAACTAAAACGTGTTCCATTCTCTAGCACCACGTCTCCATTTACCTCATTAGCAGGGAATACCCCTAGCACTGCTTTGGCTTGTAGCTTCTCGTGCAAGATTATATCGTCTAGCATAGCATTTGCATCAGCAAATAGTTTTTTAGCTTCTTCGCCTACATATTCATCTTCGAAAATGTTAGGGTACTTACCTCGAAGCTCCCAAGTTTGAAAGAATGGAGTCCAATCTATGTATTCTTTTAAGTCTTTTAAAGCGATATCTTGATATACGTGAATTCCTTCTTGTAATGGGGTAGGAGGAGTATAGGCTTGCCAGTCCAATACCAGTTTATTTTCTAGAGCTTCGCTCCAAGGGAGTATTATCTTGTCTGCTTGTCTAGCCGCATGTTGTATTGCTAGCTCCTTGTACTCAGCCTTGGTATCCGACTCAAATTTAGCTCTTGAGTTTTCTCCTATTAATTTACCTGCCACAGGTACAGATCTAGACGCATCTAGCACATGTACTATAGGGCCGCTATAGTGTGGAGCTACTTTTACGGCAGTGTGTACTCTACTAGTAGTAGCACCACCTATCAGAAGTGGCATTTTCATGCCGCGACGTTCCATCTCTGCAGCTACATCTACCATTTCGTCTAAACTAGGGGTAATAAGACCACTGAGACCTATTACATCTACATTTTGTTTTATGGCTTCGTCTAGGATCACATTGGCAGGCACCATTACTCCTAAATCTATTATCTCGTAGTTGTTGCATGCTAATACTACACCTACTATGTTTTTTCCAATATCGTGTACGTCTCCTTTTACCGTAGCGAGTAAGATTTTGCCTTGGGTATTTCCTTCGGACTTATCGGCTTCTAAATAAGGCTGCAGGTAGGCTACAGATTTTTTCATTACTCGAGCACTTTTCACTACTTGGGGTAAGAACATCTTACCAGAACCAAATAAGTCTCCTACGACACTCATTCCTGCCATTAGTGGTCCTTCTATTACGTGCAGTGGTTTGGTGTAGTTTTGGCGAGACTCCTCGGTATCCTCCACTATGAAGTCTGTTATTCCTTTTATAAGGGAATGTTTAAGTCTCTCTTCTACCGATTGATCTCTCCAGCTTAGGTCTACGACTATTTGTTTACCGTCACCTTTCACAGTTTCGGCAAAGTCTACCAGACGTTCTGTGGAATCACTTCGTCGATTGAATAAAACATCTTCTACTCGAACCAAAAGTTCCTTTGGAATCTCTGCATAGACTTCTATCATACCTGCATTTACTATTCCCATGTCTAGTCCTGCTTGTATGGCGTGGTATAAGAAAGCAGAGTGCATAGCTTCCCGTACTATATTATTCCCTCTGAAACTAAAGGATATATTACTTACGCCACCACTTACTTTAGCGTAGGGTAGGTTTTCTTTTATCCATCGTGTAGCATTTATGAAATCTACGGCATAGTTATTATGTTCTTCTATACCTGTAGCTACAGTAAGTATATTGGGATCAAAGATGATATCAGATGCTGGAAAGTTTACTTTGTTTACGAGAATATCGTAACATCTCTGGCAAATAGCAATTCGTTTTTCATAGCTATCTGCTTGACCTTTTTCATCAAAAGCCATGACTACTGTAGCAGCACCATAGCGTTTTATCTTTTTAGCACGAGCTATAAAAGCTTCTTCTCCATCCTTTAGACTTATAGAGTTTACTATTCCTTTTCCTTGTATGGCTTTTAGCCCTGCTTCTATGATTTCCCACTTACTAGAGTCTATCATTACAGGTACTCGGCTTATGTCTGGCTCAGCAGCTATGAGATTTAGGAATTTTACCATGGCTGCCTTGCCATCGAGCATTCCTTCATCCATATTTACGTCTATTATCTGTGCACCATTTTCTACTTGCGAGCGAGCTACAGAAAGTGCTTCGTCATATTTATTATTCAGTATGAGTTTTGCAAAGGCTTTAGAACCTGTTATGTTAGTTCTCTCGCCTATATTAATGAAGTTAATATTGGGAGTTTGAACCATTGGTTCTAAACCGCTAAGTCGTAAATAGTTTTCTATTGTTTTTGGCATATATGCAAATTGCAAAGAGATGTTAGGTGCATAGAAACTTATCTGGTCCGTCAGCTGACGGATAGGATGTAGCACCTTGAGTATGAAATGTCTTTCAGGTTGCTAAGACTTCTATGGGCCTAATCCCTCAGTCTTTCTTTATAAGTCCAGCAAATATATTAATCCTGTTGCATAAAAAAACCCTTCTGTCAAGCGACAGAAGGGTTTTTAATAACCTGATTTCTATAGGTTACAGTTCTATTGGTTTCTGATTAATTCAATCTGACCCTCTACTGGACCAAGACCTTCATTCTCTTCACTAAATAGGAATTTATAGTTTACAATATAGAAGTAAGTACCTTCTGGGCAAGATATTCCTGTGTTGTTAACTTTTCCATTCCAAGTTGTATTTACATCAGTAGTTTCAAATACTCTCTCACCCCATCTGTTGAAAATCTTCATTTCGAATTCTTCTATCGACGTACCGTCTATAATAAATTCATCATTCTGTCCGTCACCGTTTGGTGTAAATACGTTGTAGAATGTGATTTTTCTAGAGAAAGTATTGGTAATCAATTGACAAGTGTCATCAGGACATTCAGCTTCTGAAGTACTGACAACATAGAGACATACTTCAAATGTTCCTACCTCATCATTCCAATTGAAACAAGGGTTAACTTCAAGTTTCTCTTCTAAAGTAGGTTCAAAGGTCCATCTGTATTTATCAGGATTAGCTCCTGTAGATGTGTTAGTGAAACAGAAGATTGGCTTAGCAGAAGAATCTATAGTAAAGTTAGCTTTAACATCGTCTACCGTGATTAGTATAGTATCTCTGTCCCAGCATCTTGGTATTATATCATACTCAGGTGCTACAACTACTTCGTATACGCCACCTTTAGACCAAGAGTAAGTAATACTATTGTCTGGTAAAGTTCTGCTGATACTGTCGTTAGGCTCTAAGTACCATTTCATTCTAGTATATCTAGGGTCCAAAGTATCTGCTGTAAATGTGATCACCTCATCTACACAAACAAATGTATCAGAAGCCAATATCTCTACTGGAGGGAGTGGATTCACTATTACAATAATCTTACGTTGGTTTGCTATGTCCGGATTAGTATCTGGGAATATTCTACTACATCTCTGAGATGTGCCAGGTATTAAATCCTCCTGCGTTAGGTATAGCTCATATGTTCCAGGAGTATAATAAGTATGACTATATTTATCTCCAATAGCAGACGGTGCAGTAAATGTACCATCTCCCCAATCCATTTGGAAAGTAGGTGTGTTAACATCACCTTTACCCGTATTGATAAGCAATACGCTGTCTCCTGCACAGATTATAGCAGAATCATTTAGATTCCAAACATTTAGATCAAACTCAAACTGTGGCTGAGGCCCTGGTATAAATAGAGTTTGCGTTATCTCTTCTATACAACCTAGCTCAGACCAGACTTTTAGCGTCACGTCAAAGGATCCGCCAGATGTGTAGTTGTGAGAAGGATTTTGTAATATACTCTTACGTGTACTATCACCGAAATCCCATTCCCATCGGATTATACTTTCGCAAGAAAGGTCTACACCATTGCTACAAGTATCCTTGTCTGCACATGGATCATCTACAAAACTAGTATCGAAGAAGTTTACGATAGACGCACAATTGACAATGGTATCATCTAATCTAAATCCAGGATGTAGTTTAGATACATATGCTGTGAGGAAAGTAGTGTCTCTACAGTCTACACTATCTTTAGATACTATCGTAATAGTATATGTTCCAGGATCTGTATATATATTGTTAGGTTCTATTGATCTGTAGTCGTCCCATACACCGTCTGTACTATCCCAATCCAAAGTATAGGTCTCTTTGTTGTTAGTATATCTATCGAAATCTTGCCAGAATGGGAAGACTTTAATAGGATATGTAAACGGATCTTCTTCGCCATATTGGTAATATCGTTGGTAGTAGTCTACGTCGAGCCTCAGACCCTGACAGATATTCTCATTTTTAAGAGAATAGTCATTCAAGAATCCTACGTTCAATAGGCGTGCAGATCTAGCTTCGCAACCTACTGTACTATTAAGGAAAAGAGAAGGTACCATTGGGCCGTTTCCAGCTCTATAAATAGTGTCTTTTATAGTTGGGTCACATTCATTTGGTGTTATTATTTCTGGATATCTGTAGGTATATTTCCATACCCCAGTTATAGTATCTAGTTGCCCGTTTCCAGAGGTATCTTGTAGTAAGGTATCATACCCTTGTAGAGATGAATCTCTAAAGTGAAGCACTTCTGCTACTTCTATGAAATCTACTACATCAGCTCTATTCGTATTAGGCATAGAGTCTACGCGAGATATAGAGTCTTGTGCAGGGTTCACTTGAGATTTAATAACCGCACCTGAACCATCTCGAGCGTAGGTAGTATCTTTAATAAACTGAGGGTTGTATAATGTACCTCTGTATCTCTTATTACCAGTCTGCCATACGGACGAGTCTATTTTTTGGTGCCAAGGTCTTACCCCGAAAGTAAAGAATTGACTAAGTCCAGTAGTGTCTAAACAACCAACTGTACCGTCTCCTAAGTAGTAAGGAACATCTTCTGGTGGTATGTCAGCATATCTTAAACCAAGTAATTGGTCAAATGCGTCAACAACTAGAGTATTAGCATTACGTGTATTGGCTATTATTTGCCAATCTTTAATAATTAGCGTAACAATAGTATCCAATATTTGGTTACCTGTAATATCACTCAATTCTCTTCTTACTACATAGTTATATAGCCAATCTTCCCCATTGTAGGTATAGTTTTCGTCATTTCTTCCGGCTACTGGGCCGGTGTACGGTTGGTAGTATTCAAACTCTTCTACGTATACTGCTAGGTTTGGTCCTCTACCGATACCTTGGTAACCCCAAGCCCATCTTAGTGTTTTTATACTATCTTGTAATTCTTGGTCCATTTTGAAGTACGCAGTACCTCCAGCACACATAAAATGTCTGCCAAGTCCGTCTGCAACAGGTAGTAATATTTCAAACTCTGGTGCTAAAGGAAGTATTCTGAATAAATCTGGGTAGTATGAAGTGTCCATACACTCTGGCGGTCCACCCAATGGATTAGGAGGTCCGTTACCTACTATTAGTCCTAGGGTAAATGAGCCAAACGGAGTACGCTGATATGGATCACCAATGTCAAACTTACTATACTCTTTCACAAATGTAGTACCAGTATTACCTACAAGGTCATATGGTAATCCAAACGGTATAGGAGTACCCAAAGCACCATCGGGAGCCTTAACTCCACCCCCATTGTATACATTCCAAGAAGAGGAAAGTGCTGGTGGGAAAGCTAGTGTATCATAATTCACTTCAAACCATTGTTGTGTACAACCGGGTTTAGTATCAGCAATATCAAATTCTAGAACATATTGAAAAAATCCATTAGTATAAGGACAAGGGAAACCTGAAGTCCATTCTAGTCCATCTGCACTAGGAGGAGTAAGAGCAAGTGATTTAGTGCCTGTTGCTTTACAATTAAGCGGGTGTATGGTGTCTTCTTGGTATAATGTAACGTTGAAACAGCCAGCGTTATCCAAGAACCACTTAGATCTGTGTGCCGCAGAGTCTACGAAAACTTGAGATCTAGTTTCTGTAACTAATAAGCCAAACTTAACCACCTGTACAGGATAGTTAGATGGAGTAGCATACGTAGTATCTGGAGTAGTCTCTTCTACAGATATATTAACAGTAATACAATCGTTTGGAGATAACTTAAACTGCTCGTTAGGATCCAGAGTTACTGTAGCCGGACCTGTAATAGTACGTCCTGGGCCACCGCCACCTCCACCAGCACCTCCTGGAGGTGGTGGGAGCATCACGGTAGTCATAGTAACCCCTGCTGGAATATCAAATTCCATTTCATGGTACGTCACAGTCCATTTTGTGCTTCCGTTGCCTGCAAGCGGGTTATTTCTACCTAGCCAATCTTCATTATGGTATGTAGTATCAGTTACTATATTAGCTGCTACAAAAGTATCTAGTGCAGCATCCCAATAAAAGTCAGTTCCACAGAATTTACTTGGCGGTCTTTTTACTATCCAATTTCCTAATTTGCCATATGGATAATTTACGAATGCTGGTATTGTAACACCCATATAGGTGTATGCTGAATCTATAGGAACTGTGAGAATTGTATCGGCTGGCACAATCATAGGATTGGCAGGATACACGTTTACAGGGTAACAGAATGTATCCGGTTTGAATAATCTAGTTTCTACCATAGGAGTGGTATAGTTTCTGCCATCTTGCATAGTTCTATAAACCTCATCCCATGGCGTATACCAATGTATTGGAATACTATCTACTCTGAAGTTACAGTTGATCCCAACATTTTTACTTACCCAGGGTCTACTGTCTGTAGTACACTGAGGAGCAAATTGATCTCCCATATCCCAAATTCTAAAAATATTGGGTCTATAATCTCTAATGTTTATCGTAGGATCTACCGCTGTTTGGTCACCAGTACCAACACCGCCGCTTCCTACTGGTGGAATATAGTTAAACACAAAGCGTTTACGTGGATTAACCCCAAATCTGTAACTAGTACCGCTAGCCGTAGGAGACGTAAGATAGGATATCTTATGGTAGGTAGTAACACCACCAAAAATAACCTTCAATGAGTCCTTAGTTGCATCCCAAGATACAGTGTACCCTTGTCTTGTTAAAGTAACTCCATCAGCAAATATTTCTTCATTGATTTTGGAATTACCTCGAGGTTTTTCTTGCCAAGTTCTAAAATAGAACTTGTACGTACCATTGGAGTTATCAAACTCTCGGTCAAATGTGTAATCATAATAGTAAATTGCAGAATCTTCATCCAATCTATTCCAATCATTTTGATAAAAGCTTGAATTATTTACAAACTGTACAGAGTCTCTAATCTCGCACTGGTATGCTTCATCTTGAGCTACACGATTAAACGGCACCTCTATAGTAGACCCAGGGCCAATTATTTGAACGGTGTCATATATTGTCACGTCACATGGACCAGCTATCAGTCTTAGACTTATCATCCAAGGTCCAGGACCGTATGCTTTGTTAGGCGTAAGTGACTTGTCATTTACGTTGGCAGGGCCAGCCGGCGGATCACCAAAGTTCCATAAAAATGCATCTACCCCAGGAGTAGCAGGTAAGTTAGCTACAGAAAAATCAATAGGATTATCAGGAGTACAAGCTGGGTTTGGAGTAGATAGTATATTGGGATTCATCACAATATTAGCTACTGCCGCTTTGAAAGTAAATGTATCTGTACATCCATAAGCTGTGGCTACCAAGGAGCCATCAAATGTACCGTGACTTCTATACATGTGTTCTATGATTCCGTCATTAGCCACTCCTGTCCACCATTGAGTATTAACAGTAGAGTTGCCATCTATTCTGAGACCATCTCCGAATAACCAAGTGAATGAATCTATCTGAGCTAAGCTAACTAAAGATATGTTTTGATAAACACCTAAAGTAGAATCACAACCTGGATTAGGTGGTGGAGTAAGGTTGAGAAACTCTATTCCTAATTTAGGGTGTACGAAGAGGTAATCTGTATATGTTAATTTTGAAACGCAACCACTAGAATCTTCTGACTCTATCACAAGGTCAAAAAAGCCACCTGTAGGGTCAGTAATACTAACACAAAATTCAATAGGGAATACTGGGTTAAGAGAATCTATACGCAAACCATTACTAAACACGTAGGTTTGGCGAACTATTAAACCACCTGGAGCTTTAGACGTGTCTTTAAAACAAAAGCTATTGTTTTCAAAGCACTGTGTCGAGTCGTTTTCTCTAAAAAGGTGTATATCTGGGGAAGGACTTATGTTTACCGTTAAGGTCTTTGTACAAGTGCCTGCAGGACCTGTACCTGTGAAAGTTACCGTATAGGTTCCAGATGTAACATAACTATACGTAGGTTTCGATACGTTACTAGTAGCGGATCCTGCTGGAGTAAGACCAAAATCCCATAAAATGGTTGTAGTAAATCCAGGAGAGTTTGCATCAAAGGAAATAAGCTGTCCTTCACAAAAAGTACCTATAGTACCTGTAGTCCCATCGGTGAGGGTCATCTGTGGGAAGCAATTTTGTGCAGATGCAGAAAATCCAGCAAACACTAGTACAAGTGTTACGACATACTTAGATAGTATATCTTGAATAAATGATTTTTTCATACGTAATTTGTTTTTATAGATATTGTAATGTGAATCCGAAAAGTCTGTAAATTTAATGCGGTTGTTCATATTTTTCAAGTTTAAGGACGTTTTAGCGTAATTTTAATATTTTTAGTCAGGGGAATTTCTCCATTTAGGGTATAACTTATCTTGGTAGCATACACTCCATTGAGACATTCGTTACCCATATTAAATAGTTTTCCATTCCATCCTTCTTCAGGATTTTGCGATGCATAAACCATCTTACCTGCAGGATTAAAAATTTGAATACTGAAATTCTCATAACCTGATATTTCTACTTTATATGTGTCATTGCTGCCATCGGCTCCAGGAGTGAAAACATCAAATATTTCTATGCTTCCTTTTCTTTCGATGGTAGTCTTAGTTTCTATGGTTACTGCACAGGAGTTATTTACGGGTACAGCCTTTATGCTATGCTCGCCTACCTGGTATATTTGTGTAGTAAATACGTGCGAGTTTGTTTCTTGGAGTACATTATCTAAAAACCAATTTGCTATTATACTCTTGTTATCTAAGGAGTATGAAAATTCAGAATCATTGATCTTATTGCTAATAATAGATGCTGTAAATTTTTGAACGTACACTGTTGTAATCGTAGAGTTTTGCTCTTTCCCAAGTTTAAATACGACTAGTCCTTCTTCAGAGCATTTGTATTTTATAAGGTTGCAATTAGTGGCTATGGGTTTGTCATTCACAAACCAATTTCCTTTTTCAGCAGACTTGAGCACTACAGTCTCTCCTATACAGGGTTTTAGATTAGAAGCTATAATGGATAGTTTAGTTGCAGCGACCTTAGTCGGCAGCTCTTCTTGCTTGTCTGTATTACTGTTCTCATCGCCAGTGTAGTTTTTAGCATTGTCTGTCGTTGAGCTAACTTGTTCCGTTAGATCAGTAGATTTTTCCTCTTTTGAAGTAGTAGTTTGTGTCTTTTGAGATTTAAAGTTAGGGGTGTTTACCTTAGCTGTAGACACGGTAGCAATAGTATATTCCTTATTTTCTGTTTCAGTTCCTTCTGCACTGGATATAGTATCCGTTTGCTGCTCTGTATCCTGAGTTTCTTGTACGGGATTTATTTCAGGAGTATTCTCGGTGTAAATAACGATACCTACAGCTGCTATGCCGCCTGCAAATAGGGCAACTTTTAATATGTTGGTAGCGGAGCCAAAATATGTGGTAACTTGAGAAAGAAGACCAGCAGATTGCGAAGTACTAGCTGCCACACTACTCCACACATCTGGCGGAGCAGGTGTACTATGCCCTTGCAAAGTATCCTTTAGTAAATTTTCAAATTCCGATATGTCTTTGAATTTTTTCATAGGTTAAAACCAATCTTTAAGCCACTCTTGTAATTGTTTGCGGGCCTTGAAAAGTTGAGTCTTGGATGTGCTTTCGCTTATTTCTAAATAATCGCTAATCTCTTTGTGTGAGTATCCGTCTACTATAAACATGTTGAATACTGTTCGGTAGCCTTCTGGCAATTGTTGCACTAGGGTCATCATTTTTTCTGCATCCATGCTTCCTGTTTCTATTTTAGCAGTGAGCGGAAGCTCATTGCTATTAAGCTCTGATACGTCTAAGTGCATTTTGCGTTTGCGAATAAGTTCTATGCTAGAGTTCACAAATATGCGTTTCATCCATCCTTCAAAACTCCCAGTAAATTTGAATTTGCTTATGTTTTTGAACACCTTAATAAAGCCTTCTTGCAAAGCATCTTTGGCTTCGTCTTCGTTGTTCATATATCTTAGGCAGATGCTGTACATTGTTCCTGAGTGTATTTCGTATATTTTTCTAAATGCTTTACTATCTCCATTACTGCAAGCCTTAATCAATGATATTTCATCGTGTGATTCACTAGTGCTCATTGCTCTGGATGTTATTTAGATGTACTCAGTGGGTTATTGGTTGCCTAAGATTTATATTTTTTTTACGTGGTATTTTTCTGCTAGGTATTCTTTGAGGTTTTCAGCATAATATCCTACCGCTTCTAGGGGCTCTATTATTTCTGTTTCATTTAGACCTTCTAGCACTCTTTTAAACTGTATGCTTATGATACGCTGTTCAGAATTGGCTATGAATGAAGCACTGAATAGGTGAAAATTGAGATGTGCCAACTCTTCCATAAATGTAGCTAAATGCTTATCTGCGGGATACTCGCAGATAGGTGATACTATCTGAAAAATGCTGGCTATATTTTGTCTATCGAAGTATTGCCACTGCGTCGTTTCTGCGGGTTGCCATATATCTACATAGAGTTCTGTAGATTCTCCTCGCTGTATGATATACTCTCCTTCGTTTTCGCAGCGAGTTTGTTCTGGTTTTAGCTGCAGATGCTCTGCTACTACTTTCTCGAATAAGATTATTGCTTCTTTAATTTGCATAATTTAAGAGGACAAAAATAAGACTATGGTTTGGTATGAGCCAAGTGCATTGTACACTTCTATCTTATTGCACTATAAGAGTGCGAAAAAGTGTAGATTCTTCATTGTTCAAACGTACAGTATATCTTCCTTTAGTAGGATAATATTTGCCTAATTTGCCTGCAAGTAGATTGTCGCTGGGGTTCTCTTGAAACTTGAGTTTCACGGTATGCGAGTTGTAACCCTTTTTTCCGCTAATGTTTTTTTCTAATAGCAGTGCCCCGCTATCGTCTAGTATTTGCAAGGTGACTAACCCGCTTTGTTCTAAGAAGAATACTACATCCTTACTGGGCGTTCGCACATCCCAGTCGTAGCTCAATTTACCCCAGTTTTCATTATACTTGAGCACATCCATTTCTAAAAGTACAAATCCCGAATCTGTATATGTAGCACTTTGGTATACCGGTTCTAGCTGTATTTTATAAATGCTTCTGCCGTGCGTACCTACTATCAAGTCTCTGTTTTCTTTTTGTATAGTTAAATCGTGTATAGCTACGGGAGGTAAATTGCTGAATGATTGAAAAACTAGTCCTTTATCTACAGAGATATAAAGTCCTGCATCTGAGCCTAAATACAGAATATCCTCATTAATAGCATCTTCTATTAGAGTATTCAAAGACTCTTTTGGCACGTTACTGCCGATTTGCTCCCACGTATTTCCATAGTCATTTGATCTAAATATGTAAGAGTTGAAATGATCCCAAGTATGTCCATTGAGCACGGCATATACGCGTTCCTTTTTGTGCTGACTTGCTATCACTTCTTGCACCCATAGGTTTTGTGGTAGTTTATTGGATATTTTGGTCCATGATTCTCCGCCATCTTTGGTTAATTGAATATTGCCATCATCCGTTCCTGCATAGATATAGCCAAATTTAAATGGGCTTTCTGCTATACTTGAAATAGTTCCGTAGCTTACATCTCCATCTTTTCTGCCGCTACTCAGGTCTTGGCTTATTTCTTCGAATGTTTCTCCTTGGTCCATACTGCGGTGTAGCTTATTACTAGCCATATAGAGGATATCTTGGTTATGGGTAGAGAGCAAAATAGGAGTTTGCCAGTTCCAACGTAGCTTCTCACTTTTAAGGTCGTGCATGGGGTGTATGTAGTGATACTTTTTATCCTTATCTATACGGAAATAGTTGCCAAACTGGTAGCCTGTATAGACCTTATTGTCCCGGGCGTCTATCTGTATCTGCATGCCATCTCCACCGCCTATTCTCTGGTAGGGGTACTTGCCTTCTTGGTGCCAGCTTGTACTGTATTGGTAGTTATTTGGGCCTTTCCAAACGCCATTGTCTTGCAGACCGCCATATACATTGTACTTCTTTTTATGATCTACTGCTACGGTATAAAACTGTCCTACCGCTGGCGAGTTGCACTTGGTCCAGTTCACTCCGCCATCGTAACTTATATTTACACCGCCATCATTTCCATTTATAAGATGCTGCACATTATCTGGATTTACCCAGAGGTAATGATTGTCTACGTGTACATTGTCTCCTCCAGCAAAGGTGAAAGTTTTGCCACTATCTGTAGATTGTAGTAAGGGAACGCCAGCTATAAAAACATGGTTTTCCTGACTAGGATTAGCGTGTACTACACCAAAATAGTATCCATACGAATAGCACACATTTTCGAGTACGTCGCTATGTGTTTTATTCCAAGTTTTACCTACGTCTGTGCTCTTATATAGCTCTGCACCGCTCACAGGATCTTCGAACATGGCCGCATTCTCATCTTGCAGATACTCATATAAATCTTTAGGCACTAGCTCATTCTTCTTTACCATTTTTTGAATGTCCTTGGCCTTGTACTTCTTTGGAAAGCGGTTTTGCTTTAGAAACCTATTTAGCAAAGAGTCGCTTACGTTTTTGAAAGAATCAATACTCATTTCTTTAAAAGACTTTTTCGTCAATCCTTCACTTGGAGTTTCTTCCTTTTTGTATTGCTCTTGGTTATCTATCAATGCATAAATAGTTGCTCCACTTACCGATAGACCTATTCTACCTATATTTTCGCCAGCAGGGAAACCTCCAGATTTAGTCCATGTCTCACCACCATCCTCTGAGATATGCACCCCACTATTCTTGCCACCTTCCCAGAAATTCCAAGCCCTACGGGTTTTTTGCCACATGGCTGCATACAGTCTGTTTGTATTTTTAGGGTCTATCTCTAGGTCTACGGCACTTGTATTCTCATCTATATAGAGCACTTGTTTCCAGGTCTTTCCACCGTCTATGGTTTTATATACTCCTCTATCTTTATTTGGAGAAAATAGACTGCCCATAGTGGCTACATAGAGTATTCTATTGTCTGTGGGATGTAGGATAATGCGACTAATATGCTGCGTAGCAGTTAACCCTAAGTTTTCCCAGAGTTGCCAAACTTGCGGGTCGTCTATGCTAAAATCACATTTGAATATTCCAAAACCTGCATAGCTAGATCTACTAGAATTAGCCTCGCCAGTGCCTACATATAGGATCTTCTGTACCCAATTGACTGCCAAAGCACCGCAATGAATAGTGTATCCATTATTATCAAAAACGGGAGTGAAGCTTTGTCCGTTATTCTTGGTTACCCATACGCCACCGGTAGCATAAGCTACGAAAAAGTGCTTGGTATCGTCTGGGTCTATGGCCATATCTACCACACGGCCACTCATTATCGTAGGGCCTATGTTGGTAGCCTCTATACCACGGTAAGATGAGGATGCTTGTAGTTTTTGTCGTTTTTCTACTGCGGCTATTCGCTCCTTCTCAGCAGTTGGTTTTACAGGATTGGAGGGGTATTGGGCATTAGCTGTAATGCTAAGCGTAAAGATAAGTGCAAATACTACGAGTGCTCTGGGCATGTGGCGAATGTAAATAAATCTAAAATATTTGGGAACTAACAGACATACTTAATAAAGTCAAGATCTCTCATAGAAGATGTTCACTTTGCTACAAAAAATTAAAACAGACTTCGAAGTATCGTTAATGTGGGTCGAGGAGGATGTTGAATCAGACTAATTCTGTCTCCGTAGACCTAATGATAGAAAAGAACTAAAGCAATAGAAACCTTATCTCGCAAAGCTAAGCTTTTCGCCTTTTTTACTCTCATCAAATTTACCAAAGGCATACGCTATATGACCAGAGACAATGGTCTGCTCTATGGCGGTAGTGAATATCTCGCCTTCTAACGGACTCCAGCCACATTTATACAAGATGTTGCTCTTAGAAACCTCTACTTGTGTCTCTGGATTTAGGATTACTATATCTGCATAATAGCCTTCTCTCAGGTATCCCCGCTTTTGCACACCAAATAAATCTGCTGGGGCATGACACATTTTTTGAATCACTTTGTTCACCGTTATTTTCCCCATTTTAGCGTGCTCTAGCATGAGTTGTAGACTGTGTTGTACAAGGGGCAAGCCACTTGGTGCCTTGGCGTATTTATTTTGCTTCTCATCCCACGTATGTGGTGCATGGTCTGTCGCTATTATATCGAAGTAGTCATTATTCAATGCATACCAAAGTGCTTGTTGGTCGGCTTCTGATTTAATAGCAGGATTGCATTTTATCAAACTTCCTTTTTGAGCGTAGTGCGTATCATTAAACGTAAGATGATGCACGCACACCTCCGCAGTGATGTGTTTTTCGGCCATTGGTATTTTATTGGTAAATAGTTCTATCTCTTTGGCCGTAGAGATATGAAGGATATGCAGTCTGGCGTTGTATTCCTTAGCTAAATCACTTGCCATTTTGCTACTTAGGTAGCAGGTCTTTTCATCACGGATTAGCGGGTGAGCTTCCATCGGAATATCCTCTCCATATTTAGCTACGAACTCTGCAGTATTTTTTCGTACGGTAGCTTCATCTTCACAGTGAGTTGCTATGAGCATAGGCGTTTTAGAAAATATGCCACGAAGGGTATCCTCATTATCTACTAGCATATTGCCAGTACTGCTCCCCATAAACAGCTTGATGCCGCACACAGTTGTAGGATCTGTTTTTAGTACTTCGTCTATGTTATCATTAGTGCCACCCATAAAAAAGGAGTAGTTGCCTACTGAGCATGCGGCTGCTCTAGCATACTTCTTGGCTAGTTCCTCTTGTGTGGTAGCTTGTGGGCTGGTGTTGGGCATTTCCATATAGGAGGTAGTGCCGCCAGCTACAGCAGCCTTAGCTTCTGTATATATCTCTGCTTTATGAGTTAAGCCTGGCTCACGGAAATGTACTTGGTCATCTATGACTCCAGGTAGTACCCACTTGCCATCAGCATTGATGATTTTATCTGCCGAGCGAGTGATTCCATTTTTGTTAATTTCTGCTATGAAGCCGTCTTCTACATAGATATCTCCTATGTATTGTTGGTTTTCGTTAATTAAGAGACCGTTTTTGATTAAAATTGATGCCATATATGGTCAACAAATTTAATATAAGAGTGTATGGGATATGGCTAAAGGGCGATAAAATATTAATGAGCAATGAAAATATTGAGGGATTTAAGATGCTCAAGCTACCTGGGGGGGGCTTAGAATATGGAGAAGGGCCAGTAGAATGTGTTATACGAGAGTTCCAAGAAGAGCTAGACGTAAGTATAGAAGTAAGCCGCTTAGTGCATACTACAGAAACGTTTATCCCAAGTGCCTTTAAGAAACAAGAACAAGTGATTGCTATACACTATTTGGTGACTTCTAATGATGTAATTGCTTATATGGAGAGTACTCAACCTACTAGACTAGGAGGTGAAAACTATCATATGTTTGAGTGGTGTACGCTTAACCCAGAGTTGCTTGCCAAACTGACTTTTGAGATGGATAGGCAAGCATTGATTCGTCTAATGTAGCGGGTAGACATACCCTTTTTATTTTTATAGCTGCCATCGCACCCAATGTGCCTCATGTAGTATATAAATGCTTGGTTATGAGTGTCCGTATTGTTATAGTCTCCATCCCAGTTTGCTTGATTTATATCTTCTAGGGAGTCAAATACCTTTTCGTCCCAGCGAGTATATATTATCAGATGATAACCCTCTTGATTTATATTAACGGAATACGAAAAAAATCATTAAGACCATCGCCATTTGGGGAAAATGCGTTAGGAACGGGAAGATCGTTAGGTATGGAAGTAGTATCCAAGGTTACATAAAAACTGTCTAAAGTAAAGCATCCAAAATCATCTGTAATCCGCAGAGAGTAATAATCGCCTTTATTTATGGTGAGCTTAGACGCGGTGGAGCCAGTACTCCATAAGTAGCTAAAGCCTTCGGGAGCATCTATATCGTCATAGGCTGTAAATCTATTGATGCAGATTTTAGCAGAATTACTTATATTAAAGTAGGGTGATTGAGTTAAAGATAACACTATAGTATCGCTAAGCACACAGCCTGCAGAGTCACTTTTTGAAACTTTGTATGTATTGGGAGTAGTCACTTTAATAGCTTGGTATTCTTCTCCTGTAATCCATTTGTAATTCCAGCCATTTGAGCCTGAATCTAATGTGGTATCCATCCTATCGCAAAAATGGGCAGAATATTAACTGTCTAAAATAGTCAGTTTGAATTTTCTTAAATTCAAATTTTAAAAAGCTATTTTTAATCTTTTGCTCTAGTGCCGAGTGTAAGTCTGATTGACTTTTATCTAGTAAAGAGGTGTTACTGACCCTCTAGCATTCTTAGCTGTGCCGTCGCATCCTCTGTAGTAGATGTTGTATATGTGTGGCACTACAGGTACTCTAGCTCCTTTGTAATAACCATCCCAACTGGTCACGTTAGATTCTCTAGAGTCAAATACCTTCTCACCCCATCTAGAGTATATTGTGATAAAGTAGCCTGGTTGTGATACAGATTTCTTGTACGGAAAAAGTTCGTTAAGTCCGTCTTGATTTGGAGTGAAAGCATTGGGTAAGTATAGCTCATTAGGCAAAGCCTCTGGATCTACAGTGAGCAATAAGCTGTCTGCTCCAAAGCATTTATATTCATCTGTTATCTTAAGACTGTAGATGCCGTCTAAAGCAGCAAGTATTTGTCTAGATATTTCTCCGGTGCTCCATTCGTAGTCAGCAAAACCTTCTGGTCCGGAAAGCAGCGTAGGGGAGTTTAAACATATCGTGGTGTCATCTCCTAAATCAAATGTAGGTGAGTTCGACAGACTAAGATTTACTGAGTCTTTGCTCTCGCATCCGAATCGATCGACAACTGTGACCTTATATATGCCAGGGCTGGTTACTCTAATACTCCTAGAGTCAGCACCGGTACTCCAATTATAGGTATCTCCGTCTGGTCCGGCATCTAATGTTATATCTAGCTTATCGCAAAAGTGAGTGTCCTCTCCTAGTTCTAAGTTTATTACAGGATTAGTAATGCTAAAGGAGTCTGAGTTTACACAGTGTCTTTGTGTTACTCTAACCCACTGTACGCCGCCTTCTGTAATTGTGGTGGCTGGAGTAGTGACATTGTTAGACCAGAGATATTCCCCCTCTTCTATGTCGCCTACATCTACGTCATGACTAAATTCATCACAATAAAAGGCGTCGTCTAAAATAGGTTTAGTGGGCTGCCAAACTCGTGTAGTATCTCTAGCAAAGCAATTGAGATTTCTAACTATCACAGCAAACCTTCCGGTGTCTTTTATTCTAATGCTTCTAGTCGACTGAGGAGGTTCAGTATTCCACTGATAGCTCAAGTCAGGAACTCCTACATCTAGCACAAAATCAATGTTGTCACACACTAGTGTGTCTGGCAATAGACTAAAAGCTGGTACGGGGTCCGAACTTAGTGTTATGGTGTCTTTATAGCTACATTTACCATACGATACTTCTGCTATGTATATGCCTACTTGGTCTACTGTAATGCTGCTTCCAGTTTGGCCATCGCTCCAGGTTACGGATAAGGCATCTGGGGTTTTAGTGTCTAATACCTGAATGAAATCATTGCAGAATATTATATCTTCACCTAGCTCAAAAGATTTAGACGATCGAATTCGAACGTTGTACTTGTACTCGTCATTACAAATATCGGATGTTACTGTTAGCGTTATAGTATAGTCTCCATTGCCAGGATAAATGTACTCTACGGGTACCGCTTTGTCATAAGTGGTAAGTGTATCGTCGGTGGTAGTAGGGTCCCCAAAATCCCAAAAGAAAGTAGCTTTCAGTCCGGGTTTTACAATGCTCGTATTTATTACTTTCACAGTATCGCCACACTCAAAAGAGTATGCTCCATCTACTGTCGTTCCGTTAGGTATGGTGTAATTAGCCAAAATATCAAATTGGCAATTGATCACACTTATTTGGTAGTCTCTACTTGTCTGGCCTATGAGTGTACCATTTCTATACTCTTTAACAGTAATGCCAATGCTAAACTCGCCTACTTGGCTTGGAGTCACTGTCATTTCTCCAGTCCTAGAATTAATATTTAATGAGGGCGACCCTGGAATTTGATTTTGTACATTGAATGAGTTTTTCCAAATAGCTGTTCTAAAAGGAGGTGCCTCATACTCAGACTGCTCATCTGGCCGTCTTCTATTTGCAGGATTATCTGCTCCCCCTAGATATGGAGTACTGAGACCGTATACTAGTGAATCTCCGTCTAGGTCCACTGCTGTAAGGTCTATACTTAACGGGGCATCTACGCAGATGTAAATGGGTAGAATATCTGTAAAATAGGGGCTGCTGTTAGTGGTAGATTCTGGAGGTATTTTGGTCCAGGCAGTAAATCCTGAGCCGCCAGGATTATTGATATTGTCAATTTTATTATTTCTACAGCACCTCTGCCAGCTAAGTATTACTCCATTATTGCCGGGATTAATAACGCGAATAGCAGAATATACAGAAGCCGTAACACATACATTGCCTGGGTTTTTTACACAATTGTAGCTTGTGTTCTCTCTTATATTCTTAGAGGATGTTTTTGACATTTCAAAATCTCCCATGTAATTACTTGTTGCAGCATTCCATTGAGAGATTATAATTTGGTCATCCGATTCTATAGCCCCTTCGTCTCCATTTTGACAATCAAAAAACAGTTGTACAGTAATTCTGTATCGATTTTGATTTGCGTCTAACAATGTATAGACAATCTCTCCCCCAACTATGTGTGTTGCGTTCACACTGAAGAATGTAACGATCAATAATGCTATGGAGAGTGTTTTTCTGATAGTTTTTTCCTTTATGTAATCCTTAGTATTAAAAATTAAATACCCTTGCTATATTAAATCCAAATCTCACATCACCATCTAGCCATTTTGCCTTAGTATCCGTGATAAACGCTTTTTCAAAAGGTCCGCTAGAATTAGTAAAAAACAATTGAAAAACATGTCCGCCAGTCTCTATATCAAAACCAACAGAAAGAACATTGGTTTTGTTTTCTTCTAGTTGGTCAGGTAAGGTGTAGTAATATTCTAGATTTAGGGTAGTCCTATTTGTTAGCTTCTGTCGTACGCCTATTCCTAGTGCTAATATATCATTTTTTAAGTTAGCAGAGTCTATCAAGTTTTTATGTACTAGTGTAGGACTTAGTTGTACACTTAGTCCTTCTGTAAATTTGCGAGCGATCAGTAGCTGGTGCGTATAATGTAGCCTGCTAGAAAAATAGTTTTCTCTATCGGGATTGGTCCATTTTAGAGTAGTGACTCCCATATGGCTAATCCAAGCTGCAGTTATAGGCATATTTTTAACTCCGGAACTTTGTTTGAGAAACTTATATTTCACAAACCCATCGTAGGTTTTGTCTACGGTACTTCTCCCTATGCCTACATTTAGATTGTCGGTAATACCATAGTCGCCACCTATACGCATGGTAGCTTGGTCTAGGCCAAATAGGTCATAAGGACCGCCACTCAAAAAGCCAAAGCGATGCGAGATTTTAAAGTCAAACTCTTTTTTAGCTACAGTTTCTATACTATGACCATTTACCACTCTATTGGTTTTGAAAGTAGCAAATGCAAATTCAGTTACTGTTTCTGCCACGTCGTCATCTAGCAGATCTAGATCCTGAGCATATACTAGTGGTGTGTAAGCTATAACTATAAATATAAAAAGACGCTGGAGCATATAAATATATACGGTTTTGATATAAGACAAACAGACCTTTGAGACTATCCCCAGAGGTCTGATAATTAATTATTTAGTGAGCGTGACGATAGTCTGCATCTACTGTTATTTTTATTTCTCGGGAGATTTTGCCAGAAACGGTTTTAGGTATATCAATATTGTAATCTTCAGGATTTATAGTGAAAGTAGCTTTTGTGTTTACTAAACCACCTTTTACGGTGAATTTACCTACTGTAGAGACATCTTTAGTTACATCTTTGATGGTTAGCTTGCCAGATACTTTAGATGTATATATGCCGTCTACGGTAGTTTTTACAGCAGCCATATTTTCTATAGTTCCGCTAAAAGTGGATTTAGGAAATTTAGTGCTTTCCATATAGTTTTCATTGAAATGCTCTTGCATCAATGCCTTAGGGAATTCAAAGTCTTTTATCAAAGCACTAAACTGTATTTTGCCACTTGTGGCATCAAAGGCAGTTTTTACCTTATGGTTATCAGCAGTAATGTCTTCTAAAGAAGTGTGGCTAAAGAAATTGATGTTTCCTGTGTTGGTTTTGTAGATTCCTCCTCCGTGATTTGTAAAAGCTACTAGTCCTAGACCTAGAACAGCGAATGTAAGTATTGTTATTTTTTTCATTTCTATTATTTGTTAATCAATAAGTGTGCAATTAGATAAAACTACATCTTTGTCTGCTAATAAATCGAGCTCTTCAGATTCATTCATTCCTACGCATATTCCTTTTATGCTTATGGGGTTATTTTCTCCTAAAGCAATAATTTTCGGTAGCATTTCGGGCTTAAAACCACATCGGATATACCCGTCGTATCCATTGCCGTCTAGCACTATTTGAGGTTCTAATTCGTTGGACAAGTCTTTGGAGAGGAGTATTCCTTCTAGTGCAATTACCTTGTCAGCATATTTTAGCATTGCGGCTGCTTCGTCATTGTCAAATGCTGCAAAAATATCTTCTGCAGATACTGTTTCAGCTGCATCAGTTGTCACTACATCTGTGTGTGGTTTATTGTACATTTTGTACGCATAAAGCACCGATCCTATGATAAGAAATAAGACGATTAGTATAATTGGTTTTTTCATTGCATAATTTTAGTTATTTGGTGCTCCGTCAGTAATCCATGCTTCTATTTTATCTATGTCACATTGATTCATTTTAGCTTGATTCTTTGGCATAGGAGAGGCTCCGTCGTGTTTCATGCTCTTTAGTAGAGCTCCGTTGTCAACCCATGTTTTTAAATTGTCATATCCCTCTAGTGTTACACTGCCCTCATTACTTACCGAAGAGTGACAGCTTAAGCACGAGTAGTTTTGAAGTATATTGGTAATGTCTGAAGCGTAGGACATATCTACTGTTTCGCAAGATGACGTAGGGTAGAGTTCTTCCTCATTGTCATAATTGCAAGCGGAAAAATGGATAAGAAGTGCTATTAAAGATACTAGTGTATAACGTGACATTCTCTCACAAAAATAAGAAAGTGCTCCTATTTCTAGTGTCTGCATAAATTAAATTACACTGTCCTTATAATCAGGAGTACTACAATGGGATATTCCCGTGCTTTTTCTTAGGCAGAGTGGCTACCTTGTTTTCTAGCATTGCATATGCTTTTATAAGTTTGGTTCGTGTATTTTCTGGCAATATAACCTCGTCTACAAAACCACGTTCTGCAGCTCTATATGGATTGGCAAATATCTCTGCATATTGGGCTTCTTTCTCTGCTAGCTTTGCTATTGGGTCATCTGCACTTTTTATTTCATTTCTAAAAATTATTTCAGCGGCTCCTTTGGCTCCCATTACCGCTATTTCTGCACTTGGCCATGCAAAGTTCATGTCTGCACCTATGTGCTTGCTATTCATTACATCGTATGCCCCACCATATGCTTTTCTTGTTATCACCGTGATTCTAGGTACCGTAGCTTCACTAAATGCATAGAGTAATTTAGCTCCATTGGTTATTATAGCATTCCATTCTTGATCTGTGCCAGGTAAAAATCCAGGTACATCTTCTAATACTAACAAAGGAATGTTGAAGCAATCGCAGAAGCGAACAAAACGAGCCCCCTTTTGAGATGAAGGAACGTCTAGTACTCCAGCCAAGTATGCAGGTTGATTGGCTATTATGCCTATGCTCCTGCCTGCCAGTCGTGCAAAGCCTACTACTATGTTAGGAGCGAAATTTTTGTGAATTTCGAAGAATGAATCTTCATCTATAATGCCATTTACTACCTCGCGTATATCGTAAGGTTGATTTGCACTTTCTGGTACTACATCCGCTAGTTGATCTCTAGATTCATCGCCCAGTTTGTATTCGGTTTTAGGTGCACGCTCTTCACAGTTTTGTGGTATGTAGCTAAGTAACTTTTTTATGTCTTCTATAGCCTCTAGGTCATTAGCAGCGGTAAGATGAGCTACCCCACTTTTTTCTGAGTGTATGCTTGCTCCACCTAGGTCTTCAGAGGTTACCTCTTCATTGGTTACGGTTTTTACCACGTTAGGACCTGTTACGAACATGTAACTTGTGTCTTCTACCATGAGTATGAAATCTGTGATAGCTGGAGAGTAAACAGCTCCGCCTGCACATGGCCCCATGATAGCACTTAGCTGAGGTATAACACCACTAGCCAATGTGTTGCGATAGAAAATATCTGCATAGCCACCGAGTGATACCACACCTTCTTGTATACGAGCTCCTCCACTATCATTTAGTCCTATAACAGGTGCACCATTCTTCATGGCCATATCCATTATTTTACATATTTTTTCTGCGTGGGTTTCAGATAGCGAACCTCCAAAAACAGTGAAATCTTGAGAAAAAACATAAACTAATCTGCCGTGTATGGTGCCGTATCCAGTAATCACACCATCCCCTGGGTAATGCAGTTTTTCCATACCAAAATCGGTGCTTCTATGCTTTACTAAAGCTCCTATCTCTTCAAAGGAGTTTTTATCTAGTAAAAGGTCTACTCTTTCTCTACCAGTAAGTTTGTTCTTACTATGTTGAGCATCTATTCTCTTTTGTCCTCCGCCCATTTTTGCTTCAGCAAGTTTTTGGGCAAGTAATTCTCTCTTGTTCATTTTGTTATTCGGTTTCTAGCTGTGCTATTAGCTCGTCTGTTAATTGCATATTATGATATACTGCCTGTATATCATCGTCTTCTTCAAATTTGTCTAAGATCTTGAGTACATCCATAGCTTGGTTTATACTAAGTGTCGTGGTCGTTTTCGGGATTTGTTGTATCTCAGTGGATGTAGCTTCTATGCCTAGCTCGCCTAACTTGCTCTGCATCGTTCCGAAATCTTCGAAACTAGTATAAATTGAAATATATTCTTCCTCTTTTTCTACTTCTTGGGCACCTCCTTCTATCAATTCTAGCTCCAGCTCTTCAGCGTCGATTTCTTGTATAGTCTCATTCGATATTTCAAAAACCCCTTTCGTATCAAATATAAAACTCAATGATCCATTAGTGCCTAGGCTTCCATTATTTTTAGAAAAAATAGAGCGAATATTGGCTACTGTTCTGTTGATGTTTTCGGTGGTAGTATCTAAGAATATAGCTATTCCGTGTGGTCCATATCCTTCGTAGGTATGACGTTGAAGATTGACGGCTTCTGCTCCACTACCTTTTTTAATAGCACGATCTATAGTATCCTTTGCTAGGTTAGCTCCTTTACCATTTAGTACTGCTAGTCGCAGTGCAGGATTGCTATCTAGGTCTGGTCCATTATCTCGTGCAGCCATAGTGATTTCTTTGATAATACGAGTCCATACTTTTGCTCGCTTCTTATCTTGGGCGGCTTTTCTATGCTTTATATTAGCCCATTTACTATGTCCTGCCATTTTCTAAAATTTAAGCATCTAAGATGCACTCGCAAACTTAAGCTTATTGACATAAAAAAACCGTCTCGTATATAATTACGAGACGGTTTTTAATAAATTGTTTTGAACTATCTTTAGTGAGAAACAGTAACCTTAGTAGTACTTACTTCGTCACCATTGGTCACTTTAAGTATGTATATCCCGTTTTCTAATCCCTCAGTATTTAAATTATACGAGTTAGGAGTGATTGTGTTTACCTCGTCATTTCTTACTACAGCTTTTCCTGTTAAGTCCATAAGCTCTATGCTTACAGCATTGGCTTGAGCAGCAAATACTTGCACGTTCATCTCATTAACAGCAGGATTAGGATAAACTGTGATATCTTGATTGCTAGCTATAGATGCTACAGATGCACCATAATTTTTTTCCCAAGTCATATCTCTAAAGAAAATATTGTCAGTAGAGTCCGCATCTACTGGAGGAGCAGTTCTGTTAAATACATAAGCCGCTATGCCAAGACGCATATCGGTATTTTTCCCCATAATAGTAGGAGTTGTAACATTTAAAGTCGGAGAACTGAAGTTCGCTTGAGGAGCTATTTCGCTATTTAATATTAATAATAAAGCTGATGGAGCTATAACTATTTTAGATGCTGCAATGTCTATAGCGTAAAAATTAAAAATTATTGTATCACCTGCGTTTATAGCTTTAGTATCGTTGTTTTTACAAGTAAATTGTAAAGGGAATACTGTATTTGTCTCGCCGTCTTTGATATAAGTTGGCAGATCAATAGATACAACTGCCAAATCTACCTGTGCGTAAAGAGCTGTAGTCACAGCTAAAAAAAGAAGAGTAAGTGTTTTTTTCATTTTTCTGATATTTTATAATAGTTGGTTCGAAGTTACCGAAAAAATATATTATGCTAATAGAATTTGCAGCCCATTTATGTCAAGATTTGACAATATATTATTTTCAGAAACTATGATTTCTTTAGAATAGCCTTCTTTTTTGCGTTGTAAAAGCGTGATTTTTTCTTCTATGGTGTCTCTTGAAATAAACTTGTAACTAAATACATTATGTTTTTGGCCTATTCTGTGTGTTCTGTCTCTGGCTTGAGCTTCTGCCGCTGGATTCCACCATGGGTCTACTATAAATACGTAGTTGGCAGATGTAAGGTTAAGACCTGTGCCACCTGCCTTTAGTGAGATCAAAAAGACGGAAGGTTCTTCTATTGCCTGAAAATCAGAGACATATTTTGCTCTCTTTTCTTTGGTAGTAGACCCGGTAAGTTTAAAGTATGAAAGCCCTTTTGATTGTATATCCTTTTCTAAAATATCTAAGTAGCTAACGAACTGAGAAAAGACTAGGATCTTATGTCCGTCTTGTAATGCTGTTTTTATTTTTTCTAGAAGTATGTCGTGTTTGCCACTCCTTGCCTCGTACTCTTTATCTACCAAGTAGGGGTGGTTGGCTATCTGTCTTAGTTTGGACAAGCCTTGTAAAATGGAAAATTTAGCTTGACTTATTCCTTGATCTTCCACCAAATCGTTCAGGCTATTACGGTATTCGGATTTTACTTCTTCGTAGTGTTCAGACTGCTCTTTGCTCATTTCACAGTAGATTATTTTTTCTGTAAGCAGAGGTAGATCCTTGGCTACTTCGTTTTTTGTTCTTCTTAGCAGAAATGGTTTTATAAGAGCCTGTAGCTCCTTCGCCACTTTATTGTCGCCCAACTTTTCTATTGGTTTGGTGTACTTATCTTCAAATTGTCTCATGCTACCTAGAAGTCCTTTGTTTAGAAAATTCATCTGACTCCATAAGTCTCGTACAGAGTTTTCTACTGGTGTACCTGTGAGTGCCACTCGGCAAGTTGCTTTTAGTTTGTTAATGTATTGAGTGGTTTTCGCTGTATGGTTTTTTATATTTTGGCTCTCGTCTAGTATCACTACTTCTAGTTCTAGTTGCTGAAAAAGTTCGGCATCATTTCGTATGAGGCCATAGCTGGTAATGAGTAAGTCGGTCTGTGCAAATTCAGAAATAGACTTAGCTCTTTTAGATCCTGCGTGCAAAGTCACTTGTAGTTCTGGAGTGAATGATTTTGCCTCTTCTTGCCAATTATACAGTAGAGAAGTAGGTGCTACTAATAGAAATAACGGTTTAGCAAGCTCAGTGCTAGCGTGTTTTAGTTTTTGTAAGAACGCTAAGGTTTGCACTGTTTTCCCTAGTCCCATATCGTCGGCTAGTATTCCGCCAAATCTGTTGTTTTTTAAGAACATCAGCCAGCTTAAGCCATCTCGTTGGTAAGGTCTTAGTTTGCCTTGAAAAAGTGTATAGGGTTCTTCTTTCTTTATATCTACTAGTTTGGTAAGGTGCTGTTTTATTTCCTTAGATTGGACTAAGCTGAGGATGTCTACTTGGAACTTTTTTACAGCATATGTATTGCCTTTGCTGGTTTGGTTTGTCAACGAATTGCCCAAAGCAAACCACTCTTTTGGGAATACGAAAATTTCCGAGTTGGGCAGTAGTAGCTCTGTTTCTCCTTTCTTCATCAAGGCTACTATTTTAGAGAAGGGTATTTCAAAACTACCTATGGTAATGATCACCTTCAGATCAAACCAGTCTATTTTGTCACTTATAGTATAGTTGAGCAGTGGCTTTTCTAGACTGTAATTTATTTTGAGCTCATTTTGAACTATATAGTGCATCTCTTCTAGCACTTCTTTGTGGGTTCTGAGCCAAGACATAGTTTCAGATAGAGATGCGTCCTCCAATGCTAAAAAGCCATCGTTTTGTTCGTTTAGATTGATCTCTGCTAAGGCGTGCACCCTATTGGCTTCCCATATCTGTGAGCGTTTGTATTTGGTAAAAATAGGTTGATTGTCGTCCCACTTAAGATGTACATGAAATAGCTTAGTCGCACTATAAGCAAAGAGATGCTCACCATATTTTATCAAAAGTCGGAAGCCATATTTCCCATTTTGTAAGCCTAGAGAAAGCACAGGAGTAGCTTCTTCTTTTATAGTGTTTATTGTAAAGCCTTGAGCGTGCACAGGTGCTGTCTCTAGTAGTGGAGTCACGAATTTTTCGTAGTAAATGTGCTCGTTTTCGGGTTTTACGTGAACGTATTTTTTGTCAATAAAAATGTTGATTTTGCTTCCATCTACAAAGTCGTAAAATTTATGTAGGTGTCCTGATATTAATAGATTTGCAGGATTTTGGCTCAACATTAATCCGCCTAGTTTCATAAAAGGAATTCTATCTTCTCCGTATTTTATTGTGATAAAATAAGACGTACCATTTTCGTTTTTCCTGAAATGAAAAAGTACTTTGGTATAGTCTGGTAAAATGCGAATAGGAATAGCTGCAGGATTAATATCGTCTGCTATGTATATACGGTCCGAAGCGCTATTGAGTAAGGCGAGAAGATTTAAAATTTTAGATTCTATAAAAGGGCGTATCTCGTTTTTAAGGATCTCTTTGCTTAGGTGTTTCTGAAAAAATTCCTTAGGTCTTATTTTTTGTTTTGGGGAGAACTTACGCACTATGTTTTCTACCATTACATCATCTAATGTAGCTATTTGTGCGAGTTGATCTGAGCTTAGTCGGGTGTAGTAGGATGCATTACCACTAAAAACTTTTTGGTAGGTGAGTGACAGTGTTTGGTGCGAGGTATAAGCTACTACATACGGATGTATCATCACGCCAAGTTGCGGATGCGTGAACACACTAAAAATTAGTTTATACTTTGAGTCTTGAGCTACTTTCACTCTATTAATTCCTTTCTAAAAATAGGGCAATATACGAGCGATTCGAATCCCTAAAAAGCGATTTTTATTCTATCTCTAAATATTTGGTTTCGAGCAGTTCTAGGAGGTTGTCTGGCTTTATGCCTCGCCACTCTATTTCATTTAGTCGGCCACCGTAGGTAAGGTAGTGTTTTAGCCTATAGTCATCCAGCTCATCTATCACCTGCGGCAGTGCGTTGATTATGTAGATTCCACCGTCTATGTCCTCTTTCCACTCTTGGTAGTAGTCATCTGATACGGCATGAAAATTTAATACATTCTCTGCTATGATTGCAAAATTTTGAATTCCTAAGTCTATCAGGTGATCTATCAATTCTGCTTTTAGAAGCATTATGTCGTTATTTATGGCATCGTTCCACTCGCCTATTAGCTCAATAATACAAAACTCTTGTTCGTAGTCTGCATAGAGTAATTTGTAGAATAGCGTGTCACTGCCAAAATTATCCCATTGGGGATGCAGTAAGTAGTTATAGACTCTATTGGTATAGTGAAACTCTGAGTATTCTGAGCCATAGTTCAAAGCATTTGGGTCGCGGTCAGACGAGTATATATCTCGCCACAGATAAAACGGCTCAATTTGATGCATCTGGACCTATATTGGTTTCTCCAACTAAGTATAGCGGGCGATTTTTTACGTTGTCGTTTATGCGGCTTATGTATTCCCCTATCATGCCGATACCCATTAACTGTATGCCTCCTAAAAATATAATAGTAATCATAAGAGATGGCCAGCCTGGCTCATATTGTTTCAGTATAAACCTAGCGTATAGAGTGTATAGAATTAAGAAAAACCCGACAAAAGCACAGAAAAATCCAGAGAGAGTTGCAAGCCTAAGTGGCCAGTTAGAAAACGAGGTAATAGCATCTAATGCTAGTCTTATCATTTTGCGATAGGTGTATCCTGTTTCTCCTGCATTTCTTCCTAGTCTCTCATAGGATACAGCAGTTTGCTTAAAACCTAACCAAGCTATTTGCCCTCTTAAATACCTTTGTTTTTCGGGCATTTGCTTCAGAGCGTTTGCCACTTTTCTATTGATTATCCTAAAATCTCCAGTGTCTACAGGTATTTCTATGCTTGTTATTTTATTTAAGAATTTATAGAAAAACTTAGCGGTTAGTTTTTTCAGTGCAGATTCATCTGCTCGTTTTATACGCTGAGCATAGACTACATCGTATCCTTCGTCCATTTTGGCTAGCATTTGATGCATCACAGCAGGCGGGTCTTGCCCGTCACTATCTATCAACATTATCTTGTCTCCTTTAGCAAAATCTATACCTGCAGATACCGCTATTTGGTGTCCAAAATTTCTGCTTAGGTCTATGTACTTAAAGTCCTTGTTCTCTTCACAGAATTTTTTTATTAAAGCAAGGGAATTGTCTTTGCTACCGTCGTTTACGAAAATTACTTCAGCATTTTCAGAGATTTTAGTAAGTTCTAAACTGAGCTCACTGATGAATGAAGCTAGTCCAGCCTCTTCATTATATATGGGTAATACTATGGATATCACTACTGCAAATTAAGATAAAAATAAATGGAGCGAGGTAGTCTTAGGAAATCTAAGTGATGACCATATTTTCGGCTTTATTATAACCTATAGTCAAGGCGTCTATCAAATGATTGTTACATCATAGTAACAAGTCAAAAGTCTTGTGAAGCTTGTTTATAGCCGCGGTGTCGTCTGGGCAGATATAAACTACTTGGTTTTTTATACTATTTGGGAATTCGGCGGCAGTAAAGTCGGCAGTATTATTTTGATTTAGTCTGTCTCCATGCGTTCCCATTAAAGAATACTGTAAACTAAATAAGCCAGAAACTAGGATAATACCAACGAAGACAATTTTTTTCATTCTTTAACTATTTACTTTCGTAAACGAAGAAAAGTATCCTTTTAGTATTGAAAAAAATTCATTTAATAGCGGTAGGTGGTGCCATAATGCACAATCTGGCCATAGCTCTAAAAAATAGAGGTTATAAAATAACGGGTAGTGACGATGCCATATATGACCCAGCAAAAAGTAATCTAGAAAAAGCAGATCTGCTACCAGCTGTAGGTTGGGATACAGACTATATTACCTCAGACATAGATGTAGTAATACTAGGGATGCACGCCAGAGCAGATAATCCAGAGTTGCAAAGGGCCAGAGAACTAGGGCTCAAAATCATGTCTTTTCCTGAGTTCGTAGCTGATGAATGTGAAGATAAGAAACGTATAGTAGTAGCTGGTAGTCACGGCAAAACGACTACTACAGCTATGATTATGCATGTGCTTTCTCAATTGCAGATGGATTTTGACTACTTGGTGGGTAGCTCAATAGATGGGTTCGATCTCTCTGTAAAACTTACAGATGCTGACCTGATAATCATAGAAGGAGATGAATATTTATCTTCTCCGCTTGACATGAAATCTAAGTTTCTGTGGTATCAACCGCACTTAAGTATAATCACAGGTATAGCATACGATCATATTAACGTGTTCCCTACTTTTGAGTCATACCTTGCTACTTTTAGAAGCTATATAGCCTCTCATCACAAAGATGGTAAATTCTTTTGGTTTCAGAAAGATGAGCACTTGGCAAAAATGGTAACACATACGAGTGTGCTAAATAAGGCCTATGATACGCCGCAGTTTAGACTACAAGATGGCGGAACTATTGTGACTGCTAATGGTGTAGACTATCCATTAGCAGTAGTCGGCAAACACAATCTAGAAAACTTGCAAGCTGCACAGCTAGTATGCCAAGAATTAGACATATCCTTAGATGCTTTTTATAAAGCAGCAGAATCTTTTACTGGTGCTGGTAGAAGAATGGAAAAAATAATAGAAACCGAGACCCAAGTAGTATATCGAGATTTTGCACACTCGCCTAGCAAGCTGCAAGCTACCACAGAAGCAATAGCAGAAACCTATACAGGCAATACGTTAGCAGTGTTCGAACTACATACTTTTAGTAGTCTAAATAAAGACTTTTTACCTTTATATAAAGATACGATGTCTTCTGCTACCAAGGCTGTTGTGTATTTTGATGAGGAGGTATTTGCTCATAAAAAAATGATTCCTATGTCTCCAGAATTTGTGAAAGAATGTTTTGGAAATGTGACAGTTCTCAATTCAGCATCTGAGCTTTCTGATTTAGTAAATGTGGCATATGATAAAGGGGACAATATTCTATTGATGAGCTCGGGCAAGTTTAATAATGCCGATTTTAAATTTATTTAGAGTTGCTTTGTTCGCAACTTAATAGTGACTTCTGTTGGGTTGTCAGTTCGTATCTCTTCCACTTTTAGAGCATAGTAAGAGTTTTGCTCTTTCACAAGAAGACACAAGTTGTCCTTTAAGCTAAGTTTTTGTTGATTCTCTTCCCAACTTTGAAAAAGGTTTATGAGTCCGTCTACATCCGTATACTCTAAATCTTTCGCATAAAAGTAGTCGATAGTAGAGAATGTTTTGCTAGTGTCTAGATGAATCTCCGTAAAATCATCATTAATAAGCAAAGCTTGGTACAGACCTACTTGTTTATTTATAGTAGGCACAAATGGGTATGATCCATGATGAATGATAGAGTCTGGTAGATAGGTGAAACAAATATTCCAGTCACTGCGATCAGGTTCTACATTATTCACTATTTCTTGAGTGAGCAGTGAGTAGTATGTGTAGGCGAAATTGGGATCTTTTTCTATCCACTGTGATTTTGTAAAACTGCCGTCTAATGTTCCATATCTAATATGAAAAGCGCTAGTGCCTGCGTCCAAAATTTGCAGCTTATAATAGTACAGAAATGTGCCATCGCTCCAAGAGAGGAGGTATACATTTTTGTATGATTTCGGGTTTGAAAACTCAAAGTCTCCCCAAACGCCAATAGCCGATTGAGTACCTGTGCCAGATGTGCCGTCTAGTTGCCAAGGGATATCATGGATAGGGTAGGCGGTGTCTATAGCATCGTAGTTTGTGTTTTTGGTATTGTGCACTGATACACCTAGTAGTGTATTGAGTAAGATACTCCAGCTACCTTTTGTGTTTTGAAACTTGAGATGCCACGGGGATTCAGAACTATTAGCCAACTTGTCTGCACTAGATAAGTCAATATATGCTGCTTGTTTTCCCTTGGTGCTAACGGTTATTTCTGTAGTATAATCTTTCACCTTGGGTAATATCTCATCTGGTTGAAAACATCCAGAGAGTATTATTATGAGCGATATGAAGAGCAAGTATTTCATTTGATAACGTAGCTTACATTAAAGAAAAAGGCTCTATCTCTTGCAGCTGCTACCCTTGTTTCGGTGGTTAGCAGAGGTTCTATATCTTGCAGTATAAATCTTTGATTGCTCACAAAGGTTTGATTATTTGCATTGGTAATGCCGAATACTAAGTTCATTCTATCCTTTGCAAAAGTATGACTTGCAGCCAGATTTATGTATCTCATCTTGCCCTGTTGGTATATGGTTATCACGTCGTTTTCTATGACTAAGGTGGAGTGCTTGCCTATATACCTTCCTGTAGCTGACACTGCTAGTCTAGAGTTTGGTATTTTGATGTGCACATAGAGATTTGCTTCGGGAGTAAAGTAGGTTAGGTTAGCTGTGTCTTTTAGCTGATTGGTGCCGTGTAACATTACGCTAGGCCTCAGTTTTAGCCAATCGTTTTTAAAAGTAAGTCCTGCATAAGTAGTATTCCCTGTGCTGGATCCTGCATTTTGTACTTTATCGTTAGTGATAGGTCTGGGTATTCCTCGGACACTATTATATAGTATCCCACTATGTATATCTACACTTTTTTTAGAAACCAATAGTCGAACACTTAACGTGCTTATATCTATAGGTTTTAGCAAGATGTTACTTTTTATACCCCCATTTAGAATGGGCGTATAAAAAAGATTGGAGAATGCACTGTATGCTATAGATTTCTGATAGGAGGCTACTAGCTGCAAGTCGTTTTTTGGAGCTAGGGTCACTTTAGCGTGTGGCAGTAGGTAGCTATTGGCTAGGCTGTTAGTCAGTAGCTTAGCTCCTCCTTCTAGTCTAAAAGCCCTTTGTGACTGGTAGGAGAAACTACCGAAAGCAGTATAGTCTGAGTATGTAGATTGTATAGCATTTATGGTAGGATATTCATTGTCTTTTATTGAGCTTAGTTCTAAGCCCATTGTGTAGTTCAGTTTTCTGTTTTCTGAAGTAAGCAAAAGTTGCATATACGATTGAGCGAAATTTGAACTAGCCTGAGCATCTACACCTATATGACTTTGGTTGCTGCCATTGCTCAAATCCTTGTCTAAAGTATTTAGGTTGTTTTTAGCTCTATGCCACATTGTGCTGATTACGAGAGTGTGATTTTTAGATAAAGCCGTTTCTAATGAGCCTAGTATTCTATTTCGTGCAAAGGATTGGTTGACATCTCGGACACGTGCAGTTCCATCTATTACTTCACCTCTTTGTACAGATTTATAGAATGAATTGTCTAAAGCAACTGTGAGACCTACACTTTTTAAAATTTTATATGAGTAAGAAGCATTTAGGTCATATCGCTCATAGGCACTTATAGCGGTACCTCTGTCGGCAAGTTGCTCATATTGAGCAGCAGAAAAACTCCTATTTATACCTATACGTGCAGTATGTATGAGGTTACTTAACTCAATGCTAGAATTAATATGAAAATCATTTGCAGAGCTATTGGTTAAAGAAGCTTTTGCCGATATGGGTTTGTTTTGGTAATCTGCGGTATATAGAAAAATCGCCATGGTTCCAGCATTTTTTGCACTATAGGTAGATGGAGCAATGCGTAACTCTATTCTGCTAAGATCCCAAACGGGGATGCCTCTCAGGTCATACGGAGTGTTCTGGTCCAGAAGGTAAGGCAGCTCGTTTTTAAATATCGCGATGTACTCGTTTTTAATAGAGCCCCCAGTAGTATACGATTGATTGTCTAAGTGATATTGATGAAAGGTAGGCAGCAAGTCGAGGGCTTCTTCTAGATTCTGAATATTATTATAGCGAATATCCTCAGCACTTAAAACAAAAAATGCAGATGTATCTTGCCCCAAGCATGTACTTACAATAATTGTCCAAAGAGCCGTTTGTATGTATCTGAATATTTTCACTAATAGGATAAACCCAATGCTATGCAATGATAGTGTGTACTGGGTCTATTCTGTTAACAGAATAGAAACCTTGACATTAATTTTAGGCAGATATTACATCCACTTTACTTTTGACTACTCTAGTGCCTACAAAAACAAGGATAAAGGCTAACCCAATAACGGCGGATATAGAACCAGCTATGGATACGTCAAAATACATAGAGACATAATATCCTGCAGCAGAACAGATTATTCCTATGATAGCAGATAAGAAGATCATTCGCTTAAAATCTTCTGTAAGAAGGTAGGCGATAGCTGGTGGTCCAGACAAAAATGCTATCACTAATATAGCTCCTACAGACTCAAAACTAACCACGGTGCTAAGAGATACCCCACTCATTAAGAAGTAGTGCCAAAAAGTGACTGCGACTCCCGTAGATAGGGCAAAATTAGGGTCGAAAGTAGTTATGAATAAACCCTTATATCCCCAGATGACTCCTGCTAAAAGAATGACACAAACGATGAGTAATATGATAGCTTGTTTAGGGAGTTGTAGTCCGAAACCTATAGGCTGCAACCAAAAGACGATTTGCTCTATTTCTCCATATAGAACGCATTGTTGGTCTAGGTCTACATTCTCTCCAAACTTGGAGATAAGAATAATCCCGATAGCAAAGAGTAAGGTATATGATACGCCAATAGCGGCATCGCTTTGTAGTCTAGCTTTTTTGGTAAACCACTCTATCATCACAGTCGCCAAAATGCCACTCAATGCTGCTCCTGCAAGTATAGGTACGCTGGCAGTAGAGCCCGATATATAGTAAGCAATGAAAATTCCTGGTAAAACGGCATGCGATATGGCATCGCCTATCATTACCATTTTTCGCATGACCAAGAAGCAGCCCATTAAGGCACAATTTATGGCAACTAAGCTAGCGGTAAATATGATATAAAAATCGTTCATCAATACGGAATTTCGCTTTGGTGTGGATCAGTCTCTGGGCGGTCCAGTAGTTTTATTAGGTGCTTCTCTATTTCTGGAGTTATAACGTGCTCAATGCCCTCAGCATCGTCATGCACATGGTCTTCTTCTAGTTGAAAATACTTAGATAGATAAATCTCCCAAAGACGGTGTTTCCTTATCACTGCTCTTGCAGCTATTCTGCCATTATCGCTTAGTATTACAAATCCTCGAACCTGATCTATGTGCCTGTCACGCTCTAGCCTTTTTAGTATACTTTTTAATTTTGATGGCGGATACTTTTCTTTTTCTATAAGGTCATTTATCGTGATAGTGTTCTCACCATCTTGAGCCAGTTTATAAATGTCTTTTAGTACATTTTCATTGTTGATTTTCACGTTATTGGATACCCGCATTTTCATACGTGAATACATGCCTTTTTCTTTTCCGAAAATTATGGCAACTAAGGCAAAGAGAGAAAGTACTACTACTATCCAAGGCCCTGTGGGCATACCAGTACCGCTGTAGCTTATAAATACACCTATAACTCCACTTGCGAATCCAAAAGAGCCTGCATAGAGCAGCATTTTTTTTATATCATTGGTTAGAAAACGTGCTCCTGCTGCGGGTGTTATCAGTAGTGCAGCCATTAGGACTACACCGACAGCCTGCACGCCTATAGCCACAGTAATCACTGTGAGTACTGCCAAAAATGATTTCAAAAATGATACCTTAATGCCTATCCCTTTAGCATAATTTTCATCAAAACTGATAAGACTAAATCCTCGTAAAAAGATAGCAATGCATACTACATTGATAATTGCTATCACAGAAAAAAGTTGGATATCTAGCATGCCCATAGAAGCTGCCTTGCCAAATAAAAAACTGTCCAACCCGCTCTGGGCTGCATTCTCGCTGTGTTGTATGTCGGTTAAAAATACTATTCCAACTCCAAAGAATACACTTAAAGTGAGAGCTAATATGGTGTCTGGTTTTAGTTTGGATTTGGCTTGTACGTAGTCCACTATCCATATGGATAGTAGCCCAGATGTAATAGCTCCTATAAGAAAATAGACTGGGTTTTTTACTCCTGTCAGCATAAAAGCGATTGCTACTCCAGGTAGTACCGAATGTGATATTACATCACCTATTAGAGCTCGCTTGCGAAGATAAGTGAAGGTGCCCACCACTCCTGCTGCAAAGCAGAGTATGCCAGACGCTATACTTACCACAAAGAGAGTGTAGTTCTCGGCAGAAAAAAAGGTGTTTATATGACCCCAGATTTCCATCATTTATGGCGAATCGGGAACTCTTTATTTTCTAGCTCTTGGCTTATTTTGGAGATGGTAGTAAGCCTGCCTCCATATGTGTCTGTAAGTATTTTATCTGTAAATACTTCTGAGGTAGGTCCACTTGCGATGAGCCTAGTATTTAGTAATACTAGATGGTCAAAATAGGACTCTGCGGTATGTAAATCATGATGCACTATTACTAAGGTTTTGCCAGCATCTTTCATTGTTTTAAGCAATGAAATTATCATTTCTTCGGTAGCTATATCCACTCCAGCAAACGGTTCATCCATCAAAAATAGATCTCCTTGCTGGGCTATGGCCCTAGCTAAAAATACTCGCTGCTGCTGCCCGCCAGAAAGTTGGCTTATCTGCCGCTTAGCGTATCCTAGCATATTCACCTTCTCTAGACTGTCTGTTACTATTTCATTGTCTTCTGTAGTTAGCTTTTTGAATAACCCTCTTTTTTGGTACCTGCCCATAGCTACTATATCCCACACATTTGCTGGGAAATCCCAGTCTATGTCTTGTCGCTGCGGTACATAGCTTACTTTGTCCCGCACATTATTCAGCTCATCATCATACACTTTGGTGAAACCACTTGTAGGCTCTACTACTCCCATGATTGCTTTTAGTAAGGTGCTCTTGCCACTGCCATTGGGCCCCATTATTCCTATCACCTGCTTGTCTGGCAACTCAAAGTCTATATTCCATAGGGCAGGCTTGCGACCATATAGTACAGTAAGATTATGAGCTTCTATGATTGTATTACTCATTGTAAGCCTTTTATTATAGTGTTTATATTGGCTTCTAGCATGCCGGTATAGGTGCCTTGCGATGTGCCTGCTGTGCCTAGTGCATCGCTATACAAAGTGCCGCCTATTGTTAACTCATAATTTAAAGCACCCGCTCCTTCTATTACGGCTTCTAGGTTTTTGTTTGATACGCTTGTTTCTACAAAAATAGATTTTACTTGGTTCTGCACTATGAAATCTATCATGTTTTTAACGTCCCTGGCTCCATACTCTGCAGCTGTAGATATGCCTTGTAGTCCTCTTACTTCAAAAGTAAATGCATCTCCAAAATATTCAAATGCATCGTGACTAGTGATTAGAATTCTTCGCTCTACGGGTAGTGTATAATCCAATTGACTCTGTAGAGAATGAGTTAGTTTTTCAACCTTCAGATTGTACGCATTAAACCGCTCATGGCAATCTTTTAGAACTGGGTTTTGTGAGCTTAGCTCTTCTGCTACTCCTTGCAGACCAGTCATCCATACTTGCGGGTTAAACCAAATATGTGGGTCTACCAGATCAGAAGTGTTATCTACTCTTTTTAGTTGCTCTTTTGGGATATAATTTCCTAAAGCAAAAACAGGTTTTTGTTTGCTATAGTTTTCTAGCATCTTGGCCATTTTTCCTTCCAGATGTAGGCCATTGTATACTATTATATCTGCTGTAGATAGTTTGGCAATGTCACCTTGAGATGCCTTGTACAAGTGTGGATCTACGCCTGCACCCATAAGGGCAATTACTTCTACCTCGTCACTTACAATGTTTCTAATACAATCAGCGACTATTCCCGTAGTGCAAGCTATGGTGATTTTACCATCGTCTTTTGGCTCGGTACAGCCTGCAAATAGTAAGACACTTATCAAAAAAACAGTAATCGACTTGTAACAAATGTGCATAGCACAAATGTAGTTAAGAATTGCAGAATCGTGAATGTAGAGTCGCGTAATTTTAATGAGTAATCTATGAATGATTAAGTGATATTTTGGTTTATTGTACTAAAAAAAATTACGGGTAAAATGTGATTTGTGTAGTCTTTGGCTCTAGATTTGTTATTCTAACTACGTGAGGTACTTTATCTGTTTCATATTTACATTGGGTGTTTGTGCTTTGCAGGCACAACTGTATACGCTCAAAGATCCTAAAAAGGATAGCACGAATATGGAGGTGCTGTACGATTCGCTGCCAATTATGTGTGACTCATTTTATGTTATGCTGCTAAGAGAGGATTTGACAGAAATGAAAAAGTTCGTTCCTAGGATGAAGTATCTTAAATCTACTTTCGATACTATGGCTATAGAGTATAGGGAGGAGCAGGTGGTATATAGACAGCAAATGTTGCTTCGTAATTTGCAAAAAGACTACAAGAATATTCTAAAATACTCAGAGCAATCTAACCTCAATATTAAAAGGCTAGAAAAGGGAAAAACCATATATGAATATGGGCAGGATGAGCAGGAAAATAAGTATTGCTATGTCACAGTTCTTTGTAAGAAAAATAGGAAAGAGTATGAGCTTAAATATTTAGCCATTTTACTGAACGGACATTGGTTTGTGGGTGATGAGTTAAAACTAGTGAAGCTATGAGAATAGAGATCAGCATACTATTTTCTGTATTTGCTACTTTCAGCTTTGCCCAAAGGTGGGAGGTGAAAGATCATCCCAATAATCGAAAAAAAGCCATCGTAGTAGATAGCGTCACTATTTCTGATTTTGTGTACACAGAAGTAAGTGAACTCTCAGAAAATAAAGCATACGTGTCGCAAGGAGAATTGTATGCTTATATAGATGCAGCAGGTATAGAACTCACTCCGTATGTATTCGCAGAGGCTAATAATTTTTCAAATGGGTTTTCCATAGTAGCCGATAGCTTTTCTAAAAGTATATTAAATGAAAAAATGCAATTCGTTGTTCCGTTTGAGTTTCAAGAGGTACGCTTGCCAAAGCACGGATTAATAGTGGTTCAAAGTTCATCGGGGACTTGGGGTGTGTATGATACCAAAGGAGTCTTAAAATTGCCGCTGGTATATGACTTACCACCTAATATCTTAAATTTGGAAACAATAATAGTATGTAAAAATGGGCTGTATGGTGTGGTCAATGATTGTAACGAGTCTAGGTATAATTGCCGCTATCAATATATAGACCCAAATGGCTTAGGCTATCAAAGTGGCAGATACTTACGTTTGTTTTAATAGAATAGTATAAAATGAAAAGCACTAAAATATTTCTTCTTTTATCGGTAATAGTATTACTAGCTAGTTGCTCGCAGTATGCACACAGAACGGTGCGAGTAAAGAAAAGCAAGCACACGGAGGATGCTGTAGCAAAGGAAAGTTTCACATTAAAAATGTATCTAGGAATTGCAAGTAATAATGTAGAAGTGGCCATGCAGGGAGAAGTTTTGCCTAAGCCTTTCATTCGGCATAGAATAAAACCTTTGAAGGTGAGAGAAGTTCGTCAAGCCATTAGACAAAGTGTGCCAGGTAGAGCATATCTTAGGATAAAATCGGACTCTGTGGTGCAAGACTCTGTATCAATAGTAGATTTAGACAGGGAAGAGATTATTCAGAAATACGAAAGAGCAAATGGTCTGTCAATAGCTTCTTTAATACTACTTCTTACTTCGCCTTTTACTTTTGGATTAGGATTTATATTGTCTCTTATTTTTGCAATTATTGCCATACGCATCTATTTCAAATACAAGAATCCAGGCGTTAAAGAAAGGTATATAATGGCTCTATCAGTGCTTGTAGGGGCTTTTGTGCTCCTAGGAGCCTTCATTGGACTGATCTTATTTATTTTTGCTTATTAATAGTCTTTAAGAGAAGCACCTAGTTGTTTCTATTTCTAGTTTTATTTGCAGTATGCAAATGACCACAAGCCAAGATTTCGCCAAACAATTAGATTCGGAAGATTCATTAGCTAAGTACCGTAGTCAGTTTTTTATGCCTCCGGGCAAGACTCGTGCGGAGCAACTCTATTTTACAGGCAATTCTCTAGGTCTTCAGCCTAAGTCTGTAAAGGATTATATACAGCAGGAGTTGGATGATTGGCAAATGCTGGGAGTAGAAGGTCATTTTCATGGAAAAAATCCTTGGTTTAGTTACCACCATTTTTTTGATCAAGAAGCTAAAATAGTAGGTGCTAAACCAGAAGAGGTGGTGGTAATGAATAACCTCACCGTTAATCTTCATTTGCTACTTGCTAGTTTTTATAGGCCTACAAAATCTCGCTATAAGATCATTATGGAAGGAGGAGCTTTTCCTAGTGATATGTATGTGATAGAGAGCCAGGTGAAGCATCACGGATATGAGTATTCAGATGCCGTAGTAGAAATAAATCCAAGAGAAGGTGAGCACGCACTGCGTACAGAGGATATAGTAGCTAAGATTAATGAGGTAGGAGAGGAGTGTGCTTTAGTATTCTTCAGTGGAGTTCAATATTATACTGGTCAAGCTTTTAATATAAAAGCACTAACCGAAGCGGCACATTCCGTAGGAGCTTATGCCGGTTTCGATTGTGCACACGCAGCGGGTAATATTAACATGGAGCTGCACGACTGGAATGTAGATTTTGCAGCCTGGTGCACCTACAAGTATATGAATAGTAGCCCTGGGGGGGTCAGTGGCATTTTTGTACATAATAAACATGGAGAAAATCCGGAAACGCCACGATTAGCAGGTTGGTGGGGACATAAAGAGAGTGAGCGTTTTCAGATGAAAAAAGGCTTCATCCCAGAGCCGGGTGCTGCAGGATGGCAACTCAGTAACGCCCCTGTACTAGCTATGGCAGCACATAAAGCTTCGCTAGATATGTTTGATGAAGTGGGAATGGATGCTCTAGTAGCCAAAGGAAAAAAGTTGAATGCCTTTTTAGAACAGGTGGTAATGGATGCACAGGCTGCCAATGATAAACTTGAGTTTACTATAATCACTCCTGAGGAACGGGGTTGTCAGTTGAGTATGCTGGCTAATGAAAATGGGAAAGCACTTTTTGACTACCTAACGGAGCATGATGTTATAGCAGATTGGCGTGAGCCTAATGTGATTCGTCTTGCTCCAGTTCCTTTGTATAATTCATTTATGGATGTATGGGAGTTTGGGGAGTTGCTGAAAGATTTTTAAATAAAGAAACCTAGATCACACCAGGTTTCTTTTTCTCAATTTAACTAAATAATTACCAGAAATAATCATAACTGGTAATATGTTTCTAGAGTAAGCGATGCTTCTTCAGAAACTATGGGAGCCCCCACTCCCTTTAGTATTTATGAAATTATACTTAGTAGTTATATACCTTTCAATTTCATTAATTCAATGATACGTCAATCAGTTCCATCTTACCTAATTTTAAATGTAAAAAGTCTTAAAATGACACATAATATTCCATATATGGGAATATATTTTTATTGAGAATGTCTTGCAATGGTGAGTAATGGCAAGATTATGGTCGGTAAATAGTTGCATTTTGCAGCTCAATAAAAGCTTGTATAGGCAATGATAGCAAGGGTTTATGTAAGATTAGGTAGCAGATGCTACTTAGAGGATGCGTGTGTAATAACACTGCCCAGTTCTTTAATTCTTTCCAGAGTACTTCTGAAATCATTAAACCCTTTTACTGAGAGTATGAGGTGATTTTTCCCTTGTTTAAAGCTAAAATGCTCTGGTTCTTGGTTTACAGAACTCATAATAGTGCCAAATGTGGGAGCCTGATAAAACTCTTCCCCCAGATTGTTATTAAAGTATAAGAAGATTTCTTTATCTCTTGTCTTCACTTTTTCAGCGTACAAGTTTTGTGCTGCTATCTTTAGCTTCACGCTCCATACTAGGTTTCGTACTGCTTTAGGCATATCCCCAAAACGGTCTACTAACTCTAGCGTAAAACTCTCGAGTATTTCTTCGTCATTAATAGCTGATAATGCAGAGTATAGATTTAATCGCTCAGCTACATTACTTACATAAGTCTCTGGTATACGTGCCTCAAAATCTGGCTCTACAGTAGCTTCTAAAATTAGTTTTTTAGAATTATGTGTAGTTCCGTCGTCTAGTAAATCACTAAACTCACCATCTCTAAGTTCCTGCAATGCCTCGTCTAGTATCTTATGATACATGTGAAATCCTATCTCTGAAATAAAGCCGCTCTGTTCAGCTCCTAAAAGATTTCCTGCTCCACGAATATCCATATCACGCATAGCCACGTTAAATCCGCTGCCCAGATCGGAGTATTCTTCTATAGCTTGCAGTCTACGTCTGCCATCCTCTGGTAGTGTGTGCACAGGCGGAGCTAGCAAGTAGCAGTATGCTTTTATATTACTTCGTCCTACTCGTCCACGCATCTGGTGCAAGTCACTTAGGCCAAACATATGTGCATTATTAATGATAATGGTGTTCGCATTTGGTATATCTAGACCACTTTCTATAATAGTAGTGGCTATCAATACATCAAATTCCCCTTCTATGAACTGTACCATCACCTGCTCCAGATCATCGCCTTTCATTTGTCCGTGGCCTACAGCTACTCTTGCCCCTGGCACTAGGTCACGTACTCGCTGTGCTATTTCTTGTATGTCTTTTACTCTATTATGAATTACGAAAGACTGTCCACCTCGAGCTATCTCTGCTCCAATGGCTTCTTGTATCACATCATTATTCCATACTTGCACCTCGGTTTGTACTGGTCTACGATTAGGCGGTGGGGTCATCATGATACTCAGGTCACGAGCTCCCATTAAGCTAAAGTGAAGTGTACGCGGTATTGGTGTGGCAGTAAGAGTAAGTGTATCTACATTGGCTCTAAATTCTTTGAGTCGTTCCTTGGCACTCACTCCAAATTTTTGTTCCTCGTCTATAATGAGGAGTCCTAGATTATGAAACTTAGTCTTTTTACTCAGTAGCTTATGTGTACCTATTAGTATGTCTAGCTTACCGCTTTCTAGTCTTTTTAGTGTTTCGGTTTGTTGCTTGGCAGTTCTAAATCTATTAACATAGTCTACTGTACACGGGAAGTCTCGTAGTCGGTCTCGGAAGGTATGGAAGTGCTGCTGTGCTAAAATGGTGGTAGGTACGAGTATCGCTACTTGTTTACTATCTGCCACTGCTTTGAAAGCTGCCCGAATAGCTATCTCTGTCTTACCAAAACCTACATCTCCACAGATTAATCGGTCCATAGGACTCTCGCTCTCCATGTCTACCTTAAAATCTTCTGTGGCCTTGGCTTGGTCTGGCGTATCTTCATATAAGAAGCTAGCTTCTAGCTCAGTTTGTAGATAGGTGTCTGGGCTAAACTGGAATCCTTTTTCTGCTTTTCTTTTAGCATATAATGCTATTAAGTCTTTAGCTATGTCTTTTACCTGAGCCTTAGTTTTTCGCTTCAGATTGGACCATGCATCACTGCCTAGTTTGTTGATTTTAGGTTCGGTGCCATCCTTACCTTTGTACTTGCTAATTTTATAGAGTGCTCCAATATTGACATAAAGTAAATCTCCGTTTTTGTATTCTATCCGCACGGCATCTTGTAGTTTGCCGCCCATTTCTATGCGTTGTAGTCCTTTGAATTGACCTACTCCATGGTCTATATGTACTACGAAATCTCCAGGATTAAGGTCTTGTAATTCTTTAAGCGATATCTGTCCCGATGTAGATTTTTTACTTCCAGACTTGGCCAGATAGAATCTATTAAATATCTGATGTTCGGTGTATGCCGCTATTTTTAGGTCGTGATCTACGAATCCTTCACTTAGACTTTTGTAAACAGGCTGTATAGTATATCCAGACTGTAGGTCATCAAAGATGCTCTCCAGTCGCTCTATCTGCTTTGCACTTTCTGAGAACACTAATGTAGTATACTTTTTCTGATCTAGAGATTTTAACGTATCAATAAGCAGATTAAAGTTCTTATTTACAGTAGGTTGTGGTACTTGGTTAAACCTTAGCTTTACTGACGGCCTAAAGAAGGTTTGGCTGCTAAACTCTATGACTGGTTTCTTATTCAGTTGATTTGCTATCTCCTCTGCGTCAAAATAAAGCTGCTCTGGACTATGCTCTGCAGTTGCTTTTTCAGTTGCCTTTTCCCAACCTTTCCCCATTTTGGCTATGGCATAAGGTAAATCATAGGTGCACACTATAGGTTTTTTACCTAGGTAACTAAATATGTCTGTATGCCCTTCTTCCTTCATGCTCTCCTGCACATTAGGAACTATTGTGGCACGCACTAGTTTCTTAGTACTCAGTTGGCTTATAGGATCAAACTCGCGTATACTTTCGATAGTACGACCATCCAATTCTAGTCTGAAAGGTAGCTCGCTAGCATAACTGAATAAATCTATGATGCCGCCACGTATAGAAAACTGACCAGGTTCGTACACGAAATCTTCTCGGTAAAAACTGTACTCATTGAGTAGTTCTATGAGGAAATCTAAGTCAACTTCCTCGCCTATTTTAAAGGTAAGTTTCGTTTTCTGAAAAGTGTCTTGTGTTATTATTTTCTCTAGCAGAGCCTCAGGATAAGAGACTACTATCTTGGGCTTATCTAGATCCGATAGTGCATCCAGTACGCTTGCTTTACGTTGTATTTTGGTGCTTTCTGGCACGGCCATATCAAAGTTTCTACGAAAAGAATCTTTCCAAAGAAAGACATAATTATGGTCCGTAAAAAGCTGCAGGTCAGCATATACATATTCTGCATCTTCTTGATTGTTACAGACTACAAGTACACTTCTTTCTGTGTGTTTCTGTAAGTGTGCAAATAAAAGTGACTTAGCAGAACCTATGCAGTTTTGAACTCCAAAACGGGATTTCCCGGCACTAATTTCCCGCTCCAATTCTTGAAAGATTGGATATTCATTAAAGAGTTGTACGAATTCTCTACTGTTCATTTAGTTGTGTTTTGCTACAGTAGCAAAAAAAAGGTGTGCGAATATAACCGCACACCTTTTTTATTGTTTTAGAATTAATGTTTAATTCATGTCTTTAAGATTTACTCCGTAAAGAATAATCATAACGACTCCCCAAAAACCACTACTTGCTGCAGTGATGGCACCCATAATTCCCCCAAATACAAAGATCATTCCGAGTATAGCTATGGCTATTCCTGCTATGTAAATGTAAAATCCTTTTTTATTAAGATTCCACATCATAAAAGATCCGCCTAATGTTATAAGGCAAGATAAAATATTGACAATGGCAGAATTCCTAATTTTTTCAGGAGTTAAACTTTCAGATATAGAATTAAAAAAAGATTCGAAAAGCTGTTTTTGATTTTCGGATAGATTATCTTCATCTTCTATTTGGTCTAGGGCTTCATCCATTGATTCCGAAACTATTTCGCCAGTTTGTTCTAAAGAACTTGATGTAGTAATGTTGAGTATTCCGCTAAATATTCCATATCCACTTCCTACGAATGTTAGGATGCATAAAACAATAATAAATGTGCTCCTTACCTTCGGTAATAATTGTGTTTCGTCAATTTTTATTTTTAGTTTATTTGATCAAAAATAGGTTACGCACGCACTTTTACCTTTATGTTCAGATAAAAATGTAGATATCTTGGTCTAAAATGGTCTTAGATTTCTGAAAAAACTATCCTTGTTTCTAAACCCATTTTCTATTTTTGCGTTAACATATAAACCATGTTAAACCATTCTTATCTAAGCAACGCAGACGTAGATGCTACCGAGCATTTATACCAACAGTATAAAGAAGATAAATCCTCAGTAGACGAAAGCTGGCAGCGGTTTTTTGAAGGATTTGACCTTGCATACGGAGACCTTGGTCTGAGTGCTGATGGCGGAGCTGCTGCGTCAGAAAATATGATAAAGGAAATCAATGTCCTTAATCTTATAAATAATGGATATCGCACTAGAGGTCATTTATTTACAAAAACTAATCCGGTACGTGAGCGTAGAACCTACACTCCAGATTTATCTATTGAGAACTTTGGATTATCAAAAGGAGATTTAGATAAAAAATTTAATGCCGGTGTGGCTATAGGAATAGGTCCTGCTAAGCTAAAAGATATAATAGCTCATTGCGAAGCTACTTACTGCGGACATGTAGGAGTAGAGTACATGTATATGACTGATCCTAAGCGTATAGAGTGGTTACAGAGTAGAATGGAAAAGCGTAAAAATACGCCAGATTTCACGTTGGAGCAAAAGAAACTAACGCTAGCGAAACTAAACCAAGCAGTGGCTTTTGAGAATTTTCTGCATACCAAGTATGTAGGCCAAAAACGGTTTTCACTTGAAGGCTTAGAAACCCTGATTCCAGCATTAGACTCTGCCATAGAGTTAGGAGCTAGCCATGGTGTACAGGAATTTGTGATAGGTATGGCACACCGAGGTAGACTCAATGTGCTTGCTAATATTATGCAAAAAAGCTATGCTGAAATTTTTAATGAGTTCGAAGGAAAGGCATATGAAGAGTCCGTGTTTGAAGGAGACGTGAAATATCACTTAGGCTATACTAGTAAGGTGAAAACCAGTCTTGGTAAGGAAGTAAAGCTAAACCTAGCTCCAAATCCTAGTCACTTAGAAGCGGTAGATCCGGTGGTGCAGGGAATAGCGAGAGCAAAACTAGATCAGCAGTACGGTAACGATTTAAGTAAAATTACTCCTATACTCATACACGGTGACGCAGCTGTAGCGGGACAAGGAATCGTCTATGAAGTGGTTCAAATGGCGGGGTTGGAAGGTTATAACGTAGGAGGAATACTTCACATCGTCACCAATAATCAGATAGGATTTACGACGAACTATACAGATGCTCGTACTTCGATCTATTGTACGGATGTAGCTAAGACTACGAAGAGTCCTGTGTTTCACGTAAATGGTGATGATGTAGAGGCAGTTATATATACGATTAAATTAGCTTCAGAATATAGACAGACATTTAAGTCTGACGTATTTATAGATATATTGGGGTATAGAAAATATGGGCATAATGAGGGTGATGAACCTAAGTTTACCCAGCCGGTGCTTTATAAAGCTATTGCGAAGCACTCAAATCCACGTGAAATATATGCGAAAAAACTAAGCGAACAAGGCAGCATAGAAGCCAATCTTGCGAAGCAAATGGAAAAAGAGTTTAAGGCTATGCTGCAGCAAGATCTAGAAGATGTGCGGGCAGACAAGAAGCCTAAAAATAATAATCTACCGAAAAATACGTGGAGTAAACTGAAAAGTGGCACAAAAGCGGATTTTGAAGTAGCTAGTAAGACTGCCGTTGCCAAAAAGGCATTTGATGCAGTAGCTAAGGCTATCACTACGTTACCAGAAAATCATACTCCTATCAAAAAAGTGATTAAGCTGTACAACGATAGAAAGCAGATGATAGTGGAGGATAGTTTTGACTGGGCTATGGGTGAGCTTATGGCGTATGGTACCTTGGTAGAAGAGGGGCATTCTGTGCGTATGAGTGGCCAAGATGTAGAGCGTGGTACATTCTCTCATCGTCACGCTGTAGTGAATATGGAAGATGGAAAAGGGGAGTATGTTCCGTTAAATAATATCAGCGACAAGCAAGAGAAATTTGAGATTTATAACTCTTTGCTCTCTGAGTATGCGGTACTCGGTTTTGAGTACGGATACTCTATGACTAGTCCAAACGGTTTGACGATATGGGAGGCACAGTTTGGTGACTTCTCTAATGGATGTCAGGTAATGATAGACCAATTCATAGCGAGTGGAGAAACCAAGTGGGGAAGGTACAGCGGCTTAGTAATGCTGCTGCCACACGGATATGAAGGGCAAGGTCCAGAGCATAGTAGTGCTAGACTAGAGCGATACTTACAGCTTTGTGCAGCGGCTAATATGCAAGTGATGAATCTCACTACACCGGCTAATTTATTTCATGCATTTCGTAGACAATTAAAAAGGGACTTCCGCAAGCCACTGGTTATTATGAGCCCTAAGAGTCTACTACGTCATCCACTGGCTGTAAGTAAGACGGAGGAGTTTACCAAAGGAAGTTTCCAGGAGCTGATAGACGATACCTACGTAGATAGTAAAAAGGTGAAACGTGTAAATATATGTACTGGTAAAATCTACTATGACTTGCTAGCTAAGCAACAAGAAGATAATCGTAAGGATGTGGCTGTAGTGCGTTTAGAGCAGATTTATCCTATGCCTGAGACTCAGATGGAAGCACTCTTTAAGAAATATCCAAAGGCACAATTTTGCTGGGTACAGGAAGAGCCAAAAAATATGGGAGCATGGATGCATATCTTACGCTATGACTGGGCTAGAGGTTTCAAAGAAATCACTAGAAAAAGTAGTGCAAGTCCAGCTACTGGATATGCAGCTGTACACAAGAAAGAGCAAGAGGCCATTATATCAGATGCTTTTAATGTATAGAGCATTTACTTTTTTTGATTCTCCAGTTGATTGCTTAGGGTTAGTAATGTAAGAAGTTAATGAGTAAAGATATTTTTTTAGGATATATAAAAAAGCATATTGACTTGAATGAAAATGAAGAGTCTATCATTCTGTCTAAAATAAAGGAGAGAAAATACCTGAAAAACCAATTCCTTGTTCAGCAAGGAGACGTCTGTCGCTATGTTGTGTTCATATTTACAGGGTGTGTAAGGTCTTACCACGTAGATGATGACGGCAATGAGCATACCGTCTCTTTTTCGATAGAAAATTGGTGGTCATCAGACATGGGGAGTTTTATTACCCAAAAGCCCGCAGATTATAATGTTCAATGCATAGAACCTACTTCATTGATTCAGTTTGACTCTGTTCTTATGGAAGAACTATTTAAGACGGTTCCTAAGCTAGAAAGGTTTTTTAGAATCATCAGTCAAAATGCTCTCGTTTCTGCCCAACGAAGAGTAGTCAATACGTTTAGCAAGACCGCTAGGGAACGTTTTGAAATTTTTAGAGAAGATTATCCCGAGCTGGAACAACGCATTCCTCAATATATGATAGCATCCTATTTAGGAGTTACAAAAGAATTTTTGAGTAAAATAAAGGGGCAGATTGCAAGAGAGTAAAAGAAGTTAATTTACATTAACCCTATTTCATAACCTAGCTTATTTTTCGTTTAGCGACGTCATCAGACCTTTGTGACGAACAAAATGCGAATAAGCATTTATAAAAAACAATAAATAAAATGAAAAAATTAGTGTTATCTAGTATCGTAATAGTTGCCGCTCTGGTGCTACAAAGTTTTCAGTCAAAAAGTTTGGATCTACAATCTGGGAATAAGGAAATCACAAAAAGCCAAGTAGTATGGAAGGCTTACAAAGTAACAGGGTCTCATTCCGGGAGTGTAGGTTTGAAATCAGGTAACCTAACCTTTGATGGGAATAAACTTAGTGGAGGTAGTTTCATTATTGATATGACCACATTAGCGTGTACCGATCTTGAAGGGGATTACAAAAATAATTTAGAGGGACATCTCAAATCGGATGATTTCTTCGGAGTGGGAAAACATGGAACTTCAGCATTGAATATAACCAATGTAAAGAGTACAGGAAAGAACTCATATCAAGTAAAAGGAGACTTAAAGATAAAGGGAATTTCAAAATCAATGGATTTTCAAGTTTCAATTTATGGAAATAAAGCCTCGGCCAATTTAAAAGTGGATAGAACCGACTTTGGAATAAAGTATGGATCAGGAAGCTATTTTGAAGATTTGCAGGATAAAATGATCTACGACGAATTTGATTTAAATATTGATCTAGAATTTTAATATTAGCTATAAATTAATTAAGATGAGTAATTTAGAGAAAGCAAAGATAATGTATGCCCAAATAGGTCAGGGACAGCTTCTAGAAGCATTTGATAGTAATTACGCTGAGAGTGTAATAATGGAAGAACCTGCTGGAAAGCGGGAAGGGAAAAAAGCAAGTCGTGAGTATGAGGTACAGTTCATCAATAGTGTAGAAGCATTCCATAATCTTGAGATTAAAGCAATCTCTGAAGATTTGGAGAAGAGTAAAGTATTTATCGAGGTATTGATGGATATTACCTTCAAAGGAGGGAATCGTGTTCAGATGGAGCAAGTGGCAGTTCAGCAGTGGAAGGCAGGCCAGATTATACACGAACGGTTTTATTATAACGCTGGTTAATGAAAATAGAGTTAGACTAGAACTGTTATAGTCACTATAAAGCTCGCTTATCCAGCGGGCTTTTTTTGTTTGTCAATCTATTTACCTCCATATACAACCAAACCGCAGCCCAAACTCCTGCTACGACTTCACCGGCGGGTAGCGAGATCCATACCCCATCCAACCCAAAAAAGTGAGCTAGAATGTACATTAGGGGTATCATAATAAGCCCTTGACGTGCAAGCGTAAGTATCAGAGCAGGTATAGGTTTACCCACCGCTTGGAAGTATGCTCCACCTATAAATCCTATGCCCATTATAGGCAACGAAATAAAGATAAGTTTAAGAACTCTTGGTGTATGTTTAAGTAAATATTTATCCTCTGTGAAGATGGCTATGAGGTCTTCTGGGAAGAGTACTATTACACTCAAGAGCAATAGGGAGATTCCAGTGGTCCACTTAATGGCTAGCCATACACTGTCTTTTACTCGTTGTCCATTTTTTGCACCATAATTAAAACTTACTATGGGCATCAGTCCCTGCATGATACCTATATTAGGGAAAGCTACGAAGAGCGTAAATCCTCTGATAAGTCCGTATATGGCTATAGCGTGTGATCCGCCACTATCCCCTAGAGCAGCTGCGTATTCTACTTGACCCCATTTATCTAATTGGCCATAGAGTACGATGGCTAGCAGGCTAAACATACTCTGTCTCAGCAGTGTAATAGAACCAATAGAGGTTATTTCTTTTACGATAGGTAGATCAAAACGCAACTCACTTGTACTTAGTTTAAGCTCACTATTACCGGATAAGAAAAACCAAAGCGTGTACAAACCGCTAAGTACATACCCTGTGGTAGTGGCCCATGCTGCTCCGGCTATCCCCATGTCAAAGTATAAGATAAGCAGGTAATCTAAAATGATATTAGATACTGCTGGGATAATCATAGTCAGCATAGCTACTTTTGGCTTGCCTTCAGCACGGATTACATTATTACTCATCATAGCCCAACCCAAAAAGGGAAGACCTAAAAGCAGAATATTGAGATACTTTCTAGCGTAAGGCATGATCTCCTCATTAGCACCAAATAGTGTAAGGAGTTCTGTCTGATATATATAACCTAACAATACAAAAGATAGTACGAATCCAAAGGTGAGTAATATCTGATTACTGAAAGTCTTTTGAGCTTTTTCTGGGTTTTCTTCTCCTAGGGCACGAGCCAGTACAGATGCACCACCCACACCCACTGCCATACCAAATGATGAAATAAGAAAGGTTATAGGCAATACTACCGTTATAGCAGCGATAGCTATTTCGCCCTCAGCATATCTGCTGACGAACCATACGTCTACCATCTGATAGACAGACATTACTAAAAAGCCTATGGACGCTGGAAGTGACTGTTGAAGTAGCAGTTTTCCAATGCTTTCGGTCCCTAGTTTCCCTGATGTTTTTGTGCTTTTTTTCAAAGATGCGAAAGTAATATTTTACGGTCTATGCTAAGTAAGATCTATACATCCACATTTCTTTTTCTTACAGTGTGATATAGTCACTCATTTGTGATACCGTACTTTCGTCATTTATCTCTCCAGCTAGTTCTAGGATGACTCGTTGAAGCGAGATGATGGTTTTGTAACCATCTAGAATGTATTCTAATGCAGTATTCCCGTCTGTTATGTTCGTTTTTTCTGCAATAAGTGAATTTTTTACGTTGTCTGTATAAGAGTGTATCGGGGTACCTTCTAGGGTAAGGATTAGCTCAGCTATTTCATCTATTTGCAATACCAGAGCATTGTATATTTCTTCAAATTTAATGCGAAGTCCAAAGAACTCTTTTCCTTTTATATTCCAATGAAAACCTCTTGTATTTATATATAGTACTGATTACGTGGCAAGTAGCATATTTAGTTTCGTTACTATTTCCGTTGTTTCTTTTTGCGGTAGTCATATAATTCTCATATGGCAAAGATAGTAGCAATCTAGTCCATTTAGAGTGGGCTTTTGCTATAGTTATATTGCATTTTCATATAAGTAAGTGTCTTGTTTTTAATAATAATATGGTTTTAACGTAACTAGACTGCATATTTATCGCCTACATTTCATTTTCTTTGCACCCGTGAATTATTTAAGCCATTACTATTTTGACCGAGACGAGGAGAACAAGTATTACAATATTGGATTAATTCTACCAGACTTGGCACGACACTATATCCCTAAGCTTAGAATAAACCCGTATAAGAATATAACCTTTACTACTAAGGAGATATCTAGCATGAACGATGGGACTAATAAGCACTTTGCTAGTGACCGTAAATTTCATAACTGGATGGTGTTTGTAGATGTAACCAACAGGGCTACAGACATGATACGCGAGAGTGGAGATAAGGATATCAATAGAGACTACTTCATAACTCATATAATGGTAGAAGTACTTTTAGATAAAATATTGCTAGATAAAAATCCAACATTAGCGGATGATTTCTATAATATGATAGATAGTATAGGACAAGATTGGATTCTCAAATTTATGCGATATGCAGGTTTGCAAGATGATGAACTATGGAAAGGACAGCACCGTAGGTTTATGAAAGCAAGATTCCTCGAAACATATACTAGTTTAGAAAATGTAGTGGCTGCCGTAGAAGGTGTATGCCGTAAGTTAGATATGATAGAGCTCAATGAAGATCAGCGTCAGTTGCTTATTGATATTTGTGAGGCAATACAACCGGAATTAGAACGTTCTATTGATGCTTTAGAAATCCAACTTTTATAATATTTACCAATGAATCGTCCTTCTAGTAAAAATATAAGCCTTTTACTAGTGGCTCTTTTGAGCCTAAATATGGGGAGTTTAGCACAGTCTACACCAAAGTATAGTAATGAGTTTTTGTCCATAGGAGTAGGAGCAAGAGCCTTTGGGATGTCCAATTCTGTTGTAGCCTCTACGGAGGATGTAACATCGGGATATTGGAATCCTGCAGGACTAGTAAAACAAGAAGATAAACTTCAGATTTCTTTTATGCATTCTAATCTGTATAATGGGATAGCAAACTATGATTATTTAGGAATAAGTACTAAGGTGAAAAATAATGGAGCATTGGCTTTTTCAATGGTACGTTTTGGCGTAGACGGGATACCAAACACTTTAGATTTAATAAATAATGGACAGATAAACTATGATAGAGTAACTGAGTTTAGTGCTGTGGATTATGGTTTTTTTGTGAGTTATGCTCAGCAAGCATTGGTAGAAGGATTAAGTTTTGGTGGAAGTGCTAAGATAGTGCACCGAAAAGCAGGAGAATTTGCGACAGCGTGGGGTTTTGGTTTAGATGCAAGTGCTAAGTATGAGACTGAAAATAAATGGATGTTCGCTTTTATGGCAAGAGATATTACCACGACATTCAATGCATGGAAATACAGTTTTACAGATGCAGAGGTGCAAGTTTTTAGACAGACTGGTAATGAAGTGCCAAAGAATTCACTAGAGCTTACCTTGCCTAAGTTTATACTAGGAGCTGCCAAAAAAGTAGATATCTCAGAAGATTTCACTTTGCTAGCAGAGGTTAATCTTGATATCAATACAGATGGTAAAAGAAATACCCTACTCAAAACAAATTTTATAAGTGGGGATCCACATCTAGGTATAGAAGCTGGATATAAAGATATAATCTACTTGCGTGGAGGAATAGGTAATATACAGCAAATCAAAGATTTGAACTACGAACAGCAATGGACCCTACAGCCTAACATAGGCCTAGGCCTAAAGCTAAAGCAGATTACGCTGGACTATGCTCTAAGTGATTTGGCTAATGATAATACACTGCAATACTCGCACGTATTCAGTATTAGAGCAGTGGTGAATCCCCCAGCTCGCTAGTTCCTTCATACTTTTCTTGGCTAAAGAGTACTATGCTTCCACTTGCCATGTCGTGGATTGCACGGCCTTTATTCTCCTTAGTTATGGTAAATAAGGCTATAATTCCAAGTATCACTTTCACAAAGAATCTAAAGATAGCTGCAAAGAAATTTAGCTTCTTATCCCTGTTCGATTCCCTTCTTACTTTTAATCCGCCAGACATATGTCCTATACTAGCCCCAAACAGTGCTACAAATAGAGGTTCGTATAAGAATACACTAAATACATAAGCTGCAATTCTAGCTTCTTGTGGCACGTTTTCTAGAGATGAAAAGAGTATGGTAAAGGAAAACCAAAAACCAATCATTACGAAAGCATCTATAAATGCTGCTTTGTATCGGTCAGATACTAGAGGGTAAATTAATTTTTCAGGATTTTTCATTCTACGAATTAAACGAAAAAACAACTTAGATTAATGGATTAGCCATTTACCCAATTTTTATTTTTAGGAGATAGCAACGATCCTGCTAGCCCAAAAAATCCAGCTACTAACGCTCCTAGAAGCGAAGCTAAAAAGGGTGTGAAGAAGGAAGACATATTTAGGAGTTTGCCCATAAGCACGGCTATAGTGCCGTCATCTGTCATTAGTATGGAGCCTAACCAAGCTAAAAACACTGCCAAAAAGCAAATTAAAAATCCGGCCGTAGCTTTTGTTTTGCTTACGTAGGTTCCCATAAAAGCTATCGGAGCTATAATCCACCATGGTAAAAATGGAGACAGTGCAGCAGTGGCAACAAGTATTAGAATAAAGAGGATGCTATTTTTCATGAGTGATGCTAACGCTAAAAAGTGATTTGGAAATGTCTTCTGGTTTGGTGGCAAGTTCTAGTTTATCATATTCGCCTTTAGCCCAGGTAGCTATTTTATTTTTGTAAAATGGACTAGCGGGATTGCCACTTTGCCCGCCAGGGTAGGTGCCATATGCTTCAGGTTTTTCGCCCAGAGCCACTACCATACGCCAACTAGGACCAAAGGTTTGTTGCATTGCATTGAGACTATGTTTGGTGCCTCCAAGGGCTATTTCCATTTCAGAAAAAGCGGGAAGTCTAGTAAGGTGCAGAATCTGTGCGTTTTTCTCTTGGCTCAAAGGGATAGGATCAGAGTCTAGCGTTTGAGCAAAAGACATATTGATAAGATTAGATAAAGTCTCTATGCCTGGAGTAGCTTCTATGTCATAGAATTTGCTGTCGGTCACCTGCTCTATCATATTCACGGTTACCCAAAGGTCTGGACTGGGAAGTGCTACCTTGTCTTGTTGCGTATAGATCTCGTCCCAAAGCATTTCATGAAAAGCGGTAAACCACTTATCAAAACGAACTGGGTCTGAAGAATTGGCATCATAATGCCGGTTCCACTTAGCTAAACTTATCGCAAAAGGATGTGAAGAGTTTATAGAATCTAGCATCGGAAGCATACTTGCTAGGGCTTCTTCTGCTAACATACTGTAGGTGCTGTTTTGCATTGTTTTCATGTACGCTATGTCTACGGTATCTCTTTCTTGTAAGTACTTGTGTATGGTTCTGCCTCGGTAGGGTTCAAAATTGCCATTGTAGTAATACGGATAATCGGCAGAGGCACTATATTGGTTTGCACTACTCACATATCCTCTAGTAGGATTTCTTTCTTGTGGGTTTTCATCCCTTGGGATTATACCTTGCCATCCATCACTGCTTGCTGCACCAGGGCTTATGGTGACACCTTGCCGGTAGTTTTTTATGGGGACTGCTCCATTTATACGTATGCCTATTTCATTGTTATTGTCTGCGTATACGAAATTTTGTGCCGGAGCATAGAAGTCTGCAGTAGATTTCAGATAGTCATCATAGTTATTGCATTGCATCCCATTTATAAAAGCCATAAACTCGGGAGTGGGTGAGGCGTCGTGTGCTATCCATCTTAGAGCAAGGTTAGTTTCGTCCTCTACCACAGGTCCCCAGTGCGTGTATCTCACAGTATCGTAAATTACTCCTGTGCCTTTTACGTTATAGGTTTCTATTTTGAGATCCGCTTTTACAACTTGGCTATCCAGCATGTACGTGGTCTTAGTGTTGTCTGTCCAAGATATGGTATGGTAGTCGGACATGTCGTGCCCTACGTTGGTTTCTCCCCAAGCTATGTTTTCATTGAAACCAATCATAATGCCTGGCATACCGAGCAGTGTTACTCCTTGAGCACTAAAATCGGGTGTTGTGATTGCTATTTCGTACCATACGGAAGGTAAGCTAAGGCCAAGATGAGGATCATTAGCTAGCATAGGTTTGCCCGTCACAGTTTTATTCCCTGCTACGGCCCAGTTATTGCTACCTACACCATCGGGTGAGCGTGGTCTGTCAATACTCTGAATATACACATCCGAAATTTCTGAAATGTTGAGATTGTCAAATGATTCTTTCGCTTTTAAGAAGGGGCCTTGTACTATAGGTATATCCTTTGGGTTTCTATCTGGATAGATTAGATTAAAATCTTCGTTACCAAAAATGCGTAGAGCATTGCTCATTTCTATATCTTCCTCATATCCTGCTAAGGTTTGAGTCATAGCTTTCAGCAGTAGAGCACAGTGTCTATTGGTCCATTCGCTAGGGGCAAAGTCTAGCAGTTTGTACTCCAAAGGATAGTCTTTTGGTTTTAGGTTTTGTATAAAATGGTTAACTCCAGCAGAGTAGGCATTTACATTTTTCAATTCTTCGGGAAACTGAGCCCAACCTTGCACAGCATTATCTGCTGCGTATCCTAGGCCAAGACGTCGTTGCTTTTTATCGTAGTCTAGCAAGTTTGGACCTAGTATCTCAGACAGTCTTCCATCTGGTGAGCGTGTGCTTATATCCATCTGAAAAAGACGGTGATACGCTTCTACATATCCTTGAGCAAACATGGCATCTTGTAGATTTTGGGCGAAAATGTGGGGTACCATTCTATCATCAAAAACAATGCGTACCTCCTCCTTTATCTGGTCAGACTCTAGACTAAAGTCTGTATAATCTTCTACGGATTCAGCATTTTGCCAAGCACCTGTATATGGATTTAGCAATTTGGCTAAAGGAGGTATGGCTGTTTCTCCGACTTTCTGTGGGGTGCTCAGTATATAGACTAAAAATAGCCCAATTAGTAAAGTTGTTAATCCAAAAATCTTTCTCATATCCTCTTAATTCAAAGATAGCGAAAAATAGCTGCTTGTCTAGGATTCTGTGATTATACGCGGTCAAATATTTTTATCCATTCAGTGGTGTTTTTCATATAATTATTCAAATTAATAAATAATACTTCTCCATGTTTTTAGGTAGTAGTGTGGAATTGTGGTTTTCTAGATACCCGTGGTCAAACGAAATGTACTCAAGAAGTGTTAATGTAATAATGATACTTTCACCTAGAGATATAAATCGTGTTATAGAAATGGCGTGGGAAGACCGTACTAGTTTTGATACTATTAAGCTTCAGTTTGGACTAGTAGAAAAAGAGGTAATTACTATAATGCGTCGAGAGATGAAGCCGAGCAGTTTTAGACTGTGGCGTAAGCGAGTGCAAGGTCGAAGTACCAAACATAATAAAATACGTGGTTTCGTAGAGGGGAGACACAAGTGTAGCCGTCAGCGTGCTATTAGTAATAATAAGATCAGTAAGAGGTAGATTTTTATAGATACTTTGGTTATTTATAACGCAAAAAAAATCCCCTCCGCCGAAGCGGAAAGGATTCTAATTAACTAACCAATTAATCAAAAAAGGAAATCACCCCTTAATCAAATTCTTATATTTCAACTGAAACTTAGCCACCTTTGGCCCTATTACCGCGTTACAGTATCCATTATTCTCTTTGTTATTGTTATAGTAGTTTTGGTGGTAATCTTCTGCCGTACTATAATTTAGTATAGGTTCTATAGCCGTTACTATAGGATCACTCCATAAGTCACTAGCATCTACCTTTCTTAGCACTTTTTGTGCTATCGCTTTTTGCTCTTCATTGTGATGGAATATAACCGAGCGATACTGTGTACCTTTATCTGCACCTTGCTGGTTTAGCGTAGTAGGGTCGTGTACATGAAAGAGTATATCTACTAATTTTTCATAAGAGATAACACTTGGATCAAAAACCAACTGAGCTACTTCTACAGATCCAGTGGTCCCTTGACTTACCATTTTATAAGTAGGATTTTTCAGCTTGCCAGCGGCATAGCCACTTTCTACATTCTGTACCCCTTTTAGTTTTTCGAATAGCACCTCAACGCACCAGAAACATCCTGCTCCAAATGTTGCAGTATCCATTTTGGTCATATCCAATGGCTCTTCTCTTATTACCGTAGGTAAGGTCTCTGCACCTTCTACGAAATTCATAGAAACTCCATTCACACAATGACGTGTGTTTTTGTCGGTCATCATTTCTCCTTCGAAAACGTGGCCTAAGTGCCCTTGACAGTTAGAGCAAACTATCTCTACTCTGCGTCCGTCTGCATCTG
>Ga0206130_10000304_pt1 | contig 85086 bp, 96 predicted proteins | sample Helgoland_Spring_9_FD_148637 | JGI IMG/M metagenome (GOLD analysis project Ga0206130, IMG submission 148637) | Pelagic subsurface seawater microbial communities from Kabeltonne, Helgoland, North Sea - Helgoland_Spring_Bloom_20160512_1 | ecosystem: Environmental > Aquatic > Marine > Epipelagic ... | reverse complement strand
CTGTGGTGTCCATCACGACCGCGATATCAACGCGGCAAAGAACATTCTCGCGGCCGGGCATGGCCGTCTCGCAGGAGGAATCCCCTTCCAAAAAGCCGATTAGGCTGTTGGTGGGGGAGGATGTCAATTCAGATATTGCCACGGTGTGGCAGAAGCGAGGGGTCGGGTCGGGCTGGTTCCTATCTAGGTCGCAGACCACCAATCCAATCGATCGTGGGCGCATTGTGTTCAGTCAGGTATTGATTGGCCTTGCTGAAGCAGCCAGAGCCCATAAACGCCGTAAAGTCCTGCCCTGTTTTGGTTGCTCCAAGTGGAGACGGGTGCGAGGTCTTAATGACCGTATGCAGCGGGTTGGAGACGCCGGCCGCGACCTTGTGCGCCCATTTACCCCAGGCAAGATAGACGATCGGTCTGTCCTGGGCGTTCAGGTATTGGATAACCCGGTCAGAAAACGTCTCCCAGCCCTTTTTAGCATGAGCGCCAGCGGTTCCTGCTCGAGTGGTGAGACAGGTGTTTAGCAGTAGAGCGCCCTGATCCGCCCATCCTTCCAGATCGCCGGTGTAGCCGGATGCATCTTTTTTGCCCGTCACTTCTTTGAGAATGTTTCGTACACTGGGGGTGATCTTGAAGCCTGGCTTGACCGAAAAGCTAAGCCCCATGGCCTCGCCGTTGAAATAAGGGTCCTGACCGATGATCACAACACGGACATCGGACGCGCCCGTTACCTGGAACGCCCGGAACCAGTCAGAGGGAGCCGGGCAGACATCGTGAGTGGCCATCTCGTGATCGAGAAAAGCCTTGAGCGGCTGGATGTAAGCTTCGCCCAACTCAGACTCAAGAAAAGGTCTCCAGTCGTTGTTGATGTGCTTTATTTGTTCGTGCACTTCAGATTCCCCTTGATTACGCGGCTTCGACACTTGGTACTTTCGTTTGGCGATGCACCCAGAAGCTGAGTGTAATCTCTCCATCCGGCAACTGAAAGGCAATGGTATTTTCCTTTTCGTCAATCTCTGCGGAATCAAGCATATCCTTGCTCACCTCCATACTCAGGTCCGTGTCGGTGAAAAAGGTTATTGACTCACCACCATCTTCGACCACCGGGTAAAGGTTGATTGCACCTGGCTCCCGGTCAAACGGCATCATACTCTCTGGTGGGTTATTCATGATTATCGCAGAGTCATGCTTGGAGATGTACTCGAGCAAAATCTTGGCGCGTTGATTCATGGATTATCTCCGCTTAATGGATTTCGCTGCTGGCGTCTGCCGGCTTGCAGTTGATGAGGGCTTCTTGAAGGAGGTTAACCATCTCACCATCCAACGAGCAGCCGAGTTCATCACAGGTCTGACTCATCACCCGCAGGGCCGCCATCCGACGCTCCTCTGTGCTCATATCCATCTCGATCCGATAGTTCTTCTCGACAATTCCATTCTTGTCCGGACCTGCTTGAGGGTATGCCCTATCAAATCGTTCGACGGCATTGAGTCCATGCATGTCCAGAGTCTCGCCTTCAGCTTCAACGTAAGCATGAGCAATGCTCTTGGCCTGCGTTTCGTTGCTGGGTTCGTGCACCAGCTGGCAGATCAGCATGGTGATTTTCATGTCTCTCACTTGAGGATGCAAGACACCAAACAAGGCGCAGGCGACTTCCACGCAGTGTCCCTTCTTATAGACGTCACTGGCCAGAGACTCGTTAGCAAACGCATTCAAGGATTTTGCCAGCGACTGTATTTCGGTATTTTGCGTGTTGTTGCTCATAGCTCGGGCTCCCGCCGTGTTGCTCTTTCATTTGATGGACATAATTATAGCTATAGTTTGATAAAAAGTCAACCTGAATGCTGTCTGCGACAAATGATATATTTATTGACAAGGTATAATTTTGAATGTATAATTATTGCCATACATTGAAGTTCGCTGCCTGAACATATTCTGGAGGCTCTATGCCCGCTGTTATCAGCCACATATACAACAAAACACCCGTGACTCTGCGTATTCTTCATATCGGCGAACGAAAATCTATCATCCGGGGAACGGCTCAAGGCTGTTCACGAGCCAGTTTGGTCAGTGTGGATTTCCAGATATCGCTGGTTCATGAGCCTGGCGGCAGCTACTACCACATGATCGACCAGCAAGTGACCTTGCCCAATAGCCGATTTGAAGGTGATTATTTTGCCGCGGCTCTGAGGGGCCAGCAAGCGGCCGCGGATGTGATGGCAGAGCTAGAGCGGACGCTGCCAGACATCTACAACGGAGAAGAGGACAGCCTCCGGTTTGATCTCAACGAGTCCATCGGCACGGGCCGTGAGTGGGTAATGCTGTGTGCCATGGCAGCGGCTCCGATCAGCCCCAACTGCGATTTTGTTGCCTCATCACTGAAAAACATGAGCATCAATCTCTGGCTCAGCAAAGGGTTAGAGCGGCGCGGAAAGGACTCCAACAAGGCTCAGGCGCTTCTGGAATATCTGCACTCACACCTCAATATGCCGGTCGATCACGATGAGGCGGCAGATTGGGCGCTGATGTTTCTGAGCGACCTTCGTAATTCGGCGTTTCTGGAAGACTGAAGCGACAAATTTTGATATCCGGGCCCGAGGGCCCGGTTACACTACGACCTGGAGTTTCCCATGAGCAACCCGCTCAGCAACAAAGAGTTCTTCAACAGCAGCCACTTCTTTGAGCTCAATGGCCCCGGATACAAGCCAAGTGACATTCGCACATACAAGATGCAGCCTTTGGCGAATACGCCAGCGGCGGACGTAGAAGTCCACCTCTCTGTTCCAAATGAAGGTGGACGAGGCCGCACGTTGGTCCGGACCAATCTCGGGAACTTCAGCGGCGATCAGTCGATACAAACAGAAGAGAAAGCCTCTCGATCGGTTCTCCATTTTCCGACGCCAACCATTATTGATACACCCAAAGGCATCGTTAAAACTGATTCCATCAAGCTTGTTACTCTCTATCCCTCCTGGATAGTGACTCGCTACAGTCAGAACGACAAGCGTCTTGGTGTAACGACTCACCATCCAGTGCCCTTGTTCCTGGACAAGAAGACCAAGCAATTCCTGTACTTCTTTGATGAGTCATTTCTCGATGAGATTGACCCCAAAGAGCTCACCCAAAACGTGGACAGGAAACACTGGTCGGTTTACAAAGGTAAAGATGGCCGGAAGCACTTGGCTTTGACGACCTACAACTTCACCGACATCCTGAACATTGGAGACTCCCGGGACGAAGAAAACCCGGTCAATCTGGCCTTTAAGGGTGTCCGCGCGAACTATAAGCGGCTGATGATCGACGCCCAATCTCTGGAGAAAGTCATTGTTGCTCAATATCAGTTCGACTCTCGCCAGCCCCGACCTATCGAGGGCGCTATGCCGGATGGGGACAACCGCATACTGGGTCTTCATTTCTTCAAGGCGGCCCGCCATGAGAATACCTACTACCGGATCACCGAAGATGGATCGCTCGATACTCGTGTGTCCGTGTCGGTGACTCGGTCCAGCGATGATAAGGACTCGATGATTGGTAGGAACCAGGGCGCTATCGGTCGAAACTGGGCGCAGAACAGTGAGAATGTCGTCACGGTCGTACTGCCATTCACCGACCAGGACTGGGATCACCTGGTACACTTAAGTCAGGCTCTCAGTCAGCTTCAGAACGACTTATGGAGCCTCTTTAAAGGCTGCGAGTCGAATGAAGCCATTGATCGCAGTTTGGGCGAGTCAGCAAAAGCATTACCAAGTTCGCGTTTGCTCAATGTTCTGAGTGAGGGCATCGACGGAGATCAGGGATGAAAAACAACACCGTGACACACGGAACCATGCTTCAGCGGGCTTTGCCCGGTGGTAAATACGGTTTTGTTGGCTTGGTATATGTGCCAGAACCAGACTTATTTGAGGAAGGCATTGGGTACGTTCTCGACACCACCAGAGAGCCCGTGCTCTGGACTGACAGGATTCTCGAAAAGCCTGAAGGATATGACAGCCTGGGTGTCGCCAACATCCTCACGATGCCGGCGTGGCGAGGAACCAATCAGCCTGGCACCACCGTCGTCAGAACAATGCCGATGGGTCGAGGGGAGCCTGGCCTAATTGTCTATGGCGCGAACTCAATGCCAATCATTGAGCCGGCATCTGGTGCCGATGAGTCGCTTATTTATATGAGTGAGCAAATGCTTCGTGTAGAAGATGCGCCCGTTGATCGAACCCGAGGGCAAAGTCTTGGCCAGGTCTTGAGTCTTTCGGGGCTTTTTACAACGCCAAAGGCAGAACCTATCTATCTCCCATCTCTATCTACCCCGGCCCGGGCCCACATGATGGATATACGCAACTGGCGCGTGGCGCTGGCGGAAGGCCAGAAAACAGAGGATGAGTTCGATGCCTGGATCAGAGAAGATCCTGATCGCTACTCTCTGGCTCGTGTTGGACAGCGAGATGAGGATTTTCTCAGCTATCTTAGGTTGATGAACGACCGTGGTGCACTGGAAGATCACATGGACTTCAGGACCGAGGCGGAAAAGCAAGCAAATGACCGTGCTGCCAGGGAAGCAGTTCGTGAGATGATGTCAGAACCCAACAATTCTGGACCCTCTATAAACGCTTGAAAATTATCAGATCTTGTCTATAAAGGTAGGAGGCCAAAGCTTTCATACCAATAGAGGCAGCAAGATGACAAAATCTGAGCTCATCAGTTCGATCGCAGATAAGCAGGAACAGCTCTCAGCAACCGACGTTGAGATGGCGATCAAAGTCATGCTTCAACACATGACCGAAACCCTGGAACAGGGGCGCCGGGTCGAAATTCGAGGATTTGGCAGTTTTTCTCTTCATTTTCGAAAAGCTCGCACAGGCCGCAATCCAAGAACCGGCGAGGCCGTTCATCTGCCAATTCACTACGTTCCGCACTTTAAGCCCGGTAAGGAATTACGTGAAGAGGTGAATGCCTCACTAGCCAAACACCCCTAAAGCCCCGGATAACTCAATCTTCTGACATCTCCTGCGAGACGTCAGGCTGATTTTTTCTGGGGAATCTTCGCGCCCATCTTCGCAAGCTGCTCTTTCTCATCGAGCATTGCCAGATTCTTGTCTTGCCAGCCTTCCTCAGCACCATGTACAAACTTGGGCCAGGCCTCAATATTGTCGGGGAGCCTCTCAACATCGACCTCCAGCGCGGCAAGGCGAATTGTTTCCTCTACACTGTGGCCATCAGACCAACATCTTGCGCCGAAATACTGCCCTTCTCTTTCGCTCATAATCTGTAAGACTCCTGATTTGATGGTCAACATTATAGTGCAAAAAACGATCAAATCCCACCAATACACCACCCCTTGTTATCCCTGCTGCTAACGCAGGGCCATTGATTAAATCATTATTTTTTGCTATGGTATGAACATAATTATCCCACCCCGTCACCCCTTTGCCGGGGCGCCTAAAGATCTGGAGAACTTTTGATGGCAAAAGCGAGAATTAGCTTTGTGTGCTCTGGTTGTGGACACGACTCCCCGAAATGGATGGGGCAATGTCCCAAGTGCAAGGAATGGCACACATTCGAAGAATTCAAAGCCCCAACTTCCAAGAACGAAGAGCGCAATCATCAGAAGCGAGGCTTTGCAGGCGCCACTTCAGCCGCCCGGGTAAAGCTAAAGGACGTCAGTGTTGAGGAATCCCCACGTATTGTTACGGGCATCGACGAGTTTGATCGTGTATTGGGTGGCGGCATTACCCAGGGGTCGGCAACTTTGATCAGTGGTGATCCAGGGGCCGGTAAATCCACGCTTCTTTTGCAGATCATGGACATCCTCGCAGAAAATATGGAGGTGTCCTACATCACCGGTGAAGAGTCTCTACAGCAGATCGCTGATCGAGCTAGTCGACTCAAACTTGCGCATGCGGGTGAAATCACCATGATGGCTGAAACCGAGATCGATTCAATACTCAAGCATATGCACGAGCTTGGCCCCAAGGTCATCGTAGTGGATAGTATCCAGGCTATGTACACCAATATGGTTGACGGTTCTCCCGGCGGCCCCTCTCAGGTGAAAGAGTGTGCCCAGCTTCTGACTCAGTACGCAAAGGCGACTGGGTGTGCTCTTTTCCTCGTCGGCCATGTTACCAAGGACCAGAAGATGGCGGGCCCCAAGATGCTTGAGCACATCATCGATATCTCCATCTCCCTGGAAGGCGGTTCCGACCAACGCTACCGTATGCTGCGCGCCAAGAAAAACCGTTTTGGCGCAGTTAACGAGCTTGGTTGTTTCGCTATGATGGAGGAAGGTCTCAAAGCGGTGTCGCATCCTTCCAAGATATTCCTGAGCCGCCCAGAGCGTCCAGTTTCCGGATCCGTTGTCGCGGCTTTGTGGGAGGGGACTCGCCCCTTGCTTGTAGAGATCCAGGCGCTTTCTGACGACAGTAATGGTGGCGGCAACTATCGCCGGACATCCGTGGGCATCGATAGCAATCGATTGAGCATGTTGCTGGCGATTCTGAACCGTCACGGATCTGCGGATATTGGTATTTCCGATGTCTTCGTTAACGTCGTTGGCGGCATCAAGATCATCGAGACCGCAACAGACCTGGCGGTTATTTTGGCTTTCGTTTCCAGTGTCCGTGAAAAACCGATCCCTCAAGACATGATCATTATTGGTGAGCTTGGCCTCTCCGGCGAGCTTCGACCCGTTCCCCAGGGCTTTGAGCGATTGAAAGAAGCTCAGAAGCACGGCTTTAAACGGGCTATTGTCCCCAAGAGCAACGCCAGCAAGGAAGTAAAGGGCATGAAGGTCCATGGTGTTCATCATCTTCAGGATGCATTGTCCTTGCTGGATGAAGCGTGGAACGGCTAGTATTTCATAGCGAAAAAGGGAGAGATAAAGTTGAACCAATCCAATCTGATCAGGCATATAGCCCTAACAACCAGTCGTCATTTGCTGTTTTACGAGGCCAGCCTGGCAGATGAGGAGCGCAAGGGCTGCGAGCAGCAGCTCCATAAACTGACCAAACCTACTCATTTGGTCAAATATTTTCAGTAGATTGCCAATTTATCCATACTACACTATAATTTAGTTCATGGAATACACCCGTCAGCCTATCACTCTGGAAGCCCGACTGCCCCGCGAGACCGCGGCGCCGGTCCGAGAGGCGTTGACGGCGTATGCCGACCGGTTCAGCCGGGCTGGTCGAACCTACTTCGCCCGGGTGTCCCGGGGCGAGAAGATTGCTAAATCCGAGTTCATGACCGAATTTGGCCTGACCGGGCGCCAGTTCAACGCGGTTAAGGTCACCGTCGAGGGTATGATCGACTCCCAACGCAGCAACCTGCCAAACTACGCGCTTCAATGCGAGGCCAAGGCTGACGGCCTGGCCCGGCGCATCGCCGAAAAGAAAGCCCAGGCCGGGCGGGCCCGGGCACCCCGGGCCGCCAAGCTCTGGGGTTCGATCAACAACATGCAGAATCGGCTCCAATCCCTGCGGGGCCGGGCCGCCGTTTTCCGGCAGCGGATTGCGGATGACGATATCCGGATCTGCTTTGGCAGTCGCCGGCGATTCAATGCCCAGCATCATTTAGATAAAAACTTTTATCCAAGCCATGAGGCCTGGGCCGCCGACTGGCGGGCCGCCCGGGCCAGCCAGTTCTTTGTGCTGGGCTCGAAAGATGAGGCTGGCGGCTGCCAGGGGTGTTCGTTGATTCGCGAAGACGATGAGACGTACACGCTTCGCCTGCGAATGCCGGCGGAGCTGGTCGAAGAACATGGCCGCTACGTCTGGCTGACCGGCATCCGGTTTCCATACCGGCCGGAGGTGGTTGAAGCCGCCCGACTGTCAAACCTGGACCGAACCCAGCGAAAAGCCGAATACCGGGCGGCAAAGCAGGCCGGTACGACGATCCAAAGCGAAGGCCAGTATCTGGCCGACGCCGGTCAGGCGCTCAGCTACCGGTTCGTCCGGGATGATAAAGGCTGGCGCGTGCTGGTGACCACGAATATGGTGGCGGAGCCGGCCGTGGCAGACACCACCGGTGGCGTCATCGGCGTGGACTTCAACGCCGACCACCTGGCGGTGGCCGAGTTGGACGCCGCCGGCGCCAAGGTCAGCCTCAACCGGATCGAGTTGGCCGACCACCTGGCAACCAGCCGGCAGAACAAGACCCAGCTTCAGGAAGGGGCCAAGGCCGTCATCGGCCGGGCGGCCGCCGCCGGCAAGCCGGTGGTCATCGAGAAGCTCAGCTTCCGTGGCAAGAAGGCCGGACTGCAAAAGCAGGAATCCGGCAGAGCCAGCTACCACCGGATGCTATCCCGGCTTAGCCACCGGGCGTTCGCCGAGGCTCTGAAGATGCAGGCTTTGCGCCAAGGTGTGGCAATAATTGAGGTGAATCCGGCGTACACCAGCCTGATTGGCCGACTGAAATACGGCCGGGAAACCGGCTTTGATACTCACCAGGCTGCGGCCTGGGTGATTGGACGGCGAGGTATGGGCAAGAAGGACCGATTACCGGTTCGATGTGCCGTGCGCCCGGCTACCCGCACACGGACCTTCCGGGCACCAGAGGATGCTCGGCAGGACGAACCGCGTGCTTTAAAAAGGGTAACCCGGGCTTTCTCGCAGTGGTGCACTGCCGAATGGGGCGCCTGGCGCCGTTGCCAGAAAAACTGGCAACGACCACAGGACCTGGCTGAACCGGATTTTCCGTTTTAGCCGCAGTACAACACAGCCTCTAAAGCGCGCTCGGGAGGCGAATGATCAAGCGTGAGTAGGTTTGATTAGGTTTTAAGGAGCGGTGATGTTCGTATCATCAAGGCTTTTATGCGCCAGCACTCAGAGCCGTTCAGTCGAAAGACTCTTGATGGCCACATCACCGCGTCCGCCTGGGTCGTTAACGACAATATGACTGAGGCATTCCTGATTCGTCATAAGTCACTCGACTTGTGGATGCAGCCTGGAGGTCATGTGGATCCTGATGAATACCCTGCCGAGGCTGCTGTCAGGGAGTCGAATGAAGAGACCGGGCTTTCTGGTTTACAAATCCTACCTCCCGGGCTTTTTGATGTGGATGTTCACTCCATTCCTGACAATCTTATGAAGAATGAGCCGAGGCATACTCACTACGACCTTCGCTATTTGGTTCGTGCAGATCATCAGGAAGGCCATGTTGATCAAGAGGAATGTATTGATGGACGGTGGTTTGATCTACAGGCTCTTTCCAAGGATCGGACGATGATCCCCTCTCTTCGAAGAATGGCGTCATTGACGCTGGTTTACGCTGATTCTCAGGTGTGATTTTCAGCGTAATATCGGAAGTCGTCCGCTGGGATCATGCAGACCGGCTCATCCGGCCAGAACCGTTCTGGGATAACTGTGTGTTTATCGATGATGGCGTCAGATAAGGAATACCCAGACTCGATGAGATGCTTCCTGTATTCAACGCCGGCGGCCGCCCTTTTTAGCTCTTTGAACAGCACCTCATCCGATAAATCTTTCAGTGGTAGGTAGATCAGAGAACGAGCTATCGATCGTTCGCCACCAGCTTCCTGGATTAGCTTGATCGAGAAAGCCCATCGCTTCGACTTCGATTTTTTACCGATTCGCTTTTCCTGTTGAATAACAACATTCGACAGTCCCGTGTCCAGAAGGGGGCTTGAAGATGCTCGCCTACCCTCTTCTGGCAACTCCAAGGCTCTGTAATTTGATATCAGGTACTGCCAGGCAGCATGTAGGCTTTTGTCAGAATCACCACCAAATTCGTCGTCTGAAACAAGATCGTTAAAATAGCCATCTCGGTGGTCTATCTTGATTCTCCAGCCATTCCGGACACGAAAAAGTTGCTTGGGCTTGTAGATCACTCTCCCGCCAAAAACACTATCGTAAAAACGGATATACCGACCCTCCAATCGGACAGGCTTATGGGGCTCGTAAAGTGAAAAAGCCTGAAGTTTCGCAGCAAGAGCTTCCGGATTCCCGCCCGTCGTTTTTGGTGTCAAAACCCTCGGGATTATTGCAAATGAATCAAGAATCTCTTCGATCGAAAGATCTGGCAACTGAGCCGGTTGCCTCAGGATATCTTCCGGAACGTCTTCGATCCCGAAGGGGTGTTCTGGATAAATTCCCAACCCCCTTTGCTGTCGGTAATACCGCCGTACGGCTATAGCTTCTTTCAGCAAATTATTGAGCTTCCGCTGTTGCCCTTCTGGATCCTCCTCAAAAGACTTTTCGCTTATTCCACCAAGGTATCGGTTTCGCATCTTAGGCCCACCAGAGGCTCCCTTAATGGCCTGTAGAGCAGAGATATGCACAACCTTTCGGTTTTCCTTGGCAGACCGACTAATCACGACGCCGGTGAACCCAGTATCTATAACGGGATCACGTTGCTTTCCTGGAGCTCTTTTCCTTTTGTCCACAGCATATCTGGAAACACCAACCTCAAGAACCCGGGTCAGTTTCTTATATGCGGTCTCTAAAGCGTCAAGAGAGGAACGGTTGTCCGGGATGTTTTCGGTAAACAGGCCATCTTCGCTCGCGACGTAGATTCTCCAGAGCCGGGCTTCGGCATTTCTGGAAATGCCACGGGGCACCCATACAACAGTGCCATCCTCAAGCTGGATCGCGCGGAAAGATAGCGGGAATCCGTTGATTGACTGATCTTCTTGAGGTTCGAGAAAACTGCTGGGATTATTCATCAATTTTATTGCGAGTTCTCATTAAAGAAACCGACCTTACAGACAGGAGTAAGGCCGGATTGCTCTATCTTTAATCGCTGGTTTGCCAGCTTAAAACGGTGTCTTTCCCGTGCTCGTCACGCCACCGCTTGAGGGTTTTATGATTTCCCCCTCGAGTTCTAACAACTTCACCGGTATGCGGATTTTTGTAGGTGATCAGAGCTCTTTTGGCGCGCTTTCCTGTCACACCATCTACAGCCCCCTGAAGGCTCGGATCAATTGCCGCAAGGATCGGCAAGACGTCACGAGCTTCTTTATTAAACTCGGTCATCAAGTCACGAACTTTGTTTTCGAACTTCAAATCACCTTTCAGCGCCTGGTCCTGTTCGAGCTGGTCCAGTTCATTAGCCAGCTGCTCCATGAGCTGTTTTTTCTGATAGTAATCGTTAATTTTTGCCACGTTTTGCTTTCTCCTCGGGTTCGTGTCGAGGAACAACCCTAATTATTATTTGGCTTTTCTTCAATCTAATATTTGTTTTGCATCTTATTCATCGTCCTCGTAGGTGTTCACCCGGATTACGTAATTTTATTGTTATCCCTAAAATGGAAGCATATTCAAAAACGTAGGAACTAAAGCAGTGATTACTCTATTTCAGAAGTGGCAAAACAAGCGGCAATTTTCCAACCTGGTTCATTCACTGGACGACCATCTTCTTAATGACGTTGGCCTGAGCCGTGATTTTGTTTATCAAAAACTGAAAACTCCCTTTTGGAAGTTCTGAGGCTTCAGTAATCGAAGTTGTTCTGAGATATTACTACCAGGGCCCCTTCGCACAGTGTTTCTTCAGGTCTTCGAGCGTCAGTTTTTTGTGGAATGCCCGGATCTCCATAGACTCGGCCGGCAGGTTCTCCCAATCTCCTAAGCTTTGTCGACCACCAAGCCAACGAAAAAGCTGGTGCCCATTGCCAAACACCATTGACGATTCGTAACCAAGTTCAGGACCTAGTCGGATGCCCTGGATTTTGCCGAGCTCTGAGCTCCCCAAAGAATTAAGAAGCAGCCACAATGGAGACTTTGAAGGCTCACGCATCTTTGGCATTTTGCCTTTAGACACAAGGTCCATGTGAGCCTTGGGATTTGTTGCCAACCTATGGGCAATTTTGCTATTCATCGAGGCCCCCTTTAAATAATTGAAAACTTTTTCATTATTCTTTTACAGTTTCTTCCTCATTTGAGTCCTGAGGCGTTATCAGGAATCGAATAATTTTGTAAGGGATATAGAAAGCCAGAAAAATAACGGTTATTTCAAGCACGAAAAGAATGATGCCATCGAGTAATTCGGGCCCTGCAAACAGGTAGTGTAGTATATACATCAACCAAGACTGTTTGTGATCCATTGCCCAGTATTCAATGGATCGCAAAGCTGACTCGGTATAGGGCAGCATGAGCTGATGTGCAAAAAATCCTACTACAACAATCAGTAATGACCAAGCCTGCATCATTCTAAGGGACATTGGTTCATCTCCAGTGTGGTTAACCTTCGTGGATTTGGCAGAGCATAGGGACAAAGCTCTGTGTCGTCAATTTTAACAGCGTGGCTTATCTTCAATGAGCTTTTCCAGGAATTGATTATAGACTCCGTCCTGATATTTGTCAGCGATCTCATTTTCTTGCTCCCCAATCCTGAAGCCGGCCGTTGAAACCTTCCAGTAATAAACAACTGGATCATCCTCAAAATCCAATGCAGACATGCGTGTGTCGGCCTTGAAATTCTTGATGATCGCCTGCGCCAGACCTCCTGACCTCTCAAGCCACAACTGATCAATATTGCCAATCATTTTCTTGGCAACGTCGATCCGCACTCGGAACGCTCTCAGAATGGAAGTCAGGGTACTGATCTCATCTTCCTTTTCCTTGAGCGGCTTGACGAAGCGATTAACCGTTTTCCATCCGTGCTTTGAGAGCTTGAATCTCGCTCCGTCCGGGGTCTGTTTTATGTCTAAATAGTTTTCCAAGCACCTCATTCTGGACATTGTCTTATCGAGGGACTCAGGATTGCCCCCAACAAGGTCCCGGACCTCATAGCATGTGATGGGAATTACTTCTTCATTGAGCTCACTGGATTGAATAGTTGCGACTGCCATCAGAAACTGAATTTCCAAAATGGATAAGTCAGCACTATGTGCAGCACCCAGACTTTCGCCGTACTCTTCGTAAATGCATTTTTTATCGCCCATAAAAGCCTCCCAATAGGCCAAAGATAATATCATACGTAGAATAAAAATTCAATCCATTTTGATAAGGCTTTTCAAGCCATGCATAAGGCATTATCGGCGATCTTGTGTTACCATAATTGAAAATAACCATCACGGTGACGACATGTCCGAAATAGAGCGGAATCAAAATTATGTCCAGGTGCTGATCGCATCTATGAAGCGTAACCATAAGGCGACGCTCACTGGCGTTGATGACCTTAAAAAGCGTATCGGTAACCGAATGGACCAGGACATCAAAAGCGCAATCTGGGCCGTTCTTGAAGATATCCCTCCTGCGCTTCCACACGCGGACTATATCTCCCAGCAGATTCCCAATACTCATCGATCTCTCTTCACCAAGTCTGGGTTCGAGCGGATTGACTCTCGTGTTACCAAGATCAAAAAAAACATTGAGGATGTCCGTTCGATCACTGGCGCTCCTCACGAAGAGGCCGAGGTTGGTGTTGAGAGCCTTCGTGGGGTGGCGAGCTTTTACCGTGATGCACTTGAGACGATCACCGATTTTGAGGACGAACTCCGCCAAAGCTCAAAGCCTATGCATGAGCACCAGGCTTATATGACCGAAGTTATCTACCAGGCGGTTCGCCCTTCTCTCAAGGGGCGTGAGGCTTCCCTGCTAAGCTCCATGCATGAAGACGCAGAGCGCATGAGAGAAAGCCTGAAAGAGCGTGTCAGCGATGACTACAGGAACCTGAGCAAGTCCCAACTACTCCGCCTCAAGACCATGCGTCATTCCTTTCTCATGTCAGAAGTGGATCAGCTTTTCATCCAGGGCAAGGAGTACGATCATCCGCTGGAAGCGATGCCAGATAACCGTGAAGAGCTTTATGAAAAATTTGCCAGCGATCGCATGGATAGCATCGCCCGGGCCTGTGCCGGCAAAATCGGGAAGATGATCTTCGATTCTACTCGCAAAGTGCCATCAACGCTGTTCCTCAAGGCAACTGCTGACGATAATATGAATATTGAGTGGGCCCTGGAGGCCGGCAAAGATGTTCGAATTAAGGGCCGGGCCTATGTAGAAAGCGAGGCACGAAGTGGCTGGGACGGGACGCCGCACTCCAACGGGTTTATCAGTCACCGCAACTACGGTATCGACCTCCGCTCCGTTGAGTACCGCAAGGGCAAAGAGTGGATTACTGATGATCAGCCGCTGCTGAGTTCTCTCAAAACCCTGCCCGAGCGCATGCAGGAAAAACCCAAGCGATCCTTGTCAGGCTCAATGGCTGGTATTTCTTTGAAGGCCTGATGATTCTGGATAATTAATTTCTGCTGTACTCTCTGACTCTTCGGACCGATTCCTTGAAGCTGGCAGATTCCCTGATCGCTTTCGGGTCCATTTTGACCGTTCCCCGCCCCACAACGCGCATGTGTGGGTTTGGGTGGTCCCTCATCATCTGCCTGATTTCTTTCTCTTCCCTGGAAAGAGGCTTGAATGCCGGCGCCAGGGCATACAGACCTATCGCGACTGCTAGAATCCACATCATCTTGGTGACTCTCCTTTCTCGGTCGTTTGGACGAGGATACCACACCTTTTCCTGCGGTAAGGATCCGTGGATTTTCAATACAGTGAAAAATTTTTGACTCAAGAGTCTGGTCTTTTTTTCGCTACCTCGTAACGATTTATTATTCCTGCCTTCCGGGCCTTTCTTTTCTCGCTGCGTCTCTCCGAAAAAATATCCTGGATTTTGGTATATATTTTTTGACTTGAAATAATCGGCAATGGTAGCTTTGAAGATATTTATAGAGATAAATAAACCTAATTTTATCTAACTTTAGGGGTTTCAGACCCGTTTTTGACCCTCGCGATTTAGGAAGCCAAAATGTTCGAACTTCAAGAAAAGCATCGTGACGCAGTCATCAAGGTTATCGGTGTCGGTGGTGGCGGCGGAAACGCCATCCGCCACATGATCAAATCAGATATTGATGGCGTCGATTTTATTGGTGCCAATACCGATGCTCAGGCGTTGAAAGACCTGGACACGGGCTTGGCCATTCAGCTGGGCTCGAACATTACCAAGGGTCTCGGCGCCGGCGCAAACCCTGAAGTTGGCCGCCAGGCCGCTCTGGAAGACAGCCAGCGCATTGCTGAAGCCATTGAAGGCTCCGACATGATCTTCATCACCGCCGGTATGGGTGGCGGAACGGGTACCGGTGCCGCACCGGTCGTGGCCAAGATTGCACGTGAGAAAGGCATTCTGACGGTTGCCGTTGTCACCCGCCCCTTCACGTTTGAAGGCAAAAAGCGGATGCAGGTGGCTGACGCGGGATTGCGCGAGTTGTCAGAGCATGTGGACTCGCTGATCACCATCCCGAACGAAAAGCTTCTTTCCGTAATGGGTAAGAAAACCAGCCTGATCGAAGCCTTTGGCCAGGCCAATGACGTCCTCAACGGTGCTGTCCGCGGCATCTCAGACTTGATCACCCGCAGCGGTATGATCAACGTTGACTTTGCCGACGTTAAAACGGTTATGTCGGAGATGGGCATGGCGATGATGGGGACTGGCTTTGGTGTTGGTGACAACCGCGCCAAAGAGGCGGCTGAAGCGGCTGTCTGTAGCCCGCTGCTGGAAGACGTTAATCTGGAAGGCGCAAAAGGCATTCTGGTTAACATCACAGCCGGTCCGGACCTTGGCCTGGGTGAGTTCTCCGAAGTCGGTGACATCATCCGTGGTTTCGCATCCGACTCCGCTACCGTGGTTGTTGGTACTGTCATCGATGCTGAGATGGGTGAAGAACTTAAAGTCACCGTTGTGGCGACTGGCCTCGACCGCTCAGAATCAAGCGACATTCCTTCGCCAGCTCGCCGCTCAGAGCCAAGTGCCGAGAAAGATCCTGAATCGCCAGCGAAAGCAGAGCCGGAAAAGGCCTCTATTGATCGCGGGCACCGGTACGATCGTCCAGACATGATGCGCCACAACAAGCATGCGGAAACACCGCAGCCGGAAGATCGGCCAAAGCAAATGGATACAGACTACCTGGATATCCCGGCCTTCCTCCGCCGTCAGAACGAAAGCTGATCAGCCTTTTAGAGATGCTTCTCCAGCCACCGCCCTGGTGGCTTTTTTTTGCGAAAAAGGAATCCCCATGAAAAAGTGTGCTCTTTATTCACTGGCTATCGCCTCTGTTTTTTCTTCTCCAGTTTTTGCAAGTGCGTCTGAGGATGACGCAAAATGGCAAGCCAACGTGAACTTGGATATTGTTGGGGGCGCTTTTGCAAACGAAGCACTCAGCGCAAGCGCAGGACGTGAAAACCAGGCAAAGCTTTCATCGGCTATATTGTCCACTGATATCGACCATGAGTGGTGGACAGCTCGCATTGAGTTCGTTGGCGCTGGGGATGAAATAAAAGCAGATCCTGACAGCAACATTTACACGGACATTTATCGCAACCTGGGTACCGATCTTTACTATTATGGCGACCTACCTCTTCGAGAAGCGTGGATTGGTCAGCACTTTGAGGGTGCCTACTGGCAAATTGGTCGGATGGTCAGTCTTCTTGGTCAGCAAGTGACAGAGAACACATATACCACGGCCTACCAGGCCCCAAACGCGGTCATCTACAACACTGGCATCTTTACTGGCATGCAGACTGGTTTCTCCTTCGGTGATGATGTGGTGAAGCTTGAGCTTGGTGTCCTAAGCGGTCGAGATCGCCCATGCCTTTCCGGGAACTGCTATTTCGATGGGGAGTTGGATCCGAATCAAAAAGGCAATAACACACCGGTGGTTGAATCAATGATCACCGTAAACCCTATTGATCGACTCAGTTTATTCGCCGGGTATCTGCGCAACAAAACAGGCAGTGCTCCTGGACAGCTGACCAGTGGCAAGCATAACGACAATCGGACCATTGCCGGTTTCGATGCAGCGCTGCTCAAATCAGACCATGTAAACATCAATCTGCTTGGACAGTACAACAGCTACCTTATTGGTCTGACTGAGTCCGGATCCCAGGGGGAGGCAACTCCTACCAAGAGCTTAGACATTACGAAAAGTGGCTATTTCGCGACTCTCGACTTCGGGTTTCCTCTGATCAACTCAAATGTTCAGATTACCCACGAAACCATCGATCGAATTGACGCCGTAGCCTGGCAGGATGTCGCAAACTTTGATCGGTCGCACCCGGTTTTTGATGCTGACGAAAAACGTCTCACATTCAATATTCGTCATGCCATTAACGACTATGTCACGGTCGAGGCGTTTCATCGGATGGATGAGGTCCCCTATATGCCGGGCTCTCCAGGCCTTGAAGAAACATCACGATCAGGGGTTCTTTTTAAGTTCAGTGCGCCCATTTGACCTTAGGGTCAGTCATGTTGAAGCCTGCTTTCCGCAGGCTTTTTTATTGACATTAATTATTAATGTGGTATGATTTTTCCCACAGATCAAGGAGGGTAAAATGAACGCTCAGACCCCCAGACACAGCCTCTCCAGCCTGCTGGAAGTGAAAGCCAATGCCGGACATGTCCGCATGCTTTCACCATCGCCGGCCGCGGAGCGCATCCAGGAACTGGAGAGTACCGTCGATACGCTCCGCAGCGCTCTAAAAGAGATCGCCAAAGAAGCGCGCAATGATGTTTGTTGCTGCGGCGCTCCAATGGAAGATCACGGACCGCTATCAGACCACTCACCGGTGGACGAGGTTTCTCATTACATCCAAAGCGTCCTTGATCGCACTGGAGGCCTGGCATGACCACATATTGGCTTGTTTCCAACCCGATGTACGCCATCAAGCACGTTATCAAAGCAAACCGCTTCAAACGCCTTATTCGAAGCCTGGGCCTCGGGTACGAAAACGTTCTCAGTGTGGCTACTTGTAAGACTGAGGACGATGCTGCACAGGCATTCCAAAAGCGTGGCTTTGATATGGGGTACCGATCCAATTACGGATTGAATCGATTTCCCTCGGCCAAAGGCGGCAGCAATTGATCATTGACATGCCGTCTGCCAAAACAAAAAAAGGAGCTCTGTGAGCTCCCCTTCTTCATTCTGGTGGTGATCATTCACTATTGGCCATACCAATCAGGCTCAACAAGCTCATGAAGAGGTTGTAGATCGAAACAAACAGGCCGACCGCGGCCATGATGTAGTTCCGCTCACCTCCGTTCACAATCCGACTCACCTCAAACAGAATGCATGCCGATGCAAAAAAGGCGATCGCAGCCGACAGCGCCATGTGCAGTGCCGGAATCTGAAGAAAGATGTTCGCGATCATCGTAACGATAAGCACCAGGCCGCCGGCGGCCAGGAACCCGGACATCCCCGAGAAGTCTTTCCGGGTAACCAGCGCGAACCCAGCCAGTCCGACGAAGGTGACGGCTGTCAGCCCCAGACTCATCGTGATCGCCGACTCAGCGCCGGCGGCAATGAATGCGTTCAGCACCGGACCTATGGTGTACCCCATAAAGCCGGTCAGGGCGAACGAGAAAACCAGGCCAAGGCCGCTATTCTTCGTCATATTGATCAGGAAAAACAGGCCGTAGAACCCTCCCAGAATCAGCCAGACGTTCGGCCGCGGAAGATCATTAGCCATGCTGTACCAGGCTGTGAAGGATGAAAAAGCCAGAAGCAGGCCCAGCAGCATAAAAGTGTTCCGAAGAACCCTGGCCACCTGGCCATTCTCGCTGGCGATGTTCATCGCCGGAGAGGACATACTTTCAAATCGTTGACTCATTTTGTGCTCCATACAGTTTTGCTATGTGTCTACTCGTCAGTATAACGCGAAGAGGCGTGTCTTTGATGCCAATTTCTTGTTATTGACATAATTGTTGCCGTGATATATAATTTCTGGATTATTCAAGCATGGAGATTTCAATGTATCGTTCAGTGGCCATTTACGGCGAGGATGTCTGGCAGATCGATGTAAACCTCGCGATTGTTGAGACCAAGGATGAAGCAGATTCTTTGTCCAGTAATGGCGTTGGCAGGGCTTCCTTTGTGACTTACCTTGGAAGGCCGGCTTTGGCTATAGAGGTAGAGGGATCTCTTCAGCATTTCTACGATTCGGATATTGAGATCACAGAGATATCTGAAAAGAAGCAGGCTGTTATGGGGAGGCCTCTGGATGTATCCGACCCGGACCAGCTAGCCAAAGTAGTGGAATCCCTTGAGAGCAGAGATCCTGCCTACATTGTTGAAGCTTCTGACATGGTTTCTTCGAACCTCAGGCTGGCGGATTTCCTGGCCAGATATGGTGAGGGTTACCAGCCTGACAATATCGCCTACGGGTCAACTCCGCACACCCAGGAAACATGCCGGCACGTCATCGGTTTTATTGGGTTTTATAAGCTTCGTGACATCTCTGACCCGGCCATCGCCGATCACATAGCCCAATGCCAGAGATTCAACCAGCTGACAAAGCGGTTCCAGGTTATTCATCCCGGGCACACTCAGTTCATTGCATACTGCATCGACTGCGGCGCCAAGAACGACTCGAAAGGTAACGAGGCCGCTTTTCAGGACCTTCTAACGAAAATGGGAGGCTTTGACGCCTCCCCGTAGAAAATTGATCAGCTTTTGCTATCAACCAAGCCCTGGACCTGACTCATAGGCCGGGGCTTTTTTGAATTCCGGGTAACCGTCCATGAAATTGTCTTCAAGCACCCCTTTTGCGTGATCGGATCCAATCATGCCCCATACATCATCAATGCTTTCCTGGGTCCATTCTCCAGCGTCATTCTGGACGAACGTTTCCATCACAGCGCCGTAGCCATAGCCATTGCAGAAGTCTGAAAAGACCTGGAGCGATGCGTTTGCTGACTCTATCAGCTGTTCGTAGTTGATATCACCACGATTAAACTGCTCCTGAACATCGTCACACGGAACAAACACACCATTGGGAACAACATCCCATTGGCGATCCGGATAGGGTTTGGTATTGGAAACGGAGTAGTCGACACCGCTGTGTTTATACCGATCTACAACCAGGGCTGTCCTGCCCTCGTTTTCCATTCGAAGCTTGAATCGCTCCCGAGAGTCTTCAGAATTGAACTCAACAAACACCCCTTCTTCCCCAACGTCAGAGTTTTCGTCGGGGTTGATCTCCCATCCATCCCATTCCAGGTCTCCGTCATGGACCAGGTAGCCGACGGCGATCGCGTTTGATTCCACGTCGTGTCTGATAACCACGTCGTCGTCATCAACAGGCACGAATTCCAACTCCAAATTTATGTGCTCGTCATTAAAGTGGCGGTTGGCCTCTTCGTTTTTGAGGTAGATGGAAGACATAGCGCACTCTCTCATTTGCGGTGGTTATTTATAGTCATGGTATCATAATGCATACAGACTCAAAATCAAGGGCGCGATCTCGCGCAGCAGCAAGGTGGTTGTTTTCTGGTTTAAACGTCAACCGATAGGTTTACCATTGGTATGCCGACCCTTATATAGGTATTGACTATAACCGAAAATATCTCTATACTTTCGCCTATCAACTGAGGTCACTAATGTTTAACTCTATAATTGCAGATTTTATCGGCAGTGCTTATGAAGGCGGAGATCTGAAAGGAACGCGCCTGCCGTTTATTACAAAAGCTTCTTCGTTTACCGATGATTCGGTGATGCTTGGCGCCACCATGTCTGTGCTTCTTGACGCAACGAGTCAGGATGAAGGTTTGCCTTCTCTGACTCCGCGGAAATTTGCTCGTGCTTACAAAGACTGGGGTCGCAAGTACAGCGATTCAGGTTTCAGTCCACAGTTCAAAGAATGGCTGCGTAAAGACTCGCTGTCTCCCGGGCACAGTGTCGGCTCCCTGGCTCCGGTTCGGGCCACGCCTATTGCCTGGGCCACCGATTCAGAAAACGAAGCTTTGGCATTGGCTGAGATGAGCGCGAAGGCAACGCACGACACGACAGAGGCAATGAACGCCTCCAAGGCCGTCGTTCATGCAATTTTCCGCCTCCGGCAGGGGGATTCCCCTGAGCAGGTTTCGTCTTTCATTCAAGGTCTGTATTTTGTTCGCATTGAGCACGACTGGGACGAAGAGAACGAATCCGGCGGCTTCACCTCGCACGCCGAAGACTGTGCCGGGCTTGGTATTGGTATCGGACTGACCGCTACGAGCATTGAATCGGCTATTCGGCTTTGTCTTTATGTCGGTGGCGATACGGATACGATTGGGGCCATTGCGGCCGCGGTTATTGAGGCTCGATTCCCAGGTGGAGACATGCCGGCAATCACCGAGAAAGTGAAAGCGCGTATGACTGAAGGCAAGGGCCAAGCCATCCTGGACGTGGTGGATCAGTTCAAAAGCGTTTTCATGGAGCCGTGTAATGCCTGATTCACGATCGCCGGTTCCGGAAGGTTATGGCCTGGTGAGCAGCGGACGTGTCAGAACTGACGACTACGTCTGGGATCATGAGACCTTCTCATGGAAGCTGGTATCCAAGGATTGGTGGCCAGAAGAGTCTCGCTCAGAGCTTTTGACGGCCGTCGCCCGCCAGGTCTGCCATCCGGAACATCAAGGCGCGGCTTAGCCGAAAGCAAAATCGGACGAGGAGTAGCCCTGCTCCAGGTATGGGGCGAGAGCTCGGGCCTTGAACTGCTCCCGGGCCTCTTCGATGGAGAGTGATTTTGTCCACTTGTTGTCAATTTTCATCCGCACGGAGGTGGGTGTGAAGCGATCAGCTTCAAGGATGGCAATATCGTCGGCTTCTTTCCCGAGATACTTGTAGTCACCTTGCATCACAAATCCGTCGTATCCGGCTTCTTTGAGCGCTTCATGCAGATCTTTCCGGGTTAGCGTGTCTTCTGACATTTCCATGTAGGCATGCTCAATGTTGTACACTTTACCCTGGAACTCAACAACGCCACCGTATTTGAAGTCCATCACGAACGCGTTATCAAGCGCTGTGTGGCCTTCAACAATTACTTCGATGTGGGTTTCAGGGTCATCAAGCTTTTCGCTGGCAAACTGCTCCGCGACACCCTGAACATTTGTTGTGTAGAGCGCATGCAGAGGACTGTGCTCAGGAGACAGCTGCTCGAAGATCATGGCCTCTTCAATCGAGGCGTCATCCGGTACCAGCGGTAGTTCCCAGCAGGTGCCGTGACAGGACTGTTTTGTGAATACGGTGCCACTCATAACGGTTCTTCCCTATGTACTTCTTAGAACATACCATAGGTAGTATTAATTCAGAGCCAATTGATAGGAAAGACGAGACTGTGGGCCGATGTTTTTCATTGCTTTCCATAGCTTGATACAAAAAATTTGATTTTTTTTCGAAAAAGGGTTGCATTAATTGTCAACCGGACTATAATGATCCATATCGAATCGCGGGAATGACATTTCTCGCCTTAACTGAATTGAAGGATTTTTAGCAATGAACGCGTATCCCATTAACCAAGAACATCCGAGAACACCATGCGCCAAACAGCGCAATGTGTTTGTCGATATGCGTATTTGCTGATCTAACATTGTTGGGTCAGCAGAGGCTGGCCCGAGGAGCTCTATCTTTCTTCTGAGAGTAAGAGCACGAGAAACCCGAAGGCCTACCATAGCCTTCGGGTTTTTTCGTTTCTCAACGCTCTTTAAAAATTAGATTATCACGGGGTATAGCGCAGTCTGGTAGCGCGCCTGCTTTGGGAGCAGGATGTCGGGAGTTCGAATCTCTCTACCCCGACCATTTTTCAATGTCCGGCAGGCATGGCGCCTGTTGGAATTATGGATTGACGGGGAGTAGCCAAGTTGGAAAGGCGCCAGATTCTGATTCTGGAAATGCGCGAGTTCGATCCTCGCCTCCCCCTCCATCTTTACTGGATGGGACTGTAGCTTAGCGGCCAGAGCGCCGGCTTGTCACGCCGGCAGACGTCGGTTCGAATCCGATCAGTCTCGCCATCTTAAAACAGAAAGCCTATTGCACTGCCCTATTGGCAAGCACAATACCGATAAAGGCACTGCAACACGCTTTTCAAACGACTGATCGAGGAGGTCATCATGCTACAACAGCGCAAACCGGCCCCGGATCGGGTCGAGAAGGCAAGAGCAGTTCTTGGCTATCGGCAAGCACCGAAGCCTTTAAGCGAGGACCTGGTCAACCGGTTCTTGAGCAAATCTGACGATCAGCCCTCAGTACTGGCTGGCCGGTAACGTTAACGGAGCAGTGGCAGAGCGGTCGAATGCACCAGACTGTAAATCTGGCGGTAACACCACGTTGGTTCGAATCCAGCCTGCTCCACCATTTTCATTAATATCAGTGCTTTACGAACTTTTATTGCAGATTTTGTCCCATTCGTCTAGTGGTCAAGGACTCCGCCCTTTCACGGCGGCAACAGGGGTTCGAACCCCCTATGGGACACCATTTTTAAGTTTCACGGGTCGTTAGCTCAGTTGGTAGAGCACCTGGCTTTTAACCAGGTGGTCGAAGGTTCGAACCCTTCACGGCCCACCATTTTCGAAAAGAGGCCTCACTAGCTCATTGGTAGAGCGCTCGCCTGATAAGCGGGAGGTGCCTGGGTCAGTACCAGGGTGAGGCACCAATTTCAGTTGCGAGGTTGTTGGTATGCGGTCAGCAAAACGCACAGGGAAAACCCGGCCTCAAATCGCCAGGGCGGCGAGATCGGTCAGCTTTCACCCGGACCAGTTGTCCAGTGGCAGGGTTCTCTCAAGCCGCCGAAAGCGCTACATCGAGCAGGTTTCATCAAAAGCCCTGGCCGCCCTTGATTTGTAAGCAAAGTATTCAGGTTCGATAGCTCAGTTGGTAGAGCAACGGTTTGAAAAACCGTGTGTCGGCAGTTCAATTCTGCCTCGGACCACCACATTGAATTTGACGATAACTGACCACGAAGGTGATGGCATGAAGCTCAGCGACGAAGAAAAACAGCAGCTGTTAAAACAAGCAATTCAGCTGGCAGAAAGAGCAAGCGCTTTGCTCGACGAGTGCTATATCAATCACTGCAAAGCAGTCGGAATTACCCCGTAAGGTTTACGGGCTGGTAGCTCAGATGGGAGAGCGCTGCCCTTGCAAGGCAGAGGTCGCGGGTTCGATGCCCGCCCGGTCCACCACAGTTTTGCTCGCTTAGCTCAGTTGGTAGAGCAGCGCACTTGTAATGCGCAGGTCAAGTGTTCGAATCACTTAGCGAGCTCCATTTTTACGATTTCGATTGACATACCACAATCCTAAATATATAGTTGTATGGATTGTATTTTTGATGCGGGGTGGAGCAGTCCGGTAGCTCGCCAGGCTCATAACCTGGAGGTCAGGGGTTCGAATCCCCTCCCCGCTACCAGTTGCAGAAACGTCGGGTGGTTCCGACAAAGTAAGCCGTGTTCCCTATGAAGTGTATTGGCTTGCACTCCCGGAGCAATCGCCAGATCAACCGTCTGGTAGAACTGTGGGCAGGCATCGTTCGAGTCGATGACTGGGAACACGTTAATTTCGATCGCCACTTCGGTGGTACCGTGGTGCTCCTCGCCGCGGCGATTGGTTGGAAGTTAGAGGACCTGCCCGGATGGGCCGGAGTGTCGCCCCGAGAATGCTCGCCTGGCCATCGAGCTGAGCTTAGCGACAAGAATCTCGCTCGGATGGCAGAGTGGTAATGCGCGGAACTGCAAATTCCGTCTTCAGCGGTTCGATTCCGCTTCCGAGCTCCATGTTTATTCCTCGATAGCTCAGTTGGTAGAGCAACGGACTGTTAATCCGTTTGTCCCTGGTTCGAGCCCAGGTCGGGGAGCCATTTTCGGTCATTTTGGTGACAATTATGTACAGAATGTATTTCATTGTGTGCCTGGACGCGGTCAAGAAAATGAATGGGATCCGCGGCAAGATGATGACACAGGCGGGTCACGGGTATCTTCACAGTTTTTGGGATGCTCAGGCTCGCTTTCCAGACGACGCGACCGGTTATACCCGGGTAGATCATCCAAGAAAGATCACCGTACAGGTGGATTCTGAGCATGATCTCAACGCACTCTACGCTGCCTACAGGCGCGTTTGTGGTGTCAGCCTGGTCAAAGACTCCGGGTTTACTGTTTTTAACGAGCCGACGGTCACCGGTCTTGGCATCGGGCCGATCAAAGAAGACCTGATAGGCGACGATCTGAAAGGATTGAAGCTCTTCAAGTAATGAGCTGCTTTTGGACTGGGCTATTTGGACAGCCTATATGGACCCGCGAGCTGAAGTGGGACTAGCCATTCAGGATCTGATAGCTCAGCCCAAAAGCGACTTTAATAAATTGTGCCAGTAGCTCAATTGGCAGAGCAGCGGTCTCCAAAACCGCAGGTTGGGGGTTCGATTCCCTCCTGGCCCGCCAAACAAGGCAAAGCATGACGTATCTACGTTTCGTCAATATAACCATGCTGATATTGGTCGTTGCCTTGCAGTTTCGACTCTGGTCAGATGAAGGCGGTATTCCGCAAATTTGGGACCTGACCAAGTCTACTGCTGAACAGAGAGCTGAAAACGAAAAGCTTCAGGCTTTAAACAACAAGCTCAGAGCAACGACACAGAATTTGCAGAACAGAACAGAAGAACTTGAAGGCCTCGCTCGTTCCCGCCAGGGGCTTATTAAAGAGGGTGAATCGTTCTTTCTGATTGTTTACGAGAAAGATCCAGCTCCCGAAAAACCGGAGCCCAGGGCAAAAGACACACCTATTGATAACAACTTCAGCTTTCCTCCTCTCTCATCGACTGAGGAAGAGAAAGCGAAACAGTTAGATGCTGAGGTGGATGAAGTGGAAATATCGCCGTCTTCATAAGGCGGAGCATGTTGGGTTCGATCCCCTCCCTCAGCACCATAACCTGGTCAGGTAAATCCCGGGCAACGCGCGACGAACTGAGGAGTTCATCGTAAGCCTTCTGTGTGGAGGAAGCACCCGGGGTCTGGCACTTATATTGCGGGAATAGCTCAGTTGGTAGAGCGTCGCCTTGCCATGGCGAAGGTAGCGAGTTCGAATCTCGTTTCCCGCTCCAAGTTTTTAAAGTCTACGAAGCCTTCGTTCTCTTTTCTAGTGTTCTAGCTAATTGCCGAATAACTTTCTTGTTAGAAAATACTTCAAGATTAATTTTTCCCTCAGAAGCCACCTGGATTGAAAAGTAGCTTTCATCAAAAAAATCTCCAGTTTGTTTGTTTTCATTTAATGCCGCATCTAGTGTTGATCGCAATTCGGGGGTCGTCAATAGCCCCCCAAATTCACTGTAGTCTATTTCAAATTGAGCAGACGTATTCGAACTTCGTTCTCTAATGGACCTTTCTGACTCATTAACGACAAAATTCTCATTACAGATTCTCTTTTGATCGCTAATAAAGCTTATTAACTTTTCGGGGGCCTCAAGGATTATAGATGTTTCTTTTTTTGTAACTTCATGGCTTGCCTCTATAGGAGCTATTTTCACAGTGTTTCCACATTTTGATTGCACGATCAAATTAATAATTTCTTCGATTAAATCTGGAATTTCAGAGGCGAATCCAATAAATCCCTGGTCGTTTTTGTAAAATGGAAACACCTTTTTAAGGGTTATCAGTACTGTATTCATGAGGATCTCCTTTTTTGCTTAGATTCTAGTACATCACTCACGTCCATTGCTGTCAACAATCCCTTTTATTTCAGTGTCTTAAACGTACAAACCTTTTTGATCTTATTGTTCTTCTATTTTTAGCTTGATTGACAATTTACTCATACATGAACTATAATTTATTACATGAAATGTACCCGTCAACCCATCACACTCGAAACACGCCTGTCCCGCGATACCGCGGCGCCGGTGCGTGAGGCGCTGGCGGCCTACGCCGACCGGTTCAGCCGGGCCGGGCGAACCTACTTTGCCCGGGTATCCCGGGGTGAGAAAATTGCTAAATCGGAGTTTATGACCGAATTCGGCCTGAGCGGTCGTCAGTTCAACGCGGTCAAGGTGACCATCGAGGGCATGATCGAATCACAGCGCAGCAATCTGCCTAACTACGCCCTCCAGTGCGAGGCCAAGGCCGACGGCCTGGCCCGGCGCATCGAAACGAAGAAACAGTTGGCCGGGCGAGCCCGGGCACCCCGGGCTGCCAATCTCTGGCGGGCGATTCACAAGATGCAGAATCGGTTTCAGTCCTTGCGCGGCCAAGCCGAGGTGTTACGGCAGCGCATCGCAGACGATGACATCCGGATCTGCTTCGGCAGTCGCCGACGATTCAATGCCCAGCATCATTTAGATAAAAACTTTTACCTAAGCCATGAGGCCTGGGTCTCCGACTGGCGGGCTGCCAGGGCCAGCCAATTTTTTGTGCTGGGCTCGAAGGACGAGGCTGGCGGGTGCCAGGGTTGTTCGTTGATCCGCGAGGATGATGAGACTTATTCGCTTCGCCTGCGGATGCCGGCGGAGCTGGTCGAAGAGCATGGCCGCTACGTCTGGCTGACCGGCGTCCGGTTTCCGTATCGGCCGGAAGTGATTGAAGCGGCCCGACTGTCGAACCTGGACCGAACCCAGCGCAAAGCGGAATACCGAACAGCAAAGCAGGCCGGAATCACCACCCAAAGCGAAGGCCAGTATCTGGCCGACGCCGGCCAGGCGCTGAGCTATCGCTTTGTTCGGGATGATAAAGGCTGGCGAGTGCTGGTGACCACCAACCTGGTGGTGGAACCCGCCGTGGCCGACACCACCGGTGGCGTTATCGGCGCGGACTTCAATGCGGACCACCTGGCAGTGGCCGAGCTGGATGGGGCCGGCGCCAAGGTGGCGCTGGACAGAATCGAGCTGGCCGATCACCAGGCTACCAGCCGGCAGAACAAAACCCAGCTTCAGGAAGCCGCCAAGGCCGTCATCGACCGGGCGGTCGCCGCTGGCAAGCCGGTGGTGATCGAGAAGCTGAGCTTCCGAGGCAAGAAGGCCGGACTGCAAAAGCAGGAAGCCAGCAGTGCTGGCTATCACCGGATGCTGTCCCGGCTCAGTCATCGGGTGTTCGCAGAAGCTCTGAAAATGCAGGCCCTGCGGCGATGCGTCGCGGTTATTGAGGTGAATCCGGCCTATACGAGCCTGATTGGCCGACTGAAATACGGCCGGGAGACCGGCTTTGATACTCACCAGGCTGCGGCCTGGGTGATTGGACGGCGAGGAATGGGCAAGAAGGACCGGTTACCGGTCCGATGTGCCGTGCGTCCGGCCACCCGCACACGGACCTTCCGGGCACCAGAGGATGCTCGGCAGGACGAACCGCGTGCTTTAAAAAGGGTGACCCGGGCTTTCTCGCAGTGGTGCACTGCCGAATGGGGCGCCTGGCGCCGTTGCCAGAAAAACTGGCAACGACCACAGGGCCTGGCTGAACCGGATTTTCCGTTTTAGCCGCAGTACAACACAGCCTCCAAAGCGCGCTCGGGAGGTGACTGATCAAACGTGAGTAGGTTTGATCAGGTTTTAAGGAGCGGCGTGTAGTTCAGTTGGTTAGAATCCCGGCCTGTCACGCCGGAGGTCGCCGGTTCGAGTCAGGTCGCGCTCGCCACTATTGAGAAAGGCATATGGAAAACGTCATTGTTGTCTCCATGCGTAAAGGCGCCGATCCGGCTCCTGAAGGCTATACTCCGATCCGGATTGATCGCAAAAATCCGGTGCTTGGCAACCCTTATGTCATGAAAGGCAACTCTCTGGAGGAGCGGAAACAGGTTGTTCGCAACTTTCGCCTGGATGCGAACGAGAGTCGCGAAAACAGCACAGATCTCTGGAAAGGCATTGAGAAACTGGCTGATCGGGTTGAAAACGGAGAAAAACTGGCACTTCAGTGCTGGTGTGCGCCTCTGGACTGTCACGGCGACGTCATCAAGTCGGCCATTTCGTATATTTTGAAAACAAGACGTCATCCCGCCCAGGAATCGTCACCAGGTTTGTAGAGCAATGCTGGCTTGTTGCCCATGTATCTCAGATAGGCTGGCATACCCTCTTCTGAGAACGACAACCAGTCAGTCAGGAGTATGCCGAAAATAGGGGTGTCGCCAAGCGGTAAGGCCCGAGGTTTTGATCCTCGTATTCGCAGGTTCGAATCCTGCCACCCCTTCCAATTTCAAGAACTCAGGACGGGTACCACTGGTTGCAAAGCCCGTTACTGGCTCGCCGGTCGCCGATAAAGACCGGCACCTATTCCGGGCCGTTAGCTCATCCGGGAGAGCGCCTGTTTTACATGCAGGAGGTGCGACGTTCGAGACGTCGACGGCCTACCATCTATTTATCTTCTTTTTGCGCCCGTAGCTCAGCCGGATCGAGAGCACCTGGCTACGAACCAGGGGGTCGGGAGTTCGAATCTTCCCGGGCGCGCCATTATTCTTTAAAACCCGATGAGGCCGTCCCTTTCCCTTTCGGCCAACCACGGGGTGCGCGGTGGATATGCGGTTCCCTCCGCCCTTCTTCTTTTATGGTGAACGTAGCTCAGTTGGTAGAGCTCAGGAATGTGACTCCTGTGGTCGAGGGTTCGATCCCCTTCGTTCACCCCATATTTGTTGCGCTCGTAGTTCAGCTGGATAGAATTCCTGATTCCGATTCAGGCGGTCGAAGGTTCGAATCCTTCCGAGCGCGCATCCTTCTTTTTGCCTGATTAACTCAGTTGGATAGAGTACGGACTTCTAATCCGGAGACGGGGGTTCGAATCCTCCATCGGGCTCCATGCCTGTGTAGCTCAGCTGGTAGAGCAACGCACTCGTAACGCGTAGGTCGGCGGTTCGAATCCCGCCCACAGGCTCCATCCTCCCTGGTTTTGCTGATCTATTCAGTGAAGCCATCCTGCCTTTTGAATACAACTATTATCACAGAGCAAGCATGCCCTTTTAGCTCAGCTGGTAGAGCACGCCCATGGTAAGGGCGGGGTCGCGAGTTCAAATCTCGCAGAGGGCTCCATTCCAGGCCTAGCGCCAAACGACAAGGAGTATTGTCATGAAGATCCTGCGGCTGGACGTCTCTGGCCAACCCACCAACTGGCTTTGCACCGAAGATGCGATCAGCCTGATTGCCAAGAACCACGTCGTGTGGAGTCTGGGCGATCGGTGTGAACGTGTTTTTGGCGGCACAAACCGAATGGGGGAGAGAAGCTATCTTGATGTGCCTCCCATCATTGCCAGTGCTGGGGCGCAGAAATCTCGTGGCTTAATCCCTCCTTTGAATAACCGATCCCTGTTCCGACGGGACTGCAACCTTTGTCTCTACTGCGGCGATTGGTTTGACGACAGTAAGCTGACCCGGGACCATGTCCACCCTCGTTGCCAGGGCGGTCCGGACCTTTGGGAAAACGTAGTCTCCGCTTGCAGTCGCTGTAACGGTAGCAAAGGAGGTAGGACTCCTGAGCAGGCTGGCATGCCGTTGCTCGCAGTTCCTTTTGTACCCAACCCTTTCGAATCACTTTACCTGGTTAACCGGAATATCCTGTCTGATCAGATGAAGTACCTTCGTTCAGGATTCGGGAGTTTAAGGGACTGGGCTGCCTGAAGTCAGACCGGCCTCGTAAAGAGGCCGGAACTGGCAAGGTTTCGTTTTGACACTCGTATATTTTTAGTTCAACAATAGTGGTCCACAAATTAAATAAGGAACGGGTTATGTCCTGGGTTTTTTTGGTAGATGGTGCTGCGGTTGTTGTGCCAAAAGGCGACGATGATCTTGATGATCTGGTCTTAAACGATCCGGATTACCAGGAACTCACCGTCCGTGCTGAAGACCTGGGACTAAAACTGACTTCGTCAGTCAACGACGACGAAGAGGCGGTTGCCTTCCTCATTGGCGAAGAAATACTTCCAAGTCGTCATGTCTATCAAGGGCAGACTCATGTCTGCCCCAGGCTCAAAGACAGCATCGTCAAGAGTGATGAGTTCGCCTCTCTTGTTGCGAGCCTTGAGGGAACTGTCCGGCGCCACACGGATCTGGAAGTTAAGACCGAGTGGGGCATTGTCCTCAATCAGTTCGACTGACGCCAGTTCGGATCCCAGTCTTTCGGCCGGCTGCCTTGTCGGTCGTTCGACAGCTTCATCGCCATGGTTTTTACCACGAAGTTTTCGGTGGAGTCTTCCTCACCAATGAAGTCAGGCTCGGTTGTGCCGGTGATCAGCCAGGTTCCGATGTCGACATTCCGAGCGTTTTCCATCTGCTCCGGGCTGAAGTAGAACCCATGGATATCCCGGTCGATCGTGGCGTATTCCAGCTCCAGGAAGGGGTCATCTTCCCGATCAATTTTGACCTCGGGGATAAACCTGGCGGTACCACCCGGGAAATCGACCTGCATGGCGTCAGCGTCAATAAGGGCTTTGTAGAACGGGAGGTTCTCGATGTTGGTCATGGTGACTCCTGGTGATGATTTGGCCACTATTATAAGGCCTAAAGGAATGTTGTCAATTAAATCCTAAGATGGAATGTATTTGACATGGATAAATATTGTTGTATAATGTGTAAATAATGCAGGGGTAGCTCAGCGGTAGAGCCGGAGGCTTCCATCCTCTGGGTCGCGAGTTCGATTCTCGTCCCCTGCTCCAGTTTTGATTTTCATGCCCTTCTAGCTCAGTTGGATAGAGTGGTCCCCTCCTAAGGGACAGGTCGCAGGTTCGATTCCTGCGAAGGGCGCCATTAAAAGACGTTTCAGGCTCAAATCCAATAGTGCGAGCCAGCAACAACGCCCCTATAGCTCAGTTGGTTAGAGCAGCCCACTCATAATGGGTCGGTCGGTTTTGGGTTCGAATCCCCCTGGGGGCACCATCTATGAATGCCGGCCGTGAGCCGGTATTTTTTTGAGAGGACATAACGTGAAGAAGATCCTGGTCATACACGGACCCAATATGAACCTCCTTGGAAGGCGTGAGCCGGACATCTATGGAGACAAGACACTGACGGAGCTCAACCGGGAGCTCATCGAGGCTGGCTGGCATCTCGGCGCCGAAGTTGAGGCTTTTCAGTCAAACCATGAAGGCGATTTGATCGACCGTATACATAAGGCCATCGATCAGGGGTTCCACTATCTGATCGTCAATGCTGGCGGATACACGCACACCAGCGTAGCGCTTCATGATGCGCTTAGAATTGCCAGGTCGATGATGCTGCCCTTCATTGAGGTGCACATCTCGAATCCCAATGCTCGCGAGGAGTATCGGAAGCAGTCAATGCTGTCTGAAATCGCCGAGGCCATTGTCAGCGGACTGGGGGTTCAAGGTTATCATTATGCGCTTGAGCATGCCTCAAACGCTCTTAATACGAAGCATTAATATAATGCCTCATCTGATTTTTTTTACTTGCTGTGCCTTAAAATACTGGCACTGAAAGGTTGCTTGAAAGACCGTAGGAATTGAAGCTTGAGCCTTCAACCTCACTTTCCGGCGGTCGGCAGTCAATCGCAATCCGAAACGATTGGCGTGTGCTTTTGGACGCAATTCTAACGGTGGGAATCGCCCGCAAATCGCCCAGTTTTTCCGCCGCATCTGCCTTACCCTGCTCGTCGCCGTGGCGCTGATGATGAAAATAACGTTGGTGCTGGCGTGACCGGCAAAAAATCGCTCGGCCTGCATCCGCGGGTACCGGCCTAATTTCACTCAGGATCAAGGGTGTTTGTTCTTCTTGAAGTTCCAGCACCACCCCTTTCAGTACGTCTGCATCAGAGCTCACCAGATAAAACCTCTGCCCCAGGCTAACGCCGGCCGATGTGGCCCCGTGCGCCCAATCAGGGAACGACAATCCCACCAAACCTTCACCTGCCTTATTCAAGGCGCGATGGGCTGCCTGAAATATTTCACTCAGGCGCTTACCGTAGTCCCTTCTTTGGGTCTCACCAAAGGACACCTCTGCATAATGCTCCACGACTACCCCTCCTTCGCTGAAAAAACACCGCCGCGGATCAGGCAGGCCACAAAGAAAAGTGCGTCGCCTGGTATTTCTTCCGGCTTCTTGACCTTCTTCAGCTTTGTAATAAAGCCCGTTAGTCCATGACTCATTAATTTGTAAAAATCACGGTTCGATTGGATGCGCACTGCGATGTTCTTTTTCTGGTCAATACCAAAAGGTTCAACGGCTATCGGATATGGCGCATCGTCTTCATACCAGTCATCAATGGTTCGAATGGCGTTGCCGATTTTCTGATTATGGATAATGGCCTGGCGTGTTGGTTTGCTTCCGGTACCGGGCACTTCAATATAGGAAAGCTGTTTGCGCTGATCAGTATCGCTGAAGACTTCGCTGGGAAAGACTTCGGTCATGGGCGCCATAGGCAGCTCAATCGATACCGTCAACCGCAGCATGCCCTTTTCATTACCCAATGCCTTGGCCATTCTCTCAACCAAAACACCAAAAGCTTTTTTGTCATCAATCGATTCTTCACCATCAAACATGGTGGCCGTCACCGACTCACGCCGAGTTCGCACAGTCACGATCCGCTCGTCGGCCATCTCCAGGTTTCGCCAGGCCGGCGCACCTGAAAGCAGCTGCCTTAGGTAACGTTCGGCCAGAATCTTGTAGCCACCCTTCTCATTGAACAGCTCAGTCATTTCAAGCAGCGCGTCCCGGGTTTCGGTGAACTTGCTGTTGCACGAGTGAGGGTTTCTTGAGTTTCCATTAAGGACCACTGAAAACTCGATCTTCAAGGTATCTACATTTGGACTCAGAACCGCCACGTCGCCTTCGGTCGGACGACTGCGTGCTGGGTTCTTTTCCGTATTTCGTATTTCACTGAAGTTCGACAAGGGGGACCGCGCAGTGCGTCGCTGTACCGTGACCGCTTCCTTGTGACTGGACTCTGAATGCGCTCCTACCAGGAGACCGTCTGTCGGGTTAATCGATCGAGCATACGAGAGCATGCTTGGAATCGTCAGCTTGGACATGAATCTTTCCTATATTTGAGTACCGCTATAAATCAAAAAGTAAGAAGACGCCAGGTCTTCGGATCCGGCCCAAACGAGCCAAACCAATAAATTTCCACGCCATTATCCGTGGCCTCGTTCCAATGGGTCATTAAAGACCCTAGAGAGCGGAGCCTTCCCAGTCCGATAGTTGCCTCGCCATGGGCATGCTTGTATTCATTGCGAAGCTCTTCCCGCTCTCGCGGCTCCTCCAGCAACTGATACCCGTTGATTGTCGGAATCAGGTAACCGAGAAAATCCTGGCCGTGGGCATAAACAAAGTCACCATCTTCATTGCGGTAGGGCCCAGCGGTCAGATCCATAAGCCATTCCGTTTTGGACAAACCAGCCGGAGCCTCATCCAGAAGCTGACTCTTGTCCTCAAGAAAAAACGGTGATTGCTCATGGCTTACTGCGATGAGCCGAAGCGCGTCATAAGTCGTGTGCCAGAGGGATACCCCGCTTTCGCCAAGGCGAATATTGCCGCCGCAGAATCGAAGGCTCTCAATTCGATCTTCCAGTGACTCGCAAATATCATCTGGCAGATCATTGTCGCTTATCTGGATCAGTAGATTGCCAGTCAGCGTGGCGGATCGGCGATCACGAATATACGGCGTGTCAGCGTGTTTGCTCTTGTGTCGATGTTCGTAGTTCACGGGCTTCATGTGACCGTTTTTGAGATCCAGCGATCGAACACCCAATGCCCATCCAATGACACGAATCCCAGTGTCTCGCTCTATACAATGAACCAATCCGTCGATGCCGGTCAGTGGCGGATACCCCAAAACGAGGAGATTGCCGCTGGCATTGAAATCGATGGCCGTGAAATCGATTGTCAAAACCTTACTGATAACTGCCTCCCGGCTTGTTGCCCCATTTTCTAAGCTCTGCCTCTATCGCCGGGCGCATGATCTTTGTATGGTTTTCAGTCAACGGCGTATTGGGCATAGCCTGCTTCTGAATGCCGTTCATCATGGCTTCAGTAAACCGGGCCACGTCGTCCGCATCCAGCCGTGTCTGGGTAAGCATGGTTCTTGCCATCTCAGACAGAGCTGTGCCTGGTTTAGGCAATGGCAAGGCTTGCTCGTTGGAGATTCCAAGCAAGGCATTTGACCGCTGCGCCCGATATACCCGAATCAATCGGAATGACTCAAAAAGAAAGCATGAAAAAGCGCCGGTGTAGCTCTTGAGCTGGTTTTTGTGCTTCAACGAGCGGTTTATCCATTGAGCCTCCTGATTGAGCTTCGGGCTCAGGCATACCAGGTCAAAGCCCTTCTCCACCCTCTCTGCCAGTGACGCTTTACCACCGCGATGAGGGATCTTTGCTTCCAGGCAGCGAATCCTGCCTGCCAGAGAGCTGAATAGATCGCCAATATTTTGCGGCTTGGTGCCACCGACATGGACGAACGCATCCGGCGTTTTCAGTCGAAAGTTTTGATCTTCCGACTTGGCCTTGTGCCGCTTATGGAAGGTGTGGACCGCATCGTAAAACTCTTCGACCAGAGCCAGCGGCAGCACCGGTGACACCAGAAGATAGTCGTTGATGTCTCCGTTGTCGCCCATGACTGGCAGGAACACCTGCTTGGGACCTGGGTTATCCGGCATGACTGCCCGACCGTGCCGCTCAGCCGCAGTCAGAATCTCTTCTTTCTGTCGGTCATCGAGACAGTCAAGGCACTCCTGGACTGCCGGATCATTGATCATGAGAATGATACAGGTTCGCTTCTCAAGCCCGTTACGGGCATCAATAAAGTCTCGGCTCCAAAACAGGCGCGCCAATGACTGAGCCGATTGGCCACAACCATAGACGGGCCGGCAGTTGATGGCATCACCGGAAGAAATCGCACCTGCGGAAGACTCAGGCCATGCCATCATCTGCCGATGAGGAATACGCATATCGATCGTTTTATTGGTGTGCGTTGCAACCTGAATTGCTGTGTCTGCCAGGTTCTGCACGCTCTTGTCTGATATAGGGCCCTGAATGGCCTCAAATGAAGACTCCGTAGGTGCATCGATACCAAGGCCGAGTCTAAGCATGAACCGGCACAGAGCCTTTAAATCATCGTCACAGCTCACAACAACATCCGTTCGTCGCCCGAGGTATAGCTGACCCAGGGTGTCACGATGAAGAGTTTTCAGCTTTTCTTTTTCCCGGATGATCATCAGCTGCGCTGCGTCATTCATTCCGGTATCCAGTAGGCGTCTCATAAGCTCTGCAATTATCATTCCAAAGGCATAATTAAATAGTATTTCCGAACCCATTTCAAGACTTAAATATATTAATTGTCTTGAAATATTACAAATCGAGCCATCCCCAGGTGGCAATTAAAAAAGGCATCGTCGGTTTCATGCTCATAGAGCGTCACCTGAAACAGATTCGCCATGATCTCTCGGCGCGTTACTCGGTTCGCGCGAAATCGATAGATATAAGCGTCGAGAAAGCTTTCACGGTCGATGTGACTGAGTAGAAATCGAGTGGTATTAAGGTCCGGACTCCGCCCAATAGACACTGTCAGGCCGTCCGGATCGCTGATCCAGGGTCGGTTGTAGTCTGCGTGTAGCGTCTGACAGGTCAGATCGATCTGGTTCTGGCTGTGCCGAAACCGTACTTTCTGCCCCAGAACTTGAGAAAGCTGGTAGCCCGACTTCCCGGAAATATTGCCAGCATTGATTGGCTCGGCCTGAATGCGGCCCGCCGGCTGTCCGTCCAAAAGGAGGTAGTCGCTTAACCGAATAAGGTTGAGACTGTGCTCGGGAAGAACTTCATAAGTCTCCGGTGTGGTCAGAGACCATATATTGCCTGGCGCAGCCAGTGCCGGCCAGATCATTTCAGTTGTCAGGCGAAGTGGACGAAGCGCCTCACTGGATCGACTTTGAACTCGCGCCCGACGAGCACGAAAGACAAGGTTGTTATCCAGCGATGTGGTAAGTCGATAAGCGCCGGGTGCTCGGGGATTCTCCCCAGCCGCCAGATCTGGTGTTTCGATGCCCGGGTAACCCCATAGCATGCCCGGTGTGCGAATTAGCTTCAGTGGTGCATTAAGTAGGGCCACATTGGGCGCTGATACCTTCTTGGTCTTACGATGCCGCAATACCCGACCGATGCTTTGAACAAAGCTTGCCAGCGATGAGGGCTCAAGAACACACCAGTCATAACAATGATCACGCCCTACTTCGATCACGTTTGTTGTCAGTACAACAACCACAACCCTCGATTTGCCCGCTCGCCGGGCCCGATCAAAAAGTCCTTCCTTCAAATCAGCCACATCAGAAGGCAGCGACTGACCCTTACGTTTCATCATGTTGTTCAGGAAGTACTCCTGTAAGTAACGCTCAAAGCCCGTTGTCTTGGAGTGATAGCAGACATACTCATAATGGATGTCAGGATGCCTGGCTCTATGGGCAAGACGCAGAGCGATCGACTGCGCTGATCGGACTGTGTTCATACGAACAAATCCGGTACTGAACGACAGGTCATCTATTTGTTCACAATGCTGCTCGGATAAGAGGTCGATTCGTTCTTCGATATCGCTAACCACATTACTCAAAGCTCGCCCCGGGCGAACAATGTTCATCAAACGCGTCCAGTGTCTATCAGAGCGAAGAGCGCCCGGGTTCTGCTGGATAAATTGCCGATACGGCTCCGTCACATTACCCTCAAGATCGCTTACCTGATAGTAAGGCGCTACGGAGGTAATAAGAGCAAGCTTTGGCTGAGGCGTCTCAAAAAAGGCCTGACGTTTATCAATGCCTGACTTATAGGCATCCCTCATGGCCTCCACAATCACCTCGTTGATCGTCGCGGTTGCCAGTATCACCCGGCGCCCATAGAAGCCCATGATATGCACCAAGACAGTGACGAATGACAGATCCGCGGGAGAGAAGTTATCGATCTCGTCGACAATGAGGTCACTGTGCATCAAGTGCATCAGGACATGGGTGTCGATACCCGACTTCACCGTTACCGCCTTAATGATGTTGTCGATCGTCATCGAGGTGACTGGCTTAAGAATGAGGTCTCGGCGCTTGCCGTTGAATATCCCGGCACCACTGACTGTAGTCCACCCTTCCTTGTCTTCAATCAAGGCTGTCTGGCCATCGTTCTCCGACGCTCCCGTTCCTATGCTCCGTTCTTCGGGTACCTGCATAGGGTAGAAGTTTCCGATCATCCTGCCTACTTTCGAGGGCGGCAGCTCAACGGGAAACTCCAGGTAATCACGATAGGTCTGGTCGGCCAGTGTTCTGAGTCCCAGCCCTACCGTACAACGCAAGCCATCAGTTGCCAGTTCAGAGGCGAACTTGATACATCCTCGGGTTTTGCCGGTACCGGTCTGGGCCATGATGATACCCAGTGTGGGCCGCCCTTCGCATTCGCTTGCGGCAGTGCCAAGGTGGTTCTGCCAGTCGTAGGGTTCCGGTGCATCGTTGCCCTTTAGCGATTCTGATATTTCATCGGCGTTAACCGCCGGCAGCTGTCGGAAGGCGTTGGAGCGCTCGCCAAAGAGTAAATGGAAGTACCGGCAGGCATCCCATTCGGTTTTCAGCAGGTGTTTGTTCAGCGTGTCAGCCAGCCAGGGCTCAGCGACGGTGCCTGTTGTGTTGGCAAACACAGAACGACTGTGAGCGCGGCTGTCGCCCTTCTCTTTTCTCATTGACGCCCGATGGTCGCCAAAGACCAGCGCCGGGCGCGCCATATACATCATTCCCATAACCCACGCTGACGGTGCTTCGAAATCAATATCGGGAGCTTCATGCTGGTCCCGGCGTATCCGTGCCATGGTTCGTGCTACCCGCTGGCACCACTGATCGTCATTCCAGGGGTGCCCTTGAGCCGAGCTGTCTTTGATCGTAAAGAACGGATCTACGCGATCAAGGTAGTGGATGTTTACGTAGCCCCGCACGGAAGCTTTCAGGCTGATTCCTTGCTGCCGTTCCTGCTGAGCTCTGAGCCGAGGGTTTCGGCTTTCCGCTTGCTCAATATGGCGAAACGGCGATACTTCGGGCAGTCGATGGTGCGTCAGGATTAACCAGAGAATTGAGGTTCCGATGGTGTCGGACTCAAATCGGTCCATCTCAAACGGTGCCTGGCATCCCTTGAGGCTGGCGGTCTTTCCGGCGCGTAGTTTTTGCCGGATTCTGAAATACTCGCCCGACCTGATTTGTATTGATTGTTCCGCAAATTCTCTGAACCAGTATCGAATGTTTCTGAAATCATCAAAAACTGAATCTTCTGACTTTTGGGCGAATTGTAGAAACTCGGCGGCGAGAAAGACGGATATGAGTTCGTGGCGAACGGGGTCCAGCGTGATATCCGGATCACCGCGCAGGTTGTTATCAAAGACGAGTCGGAGCTTTTTCTGGAATCCATCAGTGCACTTGCCCAGGTCATGAAACAGGGCGGATAGCTCGGCGATGTAAGATAGCAGTCTGAGTTGTCCGTTATCCATGATAAAACCAGGCAGAAATCGAAGACGAGATTATTCCACATATTAAAATAAATATCAATAAATACATGAGAATCTTACGTTTTTTATTGACATGATATGATTTAGGCGCTATTATTGAGTTAACCGTTTACGAGGGGAATTTGGTCAACTACCCCATGCCTAAAGGCAGGGTCTTGTAGAGAATATCCTGCAAGCCAGGTTGACCAGGGAAAGCGGTAACCAGCCCGCTACGTTTATCACAGGTCGTCAAGACCGACTCCGGAGTGCTTCCTCAGCTCCGGACCCTCGAAGACCGGGATCATGCTGGCGAAAGGTAAAGCGCCGAAGGTTCCGGTCGCCGCGCAAGCGGGAGCCGGTGATAGACATTCCCGAGGGGAGATGGATCGCAAGATCCGCGTCACAAGGCCCGTAAGGGCACTCATTAAAAGGAGCGAAATGTCGGTTTTTGTATTGGATAAACGCAAATCGCCACTAATGCCTTGCTCGGAAAAACGAGCAAGGCTTCTGCTCGCCCGCGGGCGAGCGGTGGTGGTGCGTGCCTATCCTTTTACCATCCGACTGAAAGACCGACTCGGTGGCGATGTTCAGCCGGTTCGGGTGAAGATCGACCCCGGCAGTAAAACCACCGGGATTGCGGCTGTCCGCGAAAGCGGGCAGAAGCAACACGTTTTGGCTTTAATGGAATTGGCCCATCGCGGTCGTCAGATCAGTAAAAGTTTGGAGCAGCGTCTGGCCTTTCGGCGTCGCCGCCGTAATCAACTTCGGTATCGGGCACCCCGATTCCTGAATAGAACCAAGCCGAAAGGCTGGCTGGCCCCGAGCCTTCAGCATCGGGTAGATACCACCCAAAGCCTAGTGAATCGACTCCAATCTTTGGTGCCGGTCGTAGCTATCAGCCAGGAACTGGTGCGTTTCGACACGCAGAAAATGGAGAATCCGGAAATCAGCGGCGTTGAATATCAGCAAGGCACGCTGCTCGGCTACGAAGTTCGTGAATACCTGTTGGAGAAATGGGGCCGCGAATGCGCGTACTGTGGCGAGAAAGACACACCGCTGCAAATCGAGCATATTGACCCGAGAGCCAACGGCGGCTCCAATAGAGTCAGCAATCTCGCGATGGCCTGCGATCCCTGCAACAAAGAGAAGGGTAAGCAATCGCTGGCGAATTTCTTTACTACATCGAAGCGACTGAGGAGCCATCAGATCAGGATGGATCGGGTTTTAAAGCAGGCTAAAAAGCCTCTGAGGGATGCTTCCGCCGTCAATGCTACCCGATGGGCGCTGTTTCAGGCATTAAAGGACACAGGTCTGCCGGTTGAAGTGGCCACAGGTGGGCGAACCAAGTTCAACCGGAGCAGGTTGGGAATTCCCAAAACCCATGCGCTCGATGCTGCTTGTGTTGGCGAGGTTGAAGCGGTTTCTGGATGGGATATTCCAACTTTGAGTATCAAGGCAAACGGTCGTGGTAGCTATCAGCGCACCCGACTGAACAAATACGGCTTTCCCCGTGGTTATCTGATGCGCCAGAAACAGGTTCGGGGCTTTCAGACTGGTGATATGGTGAAGGCCATCGTGCCGAAAGGCTCAAAAGAGGGCACCTGGCTGGGCCGGGTGGCGGTTCGGAAAACCGGCAGCTTCAATATTCAGACATTAATAGGTGCCATTCAGGGTATCTCTCATAAGCATTGCACATTAGCCCAGCGAGCGGATGGCTACGGCTATCACATTCAGACAAACGACAAAAAGGAGAAGGGATTCAGGGAAGTGAAGTCGTGCTAACGCACGACACGCTACCCCTCCCCATGAATAAATTCAGGGGTATCCCGCGAAAAACACAATGATTAAAAGACTTATTGTTTTGGGGCTGATGCTCCAGTTTAGCGTCTTTGCCGGCGCCGCTATCAATACGGCTGAAGAGCAGGCTTTCTTGAAAATAGTTGCCACCTCGGAGGCGTCCCGGGCAGCGATGGATCTGGAGATGGCCGGGAAGTCCGTTGGGCCGACTTTCGAAGAATTTGAAGAACTGGGCAACCTTCAGATTGAATCCTTTTCCGATATTCGCGACCTTGCTTTGGAAAATGAATTTGCGGCTGAATCAAAGTACTCAAATCGCCTGCTTTTTGTCGCTGAAGTAGGACGTGTGACCCGTGAAGACGGATACCCCGTCGTTCACATCAACTCGGTCAATAAAGAGAACGCTGAAATGAACTTTGAGCCTGAAGTTGCAGTAAGGCTCAAAGCGAACAACCTGCTCCTTGCCAGATCACTTCGCCGCGGCGATCTTGTAACACTGCTCTGTAATGATCTGAATCTTGGAGATTCTTTCTTCCTGAATGGGTGCGAGCTCCCTGGGTCTTTTTACTCTGAGATGCTTGATCGCAAGGCGTCTCTGGAGTTTTTCTCAAGATCCTGCAATGCCATAGATGGTGTGAGTATTCCTGAAAGCTTTTTGGTGTTTGCCAAAGAGTCTCCGTCTGCTCAGCAGGCCCTGGAAGAATTTGTTCTTGGTTTTGCCGGAGATTCCAGCTTCCAAAAATCGGGAATTGGGATGGTCAGTGTTTCATCTTGGATTCTTGGAAACGAGGAGTACAAAGAGTTCCGCTCAGACAACCCCGGTGCCTTTGGGCTTGATAATCCGGATGCTGGAAAAGCCGATTTCTGCGCAAGTCTTCTGTAAGTCGAGCCTTCAGTGGCAGGAAAGAGCCGGCGGCATTGCACCGCCGGCTTTTTGGTTAAAGCAGTCGGCCAGCAACCTCTGCCAGTAAGGACCGCGGTGAGCCCTCAAGGTGCACATGGGCGCACACTCTCTCGCCCTGCATTCGCTCAACCAGATGGGTCAGGCCCGAGCTGTATTTCGACAGATACGGGTTGTCAATCTGATCCACATTGCCCAGCACGATGATCTTGGATCCGTCGCCAATCCGGGTCACCAGTGATTTGATCTGGTGGTGCGTCAGGTTTTGAGCCTCGTCCAGGATGAAAATGCTGTCCTGAATGCTTCGGCCCCGCATGAAGTTCACCGTACGATACTGAATGTACCGTTTTACGTAGTTTTGGGAGGATTCCGGGCTCGCATCCTCCTTGAACAACGCTTCAAGATTGTCTTCAAAAGCGCCTAGCCAGGGCACCATTTTTTCTTCCTCGTTTCCTGGCAGAAAGCCGATGTCGTCATCGAGGTCGTCTGTTGTTCTTGATACGATCAGGCGCTTGTAGGAGGCCTTCGTACTATCCGTAATCTGCTCCAGAGCCGCGGCCAGGGAAATGATGGTTTTGCCTGAACCGGCCATACCGGTAAGCACAACAAGCGGAACATCGGTATCCAGGGCAGCGGTAATGGCAGCAGCCTGCTCCACACTCTTCGGAATCACCCCAAAGGATTCAGCAGTTTCACTGACGTGGAAGAAGGTCGCGTAGACCGTATCTTCATCGATATCGGTGACTCGAAGGAATTCCTCGTCACTCAACTTTATGAAGAGATTGGGGTAAACAGCGAAGCCAGCAACGACCTCCAGTTTTTCCCGATCGAATTGATACTTCTTCCGGTCCCCGGCGGACTTTGTGCAGTTCCAGAGTAGTGTGGCATCGACGGAAGCCATCCCTTTGGAGACATCGTCGTCTTTTTCGAGAGCGTGACCACCGCGGTATTCTTCAGCAACAACACCATACGACTTGGCAATCAGTCGTGCGTTGATATCCTCTGAAACGAAAACAACCTCTCGATCGACCTCTTTCAGCATCAGCGCATCAAGAATGATCTTTTCGTCATTCGTACCATTTTTCAGTTCTTCAAAATCAAACTGGGGCAAGCTATTGGGAATGACAAGCAAGCCTCCCTGCTCATTTCGAGCCACACCTTTTGACTGTAAGTCTTGTGGGTCGCAATCATCGACCAGGGCACTCAAATTACGGATAACTTGTCGGGCATCGGCCGCAACACTGCGCTGTTCAGACTTGAGTTTCTCGAGCTCTTTAAGAACGACGTGGGAGATGACGATGACGTGCTCGTCGAAACCATACAAGGATGTAGGCTCTTGAAGCAGCACGTTGGTGTCCAGGACAAAGAACTTCTGACCCATGGAAGCTTCCTTTTTTAGATTGTGTGCCCACCGGCGCCCATGAATAGTTTAAGCAACTGTCACAGTGGCGCCCGCGAGGCTTTGTGCCCTAAATTTGGTAGGACTATGTTTACTATATGCAAAATTATCTATTCTCACAATGAGGCTGGGTCTCGTGGCCCCTCAGAAGCCTGGGTAGGCTTCCGGACCTTCAATATTAAATTGCTCATTGTTTGCCAAAATTCATATAAATTCTTCTGTGGTATATTTACTCTTAACAAACGGAGTAAATATGCGCCCCTCTCTCGACAGCTACAGTCTCACACTCAAAACAATTTCACCTGGTCAATTCGAGATTCATCGAGACACACCAGACACGGCCACCGGTGAAACACTGGTAGGCAGTCTGTGGCTTCGTGAGAGCGGCGCAATTCCAGAAGTGGCACTGATCGAGGTTGGAGACCGATACCGCGGCAAAGGCATTGCAAACGCCTTCTATGACGCCGTTGAGTCCATAATCGACATGGAGCTCCAGCCAACAGAGAACCTGACTTATGACGGGTTCCGTTTGTGGATGATGAGAGATCCGGGAAAAGTCCGTGAAAGCCTCTACCACCACCGTGCCGGCTTGCTCGGAAAAACAATTGAATATCGGCCGGGTGAAGAGTTCGTGATCAACTCAGTGCGAAATGAATCGGCTATGGCAAAACGCAATGGCATCACCCTGCCTTTCAGCAAAGCCGACCTTCGTAAGCTTGGTCTTCTACCACTAAACCAGGACGCCCTGCGCAACTGGAACAAAGACAATCGCGTCTGCGACAGTGATGGCGCACCTATTCGTGTCTACCACGGCTCTGATAAGGCCATGGACCATTTTAGCGATCAACCGACTTACTTCACGCCTTCCACTCGCTATGGCTATATCCAAACCTGTGATGTGGTTTATCCATCTTACATCAGCATCAAGTCTCCGTACTTTGTAATCAATCAATCCGATATAGAGCGACTGCGAAGCTTCCCTGATGAAATAGAGAACCTCAAGTCCCAGGGGTACGACGGTGTGATCTACGCGAATGATTCAGATATACGCAAAGGCGTTACCGGATGGGGTGATGATTATGCCCAATACCTTGTGTTCAGTCCTAATCAGATTGTAAGTGTCTTTCATCCCCCTGAGTCGTTAAAACCGATACTGGATAAAGGGCGGCTGGACGCGCCGCAGGAGCCGAGTGTTTGTGGTATTCCTGTATTCCATTGGTCTGGAGCCTACTTCCAGGATTTTGAAGTAAGCAAGGATATTGGCTTTCACTTTGGCACCTATGCAGCTGCAATGGATCGAAAAGGCGCCTATGAAGTAGATGTCGAGGTGGATATCGTGATGCCAGGTCGTCGAGATTACCTCTGTGCGGAAATCCTTGAAGCGCCTGAGCCGGAGGCTCTGGACGAACGTGCCTACCACCTCCTCATGCGAAAACTACCGTCTCCACGTCTTGATCTTATGGATACGCTGACGTCGATGAATGAGATAGAGCTTGAGCAGGTTATTGATGACCACCGGGATCTTGAAGACACCCGGGAGTTCTTTGAGAACGCTTCCCGAGGACAGTCAGGTGAGTACTGGCAGGTCAGCATCGAGGGTGAGGAGATTGCACGGACAAAGGACCGCAAGTCTGCCTTGAAAAAAGCGGCCGAAGCCAAGGCCAGTTTTATGAAAGAAGCCCGCCTGACTATTAACAATCCACTGAGACTTCCGGATCTTGGAACCTGGGCCTCCACAGAGATTGCCAGTTTCGCAGGGCTCGGACATGAGTTCATCGATAGCCTGCATAATTTTCATGATGCTGAAGAAGAGCGGTACGCCACCATCAGGCGAGAACTCAAGTCCCGAGGCTACGATGGCATTGTGTATACCAATGAAACCGAAGACCCTGGTTCAGACAGCTATATCGCCTTTGATCCTGATCAGATCGAGCTTGTCCCCTCCAAGCTCACCGTTTCGCAGCAAAAAATGGTCCAGAGTATTTGTCTGTTTGACTATTTTGCTTGACATTTGTGCCCAAATGCATTAATATTGTATGTGAGATGACGTTGTTGGCGGTGGAAACCCGTGATGCGATACGAGCGCGGCGAAGTCTCAACCTTATGGTGGTATGACTCCTCTTTGAGGGGGTGCTGGACGCGGGTTCGAGTCCCGCCGGGTCCACCAATGCGCATCAGACCTCGCCTGACCGTCCCGATGGTAAGAGCAAAGGTCAAAAATCATTGCCTCTGGTGTGCATTGGTGGGCCCGCACGGTTTCGACAGTGCCAGGTAGATTAGGATGACCACTGGAGAGTGAACTCCTCAAACACAGTGATAATTGCTAACGATAGCTCTTACGGAAATCAGGTAGCTGCCTGATCCTGAGGCGCCCTGGCCAAGAAACAGAACAGGGCACGATGCCCCTCTTCGGAGGGCGCATCCGAGAATTTCTCGTGAGCCGGACGACTAAATTTACTGAATTTGGCGGACGAAGCGGGGAATTCTCGAATGCGAAAAACCCGCTTTGGCGGGTTTTTTTAATTCAGCATTTCGAAAATTGTTTTCCTTATGCTCAAGGATGCAGACCTTCTCTACCTTTTTCCTTTTTGAGGCTTTTCTTTTCTTTCAGGTTTTGGGCAATTGTCGATGCTTTGTCTGAGCTTAGAGCATGTTTTGTGCTGCCCATTATTGACTGACCATGCTCAACGGTAATGCCCCGTTCTTGGAAAATACGATGGAACATTGAGGTGGCTGCTTGTTTTTTGCCATCTTTCAAATCTTGTTTAACCTGCTTCCATTCGCCTGGCTTCGTCGCTTTCCAGTCTATGGCATGACCGGCCTCTGCGGTCAGGTCTGACAGAAATCTCTTAGCAATCCAGTCGTTTTCTGTATCGAAAGGATGTGTCCTGACCAGATCGGATAGGGAGTTGGTCAATTCAGTGACAGTCTCATACTGGGATGCGCCTTTGAGCCCATTTTTGTCTTCAATTCGCTCTTCCATCCTATCCAGAAAGCGCGGAATATCTGGATCCCGGAACTTGCCAGCGCTTGTCATCATGTCTTTGTTGAGCTGAAAGTGCATCATAGCCAGACGATCTTTGCCAAATGGCAGCCCCGCTACGGCCTTATCAATCCCACCGATCCGCATCGCCAGCACTCTTTTTATTTTTTTGTCGCTCAATTTCGCACGATCGTGCTGGGGCACATTGCTTTCGATGTCCATTTCCGATCCTCACTTTCAGAATTATTCTATGTTCAATAATAACATGAAAGCCTGGCTTTTCGCCCAGCATTAAAAAACCCGGCAGCTTGGCCGGGTTTTCTATCTTCAGCGTGGGATCAGTCTTCGTCGAGGATCCGATCAACTGCCTGATCAGGAGAGAGCCCTTCCTCGGCGTAGCCCCTGAGCTTTTTCTTGTCCTCTTCCGTCAATTCCATTCCGGAAGAAGAGGCCATCGCCTCGAATTCGACAATCGATTTCTCAACATCCTGCGGGGTCATCGGTTCGTTGTCTGACTTTGCCATGATCTTCACCTTCAGTTAATTTACGTTGTATTATAGGCCTAAAGCCATTACCTGTCAATAGAATACCAAGAATCTATGAAATCATGCTCGCTTTCAGTTATTTTCTTCGATAGTCTGGTTTTACTCCCAACTAATTCTTTTTGAAGGTGATGCATGAAAAAGTTAACCCTCGCAGCTGCTATTGCAGGCTCCATGATGGCAGCGCCGATCGCTTCCGCAGACATTATTGGCGCAAACGCCGATGTTGGATTCTGGTTCTCAGATATCGGTGGAGATTTCACCAAGGACAGCTCAAGCGCCGATCTCAGTGATGACTTTGGCCTGGATTCTGGCCTTTCGAATTTCGCCAATGTTCATCTTGAACACCCGGTTCCGATCATCCCCAACGTTCGCATCGGATATCTGAGCGTCAGTGATAGTGGTGACGGCAGCCTGGGTTCAACCTTTGACGGTGTTCCGAATGGCAGTGTTCAGAGCGAACTCACCATCGATCAGTTCGATGCGACAGCCTACTACGAGATCCTGGATAACATCGTGTCTGTTGATCTTGGCCTCACGCTACGCCTGATGGACGTGCAACTTGATGTGTACGGTGGCGGTGAAAATACCAAGAACGAACTGACTGGCGTTCTGCCCATGGTGTACGCCGCTGCAAATGGAAGTATTCCCTTTACAGGCGTATCCGCCGGCGCTGAAGTGAATGGTGTTGGTTATTCGGGTGATAGCTACATGGATGCTTCCGCATACGTTCAGTACGACGTCAGTGTGATGGAGCTGCGCGGCGGTTATCGTCACATGGCCATTAATTTTGAAGATGGTGACTCAAAGATCGACATCAATTTTGACGGGCCCTACGTCAGCGTCGGCGTCGATTTTTAATGCGATGATTCGGTGAGTATCGAGCTTTGAAGGCTGGAAGGATATCTTCCAGCCTTTTTCTTTTTAGAAGCCGCGACTGCGAGCTTGCCGTCTCATTGAGTCAGTTAGGGCCATAATCTCTTCAACCTCGGCCCAGGACGCCAATTCTGGAACCTCTCCGGTATTTTGGCCGCAAGCCATACCATACGAAAACTGATAGCTTGGAATGCCGGCGTTGTGCCCGTGGTAAACGTGCTTGATCTGATCGTCGAGCCAAATATAAGCGTCACGCGATCGGGCAAGCTTCCTCAAAGCTTCTGTTTTATCGGCAAAAGGCGCAAGACACACCAGGTCCGAAATCGAGTCCCCGTATCGAAGCTCCAGATTATCCGCGCGATTCTGCTGAGCAATCGGATCCTCGCTGAAGCTGGTCACCACGATGATCTCGTATTCATCACTCAGGCGCTTCAAAGAAGCCTCAGACCCGGGCTCCATGACAGGCAATGACTTCAAGTGATCACTGGAGTGGTAGGCGCCCAGCCTGGCAAGGGCTCCATCCGTATCGTCAGCCACAAAAAGCTCCTCGATGGGCACGAACTGATTGCCTTCGAGACGCGCCTTCAAGTGGCTGGAATCCTGCCCCTGGTCTTCCAGAAATGCAGGCACCCCGCTTAGCCAATTCAACAGAACGCCATCACAGTCGGTCAGCAAAGTCTTTTTCATCAGCAATTGAATCCTCAGGTGACTGCTCCCCGCCCTAAACCTCTGTGAGGCCACGGGCGAGGCTTCCAACTTCTCAGGCCGCAACCGGTTCTTGACCGGATTTACGCAGGCCTCCATTGGCAGGAACGGACAGCCCTTCCGCTCGTAATTTCAAAACACCCTGACTGCGGATGTTGAGCGCGGCATTAATGTCGCGATCAATTCCGGTTGCGCCGCAGCCAGGACAATCCCAATAACGAACCTTCAGTGGTAGAGAGTCCACTTTATGGCCGCAGTCATAGTGGGTTTTCGAACTCGGAAACCACTGATCAATCTTCACCAGATGTTTGCCGGCCTGTTTGGCCTTGTACTCCAGTTTTAAGATCTGGCTGTGCCAGGAAGCATCGCCGATGTGCTTGGCGAGTTTCCGGTTCTTCATCAGGTTTTTCACTTTCAGAGTCTCGACAACGATCGCTTGGTTTTCGTCAACCAGTTGTCGGGACAGCTTGTTCTGGAAGTCAGCACGTGTGTTCGCCAGGCGCTGATGCGCCTTGGCCAATGTGGTCCGGGCTTTGGCCCGGCCGGCGCTGCCTTTCTGGCAGCGTGAGAGGGCTTTTTGCTTTCGCCGCAGGTTGGCCTGGGCGAGCCTTAGAAACCGGGGATTATCAGTCTTGAGGCCGTTTGAATCGATTACCAAGTGCGTCAGGCCAAGATCCAGCCCGATAACGCTCTCGACCTTTTGTGTCGGCTCTGGCATCTTTTCTTCAGTATCCATCAAGATAGAGGCGTAGTGCTCACCGGTCACGGTTCGTGAGAGTGTGATGCTCTTTAGTTTTCCGGTAATCTCGCGGTGAACCCGGGCTTTGATCGGGTCCATCTTCGGAATCTTGATCCAGTTTTCGCCCACGCTAATGCTGGTGCAGTGATAGCTGGACTGCCGGCCATGTTTATTTTTTAACGTGGGATAACGAGATGGCAGCTTCGGATCGAAGAAACTCTGAAAGGCCCGGTCTAGGTTGATACACGCCTGTTGCAGTGCAATCGAATCGTAATGCCGGAGCCAGCTGTATTTTCTTGATCGCTTAGCTACGGCCAGTATTGGTTTGAGGTCTCTTTTTGCTTTTAGCGATACACCGTGCCGACGGTACTGGCTGCTGATGATGTGCAAGGCTTTATTATACGCAAAGCGAACAGCGCCGAACTGCTGATTGAGAAAATCAGCCTGCTCGTCGGTCGGATAGATGCGTATTTTCGTGGCCTTTAACATTCAACACTCTCAAATATTTGCCTGATATTGTAGTGCTTTAAATAAACTACAGCAATAAGAAAAATATAAAGAATAGGCCCGCTTATATCCCCGCCCTGTCGGGCGAGGGTTTACGCGGAATTTGCTAAAACACAAATTTAAGTCTTTCCACAGAATATAAATATTGCTATGGTGCACCAATTCACAGGAGCCTTTTATGTCTTTTGAAAGTATCGCGTTCCAATGGGTTCAAATTTTCTGCGGCTTTGGTTTCGCATTCTTCTTTGGGAAGATCCACGCAAAGCAGAGAATAACCGGCGTCCAAAAGGCCGGCTTCTACATTGTGGTCTTGGCCTTATTCTATTTGACTGCAATGCTTCAAAGCCCAATATACGGTCTGATGGGCGCCCTGCTTCTTTGCATCGACCACCATCGGAAATACAGCGGTGGCTTGCTCGATACGGGGTCGATTGGCCTTCTTAAGGTTATTGGTGGCGAGAGCCTGATCATCGTCTTTTGCCTCTTCCTGTTCATCATCTCTCAGTATGAAATAGCTACAGCCCTTGGCATCGTAGGATTGGCACTGTCTTTTTCTTTTCATACCCACGAAGAATCCCGGGGTCTTGAGGGTGATATCGAATTCCCAATGGTAATGCCAATGGCAGGTCTTCTGCTGTGGTCCTTGCTGGGTAACCCGGACGTTAATGCCGGACTGACCTGCGGCGTCACCTTCCTAGTTGCCTTTCTCATTGTTTTCGATGTCCGAGGATTTTATGAGCGTAAGGCTGAGTATGAACGACTGATAAAAAAGAGCATGGAAGAATTGAAATGAAACAGTTCAAGACGCATCGAGTCGTTGGGGCCAACCCGAACCGAAACGGCAAAGATATGTTCGTGGGGGATATCCACGGTCGTTACGAACGTTTGATGAAACAGCTTGATCGCATCGGATTCGATAAATCCAAAGACCGCCTCTTTTGCTGTGGTGACCTTGTTAACCGGTTTGACGAAAACATCGAATCAGCCCGGTTGCTCCTGGAGCCCTGGTTCTTTTCTACTCTCGGGAACCACGAGTTTTTGCTTTTGCAGGCCACCAGGAAGAAAGCCACTCGGGATGATGTCGCCAGGCACATAAAGAAAGGGGGAGACTGGGCCCATAACACGGTAGAGACGCCCATAACTCCAACGCCTGAAGGCATTGAAGCGCGGGACCTGGTTAAAAAATATGCCTGCGGTTTGATGACTGTTGAAACAGAGAACGGGAATATTGGCGTGATTCACGCCGACGCACCTTCAGTTTGGCCGAAGAAAGCCGGGAAAGTCTCAAAGATTGACCTGGAGCATTTTTTCGATCGAAGTAAGTTCATTGAATCTCAAAAATTTGGCCTCAACGCCTCCCCTCACATTGTCACCGGCGTCGATGCAGTCGTCCATGGGCACAATCCCAATGAAAACGTCGTCCAGAACGGCAACCGGTTCTGGATTGATACGGCCGCCTACGGTCCTTTCACGATCCTTGAGTCATCAGAAATCATCGAAATGGCTAAAGAACAACTGCACAACCAACTCATCCGGCAGCCCAGTAAAAAGCTGAACGCCTGGCTATCTTGACGTGCACAGTGCCGGTCAAGGACGTTAGATAACTGGTATTCTCGGGTATGGCGGTTAGGTAGGTGTAGATGCTCATTAGATAACGGTCTAATAGATATTTAAACAGCCTGAAAGAGAAGAGCCCGGGAAAACCCGGGCCCGCATTGATCCATCACTCGATGAACACCTCCAGGCTCTCAACTTTCATCCCTTTCTTCAGGGCTTTTGCCTTGATGGCTTTGGGAGCGGAGGCGCGCGCCTCAGACACATATTCCTTCCACTGATCCGGTGTCAGGATGATCTCAGGTGAACCACCTTCGCCACAGATCCTAATCGTGTGATCTTCACCAACGGCCTTGGCCCCGACAAAACGCTCACCTTTTTTGCCCCCAACAAGCTTTACACCCTTCCCTTTATCGAGATCAGGAAGCTCAGTCAGTGGGAATACCAGCAGACGCCCCAGGTCAGTCAGACAAGCCACCATCGTTTCACCAACAATTGGAATGGGCTTTTGCGGAGTGCCGGCCTTGTTTGTGAGGACCTTGCCCTTCTTGGCTCGGGTGTTGAACGACTCTTTATTTGCGATGAAGCCAAATCCTTCGCTGCCAACAATCAACCAACGCTCGCTCTCTTCAGGATCAATGATTGAGACCCATTCAGACCCCGGCTCGGGTTGCACCCAGTTCGACGCCGGCTCACCGTAACCGCGAGCAGAAGGCAGCTCACTGCCAAGAACCGAGAAAGTCCGGCCCAGACTGCTGATTAATGATATGTGGTGGTTAGAGCGGGCAGGAGAGGAGTCCAGGTGCTCATCGCCCACTTTATGGGTCAGACTGTCGGTGTCGATCTGATGACCCTTGGCTGCCCTCAGATAGCCATTCTGGGAGATTATCACCGTGACCGGCTCTGACGGCGCCAGCTCTTTCATATCTGTTGCACCGGCAGAAGACACCTCATCCGGCTTTAGAGGGCTACGACGATCAAGACCGCCAAAGCTTTCTTCATAGTAGCCTTCGCAAGCAATGATTTCTTTCCGAATCTCGGCCTTCAGGGACCCATCGGAAGCGAGGATTGCGTTCAGTCTCGCCTGTTCTTTAAGCAGCTCTTTGTGCTCTCTTTTTAGCTCCATTTCCTCAAGCTTGGCGAGCTTTGCCAGGCGCGTATTCAGTACCGCATCGGCCTGAACATCGGACAGTGACAGCGACTTGCACAAGGCTAACTTCGGCTCATCTTCCTCGCGGACGATCCGAATCACTTCATCGAGATTCAAGAACGCCTTAAGCAGGCCTTCCGTTACGTGGATCTTGGCGTCGACCTTAGAAAGCTGGTGCTCCGTGCGGCGCTTAACGGTATCCATACGGAAGCGAATCCACGTTTTCAGGATGTCCATCAACGTCATGATCCTGGGTGCACCACCAAGGTCAATCACGTTCATGTTTACCCGATAGGCCTTTTCAAGATCGGTCTTTGCCAACAAAAAAGCCATGATCTTTTCGGCCTGGTCGGCCGCGGACTTTTTCAGCTTGATTACGATCCTGGTCGGGTTGTGCTGATCTGACTGATCCTGGATGTCATCGATCATAGGCAATTTTTTAGCCACAACCATCTCAGCAATTGCTTCAATGACCTTTTCACCTGACACCTTGAAAGGAAGGCTCGTGATGACAATCTCATTCTTATCAATGGTGTAATCACAACGCATCCGAATGCGCCCGTTACCGGTCGCGTAGGCATCCCGGATCTCTTTCCTGGTCGATATGATGGAAGCGCTGGTTGGATAGTCGGGCCCCTCGATAATATCGAGAATGCTGTCCAGATCGGACTCAGGCTCATCGATCAACTTAACCACAGAACGAATCACTGCTTTCAGGTTATGCGGCGGGATATCCGTGGCCATGCCAACAGCAATACCAGAAACACCGTTAATCAATAGCATCGGGACTTCGGCCGGAAGTACGGCCGGCTCATTCATTGTCCCGTCGAAGTTTTTCTTCATCGGAACCGGCTTGTTCGGCAGGTCGTTCAGAAGCATCCTGGCGTACGGGCTGAGTCTTGCTTCGGTGTAACGCATAGCGGCGTACGATTTCGCGTCATCCTGAGACCCCCAGTTACCCTGGCCATCGACCAACGGGTATCGGAATGAGAAAGGTTGCGCCATCAGAACCATTGTTTCGTAACAAGCTGAGTCACCGTGGGGGTGATACTTACCCAGCACGTCGCCAATGGTTCGTGCAGATTTCTTGTACTTAGCTGTGTGGCTGAGGTTCAACTCATCCATCGCATAAATGATTCGACGCTGAACCGGCTTAAGTCCATCCCCTACGTGGGGCAAAGCCCGCTGTAGAATGACGTACATCGAGTAGTCCAGGTAGGACTGATCCGTATATTCTTTGAGTTCAACCGTTTGATTCATTCTACGGGCTCCGATTGAAGTTGCTCTCTGACTGCCTTATTAAGGCCAGTAAACCAGCCCCCCAGGTATGGATTGCACATAGCGCCGTTACCATTGGTATGAACACCGGCCACCAGTCTGTTGAGTTGATCAACATCTGGTGAAAAGGCAACGTGTCTTAGGCCCTGGGCGTCTTCGGACTCTGGCCCCATGCAGTCAATGATTTCGTAATATAGATTCTGGACGTTTTCGGCCCGGCCATGAGCGATCAGGGTTGCCTCGTCAGGCTCATCTTCAAAACAGATAAAGATCAGTCCGACTTTGCTGCCCACGTCCATTAAATCCTTCGTGTGTAACGGGTCTGCAAAGACGTCCTCTGAAAAGACTTCGCAGAAAGTGTAATGGTTGCGATCACGCAACTGGTATTCCATGCGCGAAAACATATCAAATCTCCTCGGCGTTGGATTTATCGCCATTCGCTTCGAGCCAACCCTTTCGCATATCGGCGTTCTTTTTCCCGAGCAGCATATCCATGTGGACGGTGCACTCAACGGCGTCTTCGACCAACACCTGCAAAAGATTCCGGGTTTTCGGCTCCATAACGGTTTCGCGAAGCTGCTCTGGGTTCATTTCACCCAGGCCTTTGAAGCGCTGAACATTAACCTGGCCCTTTTTCTTCTCAAGTTCAAAAACCAGGTCGTCTTTCTCTTTCTCACTGTGGGCATAGTGCACCGCTTTGGCCTGGTCTATTCGATACAGCGGCGGCATCGCGATGTACATGTGACCCTCGGTCACCAGCGCCGGGAAATGCTTAAAGAAAAGCGCTGCAATCAGAGTAGCAATGTGAAGACCATCGGAGTCGGCGTCCGCCAGCACACAGACCTTGTTGTAACGAAGTCCCGAAAGATCTTCAGAACCGGGGTCCATGCCGATGGCAACCGCAATATCGTTGATTTCTTTGGAGCTGAAGATGTCTTCAGTGGGCACCTCCCAGGTGTTCAGAATCTTACCGCGCAGAGCCATGATCGCCTGAAAAGTTCGGTCCCGGGCCTGCTTGGCAGAGCCGCCGGCAGAGTCACCCTCTACCAAGAATAACTCGGCCTTTTCCACGCCTGGGTTCAGACAGTCCGCCAGCTTGCCCGGCAGCATCGGTCCGGCCGTGACTTTCTTCCGGGTGACCTTTTTCTTGGCTTTGGTCCGGGCCTGGGCCCGCGCGACGGCCAGTTCGATGATCGGATCACTGATCGTCGGATCTTGATGCAACTTCTGCTCAACAAGGTTTTTCAGCTGGCTCGACAGGTCCTGGCCAAACTCGATATTCGACAGCCGTTCTTTCGTCTGTCCTGCGAACTTTGGTTCCTTGATCTTCAGCGATACGATGAGGTTCAATAGTCCGGAGACATCGTCCCGGGTGATCGACAGATTTTTTGGGATCAAGCCACGTTGCTCACCAACGGCTCTGACGGCATTCGCAATGCCCTGCTTGGTTGCCGTAACGTGGGTGCCGCCCTGGGCCGTCGGGATCAGGTTGGCAAAGCTGTCGACCACCTTGGCGCCGTCCTCTTCCGAGAACGAGATGATCACGTCAGCCTCACCGCCCGGCCACTTGGCATTAAAGCTCCACCCCCTCTCAGGAATAGGATCCTCAACATCCTCTGTGCGCTCCATGAAATATCCGGTCATTCCGTCGTCATACTGCCACACGGTTTTTTCACCAGTAGACTCGATGACCAGTGTTACTTTCAAACCGGGACACAGGACCGCTTTTGTCTTCAAAACCTGGGTCAGAGAAGGCAGGTGGAAGTGAGGGCTGTCGAAGTACTCCAGATTAGGCATGAATCGGATTTCTGTGCCGTGTATACCCTTTTCAATCTTCTTGCCTTTCTGCTCTACTTTTTCGCCGTTCTCGAATGCCGCGGTAACATAGCGCCCATCGCGCTTTACTCGTAGAACCAGTCGGTTCGACAGCGCGTTCACAACGGATACACCCACGCCGTGAAGTCCACCGCTGAATTCGTAGTTTTCGCCTGAGAATTTTCCGCCCGAGTGAAGTTCAGTAAGGATCAACTCAAACCCCGGGACCCCGGCTTCCGGATGCTTGTCGATCGGCATGCCCCTGCCATCATCTTTAACGCTCAGGCTGCCATCTTCATGCACTGTCACCTGGATCTCAGTCGCATGACCACCGAGAGCTTCGTCGACTGAGTTGTCGATTACTTCCTGTGCAAGATGGTTTGGGCGACTGGTGTCGGTATACATCCCGGGACGTTTTTTAACGGGATCCAGCCCCTTGAGCACCTGAATATCGCGAGAGCTGTAACTCTTTTCACTCATTTTAGGGTCCTTAATAAATTAACGGCGCAGACTATACCACATCCTAAATTATTTTTGAACGGCCTTGGAATATTTCGTTCCTATAATTTGGAAACATCACTTACCGAAGAGTCATATTTTCTTAGATACTATTAATTGAATGTGTATTCATTGCTTGGTTTTCCCATAGCTCATTAAACCTTATCCATGAGGAAATGGTTGACCCGTGCTTTTTCTGCATAATATGCGATCTTCTTGGAACCTTTTTTCAGCTTCGAATCGGTCAGATATAAGTATTTATCCCGGAAGGGGGTGGAACCTTATCAACTCCTGTGTTTATATGACGCGCTCAAAATCCTAAGAAGGCCCCGGGGGTAGATTGCGAGAAAAATCCGTTTCATTATCCAGCCTGTCTGAGCTAGAGCTCTTTAAGGATCGTGTGCATCTGGCGATGGAGTCGGCCCTGCGCCAGGACGTTGACCCTATGGTTTCTAAAAAAGTTGCGGCAAAACTTGTTCGTCGAAACAGCTGGAGAGAGGCCACTCGCATAGCGCTCAGCGAAACCCTTGGCGGCACAGAAGCACCTAAGCGATTCGTCTCGCCCGCGAAAAGCGCTTATAACTGGCATCGTTTCGTCTTTTACGATGAAAAAAACCATGAGTTTGACGAGATGGTTCTTGAAAGCCTTAAGGCTTTTTTTGGTCGCTTGCATTATCAGTCTCTGAACTTGAATGCCTTAAGTGGCGTTGCCCTGGTTGATCTGCTCGAGAGAATTGCACCTTCCTTGCTGGAAAACCTCATCGACCGCATCAATATCTCCGATGAGATTCTCAATAATCTACGTTTTGTAAATTTCTGCGACTGCTGCTCTACAGAGGTCACTGCATTCAGCCGGTGCGTCGAGCCGGAGTGTAATTGCTACCTGATGCCACAAGCTCACGAAAAGCGTCATCTACAGCCTTTCAGCCCTTTCTATATTAAAGTATGTACGGCCAATGACTGCTACGACATCAACGCGGCACCAGGCGTTGAAGCCCTGATTCTTGAAACCAATGTGTTTGATATCTTAAAAACCGAGGCCGTTAGCAAGGAGGGGATCCTTGATCCTTTGTTTCATCCGTTCGTATCTCGGATTTTTACGATCGAAGAGCCGATTCAGAGAATTGAGGTCGACCGTAAGGCCTATCGCGAATGGATAAAAAAAGAGTGGGAAAACGCGAGGTCTTACAGCACGAGCAACTCATCCAAAGATCCTGGAAAGCCTGAAGAACTCCTGACTATGCCGGATATCCATAAAAAAACTTCGAGTACCTGACGTAAAACCCTGGCTGTGCTATCTTTTTGCGTAATGATTCAACTCAGAAGCACCGCATGAATAAAGACTGGCGCCGCCCTAAACCCCTCATTCCTGCGCATCCCGGCTTTGACGAAAAGGCTGACATCCAGCGCTGGCTGGATATCGCAACGCCCGGCATTGAAGCTAAAAAGTTTGCCTGGCTTGAACACGCCATTCGTTTTATCAAGCAAAAAGGAGGGCGCAGTCAAGAAACTTACCGAGGCCTTCGCAGCGAACTTGAACGGTTCCTGCTCTACTGCTTTGCTCACGATCTCTCACCCGAAGAAATGCGGGCCGGCGACATCAATAAGTATTTCGAGTTTTGCCAAGAACCACCCACAGCATGGGTTATGCGCAAACACTATCATCGGTTCGAATCCGATGACCGCCCCAACCCGCTTTGGCGGCCTTTCTTCATGAAGGCGGGCGACGTGTCAGAGAACGCCGGGAAAGTTAAGAGGCTCCAGGTTTCTCAGTCCATGATCAATCGTCAGTATTCATTCCTTAATCAGTGGTACAAAGATCTCATTGATTACGAGATGGTCCGCAAGAACCCAATCCCCGTTGCAAAAAAGGATTCTAAACTTCTCTTGACAGAATCCGACAAAGCAGAGCCCAAAGGCTTCAACAAGGAAGAGTGGATCGAAATAATGAAGATCCTCCAAACCCTTGCCGATGCCGATCCCAAATGGGAGCGGGCCCTTTTCGTCATATTGCTGATGAAAACCTGCTACTTGCGTATCGGGGATCTTGCCTCCAAGTCCCATTATATTCCGTCAATGTCGGACTTCTACTATCATCGTGACTACCTTTTTCTCTATGTGATGAGTAAACGTAAAAAGGCGCGCAGTGTCTCGGTACCAATTGCCATGGAGCCTTTCATCGTCCGTTACCGTCAGACCCGCGGTCTGGACGGACTCCCCCTCCCTGGAGAGAAAAACCACCCATTGATTGCAAAAGATCTGGGTAAAGGCAACGTAGGGATACGACAGTTGAACCGTATTGTCCAGGCAGCGTTTTCAGCGATTGCGAAGAGCCTAAAGCCTGTTGTCGAAGAAACACGACAGGCTATGGCGCAGGAGACTGACAAAGAACTCAAAAAAAAGAAAGCGACCGAACACCAGAAATGGCGGCTTCTCCAGGCACGAGTAATTGAGGCAACACCACACGCTCTCAGACATACCGGAGCCTCCATTGACGCGCTCTGGCGCCCCATACCAGAGCTGGCGGAAGAGTTGGGCCATGCGGATCCCGGGACAACGGGACGCATCTACATCAACTCTTCAAGGGCCGATCGTGCGATATCCGGATCAACGCGAAGCCTGGCAGGCCCACCGGAGCAGCATAAAGAACCCATTGCCTGAGTGTTTATTATTTTTTCTTGTGATAGTCTTTATATATTAACCCATGACGTCGGACCTCCGGCGCACTATGGTTGGGCTCATGAGAGAACCCAAGAGAGACTTGAATGTGGAAATGATCACCAGTGCACGCATCATTCGCAGTGATGACAACAGTTATCTGATCGATACGCCCCAGGCGCTGCCTGTATCACGTATACAGGGCGTTCGCCGGGAAGCCGGCCGTGTTTTCTTGATCGATGACACCGGCGCCGAATTTGGCCTGTTTACCGACATGCCAGAAAAAAGCCCGGTGTCATTGCTGGCACCGGACTCTGAAGACGGGGACCGTCGGATGGAAACCCAACGGCTTATCTGGCACTGAGCATCAGGGCATGCTCAGGTCCATGACCTGGGCAAACTTCTTGACCTGCTCGATCATCGGATCGTTGTGGTCAATAAAGTCTGTCTGTATGTCGATCCCTTTCTCTCGGGCTTCGGCGTACATCTCCTCGGCCAGATCAAAATCGGCCTTCCAGCGAATGTAGCGGTCACTTTCAAAGTTGGCCGGGGCAACGATTCGCCCTACCCGCTTCTGGATCAAGTAGGCCGCACAAACGGAGCACGGAGGGAACGGCCACACATAAACGGTGTACCCCTCGATCTTCTCATTTGAGAACAAAATGGCGTTGGTTTCGGCGTGAATACACATCTTGTATTTCAGATCCCGGTCTTCCAGGCGCCTGATGGTGTCCTCAACACCTCTTGGCAGGCCGTTCATGCCCGAGGAGCACTCAGACATGTCCGGGCGCACAATCACGCTCCCAGCCTTTGTGGACGGGTCCTTACTCTTGCTGCTCTTGTGAGCGGCGCCTTCCAGGAAGTACTGATCCCAGCTTTTCGCGGATTCGACAATCTCACTCATGGGTGAGCTCTCCTTTTTTGTATTCAAATTCGATCGGCTGTTCGTATTCGATGCCATCAATGACCCTGGGCTCTGGCTGGTTAACCTCCCACTCCCCTTTTTGGGCACTCTCGCCGCCTTCAACTGGACCCTCAATTGACACCTCAACGGTGTCAGCCAGTGAGTTTTCGATAGCGTCCATTGCCCTCGCTTTAACGCCGCGGGGTAGCCGATTATTCGGGTCTTGCCGGATCAGCCAGCTGGCGACTTCGTAACGGGCCGGGGAAGCATTTTTCAGGGGCTCTAGCGCAATCATTCGTCCAATAATGGACTCGAGAGGGTTTTCCCTGTGGCCTATCTTCTTATCGAGAAGATCCGTGAATGCCATATAAGAACGCTTGCTGACTTCGCCCACGTAGAGAACTTCCGGATCAGCTTTCATCGCTTCCTGAAGCTTCTTTTCGTATTCTTCGCTCATAATCTTCCTTATCAATGCCCGGGCTTAGCCCGCCCGGGAGCGTCGAGGGGTGTTTACTGATCGTGCTTTTCAGGCGTCCTGGCAGTGGGCGTCTCTGTTTTTTGCATCGCCGAAGCGATCAGAAGGCCAGCGCCGGCCAGCAGCACCACCCAGCCCCACTGCATTTGAATGGACTGTGAGAACATTTCAGCGAGTCCGCCAAAAGGGTTGCCCTCAAGGTTTGCCCGCATCTCTTCGCGAGCCTGCGCCATTCCGTCCTGGAATCGGAAGAACGTATAGGCCATGAGTGCGAGGCTTGCCAGGGCAGGAAACCACAGCCCTTTGTAGTTGCCCTTCAGAACCAGCACAAAAGATATAGCCGCAAGCCCGATAATCCAGACGCCGTCCCCTTCACCATTCATGTAGAAGTTGAGGTTGCCCACAACTGGCACGCTGACGATTGGCATGAAGACGCCGATAAAAAGGATGAAAGACCCGATCAGGCCGAGAATTTTCTGGTTGCTCATGAATACTCCTTAATGGCGTTGCGCCTTTTATGATGCGCATAACTATAGCACGATTATAAATATTGTCAATAAAAGCTTATATCTTATTTATTTTCTGCTATAGTAACCGCCTGTTGTTTGCCAATTCCGTTCCGGCAAAAGGTCCGATTCATCGATCTCTTCCTCATCCACCGTTTCATTGCTCTGGTCTGCCGCAGCTTGTTCGTTCTTGGCAATCGTTGCCTGGACCTGATCCTCGGTCAGGCAGGCATCCATTTGCCATACCGGTGTTGGACATTGAGGGCAATGGTTGTATTTTCTGCCTCCGCTCATGCTTGGCCTGTCCGAGGCTTTAAGATTCTCGTGAGCGCCTTGCCAACCGCACTTGCACACATAGGTTGGGCTTATCTCATCAACCACCGTGCCATCACTTTTTGTGAAAGAGGTTATCTCAACCTGTCCATCCACGATACCATCCAGCCGGATCGAGGAGCCGTCTTCAAATTCAATGGCTTCCACGCAGATAGCGCCATCGCCTAAAGCGTAGTGAATCTTGCTGGCGGATTTGTCGGCCAGCATCGCCCAGAGTTCAGTTGTCGTCATGGCCATCGCGCCGCCCTTCCCTTTTTTGCTGATTGATTTTAGTGTTCATGCGATCGCAAAACTCAGGACACTGGAAGGCCTGGATCGCGTAAAAACACACCATATGGCCTTTGATGCAGCAATCCAGAAAGTTCAATTTATGCCCCCAGATCCGATCTATTCCAGCCAGCTTTTTGAGAGCAAGTGCCAAAGGCCAGGCCATGATTCCACCCATCGTCCAAATAATGCCGATGGAAAAGAAAATCTCGAAAAAGCTCATTGATTGTAGATGATTCAGTGTTTGCAAATGCTCAGGTGTCACTGTGTTCCTCTTTTATCGCCCGCGGACTCTGGCCGACTCTTGTCTGTTTTGCACAAAAAAGCCGCCCAGGCTTTGGGCGGCTCCCTATCAGCGAAGCGGGTTACGCCGTTTCGCTGTCATCGGTGGCGGCCGGCTCGGGCTCAGCTTTGCTTTTGCCTTTGCCCTTGGCTGGCTTGGCGCCGCCAGCGGCCTTCTTTTCTTCCTCAGCCTTGGCGATTTCCAGCGGATCCGTTGCGTGACGGATCTTCGCCTGGATTTCTTCGGCGATGTGCGGGTTATCTTCCAGGAACGTACCGACCTTGGCTTTGCCCTGGCCGATCTTGTCACCTTCGTAGGAATACCAGGCGCCGGACTTCTCGACGATGCTGTGCTTCACACCCAGGTCGACCAGCTCACCGTAGAGGTTTGAGCCCTTGCCATACAGAATCTGGAACTCGGCCTGCTTGAACGGAGGGGCCACCTTGTTCTTGACCACTTTCACCCGGGTTTCGTTACCGATGACTTCGTCACCGTCTTTCACCGCACCGATCCGACGGATGTCCAAACGCACGGAGGAGTAGAACTTCAAGGCCCCGCCACCGGTTGTGGTTTCTGGCGAGCCAAACATTACACCGATTTTCATACGGATCTGGTTGATGAAGACCATCAGCACGTTGTTGTTCTTCACGTTACCGGTCAGCTTTCGAAGCGCCTGGCTCATCAGTCGAGCCTGAACACCAACGCTGGAGTCGCCCATTTCGCCTTCGATTTCGGATTTCGGCGTCAGAGCCGCAACGGAGTCGATCACCACGACGTCAACGGCCGATGAGCGGGTCAGCATGTCGGCAATTTCCAGTGCCTGCTCGCCATTATCCGGCTGGGACATCAGCAGGTCGTCCAGGTTGATGCCAAGTTTTTCAGCGTACACCGGATCAAGCGCGTGCTCGGCATCGATAAAGGCGCACTTTTTACCTTTTTTCTGAGCCTCAGCAATAACTTGCAGCGTCAGTGTGGTTTTGCCTGAGCTCTCAGGACCGTAAATCTCGCAAATTCGACCTTCGGGCAGCCCACCCACACCAAGTGCGATGTCCAGGCCCAGAATGCCGGTAGAGATTGTCGGAATACGCTCACGAGGCGCATCGCCCATGTGCATGACGGAACCTTTTCCGTATTGACGTTCGATCTGCGCGAGCGTTGCATCCAACGCTTTTTTGCGGTTATCTTCCAAAATCATCACTCCAGTTTCAGTAATTTGCGTTATAGCATAATGATATTTATGTCAGATGTCAATCTGAATTACATGGCGGTGTTCAATAGAGGCGGACGAATGAGCTTCCCGTCCATCGCATCCCGAAGGAATTTGCGAAAAGGCATCATGTCACGGATACCCACCGCGTAAATCTCATGACCTTCCCGGATGGTGTACGCCGAATGCACCTGGTCGCCGGCACCGTAATACTCGGCCTTTTCCTTGAATGCGTCTTTGTGCATCACGCCTTTGACGTGCATTTTCTTGACGGGGTACTCGTAACTCAGAAACACAAGCCAGTCCGCCGGTGAGTCAATATGCCGTGCGGTGATCTGAGCCTTGTAATGGGGGCGAAGAGGAACCTTGCGCTTGACCGTTTTCACCTCCAGGGGGAGGTGGCAGAACGTGAAGTCCTCATTGCCTGCCGCCTGGAGCTCATTATGCCAGATGGTATCGTATTCCCGGCAAAGCATCAGGGCATGATTGATCACAATTTCTCCCAGATCCCCGACCCAGCGTTCATCGGTATCTCGGTCCTGGTAAATGTTGCCGTATATCTCATCCCGCTTGGCTCGTATTTTCTTCGCTTCAACGATCATTTCATCAGACACGTCGAACGTGACGATGTCCTTCATCTGAGGCTTCATAACCACTCACTTTTGTAGAAATCACATTCTATAGAATAAAATAAAAGAGCGGGAGGTTAAACCTCCACGCCCGTCAAGCGCACCATTTCTTTTGCACGGCCGGCCTCATCCAGCACGGTCAGTTTCGTTTTCGTCTCGGTCTCACCATGCTCTTTGCTGACATAGAGATGATGATGGGCGGCCTTTGCCACCGGCGCCTGGTGCGTGATGACCACACACTGGCTGCTTTCACCCAGGCGAGCGAGCATGTCGCCTACCTTGCGCGCGGCATCGCCACTGATACCGACGTCGACCTCATCAAAGATCACCGTGGGCATCGAGGCGTGTTCAGCTTCGATAACCTGGAATGCCAAGGCCACACGGGACAGCTCGCCACCGGAGGCGACCTTTGCCAATGCCTTGGGGGTCTGGCCTACGTTTGCAGAGAACAGCAGCTCAACGCTGTCCATGCCTCTTGACGAAGGATCTGCCGGTGTAATGTCCACTGCGACTTTAGACTTATCCAGGCCGATGGCCTGAAGCACCGATCGGACTTCTTCTGACAGTTTCCCACCGGCACTTTTGCGCAGCTCTCGAAGGGTCAGAGCCGCAGACTCAAATTCCAGCCATGTTTGCTCAACGGCCTGCTTCAGTGGCTCCAGATCGTCGGCGGTCGGGAGATTCTCCAGTTTATTGGCCACTTCTTCATGCACCTGGCACAACTCCCCGGGATCAACCATGTGCTTGCGACCAAGGCGGAAGTACAGCTCAACGCGACGATTCACCTCTTCAAGCCTGGCCGGGTTGTCCTCGATACCATTGGCACAGGACGTCAGGTCACCGACCGCCTCTTCCATTTCAATCTTGCAGTCCTTGAGCGTCTTCAGAACCGTCTGCGCCTCTTCAAAAGGCAGATTTGCCCCCTCAAGCTGCATCACGGCATCGCCAAGCAAGGTGATGGCGCCGGGGTTGCGATGACTTCCCTCAAGGGCTTTGGCTGTGGTGAAGAGGATGTTCTGATGCTCGCCGGCGCCGGACAGACGCTTGTGCTCAGCGGAGAGCTCTTCGTATTCGTCTTCCACCGGCTCCAGCGCATCCAGTTCTTCCAGATGGTAGCCAAGCAGTTCACGCTGGGTCTGGTTTTCCTCGATCTGGCGGTTCACCTCTTCGAGCTGGTTAACCGCATTGCGCCAGGCCCGGTAGCTCTGGGAAACCTGCTTGTATAGCTCAGGCCCATCGGCTGCGTAGGCGCAGGCCAGTGAGTCCACCATCACCAGTTGGTGTCGGCGTTCAAGTAGCTGGATATGAGCGTGTTGGCTGCAAATCTCAAGTAAGTTCTTGGAGATCTCCTGGAGTTCAACCAGGTTTACCGGGTTGCCGTTGATGTAGTTTCGGGTTCTTCCACCGCGGCTCAGGCTGCGCTTGAGGATGATCTCATCATCTTCCGGATACCCCGCCTCTTCCAGAGACTGTCTGGCCTGTGGCAGCTTTGAGATGTCGAAGACTGCGCAGATCATGGACTTGTCCTGACCTTCGCGGATCCAGCCTTCATCGGCCCGCTGGCCGGAAAGCAATTTCAGGGCGTCCACCATGATGGATTTACCCGCACCGGTCTCGCCGGTAATGGCTGTCATGCCTTGCTCAAACTCAATCTTGACGTCTGAGGCTATGGTAAAATTCGTCAGATGGATCGATTTCAGCATAAAAATGCACCTCGTTCGATGATCGACACAATATACCAGCGAAATAATTAATTTCAAGTTTTTTGCATCTTTGATTATTTTTCTTTGTGATATTCTGTTCTCAGACTATAAACCATCTCACAGGGCAGTGGCCCGGGAGGCACTATGAGCTTGCGAGGCCTTATCGTTTTCCATGCGACCCCAGAGGTCCGCCAAACCAATGACGCCGACCAGCTGATTTCCGACTTCAACGAAGGGCGGTATACCCCCGTCGCCCATCTGGGGGCGAAGTTTGACCTGGAGGATGCCCTTAGCCTGACCACCAACACCGATGAAGAGGCCTATTGGGCAAAGAAGGACGGCGTCAGAGACATCGACATCATCGTCAAGAAGCGCTCCACCTCTGTTGGCGATGTCATTTTGGACGCTTCGTCTCGCAGGGCCTACCAGGTAAGTGATTATGGGTTTGTTGAGTTAAATCCCGAGTCCTTGAATTTTGATGAGCAGGTTGGCTTTGCCCACAATGGCATTCGCAAAGATCAGCTTCGTCACAGCACCCTTGGCCGCTCGATGGGTTAATCAGCTTTTTTCTTTGATTGAATATTTTTCTTTGTGGTATATTGGTTCCAGTATCTAAAATTGCTCAAATGACCGATGTCTTGGGAGGCACCATGAGTAAAAGTCTGCGAGGTTTGGTGGTTTTTCACGCCAACGACGCCTCATTCCGCGATACCACGTTTTTCACGAAGGGGCGGGAAGACAAGGTCATTGAGCTTTTCAATGACAGTCAATACCAGCCGGCCGCCCACCTTGGCAGCAAATTCGGTCTCGAAGATGTTTTCCGGGCTACCAATCACATCGATTCCGCATGGACCGAAAACCCGGGCGTTCGGGAGATCAACAAGGATACGCGTAAGCGATCCACATCCGTTGGCGACATCGTCCTGGACGCCTCCGAGCGAAAAGCCTATGTGGTGGCGTCGTTTGGGTTTGAGCCGCTGGACGTCGAAAAGATGAACTTTGACGAGCAGATTGGCTTTGCTCAGAACGGTATTCGCAAAGACCAACAGCGCGAGAACAGCCTCGGTCGATCCATGGGCTGACAAGAAAACTGCGAAAGAGACCTGGCTCCGGCCAGGTCTTCTTTTGTATGTGGCCACGGTGTTTGGCCCCGCCCGTTTCGCATTGGGCAAGCCATGAGCAAGCACCACAACGATGATTAACCTAAACGAATGAGCGAAACATTTATGAGAAAACTACTGATTCAGATCAAAGATCTGAAAGCCTACGCGCGCATCCTGAAAAAGCACAACGGTGGCATCAAGCATGGTCACATACTCGATCAGCTTACCCGGGTAATGGGATTTGACCACTACGACGCCTACGAGCGTTATCTGAACGGCTCGGTCAGAGACTCTGACCTTAAAGCTCACTCCGTCGAGTCCATGTCCTTGCCTGATATGGAAGCCTGGGCCTGGCGCTTTTCTTTTGATCTTGAACACGGGCTTGAGCTTCGACTGCCCCGGCCGATTAAGCTTTTGGGAAGGGAATTCCCGAGTACCCCGCTGGACCGATATATTAGAATCCAGGAAGAGCACATCGATGAGCTTCCCGCTTTGCGGATCAGCGGCCTTCTGTATCTCATTACTCTGGCGACCGGGCGAGATTTCATGAATACGGACACCTTGAGCGTCGATTGGCTCCAGGTTCTGGATTCTGCCAAGAATGACACCCTTCCAGCGGTTATCCGTCGGCGACTGACCCATTACGACCAAATGAATTGCGAGCAAGGTACTCGTTACCATGAGGGGGTCTACCTAGATGCGGCCATCGCCCTGAAGCGTGGCTATCTCAGCGAGGACGGCTTCATTCATCGCCTATATTCACTCCTTGAGGAGGAAATAGATTACCTTCGTGGGTTTGATGTACCTTGGTTAGATCACACCAACGCCCGGTTTGGATTTCCGTTTTATTCACCTGCGAAGATCGGCAATGGCAATCTCTCAGAATGGTCACAGATTCGGTCAATGACTGATCGGCATAAGCCACTGCTTCTCGGGGTATCTCGACCAGAGGGGGCCATTGCCAAGCTTATGGGAGCCCATCGCACTCTCACCCTTCGAACCGAGACGATTCGAGAAAATTTCTTGATTACCGGGTCGGCCGGAAGCGGTCGGACTCACTGTAATATGGCCATCCTTCGTCAGGCCATTATGAATGACAGTGGCGCCCTCTATATATCAGGAAAGGGTGACAATGAGGTTTTGTGGTTCACAAAGAGCCTGATGCGTCCCCACAAGAAAGAAGACCGGATGAAGTTGATCACAACAAATCATTCACCGTCGGTTGCCAAGCTGGATCTTATCCAGTGCGTTCGCCAGCGTTCCGTGACGCACATCATGATGCCTTGCCTGGAGAAAGCCCCGGATGTCACAAGCAGTCATTTCTGGGGGGTCATCAACTCACTTATGGCCTCCGCTCGGTCGCAGAAAGAGCCGATGAAGGGAGGGTATTTCCCCTACTGTGTGTTTTTGGACGATATATCCTGCGCCATTCGCAACCAGAACGACGTCGATGCCTTGTGCGATTTCATTGATCAGATGAACTACCACAATATTGCCGTTATTTTGAGTCAGCAGCCAAGCCCCTTACTGGATGACGATAGCACTCCGGTCGTTATGGGGAAAAACAGAAACCCAATCATGAAACGATTTGGCTCACGCATCCTGATGAAGCAGGAGTTTGATGGGAATAAATGGAGCATCGGGCGTGATCTTGTTTCGATGGACCCGGGAGAATTCCGGTTTCAAAGAATTGGCTCAGATCCTGAGCCCTACACTTATCGGATTCCATACGCCGATATCAGTCTTATTGACCACTTGTACCTGGTCATGTCCTGATTACGAAAACGCCCGGTCGATGCCGGGCGCTTTTCATTTTGGATCAAAGATGCCGATAGGTATCAGAGCAATCGGATTGCCAAATGGTAGTTTTTAAAGGGGCCATAGACTCTGATCGCGCATCCTCGATGATTTTTGCCATCAAGTGAAAAGGTAAATTGAAGGACATCCGGAGACCCCGGTTCATCAGACATGAACCGCTCAAATTCCTCTTCGCCCGCCTGCTTAACCATAAACGGATCGAGCAGACCTACGGTTGCCAAAGCATGGTCATGATGATCCATCGGCTCAGCCCCCTTTTTCCGTGTTTTGACGTTTGAGCCTCGTTCAATGTAGATGTCAGACGTCCCTTGGCACTGCATGTCTTTAAGGAAGTTAAAGAAGCGGTCTACATTTTGGATCTCAGATCTCATCGTCAAACGCGTGGACCCTTCTTTCCAGATAATTCTTTGACCTATCCAGGCCTTGCTGATGTAAAAGATTTCCTCGCCGTTGGTCTCAACTTTTACACTGCCACTGGCTTTTTGCATCATTCGGGAAGCCCCGCGAACCCGGATGGAAAGATCTTTCGGGAAGATAAAGTCGATGGCCGCTGCCTCCGGGTCCACATCCTGAAACTCAGGTACGACCTCATCTCCAACATGGGAGGCCACTTGGATCCCCCACTTGCCCCGGGACTTGAATGCGTACCAGTTGTTGGAGACAAGGACCCCACGGCCGATTTTATCAACGACCAGGTGAGAACCGTCATCGTAGATCATCAGCTGAGAAGGCTCATCGATCACCACCGGCTGTTTACCGCACATGAAGTAGGTTCTCTGGGACTCCAGATGAGCGATATCGATCCACTCGTTACGGTTTTTCACGTCCATTGGGGTCTCTTTATCCATGGCTGAATTTAAAAAACAATCCGACACTGGGCCGGCAGGCGGCATCACGAGTTTTCTTGTGGCTTGTACTTCGAGAAACGGCCCAGCGCTTTGCCCAGCATGAAGGCGGGTACGATCATGGCCGGTGCCGCCAGAATCAGGATGACGTTTTGAGCTGTTGAAGCTTGAGCCAGCGTAAGATAAGCGATCACCGAGGTAACAATCGTTGCTGTCATTGAGCCCACGATCACAAGGGTTGAACGAGTGATCCGGGCCGCCGACTCCGGACTGGCCATCCCACCCTGCAATCCACTACAGCACCAGGAACAGGCGGTCAGAACAAAATACAAACCCGTAGTGCTGGCATCAATCGGTTTATCGCCCATCAATGCCTGTATCGGGAACATCAGGTACATTCCAGTCATCAATAAAGAGAGCATCAGGCTGATGCCCGGGACAGGCTTTTTAGGGGTTTCTCTGATCATTGCTTCCTCTGCGTTTTTTGAATGTGAGTTATCGGCTTTTGAGCCAGGCGTACATGCTGTAGGAGTAATGGTGTACAGCGCTGTAGCTTGCGACGATTGCCACAATCAAAGCCATGGATTCTTTACCCTGCCCCACGGCAAAAAGGTCTGGCATACCGTCTTTGGTTAGGGTGTAAGCGATAAAGTGCATCAGTAGCAACGACGACACAAATAGCAGTGGCCACATCGGTGATACTGGCTTGGGCTCCCACCCGAGTTTGTAAGCCTTATTAACCACCACGACGAAGCGCATTGAAATCATAAAGTTCGCCAGCCCCATGGCGCCCATCAGATCTTTCCAGTCCTGGATCAACACACGAGGTTCGATCACGGCGTCCATCACCACAAAGATGAGGGCAATGTAGAACGCTGCCAGACCGGCATGACCAGCGGGCGTCGAGGGCTTGAACTGGGGCATCATTATCTTTTCCATGCGAGGTTCTCTTGGCATATCGGGGCATCAAGTCTGGACAATATTATATATTTATTTCTATGAAATGCAATGATTTTTCAACAAAAAAAGAGGCCACCTGCAACAGTGACCTCTGGTGGAGCCGACAGCCACCCGGAATGTCCTCAAACCGGACTTAGCGCTTTGTTTCGCTACGCTGGCAGGCGGAGACTGCCTCGGTAAGCATTTTTGATTGCTCCGCTGCCATAGTAATGGCTGCGCTCCTGTGTGTCTATATTTTTGACGATGGAATTCACGAGCCCATAATAACGGCGGTTAGCCCCACCGACCCCAGCACCAGCGTGTACGGTAGCGCCATATAGACCATGCGCCCGTAGGACAGTCTTACCAGCGGTGCAATCGCCGACGTGAGCAAGAAGAGGAACGCCGCCTGGCCGTTGGGCGTGGCAACGCTTGGCAAGTTCGTGCCGGTATTGATCGCAACGGCCAGCGTTTCAAAGTGATCTCGTGAGATGGCCCCGGCATCCAGCGCCTGGCGAATCTCGGTGATATACACTGTGGCCACAAAGACGTTATCACTGATCATTGAGAGCAAGCCGTTTGCAACAAAGAACAGGCCCGGCTGTTGCGGAATCGGCTGTGCCAGCACAAACTCGATCACCGGCCGGAACAGGTGCTGCTCATGAATCACTGCGACAATGGTAAAGAACACCACCAGAAGGGAGGTGAACGGCAAGGACTCCTGGAACGCTTTGCCGATCCGATGCTCGTCATTAATCCCGGAAAACGCGGTGATCAGGATGATGATCAGCAGCCCCACAAAACCGACTTCGGCGACGTGGAAGGCCAGCCCGGCAACGAGCGCCAATGCCGCTACGCCCTGAACCCACAGTGACGCACACTCTTCTGGCGTTCGGTTGCGGGCCTCTTCCTCGCTGAACTCTTCGAGTATTTTCCGGACCGACAGCGGCAGGCGGGCGCCGTAGCCGAACCAGTGAGTTTTTTCCAGGACCAGGGTGGTGATCAGTCCGGCGACCAAAACCGGCAAGCTGACGTGAAGCATCTGCAAAAAGAACTGAGAAAAATCCCAGCCGACGGTTTTCGCCACGAGCAGATTCTGGGGCTCGCCCACCATGGTCGCGACACCGCCCAGGGCTGTGCCGACGGCTCCGTGCATCAACAAGCTGCGCAGGAAGGCCCTGAATTGGCTTAAATCATTGTGGCTGGCCTCTGCGATGTGCCCATCGTGATCAAGGGCATACCCCTCTTTAGCGCCCTGCTGAGACGCCGCCTTGTGGTAGACCGCGTAAAACCCCATTGCAACTGCAATGATCACCGCTGTCACCGTCAAAGCGTCAAGAAACGCCGACAATACCGCGGCCGCCCCACAAAACAGCAAGGAGATCCGCGTTTTTGAGCGAACGCCCAGCAGAATCCGAGTAAAGATCAGCAGCAGAAGGTCTTTCATGAAAAAGATCCCGGCTACCATGAACATCAACAACAGGATGACCGGGAGGTTGCGGGCCACCTCGACATACAGCGCATCCACTGAAGTGAGACCCATCGCCAGCGCCTCAATGGCCAGCAGGCCGCCAGGCAGCAGCGGATAACATTTGAGGGCCATCGCCAGGGTAAAAATGAACTCGGCCACAATCAGCCAGCCGGTCAATGCCGGGCCAAAGAACCAGAGTACAAGAGGGTTGAGAACAAGGAATAGAGCAATGGTCTGCTTATACCAAACAGGCGCATTACCCAGAAAATTCGCAAGGAACGGTCGGAGTAAGGTCATTGTATCTACTTGAGTAAGTTGAGGTTAATTTTAAATGTGGAATACCACAACCTTACTCGTTTCTTGCGCGGTTTCCTACGCAGGAAACCCCATATAAGCGATTTCAGCCACCTTTTTGAGGCCGACGCTTAAAGGACCAGTCATCAAACCCTTTGCCATCCCGGCGATCCCTGTCAGAAATCTCAACGGTTTCGGGCTGCCCGACGCCCAGAACACCGGACAGGAATTGCTCGACGGTCTGAAATGCTGAAAACGCGTCAACGTGTCGGTAGAACTGAATGTCCGCCAGAACGGCGTCTTTCTTTGCCACCACCTCATCGGATCTGAACCGTCGGCGCCCCCAGTCATCCACATCAACAACGATGATCGGTGTTTGCAGCGCGTGGAACGGCTCGGTCTTATCCAGCAGGGACAGGCTCAAGAAGTCCTTCATCCACTTCAGATGGTAGTCCACACGTTCCTTATGGAGCCAGGGCGATATTTCATTCAGAGAATTAATATTGCTGGCATAATAAAACTGCGTCTTGAAGTGAGGAGGCGTGTCCCGCATGCTTTCCGCCCCGCCCCTCTCGGCCACCTTCAGGCACGGGAACCATTGGCCGCAAAATCCGACCATCAGCTTTTTAACGTGAACCAGGCCGCGCTGATGCCAAAGGCCGAATCGCCAGGAAGATCCTCTTGAGAACGGGTCGGGTATATCATGCCCCAGGTAGCGCATGAATGGCGCCGCGATCGAGGCCCCGTACTGATCGTTCTGAATCGCCCCCAGGCCACAGGCCTTGGTGATCGTATCGAAGGTCAGGTCTTCTTTTACGCGCTTGTAAACCAGGGTCTGGTCCTGGCCATAGGCCTGAACCGAGTCGTAGTAGTCATTATTCTTTGAAATGATTCTCATGCTTTATCTCTTGTTGCAGCTTCTTTGAGCAAGGACCTCCACTTGAGCTGATCAATCAGGTCCTCAATCTCCTGCTTATCCCGTTTTTTCTGAGCGATCTCTTCCAGTCGCTCTTTACGGCCTATTGTCCATTGAAACAACAGAATGAGCGGCGTAATACAGGCCAATAGGAAGATCGCAGCTCCACCCATCACTATGCCTCCAATGATATCACCGGAGAACGGCCGCTTGATATTCCGCTTGGCCTGATCGGCCTTCTTTCGGCTGAAGTCTTTATCCAGACCAAGGATATCCTCGATATAAAGCTCTGACTGGCCGTTCCCGGCCAACGGACGGTCCTTGGCGTTGCCATACGATCCAAAAACTCGTTGCTTGCTGAAGTGGTTGTGAAGCTGGCTTTCGACCGTGTACGCATCGGGGCGATGAGTGAATAGAATCACCTTGTCGATCATTCGCTCGTCGCCGGTTCTCTGAAAAGCCAGGCGATCACTGACAGACCCCAGTTTGGTAAAGCCCAGCTTATAAAACACGCCCTGTGGCGTGTTCAGTCGAACGTAGTACAGGTTGCCGTCCGGGGTCTTTGGTGGCTGAATCTTTGAGGCATACCGTGAGCGAGACATAAAATTCCATTATCGTTAAAGGACTGGTTACTCAACAAACCCACCACCTTGCCACTTCTTTGAGCCTGGCGAAAAGGCGATTTTCAATCTTCGAGGCAAAGCTCGTTGGTCGGACGCTTCCTGTAGTGATCAAGGACCGGGGGTTAACCCGGCCCTCATCGTCCTACAGCATGGCAATCAAATCCTCTTCACCAATCACCTTGATCCCAAGTTCATTGGCCTTGGTCAATTTGGACCCTGCGGCCTCACCGGCTACCACCACATCCGTGTTCTTCGACACAGAGCCGGATACCTTGGCACCCATAGCCTCAAGCCTCTCTTTCGCGTCAGAGCGCTTTAGGGTGTGCAAGGTGCCGGTCAGCACCCACGTCTGCCCTTTCAGCGATTGCTCAGAAGCCGCCGGTTGTGCAGGAGCATCCCAGGAGACACCCAGCTCAATCAGATCGTTGATCTCAGCCACGTTCCGCTCAGTGCGGAAGAACGTGTGAGCGTAGCGGGACATGATTGGCCCCATGTCCTGAACCTCTGACAGATCGCTAACAGAGGCACCCATAATCGCCTCAAGGGAGCCGAAGTGCTTAACCAGCTGTTTGCTGGCGGACCGGCCTACTTCACGGATACCCAGAGCTGACAGGAAGCGACGAAGCTCGGTGTTCTTGGACGCTTCGATCGCATCAATGGCTTTCTGCGCACTGCGCTTACCCATGCGCGGCATACTTTCAATCACCTGCGGAGTCAGCCGGTACAGGTCACTAAGCCTCGTCAGGTGTCCCGCTTCGAACAACTGATCGACGAGCTTCTCACCCACGCCATCAATGTTCATGTAATCGCGACCAATGAAGTGCTTGATCGCTTCGGTCAGCTGGGCGGGGCAAACAATGCCACCCGTACAACGATAGGCTGCTTCCAGCTCCCCAGTCTTCTCATCCTTAACCTCACGCTTGGTGGGCGATCCGCAGGCCGGACACTCACTGGGCATGATGATCTCTTTTCTTTCCAGACCCTCTGACACCAGCCCAGATACCTGAGGGATTACGTCGCCAGCGCGCTGTACGCTAATCACGTCCCCTATCTGCACACCCAGACGATTAACCTCATCCATGTTGTGGAGAGTGGCGTTTGAAACCGTGACACCGCCCACGAAGACAGGGGTCAGACGAGCGACGGGGGTGATAGCGCCGGTACGGCCAACCTGAAAGCCAACATCGGTCATCATGGTGGTTTCCACTTCCGCATCGAACTTCCGAGCGGTTGCCCACAAAGGGGCCTTGGAGACAAATCCCATCTGTGACTGGCGCTCGTAGCTGTTTGCCTTGAACACCAGACCATCGATGGCCATTGGCAAATCCTTGCGCTTGCCTTCCATGTCGCGACAGAAATCTGTCAGCTGCGATTCGCTTTCGATAAGAACGGTGTCCGGATTCTTGACGAATCCGAAGGCTTCAAGGTGGTGAAGGGCGTCCAGGTGTGACCGGATTTCCGGGAAGTCTTTAAAATTGGCCAGGCCATAAGCAATGAACGTCAGGCCCCGCTCCAGAATCTTGCTCGAATCCAGTTGACGCATGGTGCCCGCAGCGCCGTTGCGTGGGTTCTTGAAGGGCTCCTTGCCCGCGGCAATGGCACGCTCATTATGGGACTCGAAGTCGGAGAAGGTCATAAACACCTCACCGCGCACTTCCAGCTCTCTGGGCACCGAAGTACCATCCTGAGGCTTGGACAGCAGATTGGGAATGCCATCAACCATGCGGGCGTTCTCGGTAATCAGCTCGCCGGTCTCGCCGTCGCCACGAGTCACCGCTTCCGCCAGCACGCCGTCGCGATAGATCAGAGAGATTGCCAGGCCGTCGAGCTTGGGCTCGCCGACCAGGGCGTCCCCTACTTTCGCCATGAATTCGAGAGTTTCTTCATCGTTGAAGGTGTTGTCCAGCGAGAGCATTGGGCGCTCGTGACGCTTCTTGATGAACTTGTCGAGTACCGGAGCGCCGACCGTCTGCGTCGGAGAGTCCGGGGTCACGAGACTGGGAAACTTCTTCTCCAGCTTTCGCAGTTGTGACAACAAAGCGTCGTAGGTCGGGTCAGACACGGGGGACTTGTCGTTCTGATGATACTGCGTGTCGTAGTGACGAATCTGGTTTCTCAGCATTCGAACCGCCTTTTCGGCGATGTTGTCTGCGTGTGGAAGATTCGCTTGGTCAGCAGCAGTATTCATAGTGGTTTATCCCCTTGATCAATGTGCCAGTATTATATATTTTTGTGCCTACAATGTCAATAATATTGAGTTCTTTCTTTACATATTATTTATTGTCTTGGTATTCTGGTCGAAAGACCGATTTTCACACCGCCACTCCCGGCAATCTGAGAAACACGAGACTCTGCTACAATGCTCGAAAGAACATCTGAAAAGCTCCTGGCAGCGCTGGCTTCGCTTGAAGGCTTGAATGTTGAGCCCAGAACCATGCTGCTGGACGCCAAAGCACAGGGTCTTGTCCTGCTGAAACTGATTAATACAGTGATCGACAGGCCAGAATCCGAACCAGTACCTTCCAAAGAGTTCATGGCGAACATCGAGGAGACGATTGGTGACTATGTGCGGATGGTTGAGCTGCTTCAGGAAGCGGGAACACCAACCAGGTAGCGTGGTATGAAAACAGTGGACAATACATTCGAAACAAGCATTCGCGGACGGCTTCAAAAGAACGCAGGATCGCTGCTCTCTCTTACCCTGAAGCGTCTCGATCAATCACCATCGAGCATCAAAGAGCTGAGTCACGAGACTGTTCTGGGGATGTCTGCGCTTCAAAGTGGCCAAGATCACGATTTTGCCGACAACGCGATTGCTCGATACAACGATAAGTTTGGCGACGCACCTCCCGGCAGCGCGGCAAATCTGATTACCCAGTGCCTTGAGGTTTGTAACCGCGAGATGCGCGAGAGCATCAATGGCGCCTTGCCTGAAGGACTTAAACAGGATGTAGGGCTTCTTCGTCGTCGAAAAGCTCACCAAATTTCATCTGGCATGACGCCCTGATCGCTATGGGTCGGGCGTTTCATTTTTAAAACAAAGGAAAGCCCCCTTGACTGCAATCTATCGAGAAGAAGCAGGCTACATGGACTTGCTTCGTGACATTCTTGAGCACGGTGTTGAGACTCCCGATCGAACCGGCGTAGGCCGCCGCAAGCTCTTCGCTCCCGTACTGACTTTCGATCTTCAAACCGGGTTCCCGCTGTTCTCGGCCCGATCAACACCCCTGAAATATGGCTTTTACGAGTTCTGGGCCTTCCTTAACGGCATCTGTGACATTGGCCTCTATCTCTCAGCCAAGGGCATCCATATCTGGGATGCACACACCAGCCGGGAATTTCTGAACAGTCGCAAGATGTGGTACGTGCCGGCCGGCTATCTCGGCAAGGCCTATGGTTTCCAGCTGACCGCTTTCAACGGCGAGTACGACTACAGGTTCCAGCCCACCGGCGGTGTAAACCAGGTCCGCAAACTGGCAAAAAACCTGGTCAAAGACCCGTTTAGTTCACGGCACACCGTGACCATGCTCAATCCTTCCCAGGAGGATGAGATGGCTTTGCACCCTTGCTGGCACAGTCATCAATTCTTGGTTGTACCCAACAAAAACGGGGACTTGCAGCTCAATCTTATGGTCAATTCCAGGTCGGCCGATACCCTCTTCGGGACGGGATTTAACGTCTCACAGTACGCTCTGTACCTGACGGCGTTTGCGCATATGCTGAATATGAAGCCCGGAGAGCTGACATGCTCACTGGTCGATGCGCACCTCTACACCAACCAGATCGAGTACACCAAAGAACTGCTCACGCGTGACTTCTCTGATGCCAAGCCTACGGTTAGAATCAAGAAGCCATTGAAAGACATTGATGACTTGCTGGCGATGCAGTGGGACGATATCGAAGTGATCGGCCATGAGCTGAACAGGGCGCCCATGTTAAATAAAAAGCCTGACATTGCAGTTTGATTAATTACGGTGAGGAGCCTGGGACGGCCTCCAGCCTCACGACGCTGGCATCAGCTTAGCCGACGAAAGCCTCCATCCGTGGAGGCTTTTTTGCGCCCGGATGATTATGACAAGTCGTCAGCGGCGATGAGAGCCTGGAAGCTTTCCATTTCGCGCAGTGGATTAAAACTCGGATCGACGGAGGCGTCGTCTTTGTAGGCGGCCGAGATAGAGGTCGCTTTTTCAAGGGTTGTAACAGCGTCTTCTGGTCGTCCTGTTTCAGCATAGGCACAGGCAAGCTGATACAGAGCATGCCCATTGTCGGGCGCTAGTTGCAAGGCACGCTCGCAAAGGCTGATCGCCCATAAAGGCTCGTTCATCTCAAGGACTGCGTCCGCTTTGTAGCTCAATGCTTCTACATCGTCCGGCCTCAGGTTCAGAATACTGTCGTACGCGTTGATTTTGTTCTGATGGGAAGTTTCCTGGGACGCGCTCAACCACAGGGAGTGGACCTCATTGGTCAGTTCAATTTCTTTCTGATTCTTTTGGATGATATCGGACTTTTGCCTCATCTGTTCTTCGATAGCGTCCAGCCGCTCTTCATACACACCGATCAGCTCGTTTACTCGACCCTCAGCGTGCTTCTCCAGCTTGTTCTGCATATCCCTGACAGAATTCCAGCCAATCACCACAAGAACAGAACTGGCCGCAGCAATCAGATAAAAGAAATAGGTCACCGTGTCGGTGGCGTAGGACATGGTTTTGTCGGCAACAGACAGCTCTTTCTCAACAACCTTTTCAATCAGTTCGGCCTTGGTGCTCATCATCTCTCTGCGAAGATCTTTCGTCTCTTGCAGCAGATACGACTCTACAAACGGCGTATACATCGGACCTTTCGATTGATCGATCCACTTTTCAACGTCTTTGGCGGTTGCGGACTCTTTGGGCTGGCCTGCCTGCGCAGGCGCGACCATCAGCAGACAAAGCAGGGAGATCACTGACAGCGTGGACGTTAAAACTCTGAAGGTGACGAAACTGGGGAAATAGCCAGCGATTGAGTAAAGCATTTGCACACTCATTTTCTTTATTGGATTGATAGGTGTAGGCGGAGGAGCCAGCTCGGCCTCCGCCTTATGAACGTGGTTTTGAAGACCCTTAAAGGCCCCATCAAGCGGAGGCCTGGTCTTCGCCCAACTCGAGACTAACCTCGGGCGAACTGCCTTCCACGGGATTCTGAGAGCGTTTTGCAATCAACACACTGGGTCGTTGCCGGATCAAACTCCATTCGCTTCTCGGGGATGTCTGTCAGGCAGGTGATGCAAAGCCCGTACTCATCGTCGGCAAAAAGACTGAGCGCTGAATTGATCTGCTTCAGGCGATTTCCCTGGCGATTGGACTCCGCCATGGTGTTATTGCGACCTTCTACCTTACTGGCAACATCCACGGGGTCCGGATCGTTCTCTGCCGTTTCCGTTAAAGAGTGCTGGAGGTTGTAGATCTTTTCCTGCACATCGTCACGCTCTTTGAGCAGCCACTGGCGATTCTGCTCTTTTTTCTGTGGGGTCATCTCAGACATTTCAGACATTTCAAAACCTTTAATATGTAGATTGTCTGGCGCATTCTAAGCGCCTAATTATTTATGTCAACCTATATTTCACACAAAAAAAGCGACCCGCTAAGGGTCGCCCTTACCGCCGCTCAAACTATTTGGGCAGCAGGTTCTTCAGTTTCGGCGACACGCGGAACCGGATACGCTTGCCGGCAGGCGCCGTAAACGTTTCACCATTTCGCGGGTTGCGAGCCGGACGGGCTGGACGGGTGACTACGTCAAATGTACCCAGACCGCTCAAGTGAACAGAACCGCCCTTTGACAGGGATGTCTGTGCCTGTTCGATGAAATCATTCACGATCTGCTTGGCCTGGGCCCGGGGCAGTCCGTGCTTCTCAACGATCGTGTCTACGACGTCTTTTTTCAGCATGGTTTTCTTCCTACTCTTTAACAAGAATTAAGTCTTTAGACCCTGAATTCAGTTTACCGAAATCTGAATATAGCAACACCTTTTACAGCAAAAATTATCTATTTTTGATCAAAAAACACCCAAAACAGGCTTTTTATGGTCTTTTTTGACATTGAGATCAAGAAAATTGAGCCCATTAATGGGTCATTAAATTGTTTTTTGCTGTATTTTTGACCCTATTCCTCGTCCTTTTTTGACACCCTGTTGACGATAGTTATTTTCATTCATATAATGCTACTCCCAATCATTAACCAACAGAGGTGTTGTTATGGCGCTTGAAGCATTATGGCGCAGCGATCTCGACAAGGAGGGCCAAGTGTTTACATCAAAAGCAGAAGCCGATAAGCACGACAAGAAGCTCGACCTGGCCCACTCATTGAGTGATTTGATCGAAAACTGGTTCCCGGGCAAGTTCAACGAAGAAGACGTTGAGACCCTGACCCTGAAAATGGCCGATCATCGAGAAGATCTATCCAAGGCCTTCAAGTCCAAGACCGATATCATTCAGGAAATGATTGAGGCTCACGAGCCTCCGGCCGTCGCAGAAGTAAAATCAGGCAAAGCCGGCAAATCGAAAGTGGCTTAACCAAAAAAACGGGCAATGCCCGTTTTTTTTCGTTCTAACTTCGGCTATCAAAAGCGGTTCTGTTCTCTGCGCCTGCGATCTTGCACGCTGTAGAGCAGTTCCTTTCCTTTTACTGCCTCAAAACCGGATTGCCAGTATGCCCGGCACTCGGCCATAACGATACCCGCGTTCTTTTCGATGTGCGTCAGGCGCCTTTTATCGTAATTATTCTGGGCCTTGTCGACTTGAGAGTTGTTGCTCCGGTATGGGCGTTTCACAAAGACCGTTGACTCACCCAAAAGCTCTTCAACATCGCTGACTGCTTTGTTGCTGATGTATTGAACAGACTGACGGAAGCGCGCTTCTGCTTTGCTCATTTCATCACTGGCAAAGCCTTTCCAATCTGAATTCGTGTAGGAGTCTCGCTCCCCACGGTAAACGTCTCGAGACAGCTGCCTGGCTTTAAGCATCTGAAGACGCCTTTCTGCCGACTTCTTGATGATATCGAGAGCGCTGGACAGAACCGGTCCCTTCAGAGGAGGCACGTACTCCAGCTCACCTGCCAGGCGACCCATTTGCGGGAAGGGGCCGCCGTAGTTACCAGGGCCACCAAGAAGGGTGCTGAACTGTCGAGCCTGGCCGTTTCGGTCCTGGCACTGAGTCTCTATAAGCGTTCGCTGATTCATTCTGCTTTGCTTCTGTGCTTCGATCTGGTCAATATCGGCGACCGAAACCGACGGAAGCGTCGAAAGCATCAGGGTTCCAGCCATAATTGCTATTGATTTTTTCATGGAACTGTTCTCCTCAAATTCCTTTTAGGACAGTATCTCATACTGTCATTCCTAAGCTCTAATTAATCAGGCGGTTTCACCTGTCCTTTTGTCAGGGTAACGCCACCCATATCAATAAAAGCCCTGACATCACGCCAAGCAAAAACAGCCCCCATAAGGTCCCGACATTTGCCTCGTCGCCCACCTTGTCCGGCGTGTTTAACGCTCGATTAAACAATGCATAACCGGAAAAACCACCGAGAATCAGCAGACCAGCACCAACCAACAAAACGACAATATCAAATGCTGACATCATAAAGGCCTACTCAAAATCAACTTCGCGGACATTTTTCTTCACCCTGCATTCCTCTACATGGATCCGGATTTTCTCGCGCAGTTGATCTGCGTTTTCAATGGCTCGGATAGTAATGCGTGGGTGAGATCGGTCCGATGTATGGAGAACAATATTGCCCAGGGAGAACAACCTCAGCAAAAAAGGTTCTTGCAGCTGGATATCACGAATTCGATACAGCTCCATTAAAGTAAGCCCATGAGAATGAACGTGCCGAGGTTAACAACCTGGGAAGGCGTTCCATGCCAGACATCTTTTTCTTCAGACATTCCTTTCTCCAAATCAACAAAACGTTTTCGTCAGGATTCATCGCCCTTCAGGTTGAAAGGGGATGCCCATAGCTCTGAGATATTTCGACTGATGCCCTTCCCTCTGAGCCCGGGCGATCACCTTTTCCATGAAGTCGTCAATCGTCCACGACTGATTCATTTCATAGAGATTCTTCAGACGGCCAGAGTTATCCAATCCCGCATTCATGCAAGTGGTCCGGGCGCTGTCTGGCATATCCTGAACGGTCAGAAACAGCGGAAGGTTGTGTTGCTTGCAGATTAACGCAATGCGCTCGACCAGTGGATGAATGTCATCTTCATACACGGACGGAGCTGACTCGTTGCTCATGAATAAAACACTCAGGCTCAGTGACTTTATTTTTCATTATGAGGTATAAAAACTCAAAACAAAAGCTCGGAGATACTTTCAGCTATGGTAATATTGTTACCAAAGGAGGACCCAATGAGTGCCATCAATCTCAATGCGGTCGTCGAGGGCGTTCGGGACGTGTTATCCCGAATGGACCTTGAGGACGCAAGCTATTACAGCGACGCCGCTGACAAGTTCACCATGAACCTGCTCAAGTTTGGCTCCAATCCGGGCGTGCGGAACGTCAACTATCACGACCTGTTCGCGCAACAGGAGGTTCGTGCCCTGAACTCGGTCAATGAAGAGAACGACCTTCAGCACAAAACCGCCATGTTCATTGGAATCTGCGATACCGCAAGCAATGAAGGTAGCGCGGTATTCCCGGTCGATAACGGCGAAGACACTCATCACGATTCGCTGGCGGACCATGTTCTGAGCAACGTGATGGCGTCTCAGAAGGACCCTTTGTCCGCGGACAAGCTGTCAGACAGCCAGGTCGCTGAGTTCAATGAACGGATCGAGGAGATTCGTACCTTTAAGGGGAGTCAGCCCAGCTTTGTGATCAACCGTTGGAAAGCACGAAACAACATGGGCGAGCGACTGAACATTGGTCACGATGTCGATGCCGAGGTCATTGGCCGTATTGATCAGGCCATCAAAGGCGCCGTTCAGCGGAAATCTGTGGATCGCAAGCTCGGCGAAAACAAGCCAAGTCTGACTCGTTCATTTTCACCCGGCTAACAATCCGACCTCCAAACCTCTCATCTGATGACTTACGGGCCCGACGGGCCCGTTACTTTATGGCCCTGATCCAGATCTCTTGCGATCAATCGTGCAGAATGGCGGACCAACTCAACCGGATAAGCCTTGGCCAGGGCCGGCAATTTTTCAACCTGGTCCGCCAGCGTCTGTGACCAATCTTTCAACTTCCCCCGAGCCTTTGCAATGCCTTCAGCTTCACTGAGGCCTTGAGTATTGGCAATAAAGACCTCGCCCAGAAGGATGTTGCCCATCATGCCTTTCAATTTATCGGAAGCGGAAGCATCATCCGGCACCGGCAGCTTAGAGATTGCCCCTGCCAGCCCTTTTGTCCTCTCGAACTTCCCGTCTTTGGGAAACTGCCACGGCATTTCCGTGCCCTCAAGCATCCCTTCTGCGACCAGGCGAAGCCCATAGTCGCGGGAGAACATGCCCGGGTGCAAAGTTGCAGACTGGGAGTTATAAAGACGGGCACCGCATGCACCACAGACGCTCATCCAGGTGCTCAGGTGTGCAGTGCCCTTCTCGCCAGCCGGGCCGTGGCGCGCATCAGCCATTGGCGTCAATGTATTCAAATAGCTGAGCTGAGACAGCTGGTCATTATCAAGGTAGCGAGCGTCTACCAGAGGGATCCCCTGTTCAGCAATTCGATCAACCACCTCGTCACCCAGCCGTGAATACCCATTGATGACCCCAGTCGTCTCCACTTTGGGAAACACAGCATAGCCGCTGGTCGTGGCAAGTACGGCCAGCGTCCGGTCGGTATCCAGGTTGTCTAAAGGGGTGTTGGGTTCCATAACCTTTTTGCTCCAGCGAAAGTTCCTCACTCAAAGCATACCACATACGTTTTTCGCAGATAGATGAAACCCAGCCAAATGAGATATAATTATCAAAATGGAATACATCGTGGTGATTTATGACTGAACAGTCCGAGCAGTACAAGGATGAATTTTACCGGTTCATTCACGAAAACAAAGTTGCACTCAACGCCGTTATGCCGATCAATATCGACACGCTGACGCCTGAGGACATCCGCATCCTGTGTAACTTTGCCACCTACAAGGCCGGCGAAGGTCATTATCAGGAGCAAAAAGGACGGATGGACAAGAGCCTTATCGACGGTGTCCGCGTCTTCTTTGCACGCCCCGACGTAGATGGGCCAAAAGCCATTGCAAAGGCCTTCTCCTGGTACGAAAAAGGCGCTATGAACAAGTCCAGCCTGAAGGCTGCAATGTTCGAGCAGCCTGAGTTCTCACCGCGTGTGGAAAAGTATCTGTCCAAGAAGCGCTCTGAAAACTACCGCAAGTCGTTCTCTGACATGCGCGACTCGATCAACAACCTGGCCGATGCCGTTCGTGATGTAAACAAACTGCTCAAGCATAGCGACGAGCCCCTGGACTCCCCGGCAATGGCGCTGAAGATGCGCAAGCAGCTTAGGAAGATCAATGGTGCCTTGAACCGCTGTGATCAATCTGGGCGATCCGGTATTGCATGGGCCCACCGGGCGGGCATCCCCATGGACAAAGCAACCAATGCGGTTCAAGACCTTTACCTGAAAAAGCTTCCAGGCCTGGAGCAGGCCATTCGTCCGCTAGAAAAGGTTTTGGAAAGCCAGGGGATCAAGTCATCGATTGCCGAGCAGCTCAACCGCCGGCAGTTCCTCTGGCGCCACGACATCAAAGAAGTTCGCCAGGAAGTTCGTCGCCAATCCTACAAACAACCGACTCAGGAGCAGTCCCATGCCTTTGGATAATCCACAAACCCCGGAAGAAGATCGCGAGCTCTGGCAGCAATGCGCAGACCAAAGCCTCGAGTCTGCTGCGAAGCTGCACGATGCTATTGATGAATTGGACGAGACGGTATCTCGGATGATCGGCAAGGATGAGTGACATGCAGATGAACACGGATGACCAGGATCCGAACAACCGGTACATGATGCACTTCCTGAACTTCCGGGATGAGAAGAAGGTGGCACTCGTTGAGGGCAACGACATCGTGGAAGCGTCCGAAATCGGTGAACAGGAATACGCGGAGGATATGGCTCAGATGACCCTGATTGAGACTGAGCAGTCTTTTATCAGGAAAAAGCAGGAAAAGGCCCGGGAATTTGCGGCCAAACGCGAAGCTCGAAAGGCCAAGTTTGGGGATCCGACCAGCATAAGTCCGCTGTAACCACTCTTCCCTCGACTTCAAAAACAGCCGACTCCTCAAGAGTCGGTTTTTTATTTCATCCAAGTATTTATTTATTTTGTTGTCATTATGGAATATTGCACTAAGAAGTAGTTCAACCAAACACCAACCACTACATATTGGGCAATTAACATGGATCAGAACACTACTGCACTTGAACTACTTTCTTCCGGCGCAACCATCGACTCGGCCAACGGCCCTTCAGCAAGCGAGCTTTTGTTTGTTGGTGCGGATGATTCCGGCCGAATGCAAAACCTGAGTCTGATGTCGCTTCTAAAGCGCGGTGCAATCGTCACAATGATCAGTGGGCTGGGCTTGCTGAGCGTTGACAACCAGGTTCTGCTCTTCGAAGAAGCTGGCGCTGACTTCGAGATTCTGGCCAACTACCCTCACAATGATGACGGTATGGCCCGGGTACTTGAAGATCTGGACTTCTACTCTTTGGATCTCATTGCAGCTTGAGCACAATCAGGACGCAATCGACTGATTGATCAGGTGCTCGACGGAGACTTCTCCACCAATCAAGCTGCACAGGGCCTGGCCACTGATCATGTGGCAGTCTGAAGACTGACTGATCAGATCCCGTGATTTCTCGCCGGTTATGCCAGTGTGGATAAACAATCCGGGCTGACCTTCGCTCTTGCAGAGGCGAATGAACTCATCAACATGACTGGCTGAGATGTGATTGGTGTATCGTTTGGCCTGAATGAAATGCCACTGACCATTGATTCGGGCCTGGCCGTCAATGCCGCCGTCCCCGGTATACCGGGTGTTTCGGCGAACTTTGCGAAAGGGCGACTTGAGGGCAGTGAGGATGAGCTCTTCAAATACGTTCGGGTGAATATCCCGCATGATGTCCATTCGCTTCTGGTTGTTTGTAATCCGGCGGATACTCCCCAGAACCTTCTTGGACTCCCTGATGTTTTTTATGTGCTCTGGCTTGAGCGGGTGATGCTGACCAAGAGCGATGAACAACACTGCCAGCAGCAGTATGCCAC